>JABAOH010248408.1_pt1 | contig 37939 bp, 32 predicted proteins | sample 7062181 | NCBI WGS metagenome assembly JABAOH01 (sample SAMN14538630, study PRJNA623070) | marine sediment metagenome | biome: marine biome [ENVO:00000428]; feature: marine pelagic biome [ENVO:01000023]; material: deep marine sediment [ENVO:00002113]; isolation source: pool of 5 deep marine... | reverse complement strand
CAGCGGGCAACTCGACAACAACTACTGGAACCAGTTCACGCAGCAGAGCAGCGCGTGGATGCTGGGCAGCGGCTCGTTCATCGTGAGTTACGACCTGGTGCCCGGAGGCAGCGGCTCCGGTTGGGGCGTGGACTGGACCAACCCNNGCGGCGCACCTGCCTGTGGCGTTGGACGCGCAGGGCAGGGTGCTGTCGGCGCAGCAGCTCGCGGGGATGGATGCCGATGGCGATGGCGTGCTGTCCGTGGCGGAGGCGCAGGGCCTGCGTTTGTGGCGCGATCTGAATGAAGACGGTCGGTTGGACGCGGACGAAACGTCCGCCGCGGTCGAGGGCATCGCCTCGCACCGATGGGCGTCGCTCGCGCGGGGGCGGGGGCAGGCCGCGGCTTCGGGTGACGCGGCAGCGCCGTCGTGGTCATTGGCAACGGCGGGCATGCCGGCGAAGCCGACGTCCATCGCCATGGCGCAGCCGGTCTCCACCGTGCCGCCCAGCAACTTCACCACGCTGCGCAACACCGACGAGCTGTACTTCCCGCCCTCGGGCGGCTACGGCGTGTGGGCGCCCACGCAGATCAAGATCAATTTCCGCAGCCCGCACGTGATGGTGGGCACCGAAGGGGCGGACAGCTTCGATTCCACCTACTACAGTGCCTATTCCTCCTGGTTCAACCTGGGTCTGCTCACCCACTTCCTGGGCGGTGGCGGCAACGACATGGTGGGTGGCTCCGCTCGCGACGACTCGCTGTGGGGCGGCACCGGTAATGACGTGCTCTTCGGCTACACGGGCAACGACCGCCTGTATGGCGAGGAAGGCGACGACGAGCTGTACGGTGCCGATGGCGCCGACGTGCTGGACGGCGGCATTGGCCACGACTTCCTGGTGGGCGGTCGCGGCGACGACCTGATGTTTGGCGCAACGGGCGATGACGAACTGCAAGGCCAGAACGGCAACGACCGCCTGCTGGGCCAGGCGGGCAACGACCGCCTGTTCGGCTACCTGGGCAACGACCAGATGTGGGGTGGCGAGGGCAACGACTACCTGCAAGGTTTTGTCGCGTCGAACGAAACACTGGAATACACCTCCGCCGACCCGATGACCGACGACGATCAGTTGTGGGGCGAGGGGGGAAATGACCACCTGTACGGCGGGCTGGGCAGCGACATGCTCGATGGCGGCACGGGCAACGACGCCCTGCTGGGCGAGTACGGCAACGACCGCCTCTTTGGTGGCGCGGGCGCCGATGAACTGCAGGGAGGTCATGGCAACGACCAGTTGATCGGGGAGGCGGATGACGACACCCTGTTCGGCCAGGTGGGCAACGACCAGCTCTGGGGTGGTGACGGAAACGACATCCTGGTGGGCTTCACCGCCAGCAACGAGGCCCAGCAAACGCTCGATGCCGGCCAGACCGACGACGACGTGTTGATGGGCGAGGCCGGCCACGACAACCTCTACGGCGGCTGGGGCAATGACCGCCTGGATGGCGGCACGGGCAATGACCTCCTGCTCGGCGACCAGGGCGACGACGAGCTGTGGGGCGGCGCAGACAAGGACCAACTGCAGGGTGGCGCGGGCAACGACCGCCTCATGGGCGAGGACGGCGACGACAACCTGTTCGGCCAGGTCGGCAGCGACAGGCTATGGGGTGGCGCGGGCGACGACGTGCTGGTGGGTTTCACCGGCGAGGACGAGGCCCAGCAGTCGCTGTTCGCTGGCGAGTCGGACGATGACCTGCTCTACGGCGGTGCCGGCAAGGACCTGCTGATCAGCGGCCTGGGCACCGACGCGCTGTTCGGTGGCGATGGCGACGACGAGTTGCAGGGCGGCCATGGCGACGACGCGCTCTACGGCGACGACGGCAACGACCTGCTGTTCGGCCAAGTGGGCAAGGACGTGCTGTACGGCGGCGACGGCGATGACGTCCTGCAGGGCTTCACCGCCAGCAATGAGTCCCAGCAAGCCTTGCTGGCGGGGCAGAGCGACGACGACCACCTGTACGGTGGCGCTGGCCGCGACACGCTGGTGGGCCGCGTGGGCAACGACCACCTGGACGGTGGCGCGGGCGCCGACGTGATGATCGGCGGCAGCGGCGACGACACCTACATCGTCAATTCGGTGAATGACGTGGTCTACGAACAGGCCGGCGAAGGCCACGACACCGTGATCGCCAGCACCAGCTACCTGCTCAACGCCGAGGTGGAAGACCTGGAACTGCTCGAAGGCTTCGCCACCCATGGCACCGGCAACGCGCTGGACAACCGCATCACGGGCAACAGCGCCGACAACATCCTCGATGGCGTGTCCGGCGCGGACACCCTGATCGGTGGCCGCGGTGACGACACCTACTACGTGGACAACGCGCTCGACCGCGTCATCGAAGTCGACGGTGAAGGCGCGGACACGGTGCAGAGCAGCGTGAGCCTTGGTCTGGGCGAAGGCGTGGAACACCTGAAGCTGCTGGACTTCGGCCACCCCGAGCTGGGCCTGGTGGACGGTCAGGACGTGCTGGTCTACGGCTACCCCAAGCGCAACGAGCTGGACTACATGCAGGGCGATGCGGTGGCCAACTACGAAGGCACCTGCGCACTGACCTCCATTGCCAACCTCCTGACGCAATCGGGTCGCCCCACCAGCGAATCGCAGGTGGTGCAACTGGCCATCGAGAACCGCTGGGCCGTGAGCGATCCGAGCCTGCCGTCCTACCAGCTCGGCGGCAGCAACGTCGCAGACCAGCAGCGCATCCTCGACAGCTACGGCATGCGCAACGACGTGATCGAGGGCTACAACGAGGCCGGCATGGCGCAATTGCTGCGCAGCGGGCGCGGCGTGATCCTCGCGGTCAACGCCGGCCTGCTCTGGGACGAAGCCGAATACGAAGGCAGCGGCGAGGTGAACCACGCGGTCACGCTGACTGGCGCGGTGTTCCGCGCCGACGATGGCGAACTCGCCGGCTTCTATGTTGCCGACTCCGGCCGGGGTCGCGTCGACGACATGACCCGCTTCGTCGACATCGAGACTTTCCGCCAGGCCGCCCAGGTGCCCGGTGCCTACGCCATCTACACGGTGGAGCCGGTGAAGTTCTGGGACGAGAACATCGATGGCACGGGCAATGCGCTCGACAACACGCTGCAGGGCAACCGGGGAGACAACCAGCTGTGGGGCCTGGACGGCGACGACACCCTGTCGGGCGGCGAGGGACAGGACAGCTTGCGTGGCGGCGCGGGCAACGACCGCTACCAGTTCGCGCGCGGCGATGGCGTGGACCACATCGACCAGTCCGACGCGCTGGACACCGACTGGGACACGGTGGAGTTCGCGCCGGGCATCGCCAGCGACCAGCTCTGGTTCCGCCAGATCGGGTTGAACCTCGAGGTGAGCGTGATCGGCACCAAGGACCGCATCGTGGTCGATCGTTGGTACGACGAGGCTTCCCCCCGCGTGGACGCCTTCGTGGCCGGCGACGGTCAGCAGTTGTTCAGCGACCAGGTCGATGCCCTGGTGCGCGTCATGGCCGACCTGGCGCCACCCGCCGCCGGCCAGACCAGCCTGAGCGCGACACCCTATGCCTCGGTCCTGACGCCGGTGCTGGCGTCGAACTGGACATGACGGTCGAGGTGGCGGGTGATGCGTCCGCAGACCCGGCGCCACGCGCGCCGCGTCCATTGCCTCGGGGGCTGGCGGCCTTGTGCGCCGTGGCGCGGTTTCATCAGTGCCAGGCCGATCCATCGGCCCTGGCCCATCGGCAGGCCCTGCCCTCGGGCAGCGCCTGCACGCGCGACGACCTGCTGCGTGCGGCGAAATCGCTGGGCCTCAAGGCCCGCTGGTCGCTCTTCGACGGTACGACGCTGCACGAGCTTCCGGTGCCGGCCGTGGTGTGCCTCCAGGCGCGGTCGGGGGACGATGGCCTGGACACAAGCGAGCGTCTCGTGGTGTTGGCGGGGCGCCAGGGCGAGCGCTGGTTGATACAGGACTTCGACGCGCCCCGCGCCGAGGCGTCGGGACCGACCGACGCAGCGGCTGGCTTGGCGCAAGGCATGCAGGCGCTCGCGCGCGACGAGTTTCTTGCGTGCTGGACGGGCGACGCGCTGCTGATCGCGCGGCGCGCCGGGCTGGTGCCGTCGTCCGGGGGCTTCGATTTCAGCTGGTTCATTCCGAGCCTGGTGAAATACCGCCGCCTGCTGGGTGAGGTGATGCTGATCAGCCTGGTGCTGCAACTCTTCGCATTGATCAGCCCGCTGTTCTTTCAGGCTGTGATGGACAAGGTGCTGGTGCACCAGGGCATGAGCACCCTCAAGGTGCTGGTTTTCGGGCTGGTGGGCGTGGTGTTGTTCGAGTCCCTGTTGGGCCTCATGCGCACCTACGTGTTCAGCCACACCACGCAACGCATCGACGTGGAGCTCGGGGCGAAGCTGTACCGCCACCTGCTGTCGCTGCCCTTGTCGTACTTCGAGGCCCGCCGTGTGGGCGATTCGGTGGCTCGCGTACGCGAACTGGAAAGCCTGCGTGGCTTCCTCACGGGCCAATGCCTCACGGCGATGCTCGATGTGCTGTTCTCGCTGGTGTTCATCGCGGTGATGTTGGCCTATAGCCCCGCGCTGACCCTCATCGTTCTGGCCAGCCTGCCCCTGTATGCGCTCGTGATCACCACGGCCACGCCCGTGCTGCGGCGCCGGCTTGACCAGAAGTTCGCTTTGGGCGCCGAGAACCAGGCCATGCTCGTCGAGTCCGTCGCCGGCATCCAGACCCTGAAGGCTGGCGCGCTGGAGCCGCAATTCGCGCAGCGCTGGGATCGCCAGCTCGCGGCCTACGTGCTGGCGACGTTTCGTTCGCAGATGGCGGCCAGCACCGCGCACGAGGCGGTGGGCCTGATCGGCAAGCTCGTGCAGGCGGCCACACTGTGGTGGGGCTCGCACCTGGTCATGCAGGGGCAGTTCACCGTGGGGCAGTTCGTGGCCTTCAACCTGTTCGCGGGACGCGTGTCGCAGCCAGTGATGCGCCTGGCCCAGTTGTGGATGGACATTCAGCAGGCTGGTGTGTCGATGCGGCGCCTGGCGGATGTGCTGGACGCCTCGCCCGACGGCGACGAAGGCGCGGTGCACGAGGGTGTTTCGCCAGCCGCGCGCGCAGCCTTGCCGCAAGTCAGCGGGAGCATCGTGTTTCGGGACGTGCGCTTCCGCTACCGGGCCGACGCGCGGCCGGTCTTGAATGGCTTGAACATCAGCCTGCGGCCCGGCGAGGTGGTCGGCATCGTGGGCCGCTCGGGTTCGGGCAAGAGCACATTGACCAAACTCGTTCAGCGCCTGTACAGGCCAGAGTCCGGGCAGGTGCTGGTGGATGGCGTGGACATCGCCACCATCGACGTGGCGCAATGGCGCCGCCACATCGGCGTGGTGCTGCAGGACAACCAGCTCTTCAACACCACCGTGCGCGAGAACATCGCGATGACCGATCCCGGCGCGGGTCTTGGCGAGGTCATCCAGGCGGCTCGCCTCGCGGGCGCGCACGGGTTCATCAGCGAGTTGCCCCAGGGCTATGACACCGTCGTCGGCGAGCAGGGCACGGGCCTGAGCGGAGGTCAGCGCCAGCGAATCGCCATCGCCCGCGCCCTGTTTGGCCAGCCGCGCATTCTCATCCTCGATGAGGCCACGAGCGCGCTGGACTATGAGAGCGAGTCCATCCTCCAGCGCAACATGGCGGCGATCTGCCGAGGCCGCACGGTGCTGATCGTGGCGCACCGGCTCAGCGCCGTGCGTCAGGCCGATCGCATCCTGGTGCTCGATGAGGGGCGGCTTGTGGAGGCCGGCCCGCACGATGAGCTGGTGGGGCGTCCCGGTGGTGCCTACGCGCGCCTGTGGCGGTTGCAGGCGCCGCAAGCATCGCCCGTGGTGGCGGAGCCGGCGTGATGGTGCGCGGCAGCGCCTGGCGGCGCCACGTGCGGGTCTTTCGGCAGGCCTGGGCGCAACGCTTCGACGGGGGGCCACCGGCCGCCTCGCCCGACGCGCTGGATTTCCTGCCGGGCTCGCTCAGCATCCAGGAGACGCCCCCTCACCCGCTGCCACTGTGGACGGCGCGAACCATCATGGCCCTGTTCGCCGTGGCACTTGCCTGGGCCTGTCTGGGACAGGTCGACATCGTGGCCGTGGCCAGCGGCCGGGTCATCGTGAGCGAACGCAGCAAGCACGTGCAACCGATGGAGGACGGGCTGGTGCAGCGCGTCTGGGTGCGCGATGGCGACCGTGTGCGGAGCGGGCAGTTGCTGGTGACGCTGGACGGCACCACGGCGCGGGCCGACCACGCGCGCGTGCAGGAAGCGTGGCGCGCCGCGAGCAGCGAGGCCTGGCGCACGGGCGCCCTCGTGCGTGCAGTCGAGGCCGGCGCCTTGCCTGTGTCCGACGCCGAACCGGCGTTCAGGGCGCCGGCCGACACCGGCCTGGCCTGGCTGGCGGCGGATGCCCGCCAGGCCTGGGCGCAACTGCGGGCCGAATGGGAGGACATCCAGAGCCGGCACGCACGCGCCCTGGCCGAGGTGGCGCAGCGACGCACAGAGGGCGAGACCGCGCGCGCGGTGCTCGACAAGTTGCAGTCCAGCGCGCGCTGGGCGCAGCGGCGCGAGGCCGACTACCTGTCGCTGGTCGAAAAGGGCTTCATCTCGGGCCACGCGAGCCAGGACCGCACACGCGAACGGATCGAGCTGGAGCGCGACATCGCCACCCAGCAGGCGCGGCTGCGAGAGCTGGAGGCGGCGCGGGAGCAGGCGGCCCGCTCCCTGGCCGCGCTGCGGGCCGACATCCGGCGCAACCTGCTCGATCGCGAGAGTCAGGCGCAGCGGCAGCGCGAGCAACTGGTGGCCGATGCCATCAAGGCCCGCCAGGGCGAGCGCCTGACCGAGCTGCGGTCGCCGGTGAGCGGAACGGTGCAGCAACTGGCCGTGCACACGGCTGGCGACGTGGTGGCTGGCGGCCAGGTGCTGCTGGTGGTGGTGCCCGATACCGAGCGGGTCACGGCGCAGGTGGCCATCGCCAACCAGGACATGGGCTTCGTGCGGCAGGGGCAGGTGGCCACGGTGAAGCTCGAAGCCTTCCCGTTCACGCGACACGGCACCTTGCCGGCCACGGTGGCGGTGCTGGGTGCCGACGCCACGGTGGACGAGCGCAGCGGCCAGGCCAGCTTTCCGGCGTATCTCACCCTGGAGCGTTCAACCCTGATGGTCGAGGGCCGCGAGCTGCCGATCACGCCCGGCATGAATCTGGTGGCCGAGATCAAGACCGGGCGCCGCCGCCTGATCGACTACCTGCTCAGCCCGGTGCAGGCGCTGGCCGACGAAAGCCTGCGCGAGCGCTGAAAGGCAGCCATTCAAGCCGCCGCCGGGCTCGACGGCTCGCGCTTGCGCAATATCTTCTTGCGCACCAGATGAATGTTGTTGCGCAGCGCGTAGAGCTCGTCGGTGTACGACAGCGGCACCACCACCTTCTCCACCTTGGCCTCCATGCCGTCGAGCTGCTCCAGCAGATCGTCCGGCGTGGCACCGCCCGATTCCAGGCGGTGTTCCACCTCGCGCAGCTCCGCGTACCAGCGGAACACGCGCGAGCGGATGCGGAAGGTGTAGAGCGGCGGCACGATGCGCGAGAGCGGCAGCGCCAGCGCGATGATCAGGCCCAGGGCCAGCCACATGCGCTCGACGATGCTGGCGGCCCAGAACGGCAGGTAGCGCTGCAGGAAGGGCAGGCCGCCCTTGTAGGCGCGCTCGGCCTCGCCCGCCGCGGGGAATTCGCTGTGCTCCAGGTTGGGGTATTCGCGGGCGCGGTTGAACCAGCCCGCGCCGCTGTGCACCTCCATCGCCGTCTGCGCGAACAGCTGCAGGATCGCCGGGTGCGTGTCCGATCGCGCCAGCAGCGAGGTGGTGGAGGCCACCAGGCGCACGTTGCGCGGCGGCACGTTGCGCGCCAGGTCCACCACGCCTTGGGGCATGGTCACGGGCGTGAGGTAGCCGAACCGGCGTGAATAGGCCTCGGCCTGCGCGAAGTCGAGCAGCTTCACGCCCGGCGTCTGCAACAGCATCTGCACCATCAGCGACTCGGGCGCCGAGGCGAACACCAGCGCGTCGAGCTGTCCGTCCAGGAAGGCCACGGTGGCGGGGGTCTGCTCCAGCCGGCTCAGCGTGATCTGGTTCGGCTCGATGCGGTTGACCTCGAGCAGGCGGTTGAACAGGCGCGGCACGCCGCTGCCCGGTGTGCCCACGTTCACGCGCCAGCCCTTGAGTTCGGCCAGGTTGCGCAGCGTCGCGTCCTTGCGGTTGACACGCCGCGCGGCGTCCTCGCGGTAGAACAGCCACAGGGGCTCCACGAACAGGCTGCCCAGCGAAACGATGCCATCCTCGTCGTCATAGCCCATGTCGGCCGTGCCGCCCTGCACGAAGCCCAGCTCCACCGAGCCTTCGCGCAGGCGGTCGAGGTTGTCGGCCGATCCCTCGGTGCGCACCAGCTCCACCGTGATGCCGTGACGCCTGAGCGCCTCGGCGTAGCGCTGGCCGAAGCTGTCGTACGCGCTCTGCTCGGGCCCGGTGGCCAGCACCACCTGCGTGGGTGGGTTGGGCTTGAGCCACCACCAGGTGAAGGCCACCAGCGCGATGGTGATCAGCACGATGGGGCTGCCCGAGAGCAGCATCTCCTTCAGCGAGATCAGGGTGTAGCGCAAGGTCTTGGGCATGATGGCCGCGAACATAGCACGCGCCCGTGTACGCACCGGTTGCGCTTTGTTTCTTGTCGGCGCCACCTAGAATGCCCCGGCCGCTCAACCGAGCTCACCCAATCTCCCCAACGCATGGATCCGATTCTGCTGATCAAGGCCGCCCTGATGGGCGTGGTCGAAGGCCTCACCGAATTCCTGCCCGTCTCGTCCACGGGCCACCTCATCCTGGCGGGCACGCTGCTGGGCCTCACCGGCGAAAAGGTCAAGGTCTTCGAGGTGGTGATCCAGACCGGCGCAATCCTGGCCATCGTCTCGGTGTACGCCCAGCGCATCCTCGACACCCTGCGCGGCCTGCCCGCGGGTGATGCGGTGGCGCGCCGCTTCACGGCCAACGTGCTGATCGGCTTCCTGCCGGCGGCGGTGCTGGGCTTCCTCTTCATCGGCGTCATCAAGAGCGTGCTGTTCCACCCCTTCGTGGTGGCGGCCGGTTTCATCGTGGGCGGTTTCATCATGCTCTGGGCCGAGGCGCGCCAGGCGCGCGGCGCGCCGGTGCACGTGGAGACCATCGACGACGCGCGCTGGACCGATGCGCTCAAGGTGGGCCTGATCCAGTGCGTGGCCCTCATTCCCGGCGTCAGCCGCTCGGGCGCCACCATCATCGGCGGCATGCTGGTGGGCTACAGCCGGCGCGCGGCCACCGAGTTCAGCTTCTTCCTGGCCCTGCCGGTGCTGCTGGGCGCGGCCACGCTGGACCTGTACAAGAACCGCGACCTGCTGAGCGTGGCCGACCTGCCGTTTTTCGCCACCGGGCTCATCGTGTCGTGGCTGTCGGCCTGGGTGTGCGTGCGCTGGCTGCTGCGCTTCGTCTCCAGCCACACCTTCGTGCCCTTCGCGTGGTACCGCATCGCCTTCGGCGTGCTGATCGTGTTCACCGCCTGGGGCGGCTGGATCAACTGGACGGCCTGACTGGCGGCCTGAGTCAGGCCGCGGGTTGCAGCGTGAAGTAGAAGCGCGCGCCTTCACCGGGCGCGCTTTGCGCGCGCAGCTCGCCGCCGTGGCGCAGCACGATGCGCCGCGCTGTCGCCAGGCCGATGCCCAGGCCCGCGAACTCGTGCGGCATGTGCAGGCGCTGGAAGGGCTGGAACAGCTTGGCCGCGCGCGCCATGTCGAACCCCGCGCCGTTGTCGGCCACCACGAACTCCCGCCGCCCGCCACTGTCCTGCATCGACACCTGGATGCGCGCGCCGGCGGTGTGGGCGCTGTACTTCCAGGCGTTGTGCAGCAGGTTCTGCAACAGGGCTTCGATCAGGGCTTCTTCGGCCATGGCGATCATGCCGGGCTGCACCGACCAGTCCACCGTTCGTTCGGGCGAGGTGGCCGCCAGTTCGCGCAACTGCCGCGTGGCCATGGCCGACAGGTCCACCGGCGCGCGCTGCAGTTCGCCCCGCGCCAGCTGCGAGAGCTTGAGCAGGCCGTCGATCAGCTCGCCCATCTTCTTGCTGGCCTCGCGGATGCGCTCCAGGTGCCGGCGGCTTTCCACGGACAGGGCGGGGTTGTCTTCCTCCAGTGCCTGGGCAAAGCCGTTGATGATGCGCAGCGGTGAGCGCAGGTCGTGCGCGACGGCGTAGGAGTAGCTCTCCAGCTCGTCGTATGCCGCCCTCAGCGCCTGCGTGCGCTCGCGGATGCGCTCTTCCAGCGAGGCATTGAGCTGCTGGATCTGTTGCTCGGCGCGCTTGTGCGCCGAGATGTCGACCACCGTGCCCAGACCCTGCGTGACGCGCCCGTCAGGGCCGCGTTCGAACTCCGCGCGCACCGACACCCAATGCCATTGACCGGCCAGGTTGACCCGGTACTCGATGTCGTAGGGCTCGCCTTCGCGGAAGGCCGCGGCCCAGGCCTGCTGCATGCGCAGGCGGTCGTCCGGGTGGGTCATGGCCAGCATGTCCAGGTCGCTGAACACCGCTCGCGGCACGCCCAGGATGATGTTGGCGTTGCCCAGCGTGGTGAACTGGCGCCGCGCCGCGTCGTAGCGCCAGCTCGCCATGAGCGCCAGCTCCTGGGCTTGCGAGAGCAGTCGCTCGCTGGTGCGCAGCGCGTCTTCGGTGGTCTTGCGCGAGCTGATGTCCTGCGCCACGACGATCATGTAGTCGGGTGAGCCGTCGGGATGGCGGATCATGGACACGGACAGCAGAACCCAGATGGTGTGGCCCTGCTTGTGCAGGTAGCGCTTCTCCATCGTGTGGTGCTCGATGCGGCCACTCACCAGATCGTCCAGCACATGCAGATCGTGCTCGACGTCGTCGGGGTGGGTGAACTGGCGCCAGTGCCGCAGGACGACCTCGTCGCGCGAGTAGCCCAGCAAGTCGCAATAGCTGCGGTTGATGCGGATCCAGTGGCCGTCCAGGCGGGTGTGCGCCATGCCGGTGCCGCTGTTCTCGAAGGTGTCGAGCATCTGCTGGTGGCTGCGCTGGGCCTGTTCGACCGAAGCCCGCAGCTCGCGCGTGCGCTTTTGCATCAACGCGATGGCGCCCACCACCACGACTTGCGTGAGCAGGTGCCAGAAGTTGAGCCAGAAGGCCTCGTTGAGGTTGCCGATCGCGAAGCTGAAGTAGGGCTTCACGAGCAGGAAGTTGACCGCCAGCATGCCCAGCAGCGTGCTGAGCATGCCGATGCGGAACCCGCCGTAGAGCGCGCACAGCGCCGCCGCGAGCGTGAGGGTGACGAAGCGGCCGCCGCTTTCCGCCGGCGCCAGGGCCACGCGCATCCAGGTGGCCAGCGCCGTGACCAGCACCGCCACGGCGGCGCGCAGCCACCAGGGGTGGCGGCGAGGGTCCCAGGAGCCGAGCAGGGCGCCGAGCCGGTCCAGCGGTCGGGTGGCGGACTCGTCGGTCGGGGGGGCGTCTGGGCTCACGGGGCGCGAGGTTACACCGCCCCGGGGCATTGCCGCATGAGGGCCAGCCCGGGGGCAGCAGGACCGTGAAACAGGTCTCAGCCGGCGGCCAGCACCGCCAGCAGTTCGTCGATCGCGGCGGCCGTTTCCTGCGGGCGCTCCATGGGGAACAGGTGCGATCCCTCGATCAGGCGCAGGCGCGCCTCGCCGTTGCGGCCGAGCACGCGCCGCGTCATGGCCATGCCCACCTGCTGCATCTCCAGCGAGCGCGTGCCGCCGAGGAAGCCCACCGGGCAGCGCAGCGGGTGGCGGCGCAGCAGGCGGTCCAGGTTGTGGGGCAGGGTGTTGTAGATGGCGGTCTCGACCTCGCGGTCGAAGCTCAGCACGCGCTGCGGGCCCTGGGGCGTGTCGGCGTCGTGCGTGCCATGCTCGATGTAGTCCTGCAGGCACTGCGGGTCCCAGTGCGCGAAGGCGCGTTTGTGGCGCAGGTGCTCCAGCGCGGTGGCGGCGTCCGGCCAGGCCTGGCGGCGCTTGCGGCTGATGCGGCCGGGCGAGACGGAGCCCACGAGCTGCGTGCGCTTGACGAGCTCCAGCGTGCGCGCGCGCCAGCCGCCCAGCAGGGGCGAGTCGATCAGCAGCACGCCGCGCACGCGCTGGCCACCGAGTTCGGGGTGGCGCGCCGCGCACATGAGGCTGAGAAAGCCGCCCAGCGAATGGCCCACCAGCCAGGCGGGCTCGCCCGCGCGCTCGACCTCGGCGTTGGCGAAGTCGGCCAGTTGCTGCACCAGGTGCGGCCAGTTGCTGGTGACCGGGTAGCGCGGGTCGTGGCCGTACCGGTCCACCGCGCGCACCACGTGACCGCGCGCCCTCAGGCTGCGGAACAGCACCTGGTAGGTTCCCGCGGGGAAGCTGTTGGCGTGCGAGAAGACGATCACGCCGCGCTCAGATCAGCTTCTCGCGCGGGTTGGTGATCTTCTTCAGCGGGCCCAGGCGCTCGCTCTCGCACATCAGCGGCACCAGCGTCTGGCCGTCGTCCCAGGTCGGGTGCTCGATGTCGTCGAAGGCCTCGCGCAGCTTGCGGCCCCAGGTCTGGCGCACCATGCGGAAGTAGGGGTTGTTCTCCTCGATGCAGACGATCTTGTCGCAGCGCAGGGCATTCGCGTCGTAGACCACCATGTCCAGCGGCAGGCCCACCGACAGGTTGGACTTGAGGGTGGAGTCCATCGACACCAGGGCGCACTTGGCCGCTTCGTCCAGCGGCGTCTCGGGCGTGATCACACGGTCGAGCACGGGCTTGCCGTACTTGGATTCGCCGATCTGGAAGAAAGGCGTCTCGGCCGTGGCCTCGATGAAGTTGCCGGCCGAATACACCTGGAACAGGCGCATGCCCTCGCCGCGGATCTGGCCGCCGAAGATCAGGGAGACGTTGAAATCCACGCCCGCGCGCTGCAGGGCCTCGCCGTCGCGGTGCCACACGTGGCGCACCGCCGAGCCCAGCACGCGCGCGGCGTCGAACATGCTGCGCGCGTTCCAGATGGTGATCGGGTCGCCGCCCTCGTGGTCGTCCAGTTGCTCGATCTGCAGGATCTCGCGCACCGACTGCGAGATGCTCAGGTTGCCCGCCGAGAGCAGGCACATGAAGCGGTCGTCCGGCTTCTCGTAGATCATCATCTTGCGGAATGAGCTGATCTGATCGAGGCCCGCGTTGGTGCGCGAGTCCGACAGGAACACCATGCCGGCGTTGAGTTTGACGGCGACGCAGTAGGTCATGTGGAGGCTCCCGTGCGGGTGGCGAGTTTCTTGAGCTGGTAGATCTGGTCGAGCGCGTCGCGCGGACTCAGTGTGTCGGGGTCGATGGCGGCCATCGCGGCCACCAGCGGGTGGGGTTCGGGCGCTTCGGCCGGCGGCGGCGGGGCGAACAGGTCCACCTGCGTCTGCTGCTCGGCGCTGTGCGCCTCCAGGGCGGCCAGGGCGTGGCGCGCGTGCTGCACCACGGGCGCGGGCACGCCCGCCAGCCGGGCAACCTGTATGCCATAGCTGCGGCTGGCCGGGCCGGGCTCGATCTGGTGCAGGAAGACGATGCCCTTGCTGCCGCCCTCGGCCGCGCTCACGTGCACGTTCACCGCCGCGTGGTGGGTGGCGGGGAATTCGGTGAGTTCGAAGTAGTGCGTGGCGAACAGCGTGAAGCAGCGCGCCTTGTCGTGCAGGTGCGCGGCGATGCCGCCGGCCAGGGCCAGGCCGTCGAAGGTGGAGGTGCCGCGCCCGATCTCGTCCATCAGCACCAGGCTGTTGGGCGTGGCCGTGTGCAGGATCTGCGCGGCCTCGGTCATTTCCACCATGAAGGTGGACTGCGCGTTGGCCAGGTCGTCGGCCGCGCCGATGCGGGTGTGGATGGCGTCGAGCGGCCCCAGCCGGCAGGCCTGCGCCGGCACGTGGCTGCCCATGCTGGCCAGCAGCGCGATGACGGCCACCTGGCGCATGTAGGTGCTCTTGCCGCCCATGTTCGGGCCGGTGATGACCTGCATGCGCGACTTGGGGCCCAGCACCGTGTCGTTGGCGATGAAGGCGCCCGCGCCGGTCTCGGCCAGGCGCGCCTCCACCACCGGGTGGCGGCCGCCGCGGATCTCGATGCCCGGCTCGCTGGTGAAGCTGGGCGCGCACCAGTTCAGCGTGAGCGAGCGTTCGGTGAGCGCGCACAGCGCATCCAGCGCCGCCAGCGCGCGCGCCAGACGGGTGAGCGGGTCGATGAAGCCCTGCAGGGTGTCCAGCAGGCCTTCGTACAGCCACTTCTCGCGCGCCAGCGAGCGCTCCTGTGCCGACAGGGCCTTGTCCTCGAAGGCCTTGAGCTCGGGCGTGATGAAGCGCTCGGCGTTCTTGAGCGTCTGGCGGCGCTTGTAGTCGTCGGGCACGCGGTCGAGCTGGCCCTGCGTGACCTCGATGTAGAAGCCGTGCACCTTGTTGAACTGCACGCGCAGGTTGGCGATGCCGCTGCGCGCGCGCTCGCGCGCTTCCAGCTCGATGAGGAAGGCGTCGCTGTTCTGCTGGATGCCGCGCAGCTCGTCGAGCTCGGTGTCGAAGCCGTCGGCGATGACCCCGCCGTCGCGCACCAGCGCGGACGGCTCGGCCAGCAGCGCGCGCTGCAGCAGCTCGGCGCAGCCGGCGGGCGGTTGCAACTCGGTGGCCAGGCGAGCCAGCAGCGCGTCGCTGCCCAGCGGCGCCAGCGCGGCGGCCAGCTCGCCCGCGCGGCCCAGGGTCTGGCCCAGGCCCACGAGCTCGCGCGGCTTGGCCTGGCGCAGCGCGATGCGCGCGGTGATGCGCTCCACGTCGCTGCAGCCCTTGAGGCGTTCGCGCAGGCGCTGCCAGGGGCCGGTGCGCAGGGTGGCGATCGCGCCCAGGCGCTCGCGCGCCTCGGCGCGGTCGCGTTTCGGCTCCAGCAGCCACTGGCGCAGGGCGCGGCTGCCCATGCCGCTGGCGCAGGTGTCGAGCAGCGAGAAGAGGGTGGGGCTGCTCTCGCCGCGCAGCGTCTGCACCAGTTCGAGGTTGCGCCGTGTGCTGGGCGGCAGGTCGATGCGCTCGTCGAACCGCGCCACCTGCAGGCTGCGCACGTGCGCCAGCGCGCGGCCCTGGGTGTGCTCCGCATAGGCCAGCAGCGCGCCGGCCGCGGCGTGCGCGTCGGCCAGGCCCTCGGCGCCCCAGGCGGCCAGGCTGGCGGCCTGCAACTGGTCCAGCAGCTTGCGCTGGCCCAGCGCCGCATCGAAGGCCCAGGCCGGGCGCAGCACCGTGACCAGCTTGCCGCCCTGCGGCGTTGGCGCGCCGGCCAGCGCCTGCACGCGCTGCTCGAACGCGGGGGTGGTCTCGGCGCTGTAGAGCAGTTCACCGGGCGCCAGGCGCGCCACCCAGTCGGCCAATTCGTCGCTGGCGCACTGGGCCAGGAAGACGATGCCCTGCGTGAGCGAGAGCCAGGCCAGGCCGCAGCCGGTGCGCGCGCCCGCGTGCACGGACATCAGCAGCGCCTCGCTCTTGTCGGACAGCAACTCGGCGTCGGTCAGCGTGCCGGGCGTGACCACGCGCACCACCTGGCGCTCCACCGGCCCCTTGGCCGTGGCCACGTCGCCCACCTGCTCGCAGATGGCCACCGACTCGCCGAGCTTGATCAGCCGCCCCAGGTAGGTGTCCACCGAATGGAATGGCACGCCCGCCATCACCACCGGCTTGCCGGCCGACTGGCCGCGCTGCGTCAAGGTGATATCGAGCAGGCGCGCGGCCTTCTCGGCGTCGTCGTAGAACAGCTCGTAGAAATCCCCCATGCGATAGAAGAGCAGCGTGTGCGGGTGCCCGGCCTTGAGGGCCAGGTACTGCTGCATCATGGGGGTGTGGGCGGCCAGGGAATCGGTCACGGTGGGCGCGGGAAGGCACTGCAAAACAGCCAAAGACTGTAGCCGATCGGTTCGGCCGTACGCCCAACCAAGGCTCAACCGGCGGACTGTCGCAGCGGTGTCGCGCGTTTGCCGTTCCTGAGGTAGTCGCTCAGTATCCTGCTTCGTTGCCAACGGGCCCTCAGGCCCCAGCCGCTGATGCCGGCGGACGCGATCACATCGGCGTCGCAGGCCTCCAGTTCCAGCGTTTCGCCCGTGAGGCGGTGAGCCGTCGAGAACCGGCGAGCGAAGTCCTTCCAGGCGGGACCCGGCAGGAACGGGCCTTTGGCGTCCTGGATGTCTTTCATCCATGCCGTGGCCAGGAAGGCGGTGACGGCACCCATCAGCGCCGCGGCATAGGTCTTCTGCACGGCGGCCGGCGCGGCAAACCAGGACTCGGCGTGCAGCGCCAGCCACAGCAGCAACTGGGTGCCCAGCGCGACGACGAGAACCGAAGACAGGATCCAGGGCTCCAGCAAGGCCAGGCCGAACAGCGGGTGTTGTATGAACACCTCCCGGGCCAGTCGCATGAGCAGGATCAGAACCAGCAGGCCGAGGACCGGGAGTGCAGCCGGTGGCTGGACGACGGGTTTCGCGTACAGGAAGATGCCCAGCAGCACGCCGAGCGCGGCCGGCAAGGCGCGCCCGGCGTTGTCCAGGCCCAGGCTCATGGCAAGGGGTTCCCGCCCAGGTCCCACCGATGCGCCGGGTGATGGCGGCAGCGATAGACCATGCGTCCGCTGCTGTCCACCTTGACCTCGATGTCCTCTGGCGGGGGAGCCAGGTTGCAGCGCGGCGCCACGGCCACCAGCATCGCGCTGACGCTTTGCACGCAGGCCAGGGCGGCGCCGGTGATCGGGCTCATCGGGGCCGATCGGGCGGCATGAGACAGCAGTTCCGAGGCCACCGGAAGCGATGCCTCCAGCAAGCGCAGCATCAGATCCCGTTCCTCGGTTTCGCCCGGAAGGATGACGCCTTTGAAGTGGCGCAAAGATGGCGTGGACGGGTGCGACATGGTTGCCCTCCTGCCCGCGGGAGTGGGCGCCGCGGCTGCCCGGTGCCGGACCGCGGCGCAACGCGGTGCGCTGTTGTAGCGCCGGGCGGCGGCTTTGTACAGGGAGCCGCTGAGCTGGGCGGGCGCGCCAATTGCCCGGCACGCAGCTGCCTTTAGCACTCTCCGCCGAAATGTCAATCAGACAGCCGCAAGCCGTGGGCTCCGCCCGGGGCGCTTTTACCGACGGTTGCCCCACGTACACGCCCTGGGGCCCAACATGGAAGGCGTCTGAACAACAAGCCGCCCCGGGCGGTCAGAAGGAGTGTGCGATGCCTGTGCAGAGAAACGGAGGAAGTCTGCGCGTACTGACGGTCAACATCCACAAGGGTTACAGCTTTTTCAACCGGCGCTTCGTGTTGCACGAATTGCGCGAGGCGGTGCGTGCCGTCAAGAGTGACGTCGTCTTCCTGCAGGAAGTGCGCGGCGGGGGCGACCCCGACGAGCGCCACCCCGGCGTGTCGCAGTACGAGTTCCTGGCCGACACCATCTGGAAGGACCACGCCTACGGCCGCAACGCCGTGGCCCCGCGCGACAGCTACGGCAACGCCGTGCTCTCGCACTTTCCCATCGTCAAGAGCCACAACCACCGGCTCTCGCATCCGCGCATCGTCCCGCAGCGCGGCGTGCTGCATTGCGTGGTGAACCACGGCGCGCTGCCGGCCCTGCACCTCATGTGCGTGCACCTGGGCCTGCTGGAAGGCGACCGCGAGCACCAGATCGCCGCGCTGCGCGAGATCATCGACAGCGAGGTCCCGGCGGGCGCGCCCCTCATCGTCGCCGGCGACTTCAACGACTGGCGCCAGCGCGCCGACGCGCGACTCGCCCGCATCGGCCTCACCGAGGTGTTTCGCCAGAGCCATGGCCGCCACGCGCGCAGCTTTCCCGCCGCCTGGCCCTTCCTGAGGCTCGACCGCATCTACGTGCGCGACGTCGTGTCGGTGAAGCCGCTGCCCATGCCCCGCCACCCGTGGTCGCGCCTGTCCGACCACGCGCCGCTGGCGGCCGAGGTGCGGCTGAAGGAGGCGGCATGAACACCACCGCCACGCCAATGAATTCGCGCTGGTTGCCCGGCAACCGCATCGAGCTGCTGTGCTGCGGCGAGGACTACTACCCCAGCGTCTTCCAGGCCATCGACACGGCCGAGAAGCAGGTGCTCATCGAAACCTTCATCTGGTTCGACGATCCCGTCGGCCGTGACCTGCGCGCCGCGCTGATCCGCGCCGCCCAACGCGGGGCCGAGGTCCACGTGCTCATCGATGGCTGGGGTTCCCCCGATCTCGGCGACGAATTCGTTCAGGGCCTGCTCGACGCGGGTGTGAAGCTGCGCGCCTTCGAGCCCGTGCGCAAACTGTTCGGCGCGCGCATCAACATGCTGGGCCGCATGCACAACAAGCTCGCGGTCATCGACGGCCGCGTGGCCTATGTGGGCGGCATCAACTACGCCAAGGACCACGTGCTCGCGCTGGACCCGGAGCAGGCGAAGCTCGACTACGCCGTGCGCATCGAGGGGCCGCTGGTGGAGCAGATCGAGGCCTTCTGCCGCACCAACATCAGCACGCCGCAGCCCCCTCGCGACATGTGGCTGCGCCGCTGGCGCCGCCTGCGCCAGTTGCGGCGCGAGGAGCGGATGCCCTCGCTCGACCAGGGCGCGGTGGCCGCCTTCGTCACCCGCGACAACCACCGCCACACCACCGACATCGAGCGCCACTACCGCGCCGCCATCCGCAGCGCGCAACACCGCATCCTGATCGCCAACGCCTACTTCTTCCCGGGCTACCGCCTGGTGCGCGACCTGCGGCGCGCCGCGCGCCGCGGCGTGCAGGTGGACCTGATCCTGCAAGGCAACCCCGACATGCCCTGGGTGCAGCGCGCCACCATGCTGCTGTACGAACACCTGCTGCGCGCGGGCGTGCGCATCCACGAATACACCGAACGCCCGCTGCACGCCAAGGTGGCCGTCATCGACGACCACTGGGCCACGGTGGGCTCCAGCAACCTCGACCCCACCAGCCTGAGCCTGAACCTGGAGGCCAACGTGATCGTGCGCGACAAGGCCTTCGCCGCCGTGGTGCGCGAGGCGCTGGACCGCGTGCTGGAGAAGAGCTGCGACCTGGTGCAGATGCCGCGGCCCGGTCGCCTGCGCTCGGCCTGGATCGTGCTGCGCAGCATGGTGGTGTTCCACGCGCTGCGGCGCTTTCCCGCCTGGGCGCGCTGGGCGCACCACGCCAAGCCGCGCGTGGTGCCGGTGGTGCCCGAATCGGGCGACGCCGAGACGACGTCGCGCGAAGCCGTGCCCCACGAACCCGCCCACGCGGAGGGCCTGCGGTGACGCCGGGGCCAAGCCTCAAGCGGCTGTGGCCGCACGCGCGCCGCTGGCTGCCCTGGCTGCTGGCGGCTGCGGTGCTGTATCTGGTGGCGCAGCAGGCGCGCGAGGTGGAGTGGACCAAGGTCTGGGCGGCGCTGAAGGCCCTGCCGCCGCACCACATCCTCATCTCGGTGGCGCTGGCACTGTGCGCGCACACCCTGTTCGCCGGCTACGACCTCATCGGCCGCTGGCTGGCCAAGGCGCGCATCACGCGCGCGCGCACGCTGGCGACGGCGGCCATCGCCTACGCCTTCAACCTCAACTTCGGCGCGCTCATCGGCGGCGTGGGCATGCGCCTGCGCCTGTACACGCGCGCCGGCCTGTCGCCGGGCACCGTGGGGCAGATCGTCACGCACAGCTTCATCGCCAACTGGCTGGGCTGGTGCTGGGTGCTGGGCACGGTGCTGGTGCTGTCGCCGCCGCGCCTGCAGGGCGAATGGGCGCTGGGCATGGTGGCGCTGCGCGTCATGGGCGCGGTGCTGCTGGTGGTGGCGGTGGGCTACCACGCCTTGTGCGCCTTCAGCGGCAAATCCGAACTGCGCTGGCGCGAGCACTCGCTGCCGCTGGCCGGCAGCCGCGTGGCGCTGATCCAGGCGGTGATGGGCGCCACCGTGTGGATGCTGATGGCGCTGAGCCTGTGGAACCTGCTGCAGGGGCGGGTGCCGTACCCCACCGTGCTCGGGGCCTTGTTGCTGGCCGGCGTGGCGGGCGCGCTCACGCACGTGCCCTCGGGCCTGGGTGTGCTGGAGGCCGTGGTGGCGTCGGCCCTGGCCGGGGCGATGCCGCTCGACGAGGTGCTGGCGGCGGTGCTGGCGTACCGCGCGGCGCACTACCTGTTGCCGCTGGCGCTGGCGCTGCCGGCGTATGGCTTCAGCGAAATCAGGTCGCGCGGGGGGGCTCGATCCCCACCAGCCCGGCCGCGGGGTAGCGCATCCCGGCCACCGCCTGCGGATCGAACAGCCGATCCAGTTGCCCGATCTCCCGGGGCGTGAGCGCGATGTCGACCGCGCCGACGTTGCTTTCCAGGTAGGCGATGCGACGGGTGCCGGGGATCGGCACCACGTGCGGGTGCTTGTTGAGCAGCCAGGCCAGGGCGACCTGCGAATTGCTGAGCCCGCGCTCGCTGGCGAACGCCGTCAAGTTCTGCACCAGGCGTTGGTTCGCGGCGCGCGCCTCGCCGACGAACCTCGGGTTGTTCTTGCGGAAGTCGGTGTCCGACAGCGTGTCCGTCTCCAGCGTCCCGGTGAGAAACGCGCGGCCCAGGGGGCTGTAGGCCACGAAGGCCGTGCCGAGTTCGGCGCAGGCTGCCAGCATCCCGTCCTCGGGTTCGCGGCTCCACAGGGAGTACTCGGACTGCACGGCGGCGATCGGGAACACAGCGTGGGCGCGGCGCAGGGTCTCGACCGAGACCTCGGACAGCCCGATCGCGCGGACCTTGCCGGCCCGCACCAGTTCGCCCATGGCACCCACCACGTCCTCGATGGGCACGGCCGGGTCGCGGCGGTGGCAGTAGTACAGGTCGATGTGGTCCGCGCCCAGCCGGCGCAGCGAGGCCTCGCAGGCTTCGCGGATGTACGCGGGCGAGTTGTCGATGCGGCGTTCGTACTGGCCCGCGGCGCGCACGATGCCGAACTTGGTGGCCAGCACCACCCCCTGCCGGCGCGTGGCACCCCCCGCCGCCAGAAAGCGGCCCAGCAGGCGCTCGTTGTGGCCGAGGCCGTAGGTGTCGGCCGAATCGAGGTGCGTGACGCCCAGTTCCAGCGCCCGCTCCAGCGTGCGCAGGGACGCCTCGTCGTCGGTCTGGCCGTAGAACTCGCTCATGCCCATGCAGCCCAGGCCGATGGCGGACGTGGTGAGCCCCGAGGCGCCCAACTGGCGGTATTTCATGGTGTCTCCGGTAAGGGTGAACCCGGACTCTACCGCTCCCCTCAGGCCAGGCTCAGCCGGTCCAAGTCCGTGTCGAGCCGCAGGGGCTGCGCCGCAGCCGGGTCGGCGATCCGAGGCAGGTAGAGCCGGAAGCAGGCGCCCGAGCCCGGCCGGTTCATCGCCAGGACGGCGCCCCCGTGTGCCGTTGCGATGGCTTGCACGATGGGCAGGCCCAGGCCGGTGCCCTGGCCGGCGGGCTTGGTCGTGAAGAAGGGCTCGAAGATGCGGTGCAGGTACTCCGGCGCAATGCCCGGGCCGTCGTCCTGGACCGACAGGGCCAGGTAGCGGCCCGCGGGCAGTGGCGCCAGCGCGGGCTCGGTGTCGGCCGGCCCGCTGCCGGGCAGGGCCAGTTCCTCGAGCGTGATCGACACCGTGCCTTGCCCGTTCATGGCGTCGCAGGCGTTGATCAGCAGGTTCACGATGACCTGCTTGATCTGGGTGGGGTCGGCCAGCACCCCATCCTCGTGCGCCCGCAGGTGCACCTCCAGGGCGCAGCGCTTCATCAGGCCAAGCGACACCAGCACGCGCGCCTCGTTCACCAGCTCGCTCAGGCGCACGGCTTCCATGCGCGGCGGCGTCTGCCGGCTGAAGGACAGCAGCTGCTTCACCAGTCCGTCCGCGTAGCGCGCGGACTTGAGCGCTTCGTTCAGCGAGGCGGTGCTCGGGTGCTGCGCCTCCAGATCCTCTCCGGCCAGGCGGATGCAACCCGAGATGGCCGTGAGGGCGTTGTTGAAGTCGTGCGCAATGCCGCTGGTGAAGCGCCCGAGCGCTTCGGTCTTCTGGCTCTGGACCAGTTGCAGTTTGAGCGCCTCCTGCCGGGCCTGGGCCTGGCGTTGCTGCTCGGCGTCCTCTCGCGTTTTCTCCAGCAGACGGTTGATGCCTCGGGCCAGATCGGCCAGTTCGTCCTGGCCGCTGACCGACAGCAGTCCGTGGCCGTTCAAGCCCTGCTGCGCCAGGGCGCCGAGTTCCTGGTGGGCCCGTTGCAGGCGCCGCAGCACCATCCGATCCAGCAGGAACAGCAAGAGGGCGCCCACGGCCAGACAGGCCAGTGCCACCTGGACGGCGGTGGCAAATGCCAGCGAATGGCCTTGCGTGTGCAGGTCCCGTTCGAGATCGAGGACCAGCTCCGACACGGGCCGACCCTGGTGGTCCAGGATCACCGCGATGGACTCGAGGGTCGGGTGATCGGGGGAGGCGCCGCCGCTCGCTGGCGCGTTCGATGTCGCGTCGGCGAAGCGCAGGCGCACCGGGTGCATGAGGATGTCGCTGAAGCGGGCGAGCTCTTTTTCGTCGAACCGGCGCACGCCCGCCAGCGCGCCCTGCGGCGCGGCGCCGGGCTCGAACTGGCTGCGCACGGCCGCGATGGAGACCAGGTACAAGACACCGTCGGCCCGGTGGAAGGTCCGCACGACCTTGCTGCTGGTCGGGTCGGACAGCACCGGAACCGCCAGGCTGCGAAGCGTCTGCACCATGGCGTCCGACATGGGCCGCAAGGCCGGCTCCTCGGTGAGTTCGGCGCTGGCCAAGGGGCGGCCCAGGGCATCGAGCACCGCCACCTGCGAGATGCCGAGGTAGCGCATGTTGTCGGTGCCGAAGTTCTCGGTGAAGAAGCCGGGCCGACGGCCGTTGACGAACCCGACGGTCTCGGTCCAGTACGCGTAGTCCATCAGGGTGGCCGACAAACCGTCGAGCTGCTGGGCCAGCAGTCGGTTGGCCCGTTCGCTTTCGATGCGCGATTGTTTGGCCTCCAGCGCGTCGAACGACGACAGGATGGACCGCTGCGAGACGAGGATCGAGGACAGGCTCAGCAGGCCGATGGTCACGGCGACCAGCACCCAGGCTTTGTGTTGAAGTTTCATGGCGGGCGCGATCATAGGGAGGCGAAGCGCTTTCAGGTGGGGCCGGGTGTGCGGTTTTTGTGCTCTTCGAAGGTCCACCGCAGGCGCTTGCAAGCTTTCCTCACAGGCCGCGCGGCTGGCCGACGGGCGTGGGGTGATCCGAAGGTGCCGCTGGCGCGTACAAGCGGCCATATCCACTGTTGGCCATATCCACCATTTGCGAGCCGCCATGTCCCTCGCCCCGAACACCGCCTCCGCCATCCACTGGGTCGAACAGGGCCTGGTGCCCGACCCGGCCGTGCGCCTGGGCATCCGCCGCCTGCTGCGCCAGCGCCTGAGCGAGTTGCACAGCGGCGACCCGGAGCGCGGCGCCGACCTGACCACCGCCTTCCACGGGTCCCTGGCCAGCGCCCCGCTGGCGCCATTGCCCGAAAAGGCCAACGAGCAGCACTACGAGCTGCCCGCCGACTTCTTCGGCGCCGTGCTGGGGCCGCACCGCAAGTACAGCTGCTGCTGGTGGCCGCAGGGCGTGGTCACGCTGGAGCAGGCCGAGGCCGCCGCGTTGCAGGAGACCTGTGCGCGCGCCGGCCTGGCCGACGGCCAGCACATCCTGGAGCTGGGGTGTGGCTGGGGCTCGCTGAGCCTGTGGATGGCCGAGCGCTATCCGCGCGCGCGCATCACGGCCGTGTCGAACTCGCATTCGCAGCGCCGGCACATCCAGGCCCAGGCCACGGCGCGCGGCCTGGCCAACCTGGAGGTCATCACCGCGGACTTCAACGCCTTCGAGACCGATCGCCGTTTCGACCGCATCGTCTCCGTGGAGATGTTCGAGCACCTGCGCAACTGGCCGCAGGCCTTCGCCAAGGTGGCGCGCTGGCTGACCCTGGGCGGACGCTTCTTCATGCACGTGTTCGTGCACCGCGAGGCACCGTATGCCTTCGAGGCGCGCGACGCCAGCGACTGGATGAGCCGCCACTTCTTCTCCGGCGGGATGATGCCGGGCGACGACCTGGCCCTGCGCTGCCAGGACGATTTGCGCGTGCTGCGCCAGTGGCGCTGGAACGGGCGGCACTACGCGCGCACGTCCGCCGCCTGGCTGGCTCGAATGGACGCGCAGCGCGACGCCTTGATGCCCTTGTTCCGCCAGGCCTACGGCAGCGGGCAGGCCGCGCTGTGGTGGACGCGCTGGCGCCTGTTCTTCCTCTCGGTGGAAGAACTCTTCGCCTACGCGGACGGCGGCCAATGGTGGGTCAGCCACTACCTGTTCGAGCGGCGCACATGATCAGCCTGGCCGCCTGGGGACTGCTGGCCGCGCTGGCCGTGGCCTTGCCGGTGTGGGCCCTGAGCCTGCCCCTGCGCGACGCCAGTCTGGCCGATCGCGTGTGGTCCCTGCTGGTGGCCGCGCCGGTGCTGGTGTACGCCTGGGCCCTGCTGCCGCCCCTGCAGGCGCGCGACGGCCTGATGCTGGCCCTGCTGCTCGCCTGGGCCCTGAGGCTGGCCGTGTACATCAGCCGGCGCAACAGCGGCCATGGCGAAGACCGCCGCTACCGCGCCATGCGCGAACGCCATGGCGGTGCATTCGGCCTCAAGAGCCTGTACCTGGTGTTCGGCCTGCAGGCCGTGCTGGCCTGGGTGCTGGGTTGGCCCCTGCTGGTGTCGCTGGGCCAGGGCGTGGCCCTGACGCCGCTGGACGCGCTGGGCGTGCTGCTGGCAGCGGGTGGCCTGCTGGTCGAGACCGTGGCCGACGCGCAGCTCGCGCGCTTCCTGCGCGGTCCCCGGCCCCAGGGCGCGGTGATGGACCGTGGCCTCTGGGCCTGGTCGCGCCACCCCAACTATTTCGGCGAGGCCTGTTTCTGGTGGGGCCTGTGGCTGCTGGCGCTGCCCGCCGGCGGCTGGGCCTCGGCCTGGACGGTGGTGTCGCCATTGATGATCACCTGGCTGCTGCTCAAGGTGTCCGGCGTGGCGCTGCTGGAGCAGGACATGGCCGAGCGGCGCCCGGCCTACCGCGACTACGCCGCGCGCACCAGCGCCTTCATCCCCTGGCCCCCGCGGCGCAGGGCCGGGCCATGACGACCGCTCGCGCCGGGTGGCGGCGGGCGGCCTGCCTGGCGGCGCTGTTGCCCGCCGCCCTGGCCCAGGCCAGCGAGCGCTGGGATTTCACCGTCACCCTGGACGGGCGCCCGGTCGGCACGCACCGCTTCACCGTGTCGGGCGACGCAGCGGAGCGTCGCCTGCAAAGCCGCGCGCGATTCGACGTGCGCTGGCTCGGCCTGCTGGTCTACCGCTACCGCCACGAGGCGGACGAACGCTGGCAGGGCGAGTGCCTGCGCGAGCTGCGCGCCGAAACCGACAGCGACGGCGAGCGCGAGACGGTGTCGCAACGCTACGGTGGCGACTGCCTGATGGGCTTCGCCTACTGGAACCCGCGCGTGGTGGAGCAGCAGCAACTGATCGATCCGCAAACGGGGCGCACCGTGGCCGCGCGCTTCGAACGCCTGGCCGATGCCCGCATCGAGCGCCTGGGCCAGTCCGTGCCCGCGCGCGGCTGGCAATTGCGCGCCGATGGCCAGCGCATCGACATCTGGTACGCCGCCGACACCGGCCGTTGGATCGGCCTGGACGCCGAGGTCCGGGGCGGCCGCCGCCTGTCCTACCGACTCACGAGCACCCTCCCGACACCGCAATGAACACCAGTCCCCAACGCCTGGCCATCGCCTACTTCGCGACGATGGCCGTCTTCCTGGCGCTCGATGCCGTCTGGCTCAGCCTCATGGCCTCGCGCCTGTACCAGCCCGCCATCGGGCACCTGATGGCGCCGGACGTCGACTGGCTTGCCGCCGCGCTGTTCTACCCGCTCTACATCCTGGGCCTGCTGGTGTTCGCCGTGCGGCCCGCGCTGGTCGAGGGCCGCGCCGCCCCGGCCCTGCGCCTGGGCGCGCTGTTCGGCCTGATCGCCTACGCCACCTACGACCTCACCAACCAGGCCACGCTGCGCGACTGGTCGTGGGCGGTGACCCTGGCCGACCTCGCCTGGGGCGCGTTCGTGAGTGGCAGCGCGGCGGGCGCCGCGGCCTGGTTCACATGCCGACCAGGGAGCCGAAGAAGCGCGCGATAGCGCCTTCGAAGCGCAGTGGCGCGTCCAGCGAGGCCAGGCAGATGCACTCGCTGCCGTCCTGCACCACCGGTTGGTGGAGGATCTCGCCGTCGGCGGCGTCGAAATCGCCCGGACCGAACAGCGCGCGCCCGTCGTGGAAGCGGCCATGCAGCACTTGCGTGAACTCCGTGCCCTTGTGGGTGTGCCGCGGCAGGTACTTGCCCGCCGCGATGCGCAGCAGGAAGACATTGGCCTCGGGGTCTTCGGGCAGGCTCACGCGGCTCCAGCGCATGCCCGGGCCGATCCAGCGCCAGGGCGTGGCCTCGCAATGCGCCAGCGCTCGCGGCCAGCGCGCGCCGGCGGGCATGGGCGGGGGCGCGCTCGTGGCGATGGGTCTGGCGGGGGCTGCGGCCTGCGCGTCGATGCGGGCCAGGGTGCGCGACAGCGCGTCCTCGTGCAGTTCGGCGGGCGCCGCGTCGTCCAGCAGCAGGCCGCCCAGCGCGTCCAGCGCAGCCGCTCGCTCGCGGCACGCGGGGCACAGCTCCAGGTGGCTGTGCAGCACCCGCCGCATGCCCGCCGCCAGCTGGCCGGTGGCCAGCGAAAGCAGCAAGCCGTCGTCGGGGTGGTGTTGGATATCCATCGTCCTCAGCCCTCCAGCAGGCGGCGCAGCCGCGCCACCGCCAGGCGCAGGCGCGACTTCACCGTGCCGAGCGGAATGCCCAGCTCGGCGGCGATGCGCGCGTGCGGTTCGTCATTGAAATAGGAAAGTTGCAGCACCCGTTGCTGGTCGGGCGCCAGGCGCGCGAAGGCGCCGCGCAGGCGCTCGTGCATGCGGGCCGCGTGCAGGCGCTCCTCCGCGTCGGGCCCGTCGTCCACCAACTGGTCGAAGTCGAAGGCCTCGTCCATCGGCTCGGCGCCCTGGCGCCGGCGCAGCGCGTCCACCCGCAGGTTGCGCGCGATGGTGAAGATCCAGGTGGAGGCGGCCGCCTGGGCCGGGTCGAACAGCGCCGCCTTGCGCCAGACCGCGGCCAGGGCCTCCTGGGTCAGCTCCTCGGCCTGGGCCTCGGGGCTGCCGCCCTGCATCAGGTAGCGCTTCACCCGCGGCGCGAAGTGCGCGAACAGGCGGGCGAAGGCGGCGCGGTCCTGGCACTGGGCCACGGCCACGAGCGCCTCGTCCCAGGCTTCGTCGGGGCGGGGCGTGCGCATGGCGTCCAGGGAAACGATGGTCAAGGCGGGCGCTCGGCGATGCGGTGGTGCCGCCGCCGGGGAAGCGGCGGCGTCGGAGGGGCGAGGCGAGGGCAGGGCCATGCCGCTTCTACGCAGGCCCGCGGGGTTTGGATCATCGCAGCAGCGGGAAACAAATCCAAACCGTTCACCGCTGCGTAAGAGGATGTGACCACTGGCCCCGACACCCGGGGCCAGGCCCCGTTCCCGAGAACCGCTGGAGACCGCGATGCCCCTGCACGACGCCGATACCGCTGCCACCACCCCGCCCGGGCACCGGCCCGAGCGCCAGCGCATCGCCGTCGTCGGCACCGGCATCGCCGGCATGTCCTGCGCCTGGTTGCTGTCGCAGCGGCACGAGGTCACGGTATTCGAGAGCGAGCCGCGCCCCGGCGGTCACAGCCACACCGTCGGCGCGCCTTGCGGCGGCGCCACGGTGCCCGTGGACACCGGCTTCATCGTCTACAACGAGCCCGCCTACCCGAACCTCACGGCGCTGTTCAGGCACCTGGGCGTGCCCACACAGGCCAGCGACATGTCCTTCGGCGTCAGCCTGGACGGCGGCGCACTGGAATACGCCGGCACCGACCTGCGCGGGCTGTTCGCGCAGCCGGCCAACCTGTTGCGCCCGCGCTTCTGGGCCATGCTGCGCGAGCTGCTGCGCTTCTACCGCGAGGCCCCGCGCGACGCGCAGCAGGCCGGCGCCCAGCCGCTGGACGACTACCTCGACACCCACGGCTACGGACGCGCCTTCCGCGACGACCACCTCTACCCCATGGCCGCCGCCATCTGGTCGGCACCGGCCGCGCAGGTGGGGCGCTACCCCGTGGCCGCCTTCGTGCGCTTCTGCGAGAACCACGGCCTGCTGCGGCTGAGCGGCCGGCCCGTCTGGCGCACCGTGCAAGGCGGCAGCCGCGAATACGTGCGCCGCCTGTGCGCGGCCTTCAGCGATCGCCTGCACCTGGACCGGCCGGTGCTGGAAGTGCACCGCGGGCCGCAAGGCGTGCGCCTGCGCACGCGCGACGGCTGGTTTCCCCAGGCCTTCGACCAGGTGGTGCTGGCCACCCACGCCGACCGATCGCTCAAACTGCTGGACGCACCGACGGCCCAGGAGCGCGCGCTGCTCGGTGCCTTCGCCTACACCCGCAACCTCGCCGTGCTGCACCGCGACCCGGCGCTCATGCCGCGCCGCCGCGCCGTGTGGTCGAGCTGGAACTACCTCGCCGCGCGCGGCAGCGACGCGCCGCCCACCGTCAGCTACTGGATGAACCGCCTGCAACCCCACCTGCCCCAGGGCCCCGGGGCCGATCCGCTGTTCGTCACGCTGAACCCGCCCGTTTCCCCCCGGCCCGAGCACCTCATCCGCACCGAGGTCTACGAGCACCCCTTGTTCGACGCCGCCGCCATGTCCGCGCAGCGCCGCCTCTGGGACTTGCAGGGCCGCGAGCGGACCTGGTTCTGCGGCGCCTACTTCGGCGCGGGCTTCCATGAAGACGGCCTGCAGGCGGGGCTCGCGGTGGCGGAAGCGCTGGGTGGCGTGCGCCGGCCCTGGACCGTGGCCGACGAGTCCGGCCGCATCGCGCTGCCGCAGGCCGGCGCGTTCGCGGCCTGAGCGCCATGGACCGGTCCACCGATTGGCACAGCGCGCTCTACGTGGGCGAGGTGATGCACCAGCGCCTGCGCCCGAGTCGCCACCACCTGCGCTACCGGCTCTACCACCTGCTCATCGACATCGACGAGCTGCCGCGCCTGCACCAGCGCCTGCGCTGCTTCTCGGTCGACCGCTTCAACCTCTTCAGCTTCCATTCGCGCGACCACGGCGATGGCTCGGGTCGCCCGCTGCGCCCGCAGATCGATGCGCGCCTGCGCGCCGCCGGCCTGCCCACGGGCGGTGCCATCCGCCTGCTCACCTTGCCGCGCCTGCTGGGCCACGTCTTCAACCCCTTGAGCGTGTGGTTCTGCCACGCGCCGGATGGCGCGCTCACGGCGCTCATCTACGAGGTCAACAACACCTTCGGCCAGCGCCACAGCTACCTCATTCCCGTGGCCGATCCGCACGCCGCCGCCATCGAGCAGGGCATCCACAAGCGCCTGCACGTCTCGCCCTTCAACGGCATGGACATGGACTACCGCTTCCGCGTCCAGGCGCCGGCCGAGGCCGTGTCCATCGACGTCAAGGTGCACGACGCCGAGGGCGCGCTGCTGATCGCGCGCCAGCACGGCCGGCGCCGCGAACTCGGTGACGCGGCGCTGCTGCGTGTCTTCTTCAGCCATCCCTTGTTGACCCTCAAGGTCGTTGTCGCCATTCACTGGGAAGCGCTGCGGCTGTGGCTCAAGCGCGTGCCCGTGCACACGCTGCCACCCGCGCCCGAGCAGGACATCACCGTCGCGCCTTCGGGCGATGCCCACCACAAGCCCACATGAACACGAGCACCTCCACCGCCCCCACCCCTGACGCGTCCCGGGCCTGGTCGCCACTGCACTGGCTGCTGAGCCGCACCCGCCACGGCCATCTGGCGCTGGGTCTGCCCAATGGCCGAACGCTCGACATCGGCGGGCGCGAACCCGGTCCCCAGGCCGGCTTGCAGTTGCGGCGCTGGCGGGCCATGCACCGCCTGTTGCTGCAGGGCGACCTGGGCCTGGCCCTGGCCTACCGCGACGGCGACTGGGACAGCCCCGACCTGCTGGCCCTGCTGGAATTCGGCCTGGCCAACGAAGCCGCCTGGGGCTCGCTGCTCGACGGCAGCCGCCCCGCGCGCTGGCTGGCGCGCCTGGCCCACCGCCTGCGCGCCAACAGCCGGCGCGGCAGCCGCCACAACATCGCCTTCCATTACGACCTCGGCAACGGCTTCTACCGCCAGTGGCTCGACGACAGCATGCTGTACTCCAGCGCGCTCTTCAGCGAGTCGGCCGACGACACGCTGGAGGCCGCGCAGGCGCGCCGGCTCGACCGCATCCTGCAGATGCTGGACACGCCCGCCGGCGGCGAGGTGCTGGAGATCGGCTGCGGCTGGGGCACCCTGGCCGCCACCCTTGCGCAACGGCATGGCGCGCGGGTCACCGGACTCACGCTCTCCAGCGAACAACTGGCCTTCGCCAACGAACGTGCCCAGGCATGGGGCGTGGCCGATCAACTCGACCTGCGTCTGCAGGACTACCGCGACGTGCAGGGCCAATACGACCGCATCGTCTCCATCGAAATGATCGAGGCCGTGGGCGAGGCGTACTGGCCCACCTACTTCGACACCCTGCGCCAGCGCCTCAAGCCGGGCGGTGTGGCGGTGCTGCAGGCCATCACCATCGCGGATGACCGCTTCGAGTCCTACCGCCAGGGCGCGGACTTCATCCAGCGCTGCATCTTTCCCGGTGGCATGCTGCCGAGCCCGAGCGTTTTGCGCGAACACGCCCATCGCGCCGGCTTCGAGATCGAAGAGCAGCAGTGCTTCGGTGAGAGCTACGCGCGCACCCTGGCCGAGTGGCGGCGGCGCTTCCTGGCGGCCTGGCCCGCGATTGAACAGCAGGGCTTCGACGAGGCCTTCCGGCGGCTGTGGCTGTACTACCTCTGCTACTGCGAGGCGGGGTTTCGCGGTGGGCGGGTGGACGTGGGGCTGTACCGGCTGCGGGAGAAGCAGGCTCCGTCTTCGCGGTCCCAGGGGTTCTGACGCTTGCCCGTTGCACGCACGCGAAATCGATGAACGTGCGCGGGCCGCAGAGAAGGTTCCGCGCGATTGTTTGCGCTGACCGATCAATCTGTTCGGTCGCGCCTGGCTGATTCATTGCGCTCGCTTGCCTAGCATCGGTCCCACCCCAACGCACGAGGACCGACCATGCAACGACGCGACACCTTCCGACTCGCCGCCGCTCTGGCGGCGCTGCCCTTCACGCGCGCCGCGCTGGCGCAGGCCACCGCCCCGCGCTGGAGCACCGCCGCCGCACCCTCGCTGGCGCGCCAGGAGCTGTACCCCGAGGTCCTGAACGGCCGCATCTACGTGGCCGGCGGGCTGCTCAACCCGAACACCGGCTACTCCGCCCACGTCGAGTCCTACGACCCCGCGACGGACCGCTGGACGCGCCTGGCCACGCTGCCGGAGGCGCGCCACCACATCGCGCTGGCCGCGGCCGGTGGGCTGATCCACGCCGTCGGCGGCTTCAGCGGCGGCTTTCCCAACTGGCGCGCCCAGGCCTCGACCTATGTGTACGACCCCGCCGCCAACCGCTGGAGCGATGGCGTGCCGCTGCCCTACGCCTCGGCCGAGGGCGTGTTCGCCGGCATCGCAGGCCGGCTCTACCTGGTGGGCGGGCGCGTGCGCGAGCACGAGGCCGCGCGCCACTTCAACCAGCACGTGGACACCGCGCGTGGCCTGGTGTTCGACCCCGCCAGCGGGCGCTGGTCCGCCATCGCCGACGCGCGCACCGCGCGCAACAGCGCGGCCAGTGCCGTCATCGACAACCGCCTCTACGTGGTGGGCGGCCGCCAGGCACTGAAGCAGTCCGACGGGTCCCTGCGCCAGGTGAACGTGCCGCACCTGGAGGTGTACGACCCCGCCAGCGACCGCTGGACCACGCGCGCGCCCATGCCCCAGGCGCAGGGCGGCCTGGCCGCGGCGGCGCATGGTGGGCGGCTGTACGTCTTTGGCGGCGAGCAATGGGTGCCCGAGCAGAAGGTCTTTGCCGACGCCTGGGTGTACGACCCCGCGAGCGACCGCTGGCGCGCGCTGCCGCCCCTGCCCACGCCGCGCCACGGCCTGGGCGCCGCCACGGTGGGCGATCGCATCCACGTCTTCGGCGGTGGCACGCGCGTGGGCGGCGACCACGCCAGTGCGGTGCACGAGGTGCTGGTGCTGGGGGCGGGGGCGGCATGAGCACGCGCTTCACCCTCAACGAGCATGCCGTCGCACTCGACGGCGCGCCCGACATGCCCCTGCTGTGGGCCCTGCGCGACCTCGCGGGCCTGACCGGCACCAAGTACGGTTGCGGGCTGGCCCTTTGCGGCGCCTGCACCGTGCACCTGGACGGCCAGGCCGTGCGCTCCTGCCAGACGCCGCTGTTCAGCGTCGAGGGCCGACAGGTCGTCACCATCGAAGCCATCGGCCGCACGCCCGTGGGCCGGCGCGTGCAGGCGGCCTGGGTGGCGCAGGACGTGCCGCAGTGCGGCTATTGCCAGTCGGGGCAGATCATGAGCGCGGTGGCCCTGTTGCAGCGCGAGCCACGTCCCTCGGTGGCGCAGATCCACGAGGCCATGGACGGCAACATCTGCCGCTGCGGCACCTACGAGCGCATCCAGGCCGCCATCGTCGAGGCCGCGGGGAGCGCGTCATGAGCGCGCTTGCTGCACACGACACGCCGGCTGCGCCCACGCGCCGACGCTTCCTGCAGGCCGGCGTGGCTCTGGGCGGCGGACTCGTGGTGGGCTTCGGCCTGCCGCACGAGGCCTTCGCGCAGGCCGATGCCCGCGAGCTGCCGCATTACCAGCGCGGCTTGCCCGAAGGCGAGCACGCGCCCACCGCCTACGTGCGCATCGGCCGCGATGGCCAGATCACCGTGATGTGCGGCAAGGCCGAGATGGGGCAGGGCGTGCACACCGGCTTCGCGCAGATCGTGGCCGACGAACTCGACGCCGACTGGCGCCGCGTGCGCGTGCAGCAGGCGCCCGTGCACCTGGACTACGCCAACCCGAACGTGCCCATGGTCAACACCGGCGGCTCCACCTCCATCCGCGCCAACTGGACGCGCCTGCGCCTGTCCGGCGCCACCGCGCGCGCCATGCTGGTGAGCGCCGCCGCGCAACGCTGGAACGTGGACCCCGCGCGCATCCACACGCGCGACAGCGTGCTGCTGGGCCCTGGCGGCTTGCGCGCCACCTACGGCGAGATGGCCGAAGCCGCGGCCCGCGAGCCCCTGCCCGCGCCGCCGGTGCTCAAGGGCGCGGCCGAGTTCAAGCTCATCGGCAAGCCCTTGCCGCGACTGGACACGCCGGCCAAGACCAATGGCAGCGCCACCTTCGGCCTGGACGTGAAACTGCCCGGCCTGCTCACCGCCGTGGTGGCCTTCCCACCCGCCTTCGGCGCCCGCGCCCGCGCAGTGGCCAGCCGCGCGGCCCTGGCCCAGCCCGGGGTGCGCCAGGTGGTCGAACTCTCCAACGGTGGCGTGGCCGTGGCGGCCGACCACCTGTGGGCTGCGATGCAAGGGCGTCAGGCGCTCACGATCGAGTGGACCGAGAGCCCGCTGGCCGCGCTCGATGCCGATGCCGTGCGTCGCGGCTACGTCGAAGCGCTGAATCGCGAGGGCATCGTCGACCACAACATCGGCGACGTGCGCGCCACCGAGGGCCTGCGCACCATCACCCGTGAGTTCGACCAACCCTTCCTCGCGCAGGCGCCCATGGAGCCGCTGAACTGCACCGTGCACATCCGAGCGGGCGAAGCCGAGGTCTGGGTCGGCACCCAGAACGCCACCACCACCCAGCGCGCCGTCGCCGCCGTGGCGGGTCTGCGGCCCGAGCAGGTGAAGGTCAACACCACCCTGCTGGGCGGCGGCTTCGGCCGGCGCGGCACGGTCGACTTCGTGCAGCCCGCCGCCGAGGTGGCACGCGCCACCGGCCGCCCGGTCAAGCTCGTCTACACGCGCGAAGACGACATGAAGAGCGGCTACTACCGCCCCATGAGCCGCATCCGCGTGAGCGCCGGGCTGGACGCGCAGGGCCGACTGGCCATGCTGAGCGCGCGCATCGCCGTGCCCTCCATCGCCAAGTGGACCGGCTTCGCCTTCCTGCGCAAACCCAATGGCGTGGACACCTACGCCACCGAATGCCTGGCGCCGCCGTACCGCATTCCGAATCTGCGCGTCGAATGGGTCGAGCACGACATCGGCGTGCCCATCTGGTTCTGGCGCACGCCCGGGGGCAACCAGAACTGTCTGCCGGTCGAGGCCGTCATCGACGAGATGGCCGACCTCGCGGGGCAAGACCCTTACCGCTTCCGCCGCGACATGCTGTCGGATCGGCCGCGCCACCGGCGCGTGCTGGACACCGCGGCGCAACGGCATGGCTGGGACGCGGCGCCCGCGACCGGCGTGGGCCGCGGGATCGCCATGGTCGAGATCTTCGGCTCCATCGTTGCCATTGCCACCGACGTGCGCGAGGCGAACGGCCTGCCCGTTGTGGAGCGCGTGAGCTGCGCGGTGGACTGCGGCACGGTGATCAACCCCCGGCAGGTGCGCGCGCAAATGCAGAGTTCCATCGTCTATGGCCTGTCGGCCTTGCTGTACGGTGGCGTGGAGATCGACCGCGGCGTGCCGCAGGCCTCCAACTTCCACGACCAACCGGTGCTGCGCCTGAGCCAGATGCCGCGCATCGAGGTCGACATCGTGCCGAGCGAGGCCGCGCCCGGCGGCGTGGGAGAACCGGCCCTGCCCCCGCTGATGCCGGCGGTGGTGAACGCGTGGTTCCGGCTGACCGGCCAGCGGGTGCAACGCTTGCCGATCGGCCGTGCCTAGAGCGGGCAGGGCGCTCGCAGCGGACCGCTCATGCGGTGGTGGCCAACACCTCATCCAGCTCGACGTGGCCCGCAAACGCCCCGGTGCTGCGCACCGCTTCGCCGTGCTCCACCCCGTGCGCGAAACGCACCGCCGGGTCGGCCCGCAGGCGCTCGCACAAGGCGTGCAGCGCGGGGTACTCGCGCCGGTCCAGCACCTGGTGGAAATCGTTCCAGCGCGCGATGCCCATCAGGTAGGCATCCGCCGCGCTGCGGCGATCGCCCACCAGCCACTCGCGGCCATCCAGCAAGCCTTCCAGCGCGGCGTGCGCGCGCCGCACCTTGTGGTGCCCCATGGCCGTCACCGCGCGCAAGGCCTCGCCCTGCACACCATGCTCCATCGCGTACCACAGCGGTGAAAACGACTCGAAGAAATCGGTGTTCAGGAAGGCGAGCGCCTCGTTGAAGCGGTCGAAGGCCGCGCTGCCCTGGGCCGGCACCAGGCCACTGGCGGGGGAAGACGCCCCGATGTGGTGAAGGATGGCCAGGCTCTGGCTCACCACACGGCCATCGGCGGTGCGCAGTGAGGGGGTTTCACCCACCGGGTTGATGCGCTTGAAGGACTCGCCGCTCACCACCTCGGGCATCTGGATCCGGCACAACTGGTAAGGCAGGCCGCTCCACTCCAGCGCCACGATGGCGCCGAACGAACAGCCCTCGGGCACGCCATAAAAAAGAATCGGTTTCATGCTTGCAGCTCCTGTTGCGTTGACGAAGGACCGCATTCTTGATGTGTGGACGATGGCTGCCTAGACGGGCAAAAGGCAACGCAAAGTCCACACCCGTGGACAATGGCCGCATGAACCTGAACGACCTCACCCTGTTCGCCCAGGCCGTGGAAAGCGGCGGCTTCGCACCGGCGGCCCGGCGCTTCTCGGTGCCCAAATCCACCCTCAGCAAGCGCGTGGCCGCGCTGGAAGCCAGCCTCGGCGTGCGCCTCATCGAGCGCAGCTCGCGCAGCTTTCGCCTCACCGACACCGGGCACGACTTCTACCAACACGCGCGCGCCGCGCTGGTGGAGGTGGAGAGCGCACAGCAGGTGGTGCAGTCACGCCTGGCCGAACCCAGCGGCACCGTGCGGCTCACCGCCGCCGTGCCCGTGGTGCAGTTCCAGCTCGCACCCCATCTGCCCGCGCTGGCCCGCACCTGGCCCCGCCTGCAACTGCAACTGCACGCCAGCGACCGCTTCGTGGACCTGGTGCAGGAGGGCTACGACATCGCGCTGCGCAGCCACTTCGCCCCCTTGCCGGACTCGGGCCTGGTGCAGCGCACGCTCATGGTGGAGCCCGTGATGCTCGTCGCGGCCCCGGCCTACCTGCGGGAGCACGGCGTGCCGCGCCAGCCGGCCGATCTGGCGGCGCACCATGGGCTACTCACCGCGGCGGACGCCACGCGCTGGACCTTGAGCAAGGACAAGGGCGACACCGTGCAGACCATCGAACCGCGGCCGCGCCTGGTGGCCAACGAGTCCGTAGCGCTGCTGCACGCGGCCACGGCCGGCCTGGGCATCGTCTGCCTGCCCGAAACCATCTGCCAGCACCATGTGGCGCGCGGCGAACTGGTGCGTGTGCTGCCCCATTGGACGGCGGGTCGCGTCACCACCACCGCACTGGTGCCGCACCGCCGAAGCCTGCTGCCGTCGGTGCGCGCGGTGCTGGATTTCTTGTCGGCGCAGTTGGGTTAGCTGGATTCAGCCAGGGCGGCCAAACACTGTACATGTGTACAGTACAATGGCGCCAAGCCAGATGCCACGCGGTGTCTGGCACCCAGCAGTTGCTGTTGTTGGCTTCTTGGCGCTCGACAGCTTTGGCCCGCTCGCCGTTACGGTGGCGGGCTTTTTCTTGAATCCGTAGTCCTTCTCGACGAGGCCTCGTACAGCAGACGCCGGCCTGGGGCCTCGGCCACGGGCAACAGGTCGGTGTTGCGCAATTGCGGGTCCTGGCCCAGTTGGAACAGCAAGGGGCCCAGGGCAGCAGACTCGCACGGCGCTGGCGCCCACAGCGCGCCTATCCACTCCAGGGCCCAGCTCGGGCCGGTGTCGCGGCGCCGGTGCAGGCGCCCGATGCCGCTGAGATCCGCCACGGGGATCTGGGCCAGCAGGTCCAGCAACGTGTGGTCCCAGGCCACAAGCGAGGTCTGCGAGACCTTCTTGCCGTTGAAGGACACCTGATGGACGAGCAGGTACCAAGGCCGCTCCAGCGCGAGCGTGATGGCGGGCCAGTGGGTCTGGTGCGGGGCGACCTTGGAGGGATGGAGATGCTGAACGAGGCCGGGGGCGGTGATGAACACGTACTTACTCCCTGTGAAAGGAGGCAATTGTGCCCAATATTGCGGTGACTGATATTGCGGCGTCACTTTGGAGAGGTCGTCAACACTTTTCGGGTGTCCGACCTTGCACCTGACCCTTCGTATTCGCTCAATCTGGCTCGCAACCTCACTGCTCTGCGCACAACGGGTGAATGGAGCATGCGTGCCTTGGCAGACCAAGCGCATGTCAGCGAGCGGATGCTGCTGTACCTGGAGAAGGGGCGCTCGAATCCGTCGTTGAGCACCGTCGAGAAGTTGGCACAGGCGCTGGGAGTCCAGGCGGGCTCGTTGTTTGGGAAGCGGCCTGTCGCGCGACAGGGGCCCGAGGTCTTCATTGAGGCGGTCGTCGCGCAGAACCTCGTCGCGGCTCGGAAGAGATTGATGCTGTCCCAGGACAAGTTGGCTCAGCAATCAGGTGTCAGCAGGGCCGTCATTGCGCACATCGAACGCCAGGCGCGCAACCCGTCGCTGCATACGTTGGCGCGGCTCGCGGCGGCGCTCGATGTGTCAATCGAAGCGCTGCTGAGCAAATAGGGTGGGCTAGCTGTGATGTCTCAATAGGTTGTTCACCCGGAAGGGTCTGGGAGACTGGAGTTACCACGCTTCA
>JABAOH010003830.1_pt2 | contig 37975 bp, 59 predicted proteins | sample 7062181 | NCBI WGS metagenome assembly JABAOH01 (sample SAMN14538630, study PRJNA623070) | marine sediment metagenome | biome: marine biome [ENVO:00000428]; feature: marine pelagic biome [ENVO:01000023]; material: deep marine sediment [ENVO:00002113]; isolation source: pool of 5 deep marine... | reverse complement strand
TCAGCTCCACAAGATAAAACAAGAGAAGCTTTTTGCATGACTTCTTCATGAAATAGATCTGAGTATGCTAAAACAACTTCATCGACTTTGTATTCTTTAATTAATTTAGGTAGAGATTTTTCAGGATAGATTGGAATTCCTTTTGGATACATTCTTCCTGCTAATATTTTTGGATAAATTCTATTTTTCATTTGGATTTGTTCAACTGTAAAAGCTACAACCTCATATTTTCTGTTTTTTCTAAAGAAGACATTGAAATTGTGGTAATCTCTACCCTGAGCTCCCATTATTATAACTCTTCTTTTTTTAACCATAAGTCTCTAGATAAATTTATAAGATATTGATATTAAAGCTTTACTAGAGGAAAATGAATGAAAGAAAGATAAAAAAGGCAAAGCAAACAATTAAAAAATTTTCTAAAAAATATGGTTTAAAATATAATTCTAAATGGTTTCGATGCATTTTTTTGCCATATAAAGAATCTTTAATAAAAAAATTTCTAAGTGGTAGTCCATTAATTGGTTATGGTTTTGATAAAAGAGAGAAAAGGTTTAAGAATTTGAATAGATTCATAAAATCAGAACTTTTTAAAACAATGAATAAAGGAAAAAGAAATCATGCAAATATCATCAGTTTTAATGATTTTGAAAGAGAAAAAAATGAAATTAATAGAATCAAAGAATTCAAATTAAGAGAAAAAGTAAGATCTATTTATGGAAAAATTGAAAAGAAATTCAAGGCTAAATACTTAGTTATTCTTCCAAAATCAGGTTCATATAATTTACAAATATTGACTCATGAGTGGATGCATATTTTGTTAAATAAAAATAAAGTTAAGAAAAAAGGAAGAGGTTATGATTGGTTTAATGAAGGATTAGCAACTCTCACTGAGTATCTTGTAAGCAATAAAACAAATAAATTAAAAGATGATGTGAAAAATATTAAAGTCAGACATATGTACCTTAAATATGCTTTGAAGTGGAAAGAAAAACTAAAAAAATCTAAAAAAAGAAAAGGAGTTATAGAAAAAACTTTTAAAACTAGGAAATTTTAGGTGTTGATATGTTATCAGATCAACAATTAATTGATTTAATGGTTTCTGAACCAAGCTGGGAAGATGTAATTGTAAAAATAGTTGCAGAAGAGCAAATGGATCCTTGGTCTATAGACATTATTAGACTTGCAAACAGTTTTTTAATATACATTAAGAAAATAGAGAAATTAGACTTAAGAATACCAGCAAGGTTCATTTTAATAGCTGCAATTCTTTTAAGAATGAAATCAGATGTTTTAACAGAGAAAAAACAAAAGATCTTTATTCCAGAATCAGAAAAAGAGCCTGATGAGATGTTAAGAATCTTAGCTTCTGTTCCACCATTACAACCACCTCTTAAGAGAATTCCATTAAGGAATGTTACATTAAATGAATTGATAAATGCTTTAAGAAAAGCATATCAAGTGCAAGATAGAAGAGTTGAGAGAAGAAGAAGAGTTAAAAGAGCTGTTGAATTTGCAGTTCCTATTCCAGAAGAAGATATAACAGGAAGAATAAATAAACTTCTATCACAGGTCAATGAAGCATTAACAGAAGTGGACAACATAGAATTCTCTAGACTTGTAAAAAGGTGGGGACGAAAAGAAATTGTAGAAGCTTTAGTACCTTTGTTACATTTGTGTCAAGACGGAAAGATTCATTTACATCAAGAAAAACTATTTAAAGAGATATTGGTTAAGTTAAAGGTTGAATAATTATAATTTAATAATATTTCTAGGCAGATTAATTTTCATATTTGAATGTTTTTGATAAATTCTAAAAGAATCTATATTTCTTATCTCATATACACTGTTTCTGCTATTCGACTCTATTTTTAAAAAGGTTTCTTTTGAAATTTCTTGTAAACAGTACCCCCGCATAGAAATATTACAACAGTTAAAAATAAAAATACATATTTTAATTCTTTAACAATATTATAATGGGATTAAATGAGGGATGAAAAGTTAAAATCATCAATAGAAGCAGCTTTATTCATGGCTAACCAACCAGTTTCAATAGAAAAATTATCAAAAATGTTTAGAACAGACTCTGAAAAAATAAAAGAAGTTATAGAAGAATTCAAAAGAGAATTTGAAAAACCAGAGCATGGTGTTCATATTATAGAAGCTTCTAATGGTTATCAAATAAGAGTTAAACCAGAATTTGCTTCTTCTGTTAGAACCTTAACTCCTTACAGAGACTTGAGGAGAGGCTTATTAAGAGTTTTAGCTTTGGTTGCATACAAACAACCAATCACACAAGCTGAGATTGTTAAAGTTATTGGCAACAGAACTTATGAATATGTTAAAACATTAGAAAAAAGAGGACTAATAAAAACTATGAAGCATTCTAGAACAAAAGCCTTGTTTGCAACCAAAGATTTTGCTAATTATTTTGGTTTAGAGAAACCAGAAGATGCAAAGAAATTTTTTGAAGAAATGGAAAAAGAAGAAGATCAAGTCACATAACTGTACAATCCTGTTAATTCTTTGCCTTCATGAACAATCTCAACCCCATAATGTCCTGAGTCCCACATCTCTCTATTTATTGTCATTTCTCCACTAAATGAAACTTCTCCTATACATTCAATACAAACCTCTCCTACAGGCTCTTTAGTAATTGTAATAGTTATTACGTCAGTAGTTGGTGCTCTAGTAAATTCAACTCTGTTAATTGAATAAGAAGCTTTTAATTTATGGCATGGTGTAGATGCTCCAATAAAACCAGAAAATATTATTTTATTATTTTTCAACTCCATATCTGCTTCATTTCTTCCTCCACATCTTCCTTCTCCAGAATTAAATTTAAAATCTTGAACAATAGAGCCAGAAGGTTGGACACAACCACTGGAGTTGATAATTATTAATATTACAAATATCACTAAAACTAGCAATTTTTTCATAAAATTAATTATTTATCTCTATTAAAATATCTAATTTTTTAGTTCGGTCCAAACCTAACAATATTGAAAACTTATAAAGGATAAGGATTTAATTCTAAAATATGGAGATAGATAGAAAAACACTTAAAGCACTAGCAGCAGATACAAGATTAGATATACTTAAAAGTCTAGGCAAGAGAAGAAAAACTCCTTCCGAGTTATCCAAAGAACTAAATTTAGCTACTTCAACTGTTGTTGAACATTTGAATAGATTAGAAGAGGCCGATCTTGTTAGAAGAGAGGAAACAGGTCACAAATGGATTTATTATGCTTTAACCAAAAAAGGTTTAGCTTTGGTAAAGCCTAAAATTCCTACTCATTTTGTTATTGTTTTAAGTCTATGCGTTATAGTTGTTTTTGCTGGTTTTATATATTATTATGTAAATTATACAAGTTTTGGAACAGCTGCAACACCAGACATGTTAACAGCTCCTTCAGCTGAAAAAGCTGTTGAAGAAACAAGAATGCCTGAAGAAATACCAACTCCTCCAACTCCACCAATTGAAGAACCAGTAGCAACTGGTGTAGCAGGAGAAAATATGACTAATGTTACAAATATGACTAATTCAACTAATACAACCATGACTTAGAAAATATTCATTTCTTTTAATTTTTCATGAATTTCATCATGAATTTTTTCAGGTGAAATAAATTCTCCATTTTCCTTACAACAATCTATTACTATCCAACCTTCTTTTTTAGCTATATCTAAATATGTTTTTCTAACTTTTTCTTGGTAATCCAAATCTGCCTCATGAATATCTGTTTTTTCCTCTAATAATATATTTTTCTTTTCTCTTTTTGAGAACAATTTTTTTGAAACTTTAGTTGGAACATCCAATACTATTGTTATATCTGGTTGAGGTAATCTACTATCAATGGCCTTTATCCATTCCCACATTTCAAATCTATTATCACCTTCAAGCTTAGCTGCTTGAAATATGTTAGAAGCTGTATATCTATCAGCAATAATTGTTATTCCAGATTTTAGTTTTTCTTTAATCTCTTTTTGGAATTGATGTCTATCTAGAGAATAAAACAAAGAACCTATTTCAGGTGTTATATCTTCTTTAGAACCAAAATCTCCTCTTAGATACTTAGCAACAAATATGCCTAAAGCTGTTTTTTTGTAGGTAGGAAAACGAATTATTTCAACTTTCTTGCCTATTTTTCTTAATCTTTCAGCAAGAAGGTTAGCCTGAGTTTTTTTACCAGAAGAATCAATTCCCTCAAATAGGATGAATTTACCAATCATACTTTTAAATTAAATATTGAATCTCTTATAATTTTCGGTAAACTTAAATTAATTACTATTTAATAATAAAAATATGAGTGATTTGAAAGAATTAGTAGATGATGCAGTTTCTGTTTTGGTTTTTAAAGGCTCATTACCTATTGTTAAAATTGAAGAGACAGAGTGTTTAATAATTAAAAGACCTTCTTATGATGATTGGAAACCTAACTGTTTCTCTCCTATTACTGGTCGTGTAGAAAAGAAAGATGTAAAAAATCTTAAAAGGTTCCCACCACCTTGGACTGCTGAGAAGCTCTATATAGAAACAGGCAAAAGAGAATTTAGAGAAGAATTAAAAAGAGAACCATCTATTTTAACTTTAAGATATATTGGAAAATATCATGATTTTGAAACAGGTTATGATGTTGCTGTCTTACCAGGTGAGATTTATGGAACAAGAACAACAGCTAAAAGAACAGTAGTACCAAAGATTAAAGAAACTGGAGAAGCTCCAAAAATATATTGGAAGAGCATTAGAGAAATACAAAAACTTATTAAAGAAGATAAATTTGCTGGAGAAAAATCCATTAAAATGGTTATTCAACATCTTCAAAAATTCATCTAAAACAATATTTTACTTGTTGGAATGCTTTTCTAAAATCAATAACTTCTTTTTTTACACTTTCAACATCTATTTTATCAATTAAAAAATCTCTAAAAAATGATGAAATTAATTTCATTTCATTTTCTCTCATTCCAAACCTTGTTAATTCTTGAACCCCTAATCTTATTCCTGACGGATTTTTAGTTGCATCATGAGCAGAGTCCCAAGGCAATGCCATTTTATTACAAATTATGTTACAATCTTCAAAATTATCAGCAACAATCTTTCCTCCACCAAACTCTTTAACATTTACTATAACTTGATGGGATTCTGTAAAACCTAAATCAGGACATAAAACATCAAAACCTTGATCAGTTAAAGCCTCAGCCAAAGTTTTTGCATTTCTAATGATTTGTTTTGCATAATCTTTTCCAAACTCATTCATTTCTAAGGCTGTTATTGCTAAAGAGGGGAATCTATGGATATGAAAGTTGTACACTATTCCTGGAAACAGAGCTTTTTCTATTTTTTTCCAATCTTTTTCATCTAAATTATTATTTCCAATTATTATTCCTCCTTGTGGTCCTTGAAATGTTTTGTGAGTTGAAGATGTTATTATGTCTGCTCCTTCTTCAAACGGCTTTTGAAACTCATTATTGTATACCAAACCTAAAACATGAGCAGAATCATATATAATTTTAATATCATCATCAATAGAATCTTTTATTTCTTTAATGGGATGAGGAAAGAGAAACATAGAAGCTCCAAACATTACTATTTTAGGTTTAGCTTTTTTAATTAATTCAACTGTTTTTTCTACATTAATGTTCATCTTTTCATGATCAAAAACCATGTCAAAGTTTTTTAATCCTCTTACACCTGCCAATCCCCATTCAGTATGACTCACATGAGCTCCATTAGGTATACCAGGACCAACTAAAATGTCTCCTGGTTTTGTAAATGCAGTGTAAACAGCTAGATTTGCTATACCTCCAGAAATTGGTCTCACATCAACAAATCTGGTATTAAATTTTTCTCTGAAAATATCATTACAAACCTCTTCAATGTTGTAAGCATGTTTAGTTCCTTTATAATGTCTTTCTAATCCTGTATGCTCATTGTATCTTCCTCCAAAATCAGAAACAAAAAATTTTTCTGCCAAAGGTGACATAACACTCTCAGAAGCAATTAAGTTTAAGCAATCCTCTCTTCTCCACTTGTTATGATCTTCAACAATTTTCATTATTTTGTCAAGCATTTAACCACTTTTCATTTTTAAAAAACCTATTATTGTAAAAATTATGACTGTAATTATTAATATCAAAGCTAGTTGGAAATTATTCATACTTCCTATTAAAAGCTGAATTGCCACATAAGCCATAATGACATCTCTTATTAGACCTTTTATACCCATTTAATCACATTGCTGAAAATCTTTTTTTGATTTCTACTATGTTGCAACTTTCTGGTTTTACATCACCTTCTATACAGTAACCCCAATAATAACATGATGGACCAGCTTTTTTAAATATTAAAGGAGCAACTTTTCTAACCCGTTTAAGTAAGTTTATAGCTATTTCTCTTATTTCCCAATGAGCTCTTTCACAGCATCTCAAATTAAAGAAATGATATAATTCCCGAGCATCCATCGTAGTTATAACATCAATAACATTCCCCTGTAAATATAAATAAGGAAGAGTATTTTCAGGAATATCATTCTGCTTAAAGAACTTAATGTATTCTCTCCATTTTTTAATTACGTCTTTAACAAGTTTATACATTTCTTCATCATTTTTAATACCTTTTGGAATGAGAAATTCTTTATTCAAATCATATTCTGTAAAATATGGAGTAACTAAGTTATGAATTCTATGTCTTGTTAGGTGAGTCAATGTTCCAAGTGATAAACCATTTATTTTAAAAGTAAAACTAACATTTTCCAATTCTCTAGCTCTTCTGTTGTTTGTTACAATCTCTATAATTTTTTCCTTATTTTTTTTCAAAAGGTCATCAATTTCAGATTGGCTATGTTTCATTAATGCTATTCTAGCAACTTTATCATCAGCATTTTCAGTATAATATAATAATTGGACTTTTTTGTCACTAGTTTTTTTATTTATTTTTGTCACTAGTTTTCGTAATTGTTTTTCCTTTTCATCTTTCCCTTTTTCTATAATTAAAATATTATCAAAAATTATCGGCGAAATTTCTTTTAATTGTTTCCAAAGTTTATTTCCTATTTTAAATATTTCAGGATATTTCTTACCATGACCATAAAGACAAGCGTATAGTAAATGCAAGAGTTCTCTAGCATTCATAGTACACACAATATTATCTTCCATACAATAGGGCAAAACAAATCTCGCTTCTTCTACTCGAATTCCTTTTTGAACTATTGTTCTGTAAGTAGAAAGCAATAAATCCATAAGTTCTTTATATTTTTTCTTTAATTTTGGTTTGTCTTCAAAAAATTCTGGAACTACTTGTTTAATATTACTAAAATCAACATATCTTTTAGATCTAATTGTGTATGATGCTAACCTATGTTCTATTAAGAACTGGTGAAAAATTGATGATACCCCCTCAAAAAGTATATTAAAATTAGCATGTTCTATAACTGAAACATGACCATAAGACATTACTCTTTTTAGAGTTTTTCTAGCTTTTTCTATTGTCATTTTTTCTAATCTTAAAGAAGGATCCTCCTCTTTATAAGATGTTTGAGCTCCTAAAGCACAAACTATTTCAGGATTAGGAGTATAACCAAGAATTTCAACTCTCATGTAATCTTATTTCAATCTGAAATATTTAAAGTTTATAGGATTTATATTTAGATTATGAAAATTAAGGCAATTTTACTAGATGCTGGAGGCGTATACTTAAAAGGAACTTTGTCTGATTTCGTTAAAAAGGCTTCTAAAGTATTAAAAATAAAAGATAAATTTAAAACTCCTAAAGAGATGTTAAATAACAAATTAGTTGGAGGGAAGATAACTGTTAGAAAATATTTTAGAGATTATTTCAATATTACTATTTCAAATAATCAAATGAAAAAATTGACTAAATTGTGGAATAGAAATTGGATAGCAGATAAAGAGATGATTAAACTTGTAAAGTTACTTAAGAAAAATTATATATTAGCACTCCTTTCTAATTTAGATAAAAGTAATGATAAAATTTTTAGAAAAAAGGGTTGGTATGATTATTTTGATCATTTAATATTGTCTTTTGAATTGGGTGCAGTTAAACCTTATGAAAGAATATATAGAATCGCACTAAGAAAATTGAAATTAAACCCTCAAGAATGCTTGTTTATCGATGATCAAAAAGATTTTTTAATTACAGCAGAAAAATTAGGAATGAAAACCCTATTATTTGAATCTTCTTCTAAATTAAAGAAAGATCTGAAAAAATTGAAAATAATTTAATGGGCCCGCCAGGATTTGAACCTGGATCGCCAACTCCCGAAGCTGGAATACTAAACCAAGTTATACTACAGGCCCTAAAAAATATTAAATAAATACTTCTATAAATGCTCCTAGAAATATAGAGAGAACAGCTAGAGATAATAATAACAAAGAGTCCCTTAAAACAAGTAAAAATTCTTTGCTTAAAAATTTCTCTCTTATCAACCCTACAGATAAAATACCACCAGCTATTCCTGCTAAGAAATAACCAAAAATTTCAATTGGTGCATGAGGAATAATGCTGATTGTTCTAACCATAAACTCTTCTATCAAACCTTGTCTAATAAAAGAAGCCAAATATATTGCTAATATAGAAGCATTCCAAGCCAAAATAACAACAGCACCAACCCCAATTAAAAATGATAAAGCAAATGATAAACTCATAACCCTTAAATTATTCCATAATATTATTTCTAATATTTCAGGAGACAAGGCACCTGTAAAAGCCTTTCCTGAAGATAAGGAAGTAATTCTTTTTATTTCTTGTATCTGATCCCCAAATATTTCTTCAACATATGCTTCAGGAGAAAATATTGCTGTTAAAAATATGGCTACAAAAATCCCTAAGAATAATAATGTAAATATTTTCATTGCTTCGTCATGTCTGTCAAAAAAATCTTTGTGTATCTTGTGTTCAGCTTCCTTTCTTTCTACTTCTTCCTCTTCTTTAAAAACACCGTATATTGCTGGTGCAAGAGCAACTGTGATGAATAAAGTTACTATTTTTCCTGTTGATACTCCAGGAAATATCATATTTGCTATAAATATAGAAGCAAAAGAAATTACAGCAGATAACACAAACATGTCAACTGGATGTTTTATAACCTTTTTAACAGGGTATATTGACTCTAATACCATATCTATATAATTAAAAGCCTTATATAAATTTTTTATCTAATTTTCGGTACCTCTTCTATCAAAATTTCTTTACACCTTTCTTTGTTTAATTTTATTTTGGGTTCTTTAAACAGATTAATGTGAGTATGTAGGTCTGCTTCTTCGACTAAACCCTGATAGAATTTAGGTCTGATTTGAAATATACTTTTATTCAAACTAAAAATATGCACGTCTTCAGGGATTATCCTTTCTGGTATGACCCTTAAGTTGCATGTTATTTGATGGTTTTTGCAGTTAAACTCTTCAACTATCATCTTTTCTGCTTTAGTGAGATTTAGTGGGTTAGAATAGAAATTTACAAGGCTTTTAAATTCTTTTTTATTTTTTGAATCATAACTTATTGAAAGCACTTTTTCATCTATTTCCTCTTTTTCTATTTTTGCAAAGAGTTTACCTGTTTTTTCATTATTTTTTAATAAATTTTCAACTTCAAATTCTTCCAATTCCCATAATTCTTCTGTGGATGCCATGTTACTCTCAACTACTTCTTGAATAGATTTTTCGAATAATCTCTCATAAAATCTAACTGAAGGATGGAAATATACATTAATATACATGTCTTGATAAGCGGCTTGAAGAACTTTTATTCGTGGTATCTTTTCTTCATCTTCCAAACCCAGTTTTTCTCCATCAAAAAAGTATTTTGGAAATATGTCAAGAAGAAATGGAAATGCTGTATAATAAAAAGTTCTGTTTGAATCAAGCAACATAAAACCTGTTTTGTCTGATCCAATTGTATTATGAGACCTGATTTTACATAAGGGGTTTTTCTTTAAAATTAATTCTTTTACAAGCTTTACATCACCCCCGCATTCTTCAATACATTCTCCTAGAGTTCTATTGTTTCTATCCTTTTTTTCACTGTCTATAAGTTTTACAGCTTTAATTTTATGATCATATTTCCTTCCTTTAAGTTTTTCAAGTTCTTCAGCTACGAATTCAAAAGCATGAGCTCTGGGTCCATGACCTATATCATGAAGAATTGATGCAATTTCTGAATTTGTTTTTTCATATTCATCTATACAACCTTTCTTAAGAAGATGTTTTGCGATTTCATCAGTAAAGTGATATACAAAAATAGAATGATCTAATCTACTATGTTTAGCACCTCTAAATACCTTATCTACATAACTTAGTTGACTAATATTATTAAGTCTCGTAACATAAGGATGCTTAATTATAGGTTCATATTTTGTACAATCAACTTCTCTTAAACTTGTTTTTACTTTGAATTCACTCATAATTACCTATTCGAAAATAATTTTTAAATATCTATTTTTCCTTATAAGAGGTCAATCAGATATAAATAAATATAGTTCTATAAATTTTGTATGGCTCAGGAAAGGCTTATAAGAAGAAGATTACCTTCTATAGAAAAGAGCATAGCAGACATTCAACCTGAAACTGATGTTAGGGTTAGATTAATGGGAACTGTTATTGATACAACCCCTAATTCTGTTGTTATTGATGATGGAACAGGAAAATTGGAAATATACTTTGGAGAAGAAAAAAATGTTAAAAACGGACAATTGGTAAGAGTAATAACCAGAATCTTACCTCTAATAGACGGTTTTGAGTGTAGGGGAGAGGTAATACAAACTTTGGATGGATTTAATTTAGATTTATATAAAAAAGCAAGAAAATTAATTAAAAATTTTTGAGGTGATTTGATGTTTAAGGCTGTTACAAAAGACCCTAAATTACTAAAAGATAGTATAGATATAATTTCTCAATTAATAGATGATGCTTTGTTTAATTTTAAAAAAGGTGGTATAGAATTAATAGCAGCTGATAGAACAATGGTCTCTTTTGTGGATTTTAAGTTGAGGTCTTCTGCCTTTGAAAAATATGTTTGTGACAAGGATGTTAATGTTGGAATAAATCTATTGAATTTTTTAACAGTTCTTAAAAGAGCAAATGTAGATGATAAGTTAACTCTTAATTTAGATGAAAAGGAAAACAAATTAGAAATTGTTTTAGAAGGCAATTCTGTTAGAAGATTTGCTCTACCATTGTTACAGATCTCAAAGAGAGAATCTCCAGATGTACAACAACTGTTAAAGAAATTCACAGCAGATGCAGAAGTTAGCTCTAATATTTTAGAGCAAGGAATAAATGATGCTGATATAATTGCTGATTCAGTTATAATTGAGCTGTCTCCAGATAAATTAAGAATGTTTGCAGAAGGTAATAGCAGCAAGAGTGAATTAAAATTATTTAAAGGAACTGATATTCTAACTAATCTAAGTGCAAAAGAAATAGTTAGCGCAAGATACTCTTTAGATTATTTAAAGAAAATGATAAAAGCTTCTAGGATATCTGATAAAGTAAAAATGATGCTTGGAAAAGACTTTCCATTAAGACTAGTTTTTGAGAATGATAATATTTTCTTAAGTATGATATTAGCTCCTAGAGTGGCAGAGAGTGAGTAATTCAAAAGTAATACTAATCAAACTTTCATTATGTATGTGTTACCATATTTTTTAATGCCTAATTTTTTTAATTCTGCCTCCAATTCCTTAGGATCATCATTTTTAGAATATACTTCTACTATTTTTCGTCCAAAATTATGCATATTATAGGTTTTACAGTTTTCTAATCCTTCACATGAACAATCTCCCATTAAAACACCTTGCTAATCCCATTCATCGTCAGAGTTTTTGTATATATTACCTTCATCACTAAGACCAACTTCATAAACTGATTTACCTTCATCCTCTTCTCCTAATACAATCTTATAAAATAAAATGAGACTCATTGAATCACAATTAATAATTATTTATTGATATTTAAATTCTTTCATAAATAGCAGCCAATATTACAGGTAATATTATAGTAGCATCACCATCAACAGTAACGTATCTTGCCTTTTCTTTTATTTTTCCCCAAGAAACAGCTTCTTTAAGCCTTGCTCCAGAAAGACTCCCATCATATTGAGTAGCTGTTGTTATAAAAACAGCATAATCCAATCCTTTCTTGAATTGATTCCACCATATCACATGATGCTTAGAAATTCCTCCTCCAATCATTAAAGCTCCTGTTTTTTCATTACTAAAAACAATGTCTGCTATCTCTTTTTCATCTTTTAAAACATCAATCTTAAAATCATGATCTTGAGAAAACCATACTAAATTGGTTCCAAATGCACCATCTGTTATTCCAGGAACATAAATTGGAATGTTCTTTTTAGAAGCTTGATAAAGAATAGAATTTTTATCATCCAATCTTTTGCCAAACTCATGTATTATTTCTCTTCCAGACCACTCTTTTTTGACTTTTACCAATTCTTCAAGAACAGGATTCATCTTGTTTTCTAATATTATACCATAACTCTCATTGGGAACAAGAACATTTCCCAATCTATTTATTCCAGAATCATGCAGTTTGGCATCATCCAACTCAAATGAACCATGATAATAATCTCCACCATAAGCCCTTGCCAAATCATGATCTAGAGTTCCACAAGTAGTTATTATAATATCAAACAAGTCTTTTTCAATTGTTTGAGCAATGGCTCCTCTCAAGCCTGTTGCAATTATGCATGCTGGAAATGAGAGAAATTTTTTACATTCTTTCTCTTTAATCATATCTTTTAGTATAGAAACGGCTTTAGCTAGATTTTTAGCTGAAAATCCTCCTGAAGAATCCATTTGATTGATTAAATCAGAAAAACTGACTTTTTCCAAATTCATTTCTTCTACTTTTCTTTTAAGCAAATCTCTCATTTAATCACATTGAATATTTAAGTTTTTATATTTCTAAAACTTATAAGTTTTTATGCATTATTTTAAAATTCTAAAATACTATTCTAATCCTGTTGTACAAAAAGAAATCTTATCTATAGCTAAGAATAGAGAGGTAGTTGGTTCTAATGAAGAGGGAAGTTATTTGAAAAGACCTGATGTTTTATTATATCCAAAAGACATAGAAGAAAGAGTAAAAAAAGGTGCCATAGCTTTTCATTGTTCTGTAGAAAAATGGTCACAACCAATGCAATTATCTGTTAACCTTAGTCAAGAGGAACTAAATAATTTAAGAAAAGGTTTTGATTTTATAATTGATATAGATGCTAAAGTGAAATTAGAACATGCAATTATAGGAAGTAGAATGGTTTACAACTTCTTAAAGGACTTAGGAGTTAAACCTACTATAAAATTTTCTGGGTCAAGAGGATTTCATATTGCTATAAGCAGTGAAGCATTTCCAAATAAAATCGATTTTAAAGAAACGAGAACAAGATACCCGGAAATACCTCAAGCAATAACAGGTTTTATCATAGAAAAGACCCGAGAGCATATACTAGAAGAAATGATAGCAGTAGAAGGCGGCGTTGCAGCGCTTATAAATACGAATCCTTCAGCATCTGAACTTACACCGTCCCCCTTTATAGGCATCGATGATGGAACTTATCTCCCAAAAAAAGAACCCAAATATGTAGATAACTTTGCAGGATTGGAGAAAGGATGGGGCAATCGTCATCTTTTCAGGATGCCTTATTCTTTACATCCAAAATACTGGTTAGTTTCTGTACCTTTGAGATTTGAGGATTTAAAGGATTTTAAGCTAGAAGATGCAAAACCCGATAGAGTAAAAACTGATGTCAAGTTTTTGATTAATAAGAAAGAAGAAGCAACAGAATTAGTATTAAAATCTTTAGACTGGAAGGCTAAGCAACCAAAAGAAATTATAAAACCAAAAACAATGAGAAGAAAGTCTAAAACACCTATACCAGAAGAGTATTTTCCACCATGTATTAAGCTTATATTAAAAGGCTTGTCAGACGGAAGAAAAAGATCTTTGTTTTCTTTAGCAACATTTTTAAGAGCAATGAATTGGAAGCAAGAAAACATAGAAAAAAGAATGAGAGAATGGAATTCAAAAAATTTTCAAGCTTTGAGTGAAAGAGCTATTAAAACTCAGTTAAAATGGCACTTTAGACAGAGCAGAGAATTAATGCCTGCTAATTGTTATTCTCATTTGTTTTATGTCTCAATTGGGGTTTGTAAGCCTGATCAATATTGTCAGAAAAACCCTGTTAATTATCCTTTTAGATTAATGAGAAAGAATAAAAAGTTAAGAATTTAGATTCATTTCTCTAACGAGTATTCAAGTGCTTTTCGAGCAAGAAGACGTGTGGAATCAACAACAGGTAATGGTGAATTTTTTGAATTTATAAAGAGTGGAATTTCAGTACAGCCTAGAATAACAGCATCACAACCTGATTCTTTTAACTTCTGAATAATTTCTATCATACGTTTACTAGAAGATTTTGTTATTTTTCCTGAAACTAGTTCATCAAAAATAATTGAATTAATAATTTCTTGATCATTTTTGTCTGGAACGATCATCTCAATCTTAAATTTTGATAGCTCATTTCTATAAACATGTCCTTGCATAGTATATTTAGTGCCAAGAACACCTACTTTTTTATATTTTTTCGATTCACATTCTTTAGCAACTGTTTCTGTAATACTTATCAGTGGTATTGGAGATTGATTAACTACTTCCTCAAAGGACATGTGAACTGTATTGTCTGGACATATCGCAAAATCTGCACCCATCTCAGCCAATTTTTTAGCAGATGATATCATTAGAGATGCCACACCATCCCAATCATCTTTTTCAATATAATACATATATTGACTTAAAGAGTGAGTGTGGACACTTATTTCTGGGTGAGAAAACCTACCCATAATATCAGAAGCTTCTTGACAGATTGTACGATAACAAAGAGCAGCACCCTCAGAGCTAATACCAATGATACCTATGTGTTTAGCCATATTCTATAAGATAAGATAACAACTTTTTTATATTTTTCGAAATTCCACTTCATTTGATTTTTGCCTAATTTATTATAATGGTAAAACTATTATTATTTATTAATAATAAAAAACTAAGATTTAAAAATTATTCTTTAAATTTATTCAGTTCCACATGAATGCTGATTTTGATATTCATCTGGGTTAAAACTTTCAACTGCTCTGTCTGGAGTAATTGTCACTGTTCTTGATTTAGGGTCTACATTGTTTATAGCAAAAATCGGTACTTTTTCTTTACCTGTCACAAATATAGGTGGTTTTAATTTTTTTTCTGCTTGTTTTGCTGTTGCGTCTGCAAGTTTTTCTAATCCAAAACTATTTATGCTAAAAATGTCTGGTGTAAATACAAGTGGTACGAATGGTTGTTCCATAATTCCTAAACCTTCTTTATGAACAGATAACTTTACATATGTTGATTCTTTGTTTCCTCCAATAGGTTTTAGGTAAACTTCGTTTTTAGGAGATACAGCAACTGATCCTAATTCACTCGCTTCATATTTTGTTCTAGGGTTTCCAGGAAGAATAACTCTTTCATTTCCACAACCACATCTTGATTCAGTTTGTTCTTTTACTTTATTCCAATCTGGGTCACTGTTACCTCTTAAACCACCAGGAATTTGAAAATAAATTCTTTGTGTTAACTCATTTTTATGAGCAATAAGGTTTTCTAAAGCACTTCTATAAGTAGTTTCATTAAGTTTTTCACTTAATCCTTTACTATTTACAGTTCTTACAACTTGTAAAGATTCTTGTAATTTATCCATGTTATAACTACCGAATAGTTATTAATTTATATATTTAAAGCTATCTCTCTAAAGTCTTTTCAGAAAAATTACTTTTTAAAGTTTAAAACAAAACTAATAATTAATATTGTGGTGATAAGCAGTGGAGTTAATAACTTATGAAACCATAAGAAATGCACATAGAGCAGAAAAAGATGAAGAGTTACAAAAACTACCAGAGGGTTTTTTTGAGTCTGTTAGAAACTGGTTTAAACATAAAGAAAAGATGAAAGACACTACTTCTTTATTAGAAGTGGAAAATGCAAAAAAGCTTTTAGAAGATATAATAAATAGAAGGCAAAAAAAGATTGTTTTATCTGCTCTAAGCACTGTGAGAGGACAGTTACCACCATCAAATTTAACTGATGAGGAAAGAAAATTTTTTGATGATATTGTTAATTCTTTGAAATCATTTAAAAATAACATGGAAGAAAGATTTAGGAGTTATGAAGAGATTGTTGAGGAAAAGGTAGAGGAAGCTAAAAAAAGCATAGAAGATTTAAAACCTAAAGAAGAAAAAATAGAAAAACCTGTTATTAAACCAAATGGAAAATTACTAGTTAAGATATTAACTGATCTTCCTAGATTTGTGGGAAGTGATATGCAGGCTTATGGCCCATTAAAAACCGGAGACGTCATAACTTTACCAGAAGAAATTGGGAAATTATTAGTAACAAGAAAAATAGCAGAAAATATTTTAGAGTGATTTCTTGAAAAAAGGTATTGATTATATTGGTGTTGGTGTAGGAGCATTAATATTTAATGGCAAAGGAGAGGTGTTTCTAGCTAAAAGAGGATTGAAAGCCAGAAATGAACCAGGAAAATGGGATTTTCCTGGCGGTGCTGTAAGATTCGGAGAAACTGTGGAGAATGCAATTAAAAGAGAAATTAAAGAAGAATTTGATATAATTATTGAAATCATAGATTTGTTAGAGGTTAATAATCATATAATACCAAAAGAAAAACAACACTGGGTCTCCCCAGCATTTGTAGCAAGATTAGTCTCAGGACAAGCTAAAAACATTGAAAAAGATAAAAACGAAGAAATAGGTTGGTTTCCTATTAATAGAGTTCCTAGACCTCTTACTATTACTTCTGAACAAAACTATAAAACTTATATAAAAAAATTTGGTTTAAATCCTCCAGATTTTAAGAAAATATACTAGTAAGGATAATAACTCTTATTTCTGGATAAGTATATGGCAGCTATTGCAAACAGTGAGAATATGATTAATATAATAGCCACTTCTAAGCTAATTACCGAAGGCATTATAAAGCGTCCTGTTTGATTTTCTGAAGGTATTAGACTAACTAATACTAAAATTATAACAACAACAAAAAAAGCAATAATTAAGTTTTTCATTTCCATAAAAAGAATTAAAATTCTAAGCTTTAAATGTCTATGTATCGAATATCTTTATTAATATTGTATTTCATAATTTTTTATGCGGTGATTAATTGAACATACCTAAAACACAAAAAAGATATTGTAGATATTGTAAAAAGCATACTGAACATACTGTAAGAAGAGTTAGTGCTAAAAAGGTTAGAGGACTTCTCTCTCATGGTCAAAGGATATTTAAAAGAAAAATGAAAGGGTTTGGAAGCTATCCTAGATCAAATCCTAAAGGAAGGGCAAAACCAACCAAAAAATTGGATTTAAGATACAAATGTAAAGAATGTGGGAAAGAACACACAATAGGAAAAGGTTTTAGGGCTAAAAAATTTGAAATAAAAAGGAAGGTCTAAATGAAAGAATTACAAGAAGAAATTGAAAACTTTATAAAAGAAAGAGGATGGATTAAATTTCACAATCCTAAAGAATTATTGTTAGGTATAGTTGAAGAGATCGGAGAATTTAGAAATATAATCAAATGGGAATTGAGTCAAGAAAAACTTGAAGATATTATTAAGAAAAATTATGAAGAGGTAGAAGACACGTTTGGAGACATGTTGTGGTTTATAGCTTCATTAGCAAACAGATGTAATGTAGATTTGGAAACTGCTTTGAAAAAAGTCATTGAAAGAAATAAAAAAAGGTTTTCTAAAGAAAAATTTCTTAATACGCACACAAATGTTTATGTTAGAAGTGATTAAATGAAAGAAATAATTCCTAAACCTAAAAGCAAGTTTTTAAAAGTAATTTGTTCTAAGTGTAAAAATGAGCAAATAATATTTAATAAAGTTAGTTCTAATGTCAAATGTTTGGTTTGTGGTACTGAGTTAGCCGGGCCAACAGGCGGAAAAGCAAAGATAAAAGCAAAAGTTATCCAAGTTCAATAATAATGTTATTTTTAAAAGTTTCTTACACAATAAATTGTTTATGAAAAAAGAAGAAAACTGGCCAGAAAGAGGCGAATTAGTAATAGGAACTGTAGTTAGAATCAACCCTTTTTCTGTTTTTATAGCTCTAGAAGAATATGATAAAAAAGAAGGAATGGTTCATATTTCTGAGGTTGCTGGAAAATGGGTAAGAGATATAAGAAAATTTGTTAAGCTTGGAGAAAAAGTTGTTGTAAAAGTTATGTATGTGAACAAAGAAAAAAGACACATAACTCTGAGTTTAAAAAGAGTTAGTAAATATGATGCTGAAGAAAAAATGAGGGAATATAAGAAGAAGTTAAAATCTGAAAAAATGCTAGAAGTTTTGGCAAAAAAACTAGATATGAGTACAGAAGAGGTTAACAAGAAAATAGTGAAAGATGCTGAAGAGATTTTTGGAAATGTTTTTGATGTTTTTCAAATGTCTTTAACGCCTCAAAATTATGATCTATTAATAAGAAAAGGAATCAAAGAAGAATGGGCTGAGGCAATAAAAGCTGTTGCAGAGGAATTAATTGAAATAAAAGAAAAGACCATAAAAAAGACTATAAAATTAAATTCTTATGAATCAGATGGAGTAAATAAAATAAAAAAAGTTTTAACTGATGTGAAAAAAGATTATGGTGTAGATATAAAATACATCTCAGCTCCAAGATATTCCTTAATTTTCAAAACAAAAAATCCCAAAGAAGGAGAAAGAAAAATTAAAGAAGCTGCAGAGCACATTATTAAAGAAATAAAGAGTTTTGGTGGTAAGGGTAAGGTTGAATAAATGTTTTTAATGAAATGCCCTAAATGTAAAATTTATACATTAAATAAAAAATGCCCTGCTTGTAAAACAAAAACTATGAGTGCGCACCCTTTAAAATTTTCATTAGAAAAAGAAAAAAAATATGGAAAGTATAGAAGATTATCCAAGGCAAAGATTTAAAAACACTAAAATCAAAAGTGTTTAACATGCTTGAAACAAAAATATTTGTAACTAAAAAACCCAAGTTGAGAAACCCGGTTTGTATTGTTGGTTTACCAGGCATAGGAAACATAGGTAGGATTGCAATTGGATACATGATTCATGAGTTAAAAGCAAAAAAGATTGCAGAGCTCTATTCACCATATTTCTTTCCATTTGTAATGATACACAACAATATGATACACACATTAAGAAATGAATTTTATTATGTTAAAACAAAAAAAAGAGACTTAATTCTTTTAATAGGTGATTGTCAAACATACGATCCAAAAGGTCATTATGAGGTTGTTGGAAAGATTTTAGAATTTTTGAAAAGTCTTGGTTGTAAAGACATAATAACTGTAGGTGGTTTTGGGACAGGAAAAGTTTCAGAAAAACCAAAGGTTTATGGTGCTGCAACAAATTATGATATGATTAAAAATTATAAGAAATATGGTATTAATTTTGACATCAGTGGTCAGATAGGCACAATAGTTGGGGCGTCTGGATTGTTAGTGGGTTTAGCTAAATCTTATGGAATGGATGGTATGGTTTTGCTAGGAGAGACAACAGGTTTTCCGATAATTACGGATCCAACAGCAGCTGAAGCTGTTTTGAAAATATTAGAAAAGATTTTAAAAGTTAGAATTGATTTAACAAAACTCGATGAAAAAGTAAAGGCAATGCATGATTTTATTAAAAGGCTAGAAGATATACAAAAACAAGCAATAGAACAAATGAAAAAAACAAAAAAATCTGAAGAATTAAAATACATAGGATAACAGTGATATCATGAGCAAAAAAGAAATCTTTTCAGAAGATTATACAAGGTTTGAGAGAGCAAGAATTATTGGTGCAAGAGCTTTACAAATAGCAAAGGGGGCTCCGGTAATGATTAAAACTGATTTAAAAGATCCTGTTAAAATTGCTAAACTTGAATTTGAGAAAGGTGTTATACCATTAGATATTAAAAGAAATGAAAAAAAGTTTAAAGCTTCTTAATTGATATTATGATAAAGGATTTGGAGATGTCTGAAGTTTATAATTCTGTTAAAGAAAAAACTATAAAAATTTCAATGAAAACTCAAAAAGGAACTTTTTCAGCATGTTCTCCTTCTGGAACTTCTGAAGGAGACTATGAAGCTAAAACATTAAATAATGAAATTATTATTAAGAATTTTCCTGAAATAAAAAAGAAGTTTATTGGAAAAAGTGAAAAAAATGTGGATAAAATAATAAAGAAAATAGGAATAGAAAAAATGGGTGCAAATTTGTCCTTAGTTTTATCTGTTGCAGCAATAAGATCATTATCAAAAAACAATATTTATAAGTTTTTTAATAAAAAAGCTCATATTTTTCCTTACCCTTTAGGAAATGTAGTTGGAGGAGGAGCTCACAAAGGTTATACTTCAATACAAGAATTTCTAGTTTTAGCATCAAAAGCTAAAAACATGAAGGAAGCAATAAGAACCAATCTTTCTATATGGAAAAATTTTGGAAAATATATCAAATTAAGAGGAATTTCATTAGGAAATAATTATGAAGGAGCTTGGATGTGTAAATTAGACGATATTAAAACTTTAGATATTCTAAGCATAATAGCAGAAGACTATGGAGCAAGAATTGGGTTAGACTTTGCTGCTTTTGAGATCTATAAAAAGGGTAAATATTATTATAAGAATCCTAATAGAAGGCTTTCTTCTGAAAAACAACTTGAATTCATTCTAGATCTAATAAAAACTTATAGATTGTTTTATGTAGAAGACCCATTTCATGAAGATGACTTTAAACACCTTTCCGATTTAACAAAAAAGGCTAGATGTTTAATAGTTGGAGACGATATCTTTGCTACTCAACCAAAAAGATTAAAGCTTGGAATAAAGAAAAAGGCTGGAAATGGAATCATAATAAAACCTGATCAGGTAGGACTTGTTTCAAAAACTTTAGAAACTATTGAAATTGCAAAAAAAGCAGGATATAAAACAATAGTTTCTCACAGGTCTAAAGATACGACTGATAGCTTTATTGTTGATTTGGCTGTTGGTACAGAATCTCCTATATTAAAATGTGGAATACATGGAAAAGAGAGAACTTCAAAATTAAAGAGATTAATACAAATATGGAACAAGGTTAAGAAGCCTGAGATGGCTAAAATAATTTAAGTCAAGACCTCTATATTCTAAGAAGAGTGATAAAAATGGAAAGAAGAAAAAGAAGTAAACATTTTTATTCAAGTTAATTAAAATATAACTATGCCAAAAAAAATGACAAAACTAGAAATATACCAAGAACAACAAGTATTACTAGCAAAACAAAGAACAATTTTATCTTTTATGAGAACCGGTTTAGCTTTTATTACAGCTGGAATTGCTATTACTGCTTTTTTTCAAACTTTTATACCAGCACAAATAGTTGGATATTCTCTTACTCTTATAGGTTTTGTAGAGGTTTTTGAGTCTATTAGAAGGTTTTTAGTAAAACAAAAAGAAGCAGATATATTAAAAAAGTATCTTGAAGAACATTAAATTTTTCTCCATCTAGGTCCTTCTGGAGTATCTTCAACTAAAATTCCTTTTTTTCTTAAATTTTGTCTTATCTTGTCTGCAGTTTCAAAATCTCCTCTTTTTCTATAACCTTCCCTTTTTATGATTAAATCTATTATTTCTTTAGGTAACTTTTCATTTTTTATTTCTTTTTGAAGAACCCCAAAAATATAGCCTAATTCTTTAAATATGTTAATTATTTTTTCTCCAGTTCTTTTACTTATTTTTTCATTTTTATCTAAGAAAGTGTTAACCTCTTTATTAAGCTCAAAAAGATAAGATAAGGCCAAAGGACTATTAAAGTCGTCGTTCATTGCATTTGTGAATTTTTCTTTGGTATCTTTTAAAACATCTTCTAGTTTTTCTTCATCTTCAATTTTTTTATCTTGAATAAAATTACGGATTCTGTTTAGTAAATTATAGAATGTTTCTACTTTTTCTTTAGCTTTTTCTATTACAGCTTCATTGTAATCTAGAGGTTTTCTGTAATGTGTTGAAGCATAAAAAATTCTCAAAGCTTCAGCATCATGTCTTTTTAGGATTTCCCTAATTGTTATAAAATTTCTTAATGATTTTGACATTTTCTCTTCTTTGATATTTAAAACACCACTGTGCATCCAGTATTTTACAAACGGTTTTTTTCCAGTTGCTGCCTCTGCTTGGGCTATCTCATTTGTGTGATGTGGGAATATCAGTTCTGTTGCACCACCATGTAAATCATATTGTGGACCAAAAATTGTAACAGTCATTGCAGTATCTTCTATATGCCAGCCTGGACGTCCTTTTCCCCAAGGAGAATCCCAAGAAGGCTCATTAGGTTTTGCTGATTTCCACAAAGAGAAATCAAAAGGATTTTTCTTTCTTGAGTCTGGCTCTATTCTATGCTTTTTTAACTCTTCTATACTCATTCTTGACAATTTAGTATAATCCTTGAATTTAGTAACATCATAATAAACATCACCATCAATAACATATGCATATCCCTTTTCAATCAATGTTTTGATTTGTTCTATTATTTGGGTAATATAATCTGATGATTTTGGAAATTGATCAATATTCTGTTTAACTCCTAAGGCTTCCATATCTTCAAAGAATCTTTTTATGTAAGATTCTGCTACTTCTTTGGCTGTTATTTTTCTTTCATTAGCTCTTCTGATTATTTTATCGTCTACATCTGTGATGTTCTGAACATAAAAAACTTTAAATCCTAAATACCTTAGCCATCTAACTATTATGTCAAAATTTATGTAAGTTTTTGCATGCCCTAAGTGAGCATCATCATAAACAGTTTGCCCGCACACAAACATTTTTACTTTTTTTCCTTCTAATGGTACAAATTCTTCTTCTTTTCTTGTTAAGGTGTTGTAAACTTTTAACATGCTATCACTAAAAGCTCGGGCCGAGAGTCGAACTCGGTTAATCCGCTCTGCAGGCGGGCGCATGGCCGTTCTGCCACCCGAGCATAATAACAAAATGATTTTCAAGTTAATAAATATTTTATGTTTATTATTCGAATAGATTTGTACTAAGATATTTGATTCCACTATCTGGTAAAATTGCAACTATTGTTTTATTTTTATCAAGTTTTTTTGCTTTTTTGAGTGCAACATACATTATTGATGCAGCGCTCATACCAATGAACAACCCTTCTTTTCTTGCTACTTTTCTTGCTGTTTCAAATATTTTTGGTATTTCTTTTTCATTTATTTCTATTATTTCATCAAAATGTTCTTTTTTAAATAATTGAGTGGGATAAGAATCTTTGGGGTTTCTTAATCCTTGAATTTTAGTTCCTATTTTTGGTGTTACTCCAATAACTTTTATATTGGGATTGTATTCTTTAACACGTAAAGAGATACCAACACCAGTTCCTGCAGTTCCAATACCAACTACAATCATATCTAATTTTCCTTTTGTTTGCTCAAGAATTTCTTTACCAGTTGTTTGATAATGTGCTAGAATGTTTGCAGGGTCCTTAAACTGATTTATATCAACGTATTTATCAGGTTTTCCTTTTAGTAATTTCTGTTTTAGTTCTATTGCTCCTCCTGTTCCTTTTTCTCCTGGTGAAAGTATTAGTTTTGCTCCGTACGCTTTTATTATTTTTCTTCTCTCCATGCTTACAGACTCTGGCATGACTATTGAAATTTTATAACCTTTTGCTGCAGCAATCATTGAAAGAGCAATTCCTGTATTCCCTGATGTTGCTTCTAAAATGGTTTTTTCTTTATTTAACTTTCCTGTTAATTCTGCATGATCTAAAAGGTACAGAGCTACTCTATCTTTCACTGAACCACCAATATTAAACCATTCGAGTTTTGCATACATCGTTGCACTATTAGAATTTGTAAGTTTATTTATTCTTATCATAGGTGTCCTTCCTATCAAATTTGTTATGTTATTTGCAATTATCGTTTTTTCATTTCTTAATTTTTCTAAAGGAACATTTACTTTTTTTTCAATAACTGAAATGCCTCTTAATTTATTTCTAATTTTTATCATATGTTTAGAAGTTTTTGGTGGAAGTTTTTTTCCATTTAAACCTGCGAATAAGACATCTTCCTTTGTTATTTTTTTATTATTTTTCCTTGTTTTTACTAAAATTTCAGGAGAATTGTAATCAACTAAATAAGAGGGAATTCTTGAAAAACCCAATTGTTTTAAAGAATTAAACCTATGATGTCCATCAATAATGATTTTAGTGTTTTTATCAATTGCTATAGGTTTTTTTAAGATATTATCCCTTCTTATTCGATCTTTTAATCTTTTCAAATGTTTTAAATCAACTTCTTCGTGCTCTTTTAGATTATCAAGATCCATTAAGAAGATATCCATAAATACACCTTTTTTCTCATATCCTTTAGAACTTTGTATTCTAGTATCAATCTCTTTTTCTTTAGAATAGTAATATGGTACCTAAGAGTTCTATCAGGTAATCCTGTTATTTTAAGAAGTTCTTGCCTAGTCTTAGGAGTAGAAAGAGCTTTTCTAATTATTCTTTGAGCAAACTAGTCCACCGGTCATACCAACCCAATTAAAATTAGGATAGAAAACTATAAAAAGGTTTTTATTGTGGCAATCCTAAAATTCTTACATGGTTGAAAGATATAAGATGTATATTAATGGGGAGTGGGTTGATTCTGAATCTGGAGAAATATTTGAAAGAGTAAATCCAACCAATCATGATGAGATGATAGGAGAGTTTCAAAAAGGAAATGAGAATGATGTTAAAAAAGCAGTAGACGCAGCTGAACAAGCATTGGAACAATGGTCTGAGATGCCTCCACCAAAAAGAGGAGAAATTCTTTTTAAAATTGGACAAATACTAAAAGATTCTAAAGAAGATTTAGCAAGACTAATGACTTGGGAAATGGGAAAGGTTTTAATGGAAGCAAGAGGAGATGTTCAAGAAGCAATTGACATGACGTTTTACATGGCAGGCGAAGGAAGAAGACTGTTTGGTCATACTACAACATCTGAATTAAAAGAAAAGTTTGCAATGACAGTTAGGAGACCGTTGGGTGTTTGTGGATTAATAACTCCTTGGAATTTTCCAATTGCAATTCCTGCATGGAAACTAATGCCTGCACTGATATGTGGAAACACAATAGTTTTCAAACCATCTTCAGATACTCCTCTATGTGCAATAAAACTAGTAGAAATTATAGAAAAAGCAGGAATTCCAAAAGGTGTGATTAATCTAGTAACAGGACCTGGAGGATCTGTTGGAATGAACATAGTAAAAAACGAGAAAATAAGAGCAATTTCATTCACAGGACATAGAGACACAGGAGTTACAATATTAAAAGAAGCAGGAATCAAAAAAGTTAGTCTAGAACTAGGAGGAAAAAACCCAATTATTATAATGGATGATGCTGATTTGAAATTAGCATTAGATGGAGTGATATGGGGAGGTTTTGGAACAACAGGACAAAGATGCACAGCAGCTTCCAGGGTTATAATTCATGAGAGTGTTAAAGAAAAATTTGAAAAAATGATTGTTGATAGAATTAAGAAACTAAGATTAGGAAACGGTTTGGATGAGAAAACAGACATTGGACCTTTGGTTAATAGCGCTGCCCAAGATAAATCTAAGAAATATGTTGAAATAGGATTAAAAGAAGGTGGAAAACTTTTAATTGGAGGTCGTATACCAGACATGAAAGGATTTTTCTTTGAACCAACCTTGTTTACAGATTGTTTTATAGATATGACAATTGCACAAGAAGAGATATTTGGGCCTGTTATTGCTATTATATCAGCTAAAGATTTGAATGAAGCTATTAAATTTGCTAATTCAGTTGAATACGGTTTAAGCACTTCTATTTATACAAACAATGTTAGAAATGCCTTCAAAGCTATTGAAAAATTAGAAGCAGGATTGACTTATGTTAATGCAAGCACAATTGGTTCTGAAGTTCATTTGCCATTTGGAGGAGTTAAACATACAGGAAATACTAGAGAAGGTGGTATTCTAGGTATAGATGAGTTCTCAGAAATAAAAACAGTTTATGTTGACTATTCTGGAAAATTGCAGAGAGCACAAATTGACATAGAGTAAAACTTTATTTAAAGATTTACTTATAAGTAGTAATAGGTAAATATGACTTTCAAGATTGTGAAGTGGCCCACTGGAAAAAAACATGATAGGGAAGTAGATTATCAAATAGAATNNGTAAAGAGAATGAAAAATCTTTAGATTTGTTAAGATACCAAGTTATAGACATGGTTGAAGATTTTAAAAGTGGGGAATTAAAAAAATCTTTTGAGGGACACGGATACGTGGGTGCTCTCTATGGTACTGTTTTAGCGGTTGGTAGTTTACCATTCCTTGTTACTCAATCACCATTAGTATGCGATGCTTATTCAAAGATGGGAAAAGCTTTTTTATTTTTTCTAGTAGTAGAAGGAGCTGCTGTAGGAGCAGCTATACAAAGTGGCATAGAAAGACTCGAATATGGTAGGGAAAAAAGAAGATACAAAAGAAAAATTAAAGAGATTTTGAATAAACCATCTACAGAATATTTTATGCCTGTTGAAGATAGTACATTATTTAAATTAAATAAGGCTATAAAAAATGGTGAACCTCTTGATCTAGAAGAAAACAAGAGTTTGGATGTTATTTCTAAGGAGTTTGATGAAATTCAAAGAATAAGAAGAGTTATGGGAGACGTTCTAACACCAAAAGCAAAAAAAGTTTATGAAAAAATGGCAAGTATTCGTGCTAGCAGATTTATTAGTTCTGATGAATTCACATTGAAAGCATATAAAAATTAAGTCTTTTTCCTAGAAGGTCTTTTATATACCTCTATTGCTTCTTCAGACAAAACATAAAAAACCAGACACACAATTAAATAGGAAATTATGATTAACAAGAATATAATAATATAAGCATCCCTGTTTAGTTCTGATCCAATTGCTAATGCTTTTAAAATTGAGACTGTCGATGATCCTCTTGAACTAAAAGAAATGTCTGAAGGTTCTGTTGCTAGTAAAAGCAGGGAAAGTATTATAAGAGTGAAAATCTTTAGGGGTGTTGGTTTTAAAAATTTATTCATATTTAAATTTATTAATTATAAAAATAAAGATTTAATCAATGGCCGTAGTGGTGTAATGGTAACATACGGGTCTGTGGAGCCCTTGTTCCGCGTTCGAATCGCGGCTACGGCCTCCTTTTACTCATGTTTCTGCACTGCACCATAAGGTAGGTGCAGGGGGCCGGATTTGAAGAAAAAAGACAACCTACGGTTTTCTTCTTTCATCATCTTTCCCTCCTTTTATTCACCTATCCAAGCATTAAAATTAATTCTCCAATTATTGAAATTATTACTGAAATCAGTTTCTTTACAACTTGTTACATCAAAATACTCCCAACAAGCTTCATTTTCCCATTTAATTCTTTCCTTTGAAATAGGAAAAGTTTCTTGATAATATTTGCATGTGGTTTCGTTGTCGGAAACCTGTCTCCATTCTTGTGTATAAGTACAAACAGGAAGTAACGAATTAATAAAAAGTGCAATGCTTCCAACTATAATAATAATTCCAAGAATAGAGTAGTATTTGTTTCTACCTTTCATTTTTTTAATCTCATTATAAGTCCAAAACATTAAACAAAGGATAAGATAAGGAGTTACAATAAAAAACATTATACCGCCAATAAAATTGATTAAAGGATAAACTGCAATCATAATTGAAGTCAATGAATCTGGTTCTCCATGATGACATGAACATATTTCCCAAGGCAATGAATAAGAGGGATATTCACAAAGAGGACAAAATACGACCATAGAAAAGAGACTATATACAAATAAAATAATTGATAAAATAACAGTTATTGCAATCCTTTTCTTATCTGGTTTAAGGAAAGAAGCTTTTCTATTTACTGTAGATATTAAGCCAAAAAGAACTAAAAATGTTCCAATTAGATAAAATTTTATATACCCTATCCATAAAAATTTAGATAAAATTAGTAAAAATACTCCAATCCATATAACAATAAAGTCTATATTAGAAAGATTTAAGTTTGTTGTCTTCTTCATATAACCAATTTAGAATTCTTGAAATAAAAATGCAGGGGGCCGGATTTGATAAGGAGAAACTACGTTTCTCCCTTAACCCTCTTCCTTTCATTTTTTCACTTTATTGTAAATCCAGACTATTAGACAGGAAATTAGATAGTTTAAAATAATAAGGATTAGAAGAAATTGAAGAGATTGTGGACATTCTTGTTTATATAAAAAATTTTCATAAATACTGTCAAAGGTTTTTACAGAAAAGCAATAAGATAAAGTATCAAAAAGACTATATGAAGAAACATGTTCTTCACCAGTGGTCATATTGAAAGCAGTAGTAGCAAAGAAAGGTACAAATGTTGTTATTAAAATTAAAATCAAAAATATTACAATTTTTATCCAATCAGGTTTCAAAAACGACTTCAAATTCATAGAAATAAATTGGAAATCTTGGTTTAAATATTATTTGTTTTTGTTAGGCATCTACCGTCCTCCTCTGTGAAAAAGAATGGTGCAGGGGGCCTACTTTGCTTAGAGTTCACATCCGACTTAATTACTCATCCGAGTTTTTTATAATCGTTATCTTCCATACAAAAACCAACCAACGATAATAGTTATAAAACATATTAGAGCAGCAATATTTCCTATAATTAGTGGATAGCTGTTTATTTCAATCCCATACAAAACCCATATCGTGCTGACAACTGAAAGAATTGACCATGTCCAAATAGATATGTCCTTTGCACTCTTTCTCTTGAATATCTTTATTACTTGAGGGATATTTGCTAATGCGCCAATAATTCCAAACACTGTTGCTAAAACTGCCAATATTGTCATATTCTCAATATAGAAATTCATCAAATTTATATCTTAGTGGGTCGGAACTGAATCACAAGTGGTGCAGGGGGCCGGATTTGAAGAAAAACGACAGTTTAGTTTCTTTCATCGTCTTTCCTTCCTTTTTTCATGTCTCTAATCCAAACTTTCATTTCTTTATAATTGTAATGGTATAATGTCTGTTTTTTCAACTCTATTATCCGGACTCCTAAATTCATTTGCAAATGGAGTGCTGTATGAAAAGTCTGGTCTTGTTTTATCATTTTGAAATCTATGGCAATAATGTATTACTTGACTTCCGTCTTTGTTTAAATCAAAAATTTCAACAATCTCTGTTCCTTCTGGTAATTCTAAAGAACCTTCATAATCTTTTCCTACTCTAACTAAAGTGCATGTTGCCAAGTAGCCGGAATTTAATTTCAAATCATCTCTCTTACCTTCAATAAATTCTTTTACTCGAACATGAGATAATGGATTATAACCTGATGGGTTTTGAGCTGGCATAAAATATGTTTTATCGCTTAACCTTGTTTCTGGTATAAAGCCTTTTGTTTTTTCAATAGGAAAGAAAAAAGGTTTACCCAAACGTTTAAGAGGGTCAATAGTTATTACCATGACAATTATTGTAGTAATAAAGACATTTATACTTATTCCCGTCCCCCTCTGCGAAATAAATGCAGGGGGCCGGATTTGAACCGACGAAGGGACTAACCCACAAGGTTTCTCATGAAATTCTGGGCATCGCATCCTAAGCTTCGCATTCAAGATCTTGCGCCTTAGACCAGACTTGGCTACCCCTGCTTAAATCTAACTTTTATTTGAGAGTATTTAAAATTAAAGTCTTATTTTGTCTAACTCTTCTCTCAGTTTAGTTATTTTAGCGCCTAAATCAGAAACAGTTCTATCAACTTTTTCTTCAGCAGGTGGTTTTGGAATATATCTAACTCCTCTTGGTATTGCAAAGTTCATGCTAAATTCATTTGTAGTTCTAGAAAAATCACTCATTGCTTTAAGCAATATCTCATCAGTTTCAGTATCTATTTTTTTAATCTGTTCTTTAAAAGCTAAAAGAAAACGAATATTCTTTAAAGATGTTTTTAGTTTTTGAATGCTCTTCAAGATATCTTTGTATTTTTCAATTTTTACAAACAAGGGAGCTATTTTTGGGGTTTCCTCAATCATTTTTTCTAGATCAATGATTTCATGAGGTAGAGGTTTAGATGCTATTGGCTCTGGTAATGTTTTTTTGGAAACCTCTTTTTTTATCTCTTCTATATCATTCATTAAACCACTAAAAATTATTTCTCAGGTTCATATATATTGTTGATGGTAATTGCTATGCACTACAGCTATTCTTTTATAACTTGAGGAATTATGTATGCTCCCATGTAACTTAATATTGCACCAAAAGATCCTAATGAAAACAATATTAAGAAGAAATTGTTAAATACTTGAAGAAAGTCCAATCCTATTGATTCTTTGTATAGAGTGTAATCAGTGATTAAAATTCCTATTGAAGCACTTAAGATACTCATGTAATAAAAGAAAACAACTCCTAGTAGAGATAATCCAATTACCAATGATAAATAACCTAAATATCTCAAACCTTTCATACTCTAATTATAGAAGAAGATTAATTTAAATATTTTATGAAGTATCTTAAAGAATAAAAGTTTTATTTGTTATTAATTTTTATGGAATCTTTTGATCATAGCGTAATAGCATATTCAATTTACAGAGCACAAGCAGTTGAAATTAAAGACATTGTGCTTGACATGTTGAGGCTTAATACTATTAGAGAGGCTTCATTTTTACAAGAAATAAGATTATCAAACAGACCGAATGAGTATGCTTATACATCTTATGATTTTTTACGTAAAATAGCATGCCATACATTATTTCCACATATACCTGATAATGAAGCTGATAATATAGTAAAATCTGATTCTTTTAATGTGAGTGTGCACATAAAACCAGTTAATGATAAAAAAAGGTATAAAAGAAAATCATCAAGATTTTTACTTGCAACTTTAAAAGGTCATGAACCTGAATTCTTATTCGCAGAGTATATTGGATTATCTAAAAAATGGTTTGAAAAAGAAGATGTGCCATATCTTGAGGATTTAATAGTATGTGTTGATTCACAAGATGTAATGCTGTGGAGAAATTATGAAAAAACATTGAGAGAATCTACAAAAAAATCGAGCAACAATTCAGAATCATACAATCCTTTTGAAGAGAGTTCTATTTCAAAAACTTTATCGGAAATGTTTTCTAAAAAGTGATGCGCCGACCGAGAACGCTACTAGCATTCCAGTTTTTAACGGATTTTTAAGCAAAAAATTATAATTTATAGCTATGAATAAACCGAGCAAACTATGGTACATAATGCCTATTGTAGTAGGAATTATTGGTGGTTTTTTGGGCAACCTAATAGGATTAATAATAGGTATTTCTGGAGGTTTGTTTGGTTATATTGTTTTTAGAAATAAAGACAAAAAAATGGCCAAAGACCTTTTGATAGCCGGAATTGCAGCTACGATTTTATTTTTCTTTGGACATGTTGCAGCTGAAGNNTATAGACTCCCTCCAGATACTGTAGCATTTGAGGTGTCAAATCCACGATTATCAGTATCAACTGGAATTTTAACTTTGAACATTACCAATAAACTTAATACAAGTGTGGTATCAATACAATCAATAAGTTATAATTTGGATAATATTGATTTTTCTGACGTCTCATTCACATTTAGTTGTGTATCTGGTTGTGATAGTTCAGGTCCAACTCAGAATATAGCTCGTGGAGCAAATGCAGAGTTTAAAGTGAAGCCGTACATTCGAAATACTTCAGGAGCACAAATAATTGATTGGAATGAAAATACTGACTTGATTAAAGATCTTAATGTCGGGGATAGTTATTCGGGGATTGTCAAAATAGGATTTATGTACGGAACAACAAAGTTTTTTGAAAGTTCTATAAACGGAGTAGTTGAAGTGTAATGTGCGCCGACCGGGATTCGAACCCGGATCGTCAGCTTGGCAAGCTGATGTCCTAACCATTAGACTATCGGCGCTTAGACCAATAAGTTTTCTTATGTTTCTTATATTTTAAATAATCTTGTATAATTTTAAAATGATCAAAAGCTACATCCTCTTTCCTTAATTTTTTAGGATCAAAAAATCTAGCAACTTTTGCATCAGTTCCAGCTTTTAATTTTCCAGAAATTATTTTTGTAACAAAAACTGTTGCTATTCTATGACAATCTCTAGGGTCTCTTTTAGGATCTGAATAAACACCTAAAATATCTATTAATTTTATATCTAGTCCTGTTTCTTCTCTAGCTTCTCTAATAGTTGCACCCTCAACAGTTTCTTTATGATCTACATGTCCACCTGGCAGAGCAAGTTTTCCTTTAAAAGGTTCTATACCTCTTTCTATTAAAACTATTTTATTTCTCTTTTCTATTATTGCATCAACTGTCGGTATTGGGTTTTTCAATTTCATGATATCACTTAATTCTATAAGCTAAAAAAGCTGCTAATAAACCTATAAAACCTGCAAAATAAAAAGCAGATGCTAATGATATTGAATCTATTAAAAATCCTCCTAGAACTGGTCCAATCATATCTCCTACTCCTTGCAAAGTTTTAGCAAACCCCATTTGCTCGCCTCTAACTCTTTTAATTGTTGCATCCATTAAAATGGTTTTAAAAGCTATTCTATAAATATAAAATCCTATTGAAACCATTAGCAAGATTAAAAAGAACTGAATTATGGATGAAGAGAAAGGATATAATAAAATGAAAAAAGAAAATAGAAAACTTCCTAAGGCAGTTGTTTTGGCTCTACCAAATTTATCAATCCATTTTCCACTCCACCAAGCAAATATAGCACTTATTATATAGTCAAAAAACAATAAGATGAACAACAAACTTTCTGAGATTCCTATATTTTGAGCAAGAATAAAAAATCCTGGAAAGTAAGCTACATTAAAATTAACAGCTATTAAAAATCCTATTACTGCAATTAGTTTAACTTTTTTAGAATAGGCTCTTGTTGAGAATTTAAAACTTCCTTTAATTTTTTTCGGCTTCTCTTCTTTAAAGAATATGGTAAAAACAAGAAAACCCAAAAAAGCTATTCCAGCCGCAATATAAAACCCATAAATTAAAGACAAATAAGTAACAATTAAAAATCCTATTACTGCTGCCAAAGCTCTACTCAAAGGGTATATTGTTCCTAATTTTGCAAGTAATTTTGCTCTTATTTTCTTTTCAAAAACATCAGCTTGCAGAGCATCATGAACAGATTCGCCTAATGTATCACCAATCTCTCTTAAACCCTTAACAATTCCAAACTCATAGATACTTGTTAAACTGGGAAACAAAGAAATTGACGCAGATTTTACTAGTAAACCAGAAGACATAATTTTCTTTCTACCCCAAATATCAGATAATTTTCCTATGAAAATTCTTGATAACAAAAGAATTACTGATGCAACAGAAAATATTATACCTATTTGTGATGCAGAGAATTCTTCTGCTAAAAGAAAGAATGGTAATATAACAAAAATAATTCTATCATCTATTTGATCTAAAACAGTTAAAATTGCAAATATCCAAAAAGCTTTTTTAACTTTTTTATCTTTCATAAAATCACAACGCCGGGAGCAGGATTTGAACCTGCAAGCCCTTACGGACAGTAGTTTTCGAGACTACCGCTTTACCTGATTCAGCCACCCCGGCATAATAGAAAGTTATTTTAAAGAATATATATTAATCACATCTCGTAACAGTTCTATAATTTGTTATTTCTCTATATTTTGTCTTTACAATTGTTTGATTAAAACCTTTTAACTCATAAATCAATAATCTTCCTGTTGCAGGATCATTTGTATTTGTTCCTTGAGCACTCCTATCAAAAACAAAATAATATTTTCCTTTTTCTCCTAACTGAAAACTAAAAGTCTTGTTTTTGCTACTCCTTTCGCTTAAAAAAGCAAATGCAGACTTTCTATCAAAATATCTTTCTTTATTAAATTCATCAAAAATGAAAAAATTGGTTGGTAGAGTTGATAAGAAAGTTATATTATATCTACAAGGACTACATAACTCGTAAGAAATGTAGGCAGGTCTGTTTGTTGGTATGACAATATTAACTTTTTCTAAAATCTTTAGATAAACCTCTCCCCACTTTATTTCAGAATCATATTCTTTGTAAGGCTCTAAAACAATATAAGGTTCATTAAATTCTGCACATTTTAAAACAGCATAGCCTGTGGGATTAGATAAATAAAATCCTAATATTATGATAACTATTATAACTAACACTAAGCCTAACATCTTGTAAATATCTTGTTTTTCCATAAGAAAATCTTGAATACTAAATAATTTAAATGGGATACAAATCTGAAATTTTATAACCTCAAAACAAAATATTATTATGTCAAAAGTAATGCTTATGATTATATTAATGTTTGTACTATTAAATGTCGGTTTTTTATTTATTTATTTGAATAAACCTGAAGATACAGAAATTGTTTCAAATGAAACTCAAGAATCTTTACAAGAAGTTGAAGAAGAAATTGCTGAAAGTTTAAATTTATCTTTGGTTTATGAAAGTAGATGTATAAATTCTACAAAAAAACATGTAAGATATTTAGAAAACATAACAAACCTAACATTAATAAAAGCAAAAACTTTTGACAATGAAAAAAATGCTAGATACTATCTAACGCATAGTTGGCCTAGTGTTTTTTATAGTATTGATGGTATGGATAAGGATATAATCGATAATACTGTTGTTTCTGTATTTAATATAAAAGCTATAGGTGAGAGAAATTTTACACTCCCAATATTATGTGACATAGATGGTAATATAGGAAATTATTCTTCTTGTCTTTTGGATAACATTCCAAATATTCCTTCAGCTTGTTATAATCTCACCATAAATCTTACTGAATGTATGATTGAGTGGAGAGAACATGATATCTTAGATGATATTGAATTTTGGATTGAGCCTCCAGGAGCTGCTCTTATAATTGGTGCTACTGGCATTGAAAACAAAACAGGACAAGTATTTAATTTTACAATATTATCCTCTCGTAAAAGATTAGAGTATTTTGGAATGAGTGTAATACAAAGAACATTTATCCCAATAATAGTTGATGATGAGTTATTTAGTTTAAACAAAATGACACCTAAAGGAGAGGGCGGATCTATAGTAAGGGAAATAAACATAACTAATAGAACTAATGTAGAGTTTTATGCTACAATATGGTTTAAAAAGAAGTGTTATGAAAAATATGTGATTTATTAATAAAAACCAATTCTCACAAAGTTAAAAAATTGGAAGGTTTTAATAGGTATAATATTCTAATGCCTTTTTTACGGTTTCTTTTCTGAATCGAGTAGTCTCTTCACCATGTCTTTCACTAGAAGTCCTTACAATTATAATGCCGTCATTATTCTGTTTAGAACGAAAACCATAATCACCAGTTCTCATTATAGCAGATGGCTCACCATCTACTGCCTTACTTAGAGCCCCGAGAACCTTGTTTCTATCTGTCCTTGTTCTACAATTATATTTTTTACCACCGACTTCTACATCCCAATCTCCCATTTTTTCACCTCCATTTTTTGGAGGGATAAAAAAAGAAAGCCCTCAATAATTTGTAAGTTCTAAAAACTTTTAAAATAATACGTTCGACAATTACAGAACATAAAGGAGTTCAAAAGAATATAAAAAGATTTAATTCTTATTTTTAACATGGGAGTACCTGAACTTTTTGAAAAAACTGCCGGTGAGCTAGAAGATATCGCAATACATGATAGAGACTGGAAGAGACGTAGAAATGCTTTATATGAATTATTTGTTAGAGAAGAAGTTGGTCGTTTGAAAAATTTGTACAAACATAAGAGTGGTGAAATAAAAATAAGGGCCGGTGAATACCTAAAGCAGTTAGGATATAATTTAGAAAAAATATAAGAAAAAGTCGTCTCTACAAAAATCCCTTTGTTTTTATTTAGATACAGGAACGTTGATCTTATGAATAACCAAAAATTACCTAAAAAAATTGTGTTTAGGCCGTCGAAACCTCAATCATGCCCTCACCTTTATAGAGAAATAGATGGAGAAAAAAGCGATGTATTTATCACTTGGTTACCATGGTATATGGGTACTAAACCCGTTGGGAGTGGTCATTATGTACCAGAGCTGGCTGGTTATCTATGCTCTTTATCTGGTGCTAAAAATTGCAATCAATGTTTATCAGAGATTTATAAAAAATATCTGTCAAAACATGGTTTTAAATTAGATCGCCTCCACACTTAATTCAGTTAGTGGACTATAAGCAGACATACATTGAAATGGATATCTAAGGAGAATAGAGATCTTGTCTTTTTTTTGATTTTTCAATTTTAAGAGTTTCTTTACCCTTATTTAAAACATCAAATAGGTAATCACAAAACCCCAATATAGAATCAGTAAGGTTTATAGTAGCGTTATGTAATCTCTGCATCAAAGGAAATGCTTTTGAATCGTATGATTCCTCTAACCTATCACGTTCTTCCCAATCACATTCTAATAATGAATTACTCCGTTCATCATAAAGTTTATCTAACTTACAAACCATTTGAGAGCAGTCAAACCCTCTTCTTTTTAGATACAATATTCTTCTTTCTATGTCAATTTCATCATCTTGTCTTATCTTTAGAATTTTCTTTGCAATATCACTTACCATTTTAAAACTTATGCCAATATTGAACTCTTTTAAAAACTCTTGATAGTTTTTCGATTCCAAATCGGACATGCCATTACTACGTTTAGAGTAATATTCGTATAAAGTAGTAGTTTTTTTATAAACATTTAGAAGTTCTTTTTTTAGTTTTTCTGAATCAGAATCATTCTTTTTCTGGTTTTTTGCAGACATAATTCAAATTTAGTAGTAAAAGATAAAATCTTAACTGTCTTAATTCTAATTGTATGGCACACAATGAATTAAAGAAAGAGATAAAAGATTTGAAAGAAGAGGTCAAGAAAATTAAGGAATTGTTTGAATCAAAAGGACCTGTTGAATACCTTGAATATAGTTGTCCTATATGCCCTGAAACTGGTGTTAAAGGTCAATTTCATAAAATTCCTAGAATACGTGGAACAAAACATTATTTGCATATGTTACAACATTCAGCGGATTATGCTATTTATCATGTATTGGAGATTAAGAAAAATGGTTCTTTAGATGTACATCTTGAAAAGGTTAATATTCCAAAAAAGGTAAAAGCTTAAAACAAGGAGAGAAGCTGAGAGATTAGAATAAACTCTTAAATTCTAATTTTTCTATATTTTTAGTATGAGACTTCAAAGTAGAAGATATAAAATAAATTATAAAATTTTTCCGTGGGGAATGAGAACAAAGGACTTTGAAAAAACTTTAAAGAACGTAGAAAAATTCATCAATAAACCAGAAATAGTAGATGTAATATCTATCATGAATTCTTCTTTTGGAATAATAGTTTGGTATAAAACATTAAAAACATTCAAAGTTATGTTAAAGAAACCTTAGAATAAACAAAATTAATCTTCAATTTTTTGAGGGATTGGTAAACCTGCCAGAATTAGTCTTGTATGGAACGCCTCCTTGGGTTTGCAGTTCAATCCTTTCTCAACACAATATTAATGAAAGATATATAGAATATGGTCATCCTATAGAAAAAAAGAACAGGAATCATCCCAAATTAACATGTTGTATTAAAGATTGTATATTTGACTATGGAAAACCAAGTTCTTAACCAAAGATTTTTATTCAAATGTTCCATAGTCTACCAATAATTATGTTAGTATTACAAAAATTTATTATTTTGTATTCCGGCAAGTATATTTTATTTTAATAATGCCCCCGATGGGATTTGAACCCATGTTCCGAGGTCGAGAACCTCGAGTCCTTAACCGGACTAGACGACAGGGGCATAAGATTATATTCAACAATTCTTTTTAAATATATTATGAGAATAGCTGTAATAGCATTAGGTGGTA
>JABAOH010091879.1_pt1 | contig 37976 bp, 26 predicted proteins | sample 7062181 | NCBI WGS metagenome assembly JABAOH01 (sample SAMN14538630, study PRJNA623070) | marine sediment metagenome | biome: marine biome [ENVO:00000428]; feature: marine pelagic biome [ENVO:01000023]; material: deep marine sediment [ENVO:00002113]; isolation source: pool of 5 deep marine... | reverse complement strand
CACTAAAAACCACTATAAATTACTAAAAACTGGTATAAACCAGTCACGTTTTCGTCACGTTTAGTATGACATAAGACATAAAGCAAAGCTCTTGCATAGATGCGGTTTAAAAAGCGCTTACCGTTTATTTGGGAAAATTTTGTCAAAGTTTTGGTCCCCACTTTCATGGAATCATGGAATTGAATTTCTACTTGGTCGTAAAGCGGTAATTTGGCGTTTCAATTGCATGATTATTCTCCCAGTAAGTCATGCTTATCAAAGCAAGCGCTCAAATAACTGCGTTATATCAGTGATAACAAATGGTTTTTTCAGTACATAATCCAGTTCTTCTTCAATTTCATTTATTGTATCATCATACGGTGACATTCCAACTACTTTTGCATTCGGCGCAACTTTTTTCAGTCTTCTATATGAGGACAAATATTTATGTTCTTTAATTTTTTTAATATCTCGATAATCCCACCAAAGGTCAATAAAGATAAAGTCAGGGGTATTTCTTTCTGCAAGCTCAATCGCTTCCTGGATACCATAGGTCGAGTATACTGAAAAACCTGAATCTTCAAAGTATCTTCCAAGTTCATTTAATAATTGTATATCATCATCAACTATAAGAATTGATCGATAACATGGTTTATCAGCATTAGCAATATCACCAAGAGATTCTCTTGATAATTGGTCAAAAGTATTTTCAGATTTAATGGAGTTGGGAGTTAATACTTTCAAGAGTTTATTCAAACCAGTTTGATATGAAGAAGAGAAATCGGCATAAAGTTTACCAGAAATTAGCTTGGGAATCATACAATTTTCTACTAGAACTGGAAGGATTACAACTTTGTTAAGCTCGATCTCTTTCATGTAAGCAGCATTCAACTCCTTTTGAACCCAGGTTGAATTCGTTGAGTGAGTAGAAAGAATGATAATAAAGTACTCATATTTTTCTATCCCTTCTTCTATTTTCTGTCTAATTTCATCACCCACATTTATTTCCCATTCATCAAGCCAAACATCTATTCCTCGATACTTAAGATCAGAGGCAAGCTTAAAAACGAAATCTTTGTCCTTACTGGAGTAACTTATAAAAACACTTGGCATACTGATTCCTTTATATCCGTGCGGAATAACAAACTCCCTTCCCTATGGGCTGAGCACTTTCTTACTCACCCCTTTCCGCCCTGCCAACTCAGTTGTTCTCCATTTAAGCATCGCCAAATAATGGTTTTAATGAAGCAGTTAAATTTGTGATTACGTTGCCTTTACTTTTCTTGCTCTCTGATTTTTTTCCGATACATTTCAAGAGCTGTATCGGTTCTGAGTAGTTCTATTTCTGCTTGGTTTGCACTTTTGACAATAGCCCCATTCCAAGATATTTTACCCCACTTTTCGGGCCAATGCCATAGTTTTATTTTCTCCCATTCATATCCATTCCACCATTTTGATTGAAGTATTCTATTTAGTTCGTGTCGTCTAAATTCCAATATATCCACAAAATCTTCTACAGTTGGAACTTCAATCAATCGAGGCTTCCTATCGTTTTTTACGGCTGATTTACGCTCTATGTTATTAAATTTTTCAGCAGCTTCTTTTAAAATTTCATAATTATAGTCGTACTCAGGGAGTGTTGCAGCGAGAACAGACCAAATATGGTATTTCTTGTTTTCCACTAATTTTGTTTGCCAAACTAAGTTCGCATCAAAATCACGTACTAACCACCTTACATTTCTTATATAGCAAAGATGCGATAAAAGAGAATTACCAATGCTATGTGAAGCAAGCAAATCCTCAGTATTTTTAGAGTCTTGTATTAATTCATTGCTAATTCTAAGGTATTTAATTAGATTTTGATGTACCTCTGAAGATATTATTTCTTTCTCTTTCAGTAAATCGAGAATTTGCTTTGTATTCCATTTACTTGCCTTGGTTGATAAGTCAATTTGCGAAAGGCGGATAATCTCCTCTTCAATTCCTAATCTTGTTTTTGCCACTGCTAAAATTTGATCACTAATGCTAATTACTGATTCTGTAGATGTTGGCTCTCTTTCAACATATTTCTCACGAATTTCATCTGACTCATCGACAGATTCTTTTAATTCCTTAATCTCTCTCGATAATTCTACTTTAACCTTTCCGATTTCGGCAGATTTGATTTTGCCTAAAATCTCTTTAACTTCGGATCTAATGCTAAATAGTATTAATAAGACGGTTATTGGCCAAACGAGCACTTTGACCAGTTCAATGACTAATTTTAAAACTTCCATCGTTTATTCCTTTTCAGTTTCTCTCCTTCTAAACATCGCCACTTCTATTTCTACTTAAGCTCCCGCCATTAGAGGATATCCCTGAATCTCAACCCTCTTTTGCCCAATCAACTCAGATATTTTCCATTTAATCATCTCCGCTACTATCTTTAAGTTATTATTTTATTATTTTACATAGTAGGGAAAAATTTTCAACTCCCATATGAGAAAAATCAAAGAAAAAATTCTTTTTTCCCACTTCTCTGTTTTCTCCGATTTAAGCTGCTTGTTAGGTCTCGATGTTNNACTATTAAAGGTTGGAATTACATAGGTCTCGATGTTCATTACGCTACTGTTTTCAGTATCACCTGCAAACTGTCTAGCAAAAGCAGAGAAAGCCTTCATTTTATAAACAAGGGGCTCTACATGAGCTAACATATCAATAATTATACAAATTGCTTCATCAATCGCTTTGTTGAACTCTTTTTCCCACAATGTGACACCAAACGGCTTCATCCGTATTGAGAGGTCTGCTATTTCAGTCTCTAAGATTTGTCTATGGAAAGGCTCTACGGTAGGCCAGAATGCCGCCAGAGAATTATATATCCGCCTTAAATCATCCGACAATTTTTGCATTTCGTCCCAGTCAGGATTCTTTAATCTATCAATCCAATATCGAACAAAAGAACTTAACATTTCTACATCTTTTGAGACGCTAATCATATAAGTATGCTCAAAATCATTTTCAATTTTCGGGAGGTAAGTTCGATATGACCACGTGAGAGGATGAACAACTAAAGGAATATCCTCAGTACCAAAATAAGGTTCATTGAGACTTGAGAGCCTTCCAGCAACATATTCCATTGATTTGGCACCAGATACGTGGATCAATTTTGGCTGACTCGAATTTGAATGAGCATTTAAGAAACCCAATAATGAAAGATTCACAGCATCAATAAAATTCGCCGTAATCCGTTTCCTGTACTCACATAGATGTTTAAACACTACATCAAAGTATTCTTGGAAATCACTGACATCTGGAATTACTTTGTTCCAATGCTTTATTAGACCCGTTTTAAATAGTTTTTTCATTCTCTGAAGAGGAGAGTTTTTGTGCATTGTGAGATCAGCAAGAAATCCAAGATTTACTTTGTTAATGTCACCGAAGGGCCGTATATGATCATTTTCTTGCTTCCTTGATGGAGTAAGCATTACAGAAAGTCTTTCGATCAGTTTTTTCCGGTCAACAAAGACAGAAAGCTGACGACTAAGGTAACGTTCCATTTCGATTAAGCTGGCAGGGAGGAGGAAAAGAGGTGCATGGGAATTATGAATAAAATAGACTGACACAGGAGCTAAAGGATCTTCTAAATAAGGAGAGAATGCATAACGGTATAGCTCTGAAAAGTCAACGGTCACTGTCAGCTCTTTATTTAGAGGCAGGGAATCAAGTGCTACCCTGAATGAATAACCTGATAGATCTAAGATACTAGTATTTAATTCGTTAAGTGCATCGTATATTTCACGTAAATTCCTTCTTCTGGACTGACGATATTCAATTAAAAGATTTGCAACATAGGATAGAGAGTCTTGAATACGTGTGTATTCTCTTTGGTTGAATAAAATGGATTGATTAAGTTTATTGAGTATTCTTCTATTTCCCGAGACCACATTTTCACTAATAGCTTTAAAATCAATGCTTGCAGTATCGGCTTTTACAGTAAGGGCTTGGATAGAGGCTAATACTTTAGAAATATCTCGTAATGTTGAGAGATTTATGTTCTGGAGTTGCTTTACAAGGTCCCGTACTTCCAACTTTTCAATAAGATTATCTGTAATTGCCTTTATTTCTTGATCTTTTAATGATCCTTTTGTTGGTCGAACTTCGTTTACTTGATTGAGGATCTTTTCCATCAAGTCCTTTACTTCAGCATTAGAAATAGCATCCTTTATTCCAAAGGTGGCTTGGTCGACACCGGACCCAACAAAGGGAATTGACTTTATGCCGCCCCGAAGAATGGATTCAACTATAATTCTAAAAAGATGTGATCCGTTAATACTCATAATAGAGACTTAACTATTATTAGACGAAATTCTCGTTTTTCTATCCACAATGTTTTAAATGTTATTGCATGCTCCCGCCCTTAGAGGATGTCCCAAAATCTCAACCCTCTTTAGCCCAATCAACTCACATGTTCTCCATTTAAACATTTCCAGCTCTAATTATTTTACTTTATCTGCCTGTCCCCTTTATCTTTGCCCATTGACTTTTACCGGAATAATTAATGGGTGACCCAACGGCTTACAACAATCACCATAGTACTGCGAGCGTATCAAGATTCCTATTGATTAGTAGGTTTGAAGCAACCTGTCCACCAGCACGCAACAGCGCCATCTCTGCTGCGTAAATGTCTCTAGTGGGCTCACACCAACCAGGAACCAGTATGGATAAACCATAATTCTGACAGGTACGAATGCCTTCGAAATGCCATATGCCGACTGACCCGACCGCCTTAAATACGGCGTGCACAACATCATCAGTGCGCGGGCCGAAACGTTTCTGTAGGGACTCAATTAGAAGTTCGTGGCACATCGCGTTTGCCATTCGCCCCCAAGCCTTCATGACCATTTGATAAGCGGCGATCTCCGTCTTCGGTGGACGAGTTGCTTGGCCCCAACGTATGCTCTTTAACTCGTTAAGGTAAGCTACAAATTGCGCCAGAATAGCGTCTCGAGGTGCTGGAATGTGGTCTCCTCGACAGTAACTGCCGCAAATGCCAACCACTTCGTCAGCAATTGCTTCTGAAGTATACAACTTCTTGCCTTTTAGAGTCGAAACAACGTCCTCTTCCGACACCTCACGTGAGAAATCGGCTACTCGAGCATAGACCTGCACACCTGTGATTCTCTCGATCTGTTGCCAGAAACCACCAAGACCAATCTCATGACGAATTGTTTTGAAGTTGGACCAAGGAATGGCGTCGCTTTGGACTACTACATCGGGTCTTAGACTAGAGCATGAACGTGCGATCTCCAAGAGCGAATCATATGTGTAAGTAAGGCCATAGCTTTTTAAGCGCTCTCTGCTTTTTCGGTTGAGTGACCCTCTCCTGCCAATCACCAGAACCGTGTCGAGAATTGGTGGAGTACTGTCGCCGAATAGGGTGACCCACATGGAACTATGTTCTTTCCAGCGTTGCCAATCGTAGGTCTGTTGAAGGGCGTGGGTCAGGTCTTTCGCCGGATCGCCTGACTTTGTGAAGAGCTGTGCTGATGGGCGTTCAATTTCTATGAAAGTCCACCAGTTTATGTTCGCTTCACCATACAAGGCAAAATCAACGACATAGCTGTCATCCAATCGCGCTTGAGCGACGGCAAATAAGGAGTGTCTTGGCGCAAGCTGAAAAAGGAGGTAGACGTTCTCTGAGAGGAATTTCTGTAGGTCGGCTTCCAGAATTTGGTCACAGCTAAGCAATTTTTCGAGTCGAGCGGCGGCACGCACTGGATCGACGTCCGATACCCTCTTGAAATATCTGTCGAGGCTCACAATGATCCTACTATACTCTCGAATTTCACTAAAACACACATCGCACTTTCACGCCTTCGAGGGCCGTACTATTATTATGCGAAACCCATGTTTTTCAGAAAACACAAACTTCCAATTATCTGATAGTAACAAAATATACAGTTTATTTTAAAAAAGGTGACCATTCTTTGTTTTATCTTTTCAATATTATTATTACACGAAATTCATATATTACGAATTCTTTGCCAAAAGGAGGGTAAATAAAGCTCACTACGGGTGAATGGAAACCATTTAATGGCTTAGCACTTTTTCCTCACCCCTATTCTCTCTGACAATTCAGTTGTTATCCATCTAGTCGTCGCCGGTTCTCATTCTGCATAAGCTTCCGCCATTAGAGGATGTTTTGGGATATTAAGCCTCTTTAGCCCAATCAACTNNTCCGGTCTTTCCCGGAAAGATATTTTTACCACACAAAAAGAGAAAAATCAAGATATTTCTGAAAAATGAGTAGAAATACCTACCCGATATGGAAGACCATTCTCTCCTGACTGCCGTCAACATTCTGTTGCGATACTAATTTGGCTTTACTGCTGTTTACAGAGAAGAGCTTTATTCACCCTTACACAATTAACTTTATCCTGGTTTTGGTTCATCCGTTGTGTGCTTAAACTACCTTTGGCCGGTAAGACTTTCTATCCCGCCAATTCAATAATGTTTGACTCGTTTTCCGGTACTGCAAATATTTCCATTGCCTTGCTCTTGTGCTCTGTTGTTATTGTTAAATACCGGGATGTGGTGGTAATGTCCTTGTGGCCAAGAATTTCTTTGAGCGTGTATAAGTCCCCGCCGTTCATTAGAAAATGCGATGCGAAAGTGTGCCGGAGGTCATGGAACCTCATGTCACTTATCCCTGCTCTTTCCAACGCACTCTGCCACCCTCTCTTTAAATCTGTATAAGGTTTCCCGGTTTTGGGGTTTTCAAACACGTAGCGGTTGCCATTCCTGGTAAGATTAAGCTTGAGAAGCAGTTCACGGAGCGATTTGTTGATGGCAATCCTGCGTATTTTCTTGTTTTTGGCTTCCTGGGAAGTCTGGACATTATATGTTATAATAAAGGAATGTTAAATGGCTAAGGATACGAAGAGTGCAAAATGAAAGATATTTTGGAAGTCCTTACAAAAGGTGAAACCCTCGAGGTGGAATTTAAATCTGATCTCCGGAAGATATCGGATGTTGAAATATATGAAGAAATTGTGGCTATGGCAAATACCAAAGGTGGTATTTTATTAATTGGTGTAGATGATGATGGGCGTGTAGTTGGTTGCAAACCCAGACACGGAAGAACCACTGATCCGTTAAAAATGCAGTCTGCTATTTTTAATAATACAGTTCCCAATATCAATACCCGTGTAACAGTCATACATCATCCTGGGGGGAATATTTTGAGTATCGAAGTGGATCGATATCCGGAGCCTTGCGCCACAGCCTCCGGAAAATCGCTGCGTCGTGCTATCGGAGCCGATGGCAGGCCTCAAAGTATTCCCTTTTATCCACGTGACCAGCGTTCCCATCGTATTGATCTCGGTTTGCTCGATTTTTCCGCACAAACAATCGATAACGCTGCATTTGATACCCTTGATCCACTGGAATTTGAACGCCTGCGGCAGACCATTTCAAGACTTCATGGCGATAAAAGTTTGTTAGACCTCAGCGATGAAGAAATCGCCAAGGCACTTCGATTGGTAGAAACCAGGGAAAAGAAACTGGTCCCCAATATCGCCGCTCTTCTTCTCCTTGGACGCGAGGAATCGTTAAAAAAATTCATCCCGACTCATGCAGTTCACTTCCAGTTCATCGATGAAGAGGGAAATATAAGAGTCAATGAATCATTCCAGTGCTCGCTGCTTAAAATCTTTTCGGAAGTAGAATTACGCTTTTCCGCAAGAAATGAAGAAAAAGAAATCATGGTAGGACTTTTCCGGCTTCCTATCCCCGCCTATTCGCCGGAGGCTTTCCGGGAAGCATTTAATAATGCGTTGCTTCACCGGGATTATTCCCGTCTCGATGCCGTATATGTTCAATGGAAACCCAAAAACTTACTGATAACCAGTCCTGGAAGTTTCCCTGAAGGGATCACGATTCAAAACATTTTAGTCCACGAACCTAAACCTCGTAATCTCCGTCTTGCCGAGGCTTTCAAACGAATTGGCCTGGTGGAGCAAACTGGACGAGGTGTCGATAAGATTTATTTTGGGCAGTTGCGTTACGGCAGACCCGCTCCGGATTACAGCCGCAGCGATGCCAGCGGCGTACGGGTTGTTCTGCATGGAGGAACTGAATTCATGAAGTTTACCGCCTTTGTATATGAGCAGGAAAAAAAGGGAACGCCATTATCATTGGATGATATGATCATATTAAATGCATTGCTTCTAGAAGGAAAAATTGATTCAGAACGGGCAGGAAGCCTGACTCAAAAAGGAAATTTCGAGGCTGGCCAGACCCTGGAAAAGCTGCATAAAAATGGATTTATTGAAGCAAAGAACGAAAAAAAAGGACCTATTTATCATCTAAGCGTTTCTTTTTCCCGAAAGATTGGACTGACAACCGATTATTCTCGGGTTCATGGAATCAATAGGGCTCAACACGAAGATATGGTCATCCAATATATTAATTCCCATAAACGGATTGAAAGAAAACATGTCATGGAACTCTGCGATTTGTCCAATCAACAAGCGGGCAGATTATTAAAAAAAATGTGTGATGACGGAAAAATTATGCGCATGGGAACTCCTCCAAGGTGGACTTATTATGTTAAAAGTTAGCAAATGGTTAAACGTTAAACATAATGATCTATATATGATTCAATAGGAAGGATGATCATTATGTCTATCGTCGCGACGATAGAAAACAATAGCGTGATCTATAGATTGATAAAATTGACCTTTACCGATGATCTCAAAGCTGTTTCCCGGCTTTTTGTTAAAGTATCACGATAGGCACGTTTTAGTCACGTTCAGGCGGTTTCTGCTAATTTTGAACCCTTGAAATCGCTGGAAACGCTTATTATAATTACCTTTCCATTTTGGTATGGTTTCGAGCAGTCTGTTCTCATCAAAAAAGGGTCACGCAAACAAAAGCTGATAGGAATAATCTAATACCTGGTGTGGAATAAATCAAATTCTATCGATTCAACCGGGTAAGAAAATCAATGAGCCACTGTCCCTTGGAATACAGGTGCGGAAAAGACGGAAGTTAATAAGTGAAGAAGATAAGAAGAGAGGAGAGCAGGCGAGGGGACCTCGCCCTTACCTTGACATGATGAACCTGGGGGATGCCGGGTGAATTTGACCTACCGTAGGGAGGATAAATACCTATAGAAAAATGCGTATAAATACCTATTGACAATATTTTCAATATGGAATAGCATATATTTTCAGTATTTTACGCCAAAAGGCAAAGAGTAAGGAGGAGAAAAAGATGGGTAAGAAAATCAATATCATTGGCGCGGGTCTGGCAGGTTTATCCGCGGGCTGCTACCTGGAGATGAACGGCTATGATACTGAAATTTTCGAACTGCACACCATGCCCGGTGGCTTATGTACTTCATGGAAACGGGGTGATTACATTTTCGACGGATGTATCGACTTTTTCTATGGGACCAATCCCGCCTATAACTTTTACCATATCTGGAATGAACTGATTGACATGAAACGGTTAGAAATCTTCCATTACCCGGAATACAGAAGGATCGAGGATAAAAACGGTCAATTCATCCGGGTACTTACTAATCTTGATGAATTGGAACAAGAACTGCTGGAAAAAGCACCGGAAGACAGGGCAGTGATTGCGGAATTTATCGGGTTGGCAAGAAAATTCCTAACCTTGTCGGAAATGCCCAATGATAAAGCACCGGACAGCAGGGGCTTAAAAAAATGGGACCAGATTCTTGTATCTGAATTTACCAAAAAATGCAAAAATCCCTTACTGGCAAAAACCATTGGATACATTTTTGCACCGGAAGTTTCTGTATCTTTTTTAATGATGCTCCTGGTATCGTGGCACCAAAAAAACGCCGGTTATCCTATCGGTGGTTCATTGAAATTTTCCCGCTTGATCGAAAAAAGATACCTGGAATTGGGCGGCAAAATACATTATAATTCCAGGGTAAAAAAAATCCTTACCAAAGATAACTCGGCAAAAGGCGTCCTGTTGGAAAACGGCAAGACGTACCCCGCGGATATCGTTATCTCCGCGGCTGATGGTTATACTACTATTTTTGAAATGCTGGAAGGTAAATACACCGATGAAAAAATCCTCAATGCCTATGAGAATTGTATGCCCACCCCTTCTTTTCTCTTGGTATCGCTGGGGATTTCACGTACCTTTCCCGAGGTTCCCCACAGGTTGATTTTCCCTTTGGAAAAAACCCTGGTTATTGATCCCGTTACTTCCGATGAAGATATCATGCTCCGGGTATTCGGTTTCGACCCCACGGTGGCACCCGAAGGCAAAACCGTCATTAATTGCTTCATTTCTACTGGTCATTACAAATACTGGGTGGATTTAAGGGAAAACAACCGGGAAAAATATAAACAGGAAAAAAATCGGATTGCTGATGAGGTGATCGATATACTGGAAAAGAGATTTGGAAATGTAAAGTCCCATGTAGAAGTTACCGACGTATGCACACCGGCTTCGGTGATTCGTTATACCAACAACTGGCAAGGAAGCATAATGGGTTGGTGGTATACAATTAAAAATGTCCTACCCGGTTTAGAGGATTTTTATATGGCAGGCCAGTGGATCGACGGCGGGGGACTGTCCGTGGCAATTGAGTCCGGCAGGAATGTCGCCCAGATCATCTGCAAAAAAGATAAAAAGAAATTTACCACAAGCCACTACTAGAACTGCACCCCTGGGAAATCGTAGAGTCGGGGAAGAAGGGAACGAAGGGAAAGGGGACAGGCTAGTGTCGCGTCAATGCTGAATTGACGGATGAGAATAATAAATCCGATTAAAAAACCGAGAATATCGAAATTCGAAACAAATTCAAATGACGACCATGATTAATGGGATTGTCAGGATTACTAGGATTATTTAAAAGATTTAATAAAATCATGTTAATCCTTTAATCCTTTAAATCCTGGTCAATTTTGAACATTCGAATTTTGATATTGTTTTGGATTTCGTGCTTCGTGCTTCGAATTTAAATTCTTTGCACGTCATTTGAGACGTGACATGACACTAGAAAACTTTCCACTCAAAAGATATTGAAAGGAAAAAGGCTGATTTTGAGCCTGAATTCTGGAAGTAAAAAGAAAAAGGGGTCAGTCAAAAAATTTAACTGCTCCCCGGCGCACGGTTCATGTGATGCAGCTTCGCACTGATATCAACCAGGGGCAATGGCGGCGTTTCGATGTCCGCAACCTCCATCAGAACGGTTCAAAAATTGACCACAGAACCTGGAAAACGGCTGAGGGTTGAGCCTAAGGATTGGGCCATCCTGGACAAGACTGAGTTGGACAAGCGAACTTATAAAAAGAGAAGAGAAGAGTGATATTATTTGGCCTGGGCGGTTAACCGGTTTATTGTCTCTGTAAAGGCTTCTGGAACGGGAATATCCAGTTTAAGGAATATTCGTTTCGCATCTTTGAGGTATTTCAACGCCTCTTGCCCTTGACCCAGATCAGCATACACCAGCCCGATGCTGCCCAGGTTTGAGGCCTCTCCCTGGAGATAATCGATTTTTCGATGGATCTCTAACGCATCTTTTAAATATTTCAACGCCTCTTCCGGTTGACCCAGGCTTCTATACACCATGCCGATGCTGCCCATGGCTGAGGCCTCCCCCTGGAGATAATCGATTTTTCGGTTTATCTTTAATGCTTCTTTGTGATATTTCAACGCCCTCTCTGGTTGGTCCAGTTCGAAGTAAATCGCACCAATGTTGCCCAGGGTATTGGCCTCCCCTTGAAGATAACCGATTTTCCGATGAATCGTCAGCGCTTCTTTATAATATTTCAACGCCTCTTCCAGCTGCCCAAAATTAGAATATACCAGTCCAATGTTGCCCAGTTGATTGGCTTCCCCTTGAAGATAACCGATTTTTCTGCCTATCTTCAGTGCTTCTTTGTGATATTTCAACGCCTCTTCTGGTTGACCCAGGTCGAGGTACACCACACCGATGTTGCCCAGGTTTGATGCTTCTTCATGGAGATTACCGATTTTTCGGTTTATCGTTAGCGCTTTTTGGTAATATTTCAAAGTATCATCCAATTGACCTAGTTCGCGATATACCAATCCAATATTGAACAGCGCTAAAGCCTCTCCCTGGTGGTAATCGATCTTTCGATGAATCGTTAACGCCTCCTTGTGATATTTCAACGCCTCTTCCGGCTGCCCCAAATCAGAATACACCAGTCCAATGTTGCCTAAAGTCAATGCCTTTCCCTGGAAATTACCAGTTTCTTGGTCTATTTCCAGGGCATTTTCGTAATATTCCAACGCTTCTTTCGGCTGACCAAGATCATAATACACCATGCCGATGTTGCCCAGTTGATTGGCTTCCCCCTGGAGATAACCGATTTTTCGATGAATCGTTAGCGCTTCTTTGTGATATTTCAATGCCTTTTCCAGGTTACCCATTTCACGATACACTATGCCAATATTGCCCAATTGACTTGCCTGTCCCTGTAAATACCCAACATTCCGGTTTATCGTCAGTGCTTCTTTGTGATATCTCAATGCCTCCTTTGGTTGTCCCAGTTCGCGATATACCAGCCCTATGTTGCCCAGAACAGTGGAAAGTTTCCTTTTATCTTTCGATTTTTTGAATATTCTCAATGACTTCTGCCAGTAAGTAAGTGCTTTATTTATCTCAGATAATTGATAAAAAAGTTCTCCCAACTCATGATAGATGTGTGCTTTGTCCTCCTCTTTGGATGTTCTTTCCAGGACTTCGTCAAAAAACGAAATTCTATCTCTTTTATCCTGCCCACCCCGTTCAAGGGATTCGATTTCCCGGTGAAATGCTCGGTCATCCGTGAAGGAAGCGGTATAATGGGTAAATAGATAAAAGTCCGGTGCTTTCAGGGCAATACGGTCCTCTACTTCCGGCGGGCATATGAACACACACTTTAAGTATCTGGAAGTAAAAAGTTCACGGGCTATATTCAGAGCTGTTGTGAGCCGTTCCAGTTGTGATTCCATAGATTCGGGGTTTTGATAAAAGTCTTCAAAGGGAAACTGATCGATAATATAAAGGGACCCCGGCGAAAAATCGTCTTCTTCCGCAATAATCTGAAGGGGTGCAAAGTTCCCCGTCTTAAAGGGTACTTCTTTTATAGGGAATTGCCCGGAAAATTCTGTCTTTATTTTATCTACCAAAAGCGTTTCTACATCCCGGGTGCGGCATGAAAGGAAGATCAATATCCCCTGCTCCGGGCGCAGCCGAATGTGAGCAAAAAGAAAAGGGAATTGAAGTTCATCCCGTTTTCGCAGCATGGTTTACTTTTTAATTATAACTTTTTTCCCGGTGCCAAAAAGTTCCCTGTATTCGTCCAACCTGCTCTCCAGTAAGGGATTTACACTGTACCACTCGTCGCCGTTAATGTATTCCAGGGCAAATAGACCGGCCAGGAGTTCCAACCGCGTTTCATCCATTTCACCGATAAATTTTTTTTGTTCGTCGATCTCAAGAAGAATTTCCCAATGGGAACGGCTCAAAGGCCGGGCCTTTTTTATGCGGAATTCTTTTACAGCCTCTTCCATATCTCTTTCACCGATAGCGGTGCCCTTCAGGACCTCAGATTCTAATGCAGCAAAGACAATTAACTCGATTAACGTACGAAACACACCGCCGGAATAATATACCGCCATTTCCAGCGCTTTTTCGCTGATCAAGCGGGGTTCCAATCGTTTTAGTACAGCTTGTTTCATAATCTCCCAATTTTTTTCAGTTTCCCGGTCTCTTTTTTTATCCTGGGTCAACAAGCGGATATTTTTAAGCACATGCATTTTACCGATGGAAGATTCAGCTACCGGAGATTTCACGGAATGAATAAGGGAAATGGGTACGGTTAACAGCATGCTGGCATTGTCTATCATTGCAAAGTTCTGTCCATCTTCGGCAAAGAGCTTTTCCGCCGGTTTGACAGATACCCTGTCCAGCCCGTCGATAATAAGCAATGGTTCCTTTTCCGTCAAGTTGCATTTTACATCCGCTGTCAGGTCTTTGACCAGTTCGATTAACTCTTTTAAGCGGGGCCTATACTCATCCCTTACAATCCGGCGAGATTCGGCTTCTCCTTTCATTTTTGTAAAAAAGTCGGCTTTTAGTTTAAGAAATGGCAATTTGAGCCCTCCCCCAGCTTCACCTTTAATACCAACCTCACCAACCTTTTTATCCACGCGGGTGGATTCGATCTTCAGTTCAACATGAAAAAAACTTTCCAGTTTCTGAAAGCGATCTTTAATATACTTGCCGATTGATAAGTTATTTTCCTCCGCAAAGGTCAAAATTTGAAAACAGATGGCCAGCAGCAGCTCTACGATTTCGATATCATAAGGATTCAGCATTTCCTGGATATCTAGTTTGATAATGGAAAACCGATCTGTGATTTGAGGTTCATGAATAAATTTGTTTAATTCTGTAGATTTTCCGTTCCCGGCATGACCGCCAAAGAGTACTTTGTGCCCGGCCGTGGACTTGAGAAATTCAGCCTTTATTAGACTGATCTCTTTACGGCGGGTTTCGATAAAAAAACTCTCCCACTCTTTTTTATCAGCCGGTGTTAAGGGTTTTTGATGGTTAAAATAGCGAATGATGTCACCCAGTGTCGCCGCTTTCATTTTGGCTCCTTTTCGCAACGTTTAATTACAGTGAATTTATACACCAGCAAGTATACCATATTGGCTATTAAAATGCCAAATTAAAAGCACTAAATCCCACTATGCTAATCTCTCGTACCGCACGGGCACTCTGAAAAAACTGATGCCCTCCGTGCGGATCTACTAACCCATATTTTTATCTGCAGGATGGACATAAAAACAAAAAAACTTTGAGTATGTCCATCCTGAAATTTTATTAGAACTCTATAAGAACTTTTTTTTGTCTCCGACGGCCAGGGGGTTCTTTTGAAAAACCACCCCCTGGACCCCCGCAAAACTTTTTTATAAAGGGTTTTTGTGTACCTTTGTGTAAATTTGTGGCTAAAATTTTAACAGATACGCCCGTAGGGCACCTTAAGTCAACAGCATTGGTGGGCGAAGCAGGTTCTTCATGACCAATCAATCCAATGAATATTTAGGTAAAATCCGTATATTTACACGCCTTAACCGGTTTCTTAATAGATCGATAAATACCAACTCATAATCACCCACAAAACCAGGACCCGGAGACCAATAAAAAACACCCCTGGCAGCGTCCAGAGTAGAGCCAATCGGAAGCGGTTTCAATGATTCTTCGGATGAAAGAAAACCACTGTACCAGCCAGCCGGGGTAGTTTCTGGTGTTAAGTGAATCTCCAGTCGTTCCAATTCTTTGATTTCAACCATTATATTGCCGCCCTCATCCGGTTTAAGCATTTGCGGTTTTTCATTGTCCTTAAAGCCTTTTTTGACTCGGATGGGATGCTGGTTATCCACAGGAAGGCGGCTCAAAACCGGATATGGATACGAGGCATCAACATTGAACACCCTACGCATTGTGCCAGACGCTGCTCCCTCTATTTGGTGCTCCGCCGGGAACGCCCTGCTTCCTCCTGTATTCTGGATGGTAAAATAGCGGCTGCCGATGCCGTCGCTGTTTCCTGCATTATCTTTGGCTATCCACTGGATGGTATGCACGCCGTTTTCATATGCCGTGGTGTCCAGGTAAAAGTAACCGATGGCACCGTTACTGTTATTGTATGAGGGGAATAAGCCAGCAATATCGGCCCTGTAGTTATTGTAAGTGGGATGGCCGATTTTGACGCCGTTTATCACCACATCGATAGTGGAACCGTTGGTGGGGATTTTATTGGGCTGCGGTGTTAACGCCCATCCCCAGTTGATGAAATTGGCACCGGATGCCGTACCTCCCTGGGTAGGCGTATCAATGGCGCCAAAGGGTTTCACTGCATTGGCATTATCAACAATGATGGTTTTGGAACCCAGTGTCACGGTGTGTCCTTCGGCATCCGTGGCTTTGGCACGAATGATATACTTGCCGTTTCCACCCCCGGGTAAGAAATTAGTCAGCATCATGTACCCCCAACCAGCCTGGTAGTTTCTGGGATAATCGGGGTAGGCGGATTCAACGTCCGGTCGCGCCCCATCCACAAATACGGCATCGCCAACGTAATTGGAACCGTTGTATATTTTTACGTTTTTCACTTCGATATCGTCCAGCACCCAGCCGGTCACCGGGATACTGCTTCGCACAGTAGAACCATGGGTGGGGGTGGCAAAATCGCCGAAAGGTTTCGCGGTAGACCCGGAATTGTATACTCTCAGCCATACAGGCAACTTCCTGGGGGAATTGGAGGCATTGGGATCGCTGATAGTGATGGTACCGTAGTAGGTGCCGGTGGATAAACCGGATTTGTTGGTTGTGATGTTGACCACACCGGAATTGGTGCCTGAAGTAGGCGAAACACTGAGCCATGGTTTGTTATCGCTGATACTCCAGTTTAAGGTGCCAGCCCCGGTATTGTTGATTAAGAGTATCTGGGGACTGGTAATCTTAGAACCGGCTGCTCCAAAATTGAGGTAAGAGCGGTTTATACCGATTTTCGGCGTACCACCACTGCTGCCGCCGCTTACTTGCAAGGTCACAGATACGGTCTGGGGAGAATTGCTGGCATTGCTGTCTGTCACCGTGACAGTGCCTTTATAGGTCCCGGCAGATAAACCGGTTCGGTTCACTTTAACCGTGACAGTACCGGAATTCTGACCGGAGGTGGGATTGACACTCATCCACGCTCTATTGTCGCTGACCGTCCAGTTTAAGGTGCCGCCGCCGCTGTTACTGACGGTAAAGCTCTGGGAATTACTTCCGCTGGCACTGAAGGTGAGAGAGGATTTGTTCAGCTTAATGGTGGGAGGGGTGGGAGGGGGAGAAGGGGTGTGATCGATCACAATGGGCCATCGGGCATATGTCCGGTTAGAGTTCGTCCCATCCGAATACACGGCATAAATATAGTATGTCCCATCAGCCATATTGGAGGTATCCCAGGTATATTGCCCGGAGGCGGGATTAATGCCGGACTTAATCCGGGTACCGTTGTAACCCCTGTCATTGGTATCGTAATAAAGGGAAAGGTTTTCAGCAGAGGTGGAATGGGTGTTTGTGTACTCCCATTTGATGGTATAGGATTCATCTGCCCGTTCAAAGGCAGCCAGTTTCACTTCATCGATATAAAAGGTTTTGGAAGTGCTGAATTCATGCGGGTCGAGGCGGAAACCGTCGATATTGCCGTTCCACCCGGTAGTGGATTGGCTGCTTTCCAGGGTAAGCTCTTTCATGTCGGCGATAATGTTATCGATGGTGGTTCTGTTGCCGCTTTTGTGCCGGACGATTATATCCGCACTCTGGTGCATCTTTTCAATGCCGCTGTTAAAGAATTCTCCCTGGACATGCCAGTAGACCCGGGCCACGGAGCCACCCACCAGGTCCCAATTGCCGGGAAGTCCCATCTTTAATACCAGGATGCGGTACTTACTACTGTCAATTTTAGTAGACGCTCCCCTGCCGCCGTTAAACCAGAGGAGATACAAAATCGGATCAGAAAATCCCGACTTATTGGTTCCTTTTAAAACCGTAAGGTTGTTCAGGTTGTTCCCCGCGCGGTCAACCGCATTGATGGTAGTGGCTGTGGGGGCACTGGAAAGATTGGCGTAGCCATCCAGGTCGCTGGTGGAATTCATGTTCCAGGCATTGCCCAATTCCACGGTGGCAAAATCATCTCCTCCTTCCTGGGAAGGAGACGTGAATACCAGGGTGGGAATGTCGTTAACCCAGTAATAACCGGCAGAATAACTCATGGCACCGCCGCTGGAGGGTTTAATACCTACATAATAATTGAAACCGGGTGATAGCGCTCCTACAAATAAGCTGTAGGAGGTCCCGGAAACATTGGCTGCTACTTTTCCCAATGTTCCGTTGCCTTCGTTTTTATCGTTATCCAGGTATATATCTACATTACCGGAATTACCGGCCCATTGGATGGTGCGATACAGGGCGGTCTCTCTCTCTACCAGCCGAATCCAATCGATTTTGATATTGGCGATGACAGGTACGGGATCATAGCGGAGTGAATCGATGTTACCGCTCCATGTGATCTTGGAACCGGATACTGCGTGGGCTCCCAGGTTCGGAATGCTAACCACATAAATGCCCCAATCGTTTGAAACACNNAGTTTCCAGGATGGAGATGTTGGGATCATTAGTGGTGGCGGAGGCGGAGAAGATGCCGTTGGAAAAGCTAATGCTGGTAAGGTTGGATCTGGAACCGCTGATGACGTCGAAAATAAACCAGCCCAGGTCGGTTTGTTGGTTCATATCCCAGGGGTCCTGGAAGGCCGAGGTGGCAAAATCCTCTGCCGCCCGGACCTTGGTAGCGGACGAGGGTGATGTCACGGTGATGGCCGCAAATTGATTTATAGATAAAACCAGACATAATGTCAAAACAAGAACCAGAGGCTTTAGATTCCTATTCATATTTGTTTTCCTCCTATTTCTTTTCGTAGAAAAATCCCGCCTTGATATTGAAGCCTTCAACGTTCAACTTATCATGGGTCTGCCGTATAGACAAACGCATACTTCTATCCTGCTTCCTTTATATCCATATCCATTGAGATTTTTCTACGTTAAACAAATGAGTTACCGGATAAGTATACATTCTTTCCCCCTTTTTTTCAACTAATTTTTTTATTTTTTCCCCGCGGCGCCCTATGGCGTGGGGGACCCAAGATAAAATTCTTATCATTCTTCTTCATACACTGCTTCAGCCATTGCCTGCATGACCCTCCACTGTTTCACGTTCTCATAGAGTTCTTTTGTCATACGTTTTTCAAGGGATTCCGGGTTTTCCAATAATTCCCAGGCGGTTTTCTCATTATTGGTTTCTTTTTCTGGGGTTTTTAGTCGTTTCACCCATTCAATACGCTTTTGAGGCGCTGGATGACTATCGTAGGCAGAAGTGGGCTGCTCCAGGGCTTCCTTAAATTCAGCTTCGATCAACTCTGGGGGAGATTTTTCCTCCTGGCTGCTGCCCTCCTCCTGGGAAAAAAAACCTTCCGGCCAATTTTTAGGCACTTCAAGGGTATAAAGATTATGAAGTTCTCGTTTTTCTTTTTCTGCTTGAGTGATCTCGATGTTGGCCATCAGGTTAAATTCAATGGAACGTTTGATTACAGAGGACAGACCCTGTACAAAGGCTTTGGCGCCATAGGCCAGGGCAGATAGTTGGTCCGCCAGGACTTCTTGCAGCCGTGATGCGCCTTCAGAAATACGCAAGAAAATGCGATAAAAGCCATTAATGAACAACCATGCCGGATTATACCACCTGGCAGCCCCGCCCTCGGCCATAGCTTGCGCAGAGGCATGAATACTGCGCCGTACATGGAGAGCCAATGTTCCCCCAGCCGTGTCTTTATTATAAAGGTGACCAAATTCGTGGGCCAGGATTGATTTGAGCTGCAATTGCGTCAATCCTTTTAATACACCCAACCCCAAAATTAGACAGCGTTCGGTTTTTCCCAGGAAACGTTTCCACAGGGAACCCCGCTCGAACACAGCAATTTCGGCTCCTGAAACGATAAATACTGTGTCCACCATTTGGGTACCCACTTTTTGAGCTACTTCCCGTAATACCTGGAATAACTTCGGTGCTTCTTTTTCTTCCAACCGCGGCCCTGGATCCTCTTCTTTAGGACGAATAAACAAACTTTTTATCATGGCGCCTATGGTCACAAACATCAACACCACAATGATGAGCACTAATTTAATGGGAATTCGCCCCACTGTATAAAACCCATAAATCACTCCACCACCGGCTGCTAAAACCAATATGATGACCACTGGCAAGGAAATATAAAAATAGATGGAAGACATACCCAGGATTACTTTATAGATACGGCGCATCAGGCGAATTCCTGCAGAGGGTTCCCCGGTGACGTGGGGGTCTTGCTTTTCCACTGAGACAAGAGTCAATTTCGATAATACCATGCCGGTTAGCAGGAGCAGAACCAAAACCACCGCCCATACAACGATTCCATATATTGAATAGCGGAATATACGCCATTTCTGCGCTCTGTCTTTAATACCGGATTCTTCAAGTATTTTATCTGCAATCGCCGCGGGCAATCCCAGTTCTTTTGTACGCAGGATTTCTTTTTCGGCCCTTTCCCAATCTTCGGCCATGGCTGCGGAAATACCCATGAAATAATGAGTGGCCATGCCATCCGGGTCCAGCGTCTTTAATTTTAACACCGCAGCGTTGAATAATACATCCTTATAATTTGCCAGCGCTGTCTGGCACAAAAGGATGTAGGCCTGAGGATCATCGGGCAATTCTTTTGCAACCTCTTGTGCCAGAGGAAGTGCTTCACCATGATATGTTTTATCGGTAAAGCGCAATAAAGCCGTCACTACAGCCATTTTGTTATAAGGATGATTATTGATCTTTAGTGCTCGACGGGCATAGCGCAGCGCCTGTTTATCTTGCTCTGTCACGTAACTGAGGCGCCGGTAAGCCGGAGCAAAATCCTCCACCAGGTCCAGCACTTGTTTATATTTATCAGCGGCAATTTTACTTTCACCTCTATCCAGTGCTTCCGTGGCTTCACGAAAATATTCCGCAGCCTGTGGGGACTTTTGTTCCAATTGCTTGTAATATTGAGCTTCTTTCTCCTGGTCCCTTTCAGAGGCGTAAAGGTGCCCGCTAATAATAACCAGCATCGATACCAGAATGGATACCAGTAGTATCAATAGACTACCACGCCCACTGTAGTTGCAATAATTATTTTTCATCTTTTACTCTCCTCCTGGATTCAAATTAATTACCCTCTAAACTGTTTCTTCCTCTTCTAATATTAAGTTGTGAAAAAAACAGTTTTTAAAGACACAATTACAGTTCTATATTGTAAACAATACCGATTGATTTGTCAATAAGATATTTTCCCTGGAATGAGGGTTACGTCAATGTCCTGAAAGCACGAAATCGTGCAGAGTCCAAATTTAAAATTTCTCAAAGTCGTTTTATTTGATGATTTAGTAGCAACCTTTTCTCAATGATATCACTTACTCCATCACTCCACGCTAGTACACAATTGGTTCTGTGGGATACTGAAAATCTTCCATCTCTGTAAAATAATAGTAACTCCGGATCACATGTTTATTAATAACAGGATTCGACTGCTCATTAGATAATGCAACATAAGGGGCACCTTTGGTAAAAAACCGGCCGATGGTTTCGACATCTGCCTTGTTTTTTCTGCGATGCCACAGGATACCGGGAATCTCCCAGAAAAGCCGTAAATAAGCCTTCATGTAATAGAACACATTCTTATAAGACCTCTGGCGGAAAAAGGAAATACTGTTTTTGATATCTTGCTTCAGGTATGTTTTAAAGAATTTTTTCATTAATTTTCCTTTCAGGTTTTTCAAGACAAACCGCATGCGGTTTTTGGCCACCAAATACAATTTTAAACCGGAAGGATAAGAGCCGCCGAAGGCATGATAAACAATGGCTTTGGGAGCGGCAAGCAGTTTCATCTTTGCCAGGTGAGCACGGATGCTCCAATCCACGTCCTCGTAAAAGCTTTTGTATGCTCTATCTAACGGACCTAGCTTTTGCCACCCGGTTTTTGTTACCAAGATGGCACCAAAACAGGCAGAACTGACATACTTCAAATGATCGAATTGCCCGATGTCTACTACACAAAAGTAATTATCCGAACCCCAGTTTTTTTCGGTTATGAAATTGCCGATACCATTGATAAATGTAGGCAGTTTACTGAAACGCATCTGGGGAACTACACCGGCCACTGTTTCTTTATCCTTTTCTTCCAGGTACCTGCGAAAAAGCATCTCGATAAAATCCTCCGCCAATACCAGGTCCTGGTTCAGGATCAGCACCAGGTCCCCGGCAGCAGCTTCCACGCCGATGTTTACCGCCCAGGCATAATGGTAATTCTTTTTATTTTTTATGACATTTGCTTTCTTATAATCTTGTTTGACGATATCCAGGGTTTGGTCAGTGGAACCATTATCCACCACAATAATCTCCTGGGGTGCCAGTGTTTGTTTATAAAGGGATTCCAGGTTCGGGCCGATGAATTTTTCACCATTAAAGGTGACAATCACCACACTGATATTTGCCTTACCGGGTATTTCTTGCGGTTGATCTTGCTTTGTTAACCTTGTTTTCCCCTGTTTAGCAATGATTCCCGCTTTCCAGGATACCAGCAAATAGTAATGGATCAATTTGGAAGAAACGTAACCGCTGTCAGTTTTAAAGATTTCGGTCAGTTGAAGGAAAGAAGCGGGGAGAGACTCCAGGATGCGTTTCCCAATGTCATCGGTTTCTATTTTTGCGCCTGTTCCGGTGTGCTGCAAAAATGTCCTGCCCGCATTATCGGATTCACTCGACTCCACAAACCGGTATTGGTCAGATACGACAAAAACATCCTGTTGTTCAATTGGTGGTAACATTGGCGATCACGTCCTCCCATTTATCCAGGATACGCTGCGGATGATAGTTTTCAGCGGCTTTGCGCCTGGCATTTTTTGAAAACCGCTTTCGCATTTCTTCATCCGCTAACAGTTCAATAATCGCACCGGCAACTTCGGTAATAGTCCCGGGTTCCACAAGTATACCGGTTTCGGATTCTTCCACGATATACCGGGCCACACTGTTCTTACTGGCAATCACCGGCACCCCGCAATTCAACGCTTCCACGAACACAATCCCAAACGATTCCATTTCCGAAAGACAAATAAATATATCCGACATCTGGAAAATATCTTCTTTTTCCTCTGCAGGGAAATTATCGATAAAATACACCTTACCATTGCAGGTCTGTTCCAAGATGGATGCCTGTTTTTTCAACAGGTCGGTATTATCAGTGGTACCGCCGGCAATAACTAAGGCCACATCCTGCATATCCATATGCTGCCAGACATATCTCATTGCTTCCAACACCACGTTGACCTTCTTGTGCACACCGTGCTGCCCCAGGTAAAGCACAATAAAGGATTCTTTAATACCGTACCGTTTTCTGATTTGAATTTTATTTTTCCTCCCTGATTCCAGTTGATGTTCTTTTAATGGAAGCGGGGGCAATATAATAATGTTTTCCGGATCAATAGCCCCTTCCTTTGCCAGGTATTCTTTTTCCATCGGACTTTGGGCCATAACAATATCTGCTTCCCGCATCATTTTAAAGAAAATCTTATTGTAAAAACTGCATGGATCAAAAATGTGATAACTGGGGATGATGATTAACGGTTTTTTCATCCGTTTGGCCGCCTTGTAGGCATAATAAGCATTTAAGGTAGGTAACGGTGCGGCGTATATCACATCGGGATTATAGACCATGATCTTATCAATAAATCGACGATTCCTTGGACCAAAGGAGATAAGACGGAGCCAGTCACTGAAGGGGAATTTAACCCGGCAGGCAATGGAGCGCAATTTATTTAAAATGCCCCGTCCAAACGTTCTAAAGGTCAATCGTACCACTTGAATGCCGTTAATGGTTTCCTGGGCTTTCTCTATCCGTCTCTTATCCTCCAGGAAGAAAGCCTCTGTGGAATATGCATTGCTGGTGAGTACCTTTACCTCATACTCCCTTTTTATCAACTCTTCGGATAAGTGTTTAATATGGAGTTCAACCCCACCGATGGCCGGATAAAAGAGATGTGTCACAAAAAGAATTCTGATTTTTCTTGCCATTATCGCCGTCCAATAGGGTCGAAAGAAGCCGCGGCAGAGAGGTGATAATAGAGTTTTTTACCGGAGATATTAAAGAACTGGCCGAATTCCCCTACCTCTACATAAGGAAAGTATTTTTTCAAGAAACGTTCCAGCATGGATTTAGTAAAAAAGTTCACGTGCGTGGGTTCAAAAAAATGATGCATGATTACGTTGTATTCCACGCACACTTCCAAAGGCGAGAGATTTGGAACCGATAAGATCAGGTTTTTACGGGCCACCCTCACAATCTCCGAGAGTGCCGCATAAGGGTCCGCCAAGTGTTCCAACACTTCCAGCATGATAACCGTATCGAAACTTTTATCCGGGAATTCCAGCTTTTCCGCCCGCATATGATAAGCTTCAACATGTTTCCGGGCTTCGCAGGCATATTCTTCTTTAGCTTCGATGCCAATGCAGTGAAATCCCCTGTTATTTAGTTCAATACAATTGACCCCATGACCGCAGCCAATATCCAGGATTTTGTGCCCTGCATGCTTCTCCACCATTTCCAGCATCATGGGTGAAAAATGTTGATGAGGAGGCCCAGGTGTATACAAATCCTTCCGGTGGAGCATCAACACCTGGTTTTCTTCATGCATGTTAAAAAAATCGGAGTAAATTTTTTTCATCCCTCTACTCAAAGAGGGTGTAAATACTGCTTTAAGCTGTTTCAATAATCGTCCAATTCCTTTCATTTTGATTCTTCCTTAACACAAAAGGTACCGATGGTTTCTCCATCTGAAACCGCTGCCCGAATGCCCCGTCGTTCCATGGCATCCCGCAGTGCTCTTTTAGCCCGCTCAAAAGACTTGGATTTGGCATCCACACGGACCGCCGCAGAACCAGGAACCATGCGCCAGTGATATAATATTTTAGGAATATGAAAAATTTTTTCAGTTAATTCTGTAAGTCTTAATAACAAATCATAATCCTGGCTCCCCTCAAATCCCTTGCGAAATCCCCCAACCTTGTCTACCAGTTCCATGCGGCATACCACCAGGTGGCAGAGATAATTGTAGGTGAGAAATAACTCAGGGTCCCAGTCGGATTTATAAACCGGCCTGAGACGCTGGCTGGAAAGGGTTAATTTATCTTCATCAGTGTATATGATCTCTGCTTCCGGGTATTGATTCAACAACTTCACCACTTCGAAGAGACTGTCTTTACTCAGCTCATCATCATGGTCCAGGAAAGCTGCATATTGCCCCGCAGATAAAGATAAGGCTTGATTGGACGCACCAGATATCCCCTGGTTCTCTTCCAGGAATTTGACCTTCACGCGCATATCATTGGTTTGATAACGGCTTAATACCTTCCGGATATGCGGTTTTGACGACGCGTCGTCAGCAATACACAATTCCCAATTCTCATATACCTGCTCAAAGACTGATTCAATCGCTCTCACCAACCATTGGCGGGGAATATTATAAACCGGCATTATCAAACTGATCTTGGGCTTAAAAGCGAAAGATTCGATCTCCTTTTTCATGACCTCAATATCAGCAGCAGTTAAAGCTGTTTCCTTCACCCATCGTTTATACTTTAAATCCTCCTTCCCAAAATCACCAACACCAAACATCTTCGTCTTTATACCATTTTTTAAGAGTCTTCCCAGATGAACCAGGCGTCCTGCCATTTTCCACAGCAATGTCACTTTCATTTTAATGGGTTTTGTTTTTTTATTTTAAATGTCCCTGGTCTCAGACCATCCACCACCATGCTATTAATGCCCCTTCTGCGGAGGGTCTCTGACAGCAGTTGCCTCGATTTTTCCAATGCCTCTGTTCTGAAATCCACTTTCGACGCCGAGGAACCCAGAATCTCCCGCCAGTGATACAATATTTTAGGAATGTGGAAAACCTTATCGGTTTTCTCCGTGATCCGTAAATAAAGATCATAATCCTGGCTCCAGTTATACTTCGCCCGGAACCCACCCACGTCATCCACCAGCTTCTTCCGACATACCGTGAGATGATTGATATAATTGTAAGTTAAAAACAAGTCCGGCGACCAGTCCGGCTTAAACTCCGGCCGCCGCCGCCGGTTATCCAGGGTTATTTTATCTTCATCCGTGTAAATCACATCCGCTTCAGGATGCCCATTCAGAAACTTCACCACTTCAAATAAGGCCAGGGGATGCAAAACATCATCCGAATCCATAAAAGCAATAAATTCACATTCCCCGGACACCATTGCCAGCGCTTCATTAGTGGCCCTGGCAATCCCCCGGTTGCGCCGGAGATGTTTAATTTTTATGCGGTTATCCTTCTTACTGTAATGATCCAGGGTCTCCCGCACCTGGCTTTCCGGGGAGCCGTCATTAACAATGCAAAGTTCCCAGTTTTCGTACAACTGGCTCAGCACCGATTCGACAGCTTTTTCCAGCCATTCCTGCGGCGTATTGTACGCCGGCACCACAATACTAATCAAAGGACTGTATTTAAATTCCCCGCTCTCTTTTTTCAGTTGAGTAACGGCCTCTTCTGTAAGTTGAAGCTCATGTTTTTTTAACCAGCGCCGGTACGCCCCGTCGCTGACGGATAAGAAAGGATGCCTCCGCTTCCCCCTCAGTACCTGCCCTAGCTGCTGCATTTTTCCCAGGAACTGCCGACCCACGAAAACAAACGGCGATACCAACAACCGGTTAAAAAATTGCATCACCCGGTACACACGGGTGCTTCTCATGTGCTCGAAAGCAGCAATTTGCACTGCCTGGTGCTGAATAAGCCCGTCTTTTTCTTCCAGGAGAGCGCGGGTTCGCAGCGCTTCCAGGTCCAGCAGCAGGCGCACATGACTTAAATCAGAACCTGCCAACGCATCCATTCGTTGGTTTTGATATTTCTCCGCATAAGCAGAAAAATGCACATCTATCTTTTTAAGAATCTCTTCATATTTTTTTTCTTTGGCAATCACAAATACCTTCCGGTATCCTTCCCCGGCGTGGTCGCTTTCATAAAAACTCATGTTATAAAACCGGTCCAACATGATGTCCAGCCGTTCCGTATCGGGAATGCCCATCAGGTAGTGTTTGACCATCATCATTACCAGCCAACTGTTCAAATATCCACTGTCAAAACATATAAAATTCAAACCCCGATGGTTAATCAATTTTTTTAATTCATCCGCATCCGGCAGTTGATTTTCGATATGTTCTTTTAACTGCTCCTGTTCAGCGTGCAGCACCTTACGAATATATTCCAATACGATCTGTTCAGCCAGGGCATTTCGCTGCGAATAAAAGGGCGCACCCAGGATAACAAATTCCTTTGCCACCCTCAGCAGGTTTTCCAGGAATTTTTCCCTTTCTTCCAGCGGAACGTGTTCATACACATCCGAAGTCACCACCATATCAAAAGATTTATCTTTAAAAGGCAATTGAGAGCCGTCCCCACGGACGTAACCGGGAATGCAGGATTCCATCACATCCAGAGTAACGATCTCATGCTGCGGTAAGAATTCTTTTAACAACAGGTTGTCCCGTTCCTCTGCATCCAGGCGAAAACCACCTACATCCAGTATTCTTAATTTTTTCTTATTGCTTTCCCCTGTGATAATTTCCACGATCTCCCGGATATCCCGGGACCTCTGGTACAAATCGAAAGGGTACTCCAGCAGGTAGTCATGTTTATTTTCATTTGCCATGTTTAATGCTCCATCGCGAGGGAATGGTAATTAAACCGTACCGGTCTACTACTGCTTCCGACTCAATCACATGAAATTTCCAGTGCTGTTCCCAATGATCATAGGGTTGTAACATGCTCAAATCGTAAACAGCAGCGGAAAACAAATAGGTACCTGGCAGCAAGGGAAGCGATTCTGCCTCATACTCCACCACCCCTTCACCTTCTACAGCATCGATGGAAAAACCATGTTTTTTGGTATTGGGGCCGGTGATATGTACACCCCGGTCACTATAAATAGCAACACCAAACACCGGTTTTTCCACCTTTGAGTAGGCATGGTAATGAATCCGCACCCGGAATTGTTCTCCGCATTTGATAAAATTGGTTTCGTTTCCTTTATTGTCCAGGAAAACCACACCGGTAATCTCCACTTCTTTGCTGCCCCAGCGGTTTTTACTATTTGATACGGCAGCGGCATCGATATCCGCCACCGCGAGTACTGATTCCGGTTTCGGGCCTTCTTCTCTTAATTGCAGGTCACTGTTGCCGATCAGGATCCTGTGATACTCAGAAATCACCTCCAATGGTTTGCCTTGAGTAACTAACCTGCCATTATGCAGCAGAAATACCTGGTCGCACAATTCTTGCACAGATTCCAGGTCATGGGAAACAAACACGATGGTCTTACCGGCTTTTTTTAATTCATGAATCTTGCGAATACATTTTTTCTGGAACGTTTCATCCCCCACAGCCAGCACCTCATCCACCAGCAGGATATCCGGGTCGATATTGATGGCCACGGAAAACCCCAACCGTACATACATACCAGAAGAATACGTTTTCACCGGGTTATCGATAAAATCTTCCAGCCCGGAGAAATTTACGATATCTTTAAACTTCCGGTTTACTTCGGCCCGGGAAAACCCCAGGATCGAGGCGTTGATATACACGTTTTCCCTGCCAGTTAATTCCGGGTGAAACCCGGCACCCAACTCGATCAAAGTGGAAATCTTACCATGCGCATTGATGGTGCCGCCATCCGGGTAAATAATCCGTGAAATTAGCTTTAAAAGTGTGCTTTTCCCTGATCCGTTGCGGCCGATAAAACCAATGGTTTGACCTTTAGCGATTTTGATATTTATGCCTTTTAACGCCCAGAATTCAGAGCTTATTTTTTTTCTTTTGCCTTTTAACAAATTCAATATGACGTATTTCAGGTTGGATTCCCGGTGGTGATAGACTTTATATTTTTTGGAAACGCTGCTAATCTCGATTGCCGTGTTATTCGCGTTCATTGTTCAACGTTCAATGTTAAATCTCTTCAGCAAAGCGTCGCTGTTTTTTATGAAACACAAATCCGCCAAAAAGAAAAAATAGCACACCTATGACAACCACCATTGACAAATGAAGGGGAAGAGGAATGTCATTGCGTAAAATAATGTCCCGGTAAGCTTCTACAAAAGGAGTAAAGGGGTTAAAATAGGCTAAAAAGGTTAAGTTAGGGAATTGTTTAGCGATCATATCAATGGTCCAGATTATGGGTGTCAACCAGAACCACAGCATAAGAAGAACCTCCAAAAAGTGTTTCACATCCCGGTAATAAACATTCAGGGCGGAAACAATGAGGGTTAATCCCAGCACAAAAAGGGTCTGAAAAAAGATAATCACCACCAGGAAAAACAAGGAGAGTCCTGGTTTGACGTTAAAAACAACAAGTAAAGCGGGTATTAATACCAGGAAGGTGAGGACAAAATGGAAGAGGTTTACCAGGACGATGGAGAGGGGCAGGACCTCCCTGGGGAAGTAAACCTTTTTAACTAAGTTACTGTTTTCCGTAATAGAAGTAACTCCCATTGATAGAGCGGAACTCAAAAAAAGCCAGGGCAGCAAGGCACAGAATAACTTGGGAGTAAAATCGGGTTCCCTGATCCCGATCACATATTTAAAGGCAATGGTATAGACCGCCAGCATCAGCAGCGGGTTCAACAGCGACCACAAAAAACCCAGGGCAGAACCTTTGTATTTGACTTTCAGGTCCCGGGCCACCAGGTTGTAAATCAGGTATTTAAATTCCCAAATACCTTTGATACGTTTAGCGATTGTCATTAATGCTCGACTCGTCCAATGAGTTTATTAATAAAATAATCTAAAAGCAAGTTTACCATAAAAAGTGGACGGCGTCCACACCCTATAGGAATCGTTCGTGACGTTTGAAGGGTCCCAACCGGAAAAGCTTTGTTTTTTTTTGCGCGTTTTTACAGAATATTAATAATAAAGTAGTAAAAGAAAACCGGGATTTAGTTGAGTAGTTGAGTGAGGTGAGTAATGTAAGTGAGGAATCTGAGAGAGCTTTTCCCTACTCACCTTACTCACCCTACTCACCTCACTCACCTATTGCCCCCATTAGCTTATTCACAAAGTAATAAAAGAGGAAATTGACCATAAAAAACAATAATAGAAGACCGAATACCAATATATAAGGCCGAAATTTGAGCTGGGGCAATTGGTTCAGCCATCGTTGTTTTTCTTTCCAGATGGAGGAATAATAATACACCCTGAAGGTCAAATCTCCCTGTTCCTGTTTATTGTTGACATAGAGGCTGCCAAAAGGATAAACACTTTTTTTAGATGTCCAGGCTGCCAGTCTCTCGTTTTTGTTTTTGGGGAAATGATCGAGTCGCAGGCGATAATTTCCTGCCGGGATATTATTTGCATGAATGGTGAAGGAATAAAACCGGTTATCTTCCACGGTATTGGCCGGGTAATTCTTCAGGTAGAGGGGGTTATCTCCTTTAAAAATGCTGAGGCGCAGGATACCGCCTTTGGGTTTAATTTTGTAGTTCGCCAGCATGATATCGATGCGTGCCAGGGGGCCCGAGGTGCGAAACTCCTGGCTCACGTTTTTGTTTTCCCCGGAAAGGGGCAGGGGAAATTCGTTAATATACCTCGAATAGTCCATCACTTCAACGCTTTTGAAAAAAAGCAGGTAAACCTGGAGTAACAGGAACAATGCCGACAAAACCAACTTTAAAACGAGCTTCCGCCTTTCCCCTGGAAGGGTGCGGCCCGACAGTAAGGAAATAATATGTTGCCGCTGCATTTGTTTTCGGCAAATAAAGGTATAATTATATGCATATTGCCTCTTAAATGCAAATGTTTGGGGCCACAAAGGTACACAAAGGAGCACGAAGAAAGGGAAAAAATCCAAATTTCAAAGTTCCGTCCCTGTTTTCTATTTTCTTTGCTTCCGGGGGCGCACTTGTCCGCCACCTTATATGTTCACCCGGTTACACACGAATATGCGTTGATTATTTCCCGTCGAACTTCTTAAAAAGCAGCGATCCATTGGTCCCACCAAAACCAAAGGAATTAGACAATGCATAATTAATGTCCTTGGAAATACCTTTGTTGGGGGTGTAGTTCAGATCGCATTCCTCATCCGGATGCTCATAATTAATGGTAGGCGGAATAAAGGAATGGTTAATAGAAAGTACTGAGAAAATCGCCTCACTTGCGCCGGTAGCTCCCAGCATATGACCGGTCATGGACTTGGTGGAACTGATGTTAAGTTTATAGGCATGTTCTCCAAATACCTGCTTAATAGCCTGGGTCTCTACTTTATCATTCAAGGGAGTAGAGGTGCCGTGAGCATTAATGTAGCCGACCTCTTGCGGTTGAATTTGGGCATCGTTGATAGCCATTTGCATGGTCCTGGAAGCACCGCTGGCTTCCGGGTCCGGGGCGGTCATATGATAGGCATCACTGGTATACCCGTATCCCACAATTTCAGCAAAAATCCGTGCTTCTCGTTTCACCGCATGTTCCAGGTCTTCCAGTATCAAGGCAGCAGCGCCTTCAGAAGCAACAAAACCATCCCTCTCCTTATCAAACGGACGGCTTGCCCTTTCAGGCTCGTCATTCCTTGTGGACAATGCTCTCATCACTGAAAAACCGGCAATTCCCAGTTCAGTAATCGGGTATTCTGCGCCTCCTGCGATCATAATATCTGCATCCCCTCTCTGGATGATTTTAAAGGAATCACCCACTGAATGAGTACTGGCTGCACAGGCAGTCACAGTGGCAAAATTAGCCCCTCTGAATCCATATTTAATGGAAACGTGACCGGAGGCCAGATTAGCCAGCGAAGCAGGTAAGAAAAAGGGCGATACACGAGTAGGCCCCCTTTGCAGCAAAATCACCTTGTTGGCTTCAATGGTGGATATACCTCCAATCCCTGATGAGATAAATACACCCGCTCGATCTTTATTGACCCTGTCCAGGTTCAAACCCGAATCGGTCACTGCTTCTTCCGCAGCAATCAACGCAAGTTGCATATAGGGATCGAATTTTCTGGCCTCTTTCCGATCAAAATAGGCATACGTGTCATAATCTTTTATTTCACCGGCAATTTGTACATAGTAATTAGAAGCGTCAAAGCGTGTGATTTTAGAAATACCGCTGCTACCGTTTTTGATACTTTCCCAGCTTTCCGATATGGTTTTACCGACAGGGGAGATCATCCCCATGCCGGTAACCACCACCCTTCTTAACTGTATCGTTCTTCTTGTAAAATCCATAACAAATTACACAAAATTCGAATTAGAACTACAACGACTATTCCGTTTTTTCCACGATATAATCCACAGCTGAACCAACCGTATCTAACTTTTCAGCTTCTTCCTCCGGTATTTTGAGATCGAATTCATCTTCCATTGCCATAATCAACTCGACCTGGTCCAATGAATCTGCACCCAGATCCTCGACAAACTTTGCATCTGTTGTGACCTGGTCTTCACCTACATTTAACTTTTCTGCTACAACGGTTTTTACTTTAGCTAAAATCTCTTCTCTTGTCATTTTCTTCTCCTATTTTTTAAATTAATAGTCCACCGGAAACATTAATCACAGTTCCGGTTATATACGAAGCTGAAGGGGAAATGAGAAACCATACCACTTCAGCAATATCTTCGGGAGTTCCTGCTCGTTTGAGAGGTATATTGGCAATATACTCTTCTTTGACTTTATCAGGCAGTTTTTCGGTCATTTCTGTCAAAACAAATCCCGGTGCAACAGCATTAACGGTAATGTTTCGTTTGCCCAGTTCCCTGGCAAAGGTTTTGGTCAAAGCGATTATTCCGGCTTTTGAGGAGGCATAATTGGCCTGGCCGGGAGTTCCCAGGATACCACTCACCGATGCGATATTTACAATGCGGCCGAACCGTTGTTTCATCATCACCTTTGCTGCTGCTTGTGAACAGAGGAACGTGCCTTTGAGATTGATATCCAGGACCATATCCCATTCCTGTTCCGACATGCGAACTGCCAGGTTGTCTCGCGTTACCCCGGCGTTATTAACCAGGAAATCCACAGATCCCCATTGGTCAACCGTAGTTTTGATAAGGGTTTCCACGTCCTCGACCCGGGACACATCAGCTTTTATTGCCATTGCTTGAACTCCCAGGCTGTTCAGCTCTTCAGCCACTTCCCGGGCTTCATCCAGCAAAACATCCGATACCACCACATCCAGTCCTGATGTCGCCAGCTTCAAAGCAATGGTTTTCCCGATACCCCTGGCTGCACCGGTAACAATTGCGTGTTTGTACGTCGTGTCTTGGTTATCATCCATAGCTTAACTCCTTAAATCGACCCTGCTTGTGTATACGTTCGATTTCTTTGGAAATTTTATCCAGAACATTCTCTTTAATAAATCGCTTACTTAAATCAATGGCACTGCGAATGGCTTTCTCACTGGAACCGCCGTGCCCGATAATAACAATACCATTCACTCCCAACAGCAAAGCACCACCATACTCGGAATAATCCATCCTCTTTTTGATACGTTTGAAGGAATTTTTTATCAGGAAAAAACCAAGCCTGGCAACAATACTGGACATGATTTCCCGTTTTAGCAGTGAAAGCATCACATCCACCACACCTTCGGTGACTTTTAAGGTGACGTTACCGGTAAAACCATCGGTAACAATCAAATCTGCGACTCCTATATAAACATCCCGGCCTTCCACGTTTCCTACAAAATTGATATCCATAGATTTGAGTATATTATAGGTAGTTTTTATCAATTCATTGCCCTTGGCCTCTTCTTCGCCAATACTCATCAACGCAATCCTGGGGTTCTTTATCCCGATCACACTTTCCAGGAAAACTTTTCCCATCAGGGCAAATTGCACCAGGTTTTTGGGTTTGGAATCCACATTGGCTCCCACATCCACCAGCAGCGATTGGCCTTTGAGTGTGGGAACCATCAAGGCCAGGGCAGGTCGTTCAATTCGTTTCAGGGTTCCCAACACGGTTTTGGCAATGGCCATCACAGCCCCGGTGTTTCCTGCGGAAATCATGGCCTGGGCTTTTTTGTGTTTTACTAGGTCCAGGGCTTTTTTTATAGAGGTTTTTTCTCTTTTTTTCCAGTAAGAAAAAAAATTCTCGCGCATTAACACTTTTTCATGGGCATTAAGGATTTCGAGATTTCCAGGAAAATCGATTTTATGTTTTTTGAATTCTTTTTTGATCTCCTTTTCTTTTCCCACCAGGACAATGGACAGGTCGTTATTATTTTTCAGGTAACCCACAGCCCCACGGATAACCACCTCAGGGGCTGAATCTCCACCCATTGCATCAACGGCAACTTTCATGACTTCTATCACCGAATTTGAATTTAACCACCATATGACATATCACCTGTGATACGTGATACACAAACCTGTAGGTGTACGTATCAATGTCCACATAAACAATCATCCTTTAATGACTATTCTTCCTCGGCTTTGATCACCTGCCGTCCACCATAGTATCCACAACTTTTGCATGCCCTATGGGGAAGTTTTGGCTCATTGCATTGGGGACACGAAGACAACGTCTCGATTTTCAATGCCTGGTGTGACCGCCTTTTATGGGTTCTCTGGTGCGAATGTCTACGTTTAGGCAGTGCCATGTTTCACCTCTTTATCTTATCAAATAGTACGCCCATTTCACTCAATGAGTTTTCACATTGACAACTTTCAAAGTTTAGATTGACCCCGCAGTTGGGACATATTCCCTTACAGTAAGGACTGCAAGTGGGGTTAAAGGGGATAAACAGGTTCACCTGTTCCATTAAAATCCTTTCCAGGTCGATTTCTTCCCCATCGAAGAAGATGTACTCCATTTCATCCGGGCTTAGAGCAGTATGGTTTACGTCAACCAACTGAACCGGGAACAAAATAATATCAAACGTTGAATCTACCTTTAGATCAAAATTTTCCAGGCAGCTGACGCATCGCAGCGAAAGTGCAGTTCGAACCCGTCCTTTGGCTTTAATTTTTGCCCCTTCGCGAATGAAATGGATTGAATAATTGAGTTCTTCCAGGAAAAAGCTCCCTTCTTCGATTAGCAAATTTTCATCCATAACTATTGTGTCTTGCATCCACAGTCCTTTCGTTCCGATTTTATTAATATCTATCAACATTATCAAATCCCTGTCGTTTTTGTCCTATTTCTCATATTATGAAATAGGTTTTTAACATATTTCAGATATAAAGTCAAGGTACAGCCCGAAAAACCAGAAATTCCGCATTTATTTTTTTTCTTCTCTAATGAAGGGGTTTTTAGGACAAATTCCCATTGTCACAAATTCTCTTTTTGAAAAACAGCCACAATTGGAGAAAAAATTGCTAATAATTTTGCTGAATAGAGGTGAAATTTTCTGAAAGTTCAGACGAAATCCAGACTTCAACATTTAGAAAAACGGTTACCTTGTCGTGAAATCTTGCCATTTCCTGGCAAAAAAATTCCGATTATCTATTATTATAGGTCATTTACGAAAGATTTTTTTTGACCTTTTTGGTTCCGGCTCGACCGGGTTGTGGACAGGCAAGGGAAGTCCCGTCTGTTTTTGTCAATTCAGTCGATAGGTTGGATACCAATAATAAAGCTGGTGATTTTTTTATTTTCCACCTGGTGGTACTGTGGCTCACATTCTTTACCTATGGGGGTTTTTGTATCAAAAATTACCAGGTATCCCTCCGGGCAGGATTCCGATGCCAGGTATTTTGACCACAACTGGTTTATGCCATCATTTAGCGTACGGGTAAGATTCTGATGATTCATCTTTGTTTCAATAATATACTTTCTTTCTTTGTACGTTAACAGGATATCCATTCTACCCAACCCGCTCATGACTTCATAGCGGAGTTCTCCTTTTCCACCGCTCACAAATTGATACAACCAGGCAGTTAATAGGAATTGACCGGTTTTTTCATAGGGTTTTCCTTCCCGGTAAAAGGCCTTACACCAATTCGAGCAATATATTGTTCAAAATCCAGGAGAATTTTTTCCATATCCAACCGGTCCCGGGCAAGGACGTATCCCGGCATGGGTACCTGCCGGTAAACCTTCGCCGCTTTGAAAAAGGTCTTAACATACCTGGCTTTATATATGTTATTGGCGACAACAGCGTATCCATTTTTATCTTTTATTAAACCATACTGCTCCAACCAGCCCTGTTCCTCATCATCGGGGTCATATTCCAGGTGATCAAACACGGTTTCGATGAACGTTTCTTTATATAGTTTGGCTTTTTCATAAAGATTGTAAAAATGATCGTTTTTTTCTCGCAGCAGGAGTTGAATGGCTTTTTCTACATCTTTTATGGTAATGGGGTCAACGGTTCCGGGCTTTACATCCATGGTCAGGATAGTTCCCAGGCGGTTGACCAACCATGGTTGGCCCCGGGTTTCTTCGTAGATTTTTTTTACGGCTTCTTCGCTAAAGGGTTGATTGGTTTCTTCGGTGTATTGAGAGTAAAGGTCCCGCACATTTTTTAACGAAAAAGGCGGCAGGTCAACCTGGTCAGCGATATTAAAGGGAGATATCCCCCCTACAATAAGTTTGGTTATATTCCTGATCCCAACCAACCCTACAGAATAAAGGGCCTTTTCTTTTACTGTTTTATACAGCAGGTATAAATCCCTTAAGGTGGTGAGAAAACCTTCCAGCTCATCCACGGGGATGCCATCAAACTCATCGATGAAAATAACCAGTTTTTTAAAGGCTATAATCCGGTTTAATTCCTCAAATAAATCACCAAATGAAATATGTCCGGTTAAATGATGACGGTTTAAAAAAGATTTAATTTCATCCAACCTGTCGCAATCCAGGATAGTCAAGCGATCAATTAACTGTCTATAGAGATTTTTTTCAACCTGGGCATAAAATGTTTCTGTATTCAATTTATTGTATTTCTGGAAACTAAGAAGTACTACGATATAAGATTGATCCCTATGTAATTCGTTACAAAGATGCAGCAAGTAAGTTGTTTTTCCGCTCTGTCTGGGTGCAAATATGGAAAAGTACCGACCCCGGTCCACCATAGTCTTAATATCCTGTTTATCAGAGTTGACAACATTTTCTAAAAGGACATAATAGGAGGCTTCGGGATCTACTGACCCTGATTTTTCAAAGGTACGGCATGGTTTTCGATACGTTTTCTTGCTTATTTTTATTTCTTTGCCGTTCATACGTTTATCTTATTACAATCCTTTGGGCTTGTCAAGACTGGCAAAGAAAGAAGCCACAAGCCCCAGCAAAAGAATTTAAAAATCTTTTTTGGCTTTTAGCTTGCAGCTTGCGGCTGGGGGCTGGGGCTGTCTGGTGCTTGCGGCTTGTGGCTGGAGCTTAACTGTTACCTCTATGCGCTGTGCGCTGTGCTCTTTTCTATTGTATATTCACAAAAACGGCAATATAAGGGTCTTCTCCCTCTCCACCGGAAAAAGACTCAAGTGCCTTGCCAATCATGCTGCCGATTTTGGGTTCAACTGCTTTTTTAGCATAACCCGGAGTTGCCGAGGGGGTTAAGAGGTCTCCAACGTTTATCTCCTCCCCTGGACTGTCCACTTTGCATTGGCATTTGGCATAACAGCCGTGGGTTACCACAAACAATTCCTCACCGTCTGCGATTGTGGAAGGGTCATCGGTACCTGTCCCTGTACCGGGAACATCCCCCAACGGCATGGCTTTACGGTGGACAATTCCCATGGTTAAACCGGCATTGGCTTCATCTGCGAAGGTGACTTTAGCCAGGGGAATTTCATTGTCTTCACCGATAAATTGAGTCACTGGTGTTCCTTCCAATCTCACAATATCCCCGGTGTTGAGGGCTTCACCGCTGGCATTGATGAACGTGTTCAATCGACAGCCGCTGGCACCGCCGGTAAAGTGGGCAGCACCCCGGACATAAAGGGCATACGTATTTTGGGGGGCTTTGGCATAGACGCCGTGTTTGCCTTCGATTTCGGAAACCCCTACCACCCCGGCACAGCGGTAAGTGGGACCGGTTTCGATGTCTTCGGTCAACTGTCCCATAACACCATGGGTTTTAGTGGCGGTGCCGGATATGGCACTCCAATCAGTGGTTTTTACATAGAGGCTGCCGGTCACGGCTCCTCCCTCGTTGGAAAGTGCACCTACCTGCTCCGCAGTGACCTGGTGGGGATTGCTTCCCTTTACCCCAGAATGATCAAAGGCAAGGTTCCAATTCTTGGCATCATCATTGGAAACATGTTTGACTCTATCGGGACCGGGTGTATCGGGATCGATGGCAAGCACATTCGCAATATCGGAATGTTTTGTTTGATGGGGG
>JABAOH010023221.1_pt1 | contig 38069 bp, 33 predicted proteins | sample 7062181 | NCBI WGS metagenome assembly JABAOH01 (sample SAMN14538630, study PRJNA623070) | marine sediment metagenome | biome: marine biome [ENVO:00000428]; feature: marine pelagic biome [ENVO:01000023]; material: deep marine sediment [ENVO:00002113]; isolation source: pool of 5 deep marine... | reverse complement strand
GGTCAGATTTTAAACAGCTTTACTGTCCTGGCGGTCATCATTTCCTGCCTGGGACTGTTCGGTTTAGCCTCTTTTGCAGCCGAGGAACGCACCAAAGAGATCGGCATCCGAAAAGTATTGGGTTCTTCAGCCTCAGGAATCGTGCTGCTGCTCACCAAAGACTTTTCCAGATGCATTCTGTATGCCACTTTAATTGCCTGGCCTCTTGGCTATTTCGTGATGAATTCGTGGCTCAACAACTTCGCGTATCGGACCAATATTGGATTTGGCATCCTCATTTTTTCCTCCGCGTTGGCTTTGACCATTGCTCTGCTGACGGTCAGTTATCAATCCGTTAAAGCCGCTCTGGCCCATCCGGTCGATTCGCTGCGCTATGAGTGAATGTGATATCTAGACTTGGCAGACGAGAGAAGAAGGATAGAATTTCATTCTGCCCCCAATCCAACGAAATATGAGGTGAAGTCGACTCAAAATTGAGAGAAACCATTCAGGAAAAATTCTGCAGGCAATATCAACTGCACATGGAGATATTTGAAATCCGACTTCTGATTCGAAGTCAAACGCGTCTTTCTTCTTAAAGTGAGAACATTCAGTATTGATTGTCAGGGAGTCGTCTCTATGAGGAGTTATTTCGTCTAAATGACTTTTATGATGAGGAAGCTAGAAATTGGAAAGATTTGGTTTTGGCTATTCAATCAGGATTTGAGTTTTAGTCATAAACTTTCACTCATACCGAAGGGAATCGACAGGATTGGCTGTGGCGGATTTAGCCGTATTGTAGCCAACCGTTAATAAGACGATCGATAGAATTAACATTATGGGGATGGAAAAAAACCACCACCCGATCTCGATTCTGAATGCGTAATTCTCAAGCCATTTGTGAAAATAAAAATAAGATACAGGGAGGGCGAGGAGAATAGCTATAAAAATCAATTTAAATAGATCTTTCAAGAGCAATATCAGAATACCGGATATTGAAGAGCCAAGCACTTTACGGATTCCGATCTCTTTAGTTCGCAGGATCGTATTGTAAGATGACAAGCCGAACAATCCGAGGCAGCCGATAAGAATGGCTAAAAAAGTAAACAATCCGGATATCTTTCCAAATTGCCTATCCTCATGATATTGCCTGTCAAAGTGTTCGTCTAAAAATAAATATTCGAACGGGTTTCCGGGAAACACTCGATTCCAGGTGGATTGTATCGAAGAGATTGTTTGGGATAGATTTTCAGTAGAAACTCTTAAGGAAAAATTAGTCCTCCATCTTGCCAGAGTCCTTAAAAATAGTGTGGGATTATAGTCATGTTTTAAGGATTCCTGATGATAGTTCTTTATGACTCCGATTATTCTGAGAGGAACAGCCTTATTTCCATAAATTATCTGTTCGTTAATCGCATCCTCTGGAGTTTCAAAGCCAAATAACTTCAGTGCTTCTTCATTGATCAGCAAGCAATTGTATTCAGTCCTGAAATCATAGGAAAAATTTCTCCCGGCCAAAATTTCTATTTCATAGAAATCGACGAAATCATTGTCTATATTAGTTATGCGGAATTCTTTCTCATCGCTCTTCCTATCACTGATTCGTCTTGCGCTATGACGGACCCATGAATATTCCCCAGGAAAAAATGTGGAAGCGGTGGTTTTGCTCACGGCAGGAATCCTTTCTAATTCAGCTTTAAATGTCTCCACTCTGTTGAGAAAATGCACATAGGATCTATTAAAGAAGACACCGGGTGATCGGACGACAAGCGTTTGGTCTAAATTAACTCCCAAATCCTGAGCTTTCATGAATGAGATCTGCCTGTATATAGTCATTGTTCCGGCTATCAAAGCAATGGAAGCCGCAAATTGAAAAACCACAAGGCATTTCCTTAACGCTCCGCTTTTACTGGATCTTGCCAGTTTTCCTTTGAGCACGGCCACTGGCTTAAAAGAAGAAAGGACAAACGCTGGATATAATCCGGAAAGGAGAACGCCCAGTGTAAACATAGAAATACAAACCAACCAGAACCTTGCATCGCTCCATAATTTAAAAGAGAGAGGTGTTCCCGTGAGCTGGTTAAAAAAAGGGAGAAAAACTTGCACGGTAGCGATGCCAAGAATTACCGCCGCGATATTGAAAAGCAGCGATTCAGTGAGAAACTGCCTGATCAACTGAATGCGAAAAGCCCCCACTACCTTTCTGATCCCTATCTCTCTCGCTCGTTCCATTGACCGGGCGGTGGACAGGTTAATATAATTGATCCAGCCGATCGACAGTACAACCAAAGCAATGATAATCAGAAAATAGACAGTCCTCGCATCTCCGTTTTTTTCTATTTCAAAATCTAAATTCGAATAGAGATGGATATCTTTTAACGGCTTTAAATGATAATCAAGTTCTTCCCGCTCTTTTTTGTTTATCTCCTTTTCTTTTTGCTCGAAGAATTCCTTTAATTTTGATTCGAATGTTTCACTATCGGCCCCAGTTTGGAGAAGCAGATAAGTATAATAGGGACAGCTCGTCCAGCTGGATTCAATCCAAGCTCCTCTCATCCTGACTAAAGTCGGCCATGAAATAAGCATATCGAAATGAAAATGGGAATTGGCGGGGACATCTTCAACAATACCAGTGATCTTGTAGCGCTGTGTTCCTCCAAAAATGATCGATTTTCCAACTGGATCTGCGCTGCCAAAATATTTCTTTGCCGTTGATTCGGATAAAACGGCAGTATTGACTTCCAATAATGCAGTCTTCGGATCTCCTTTCAAAAGGTTAAAGGAAAATACAGAAAAAAATGAATCGGTTGCAAAAAAGACCTTTTCTTCTCTGAATTTTATATCTTTGTTTGAGTAGATACCCTCTGTATTGGATAAGTTGAGCTTGACGTAATCACGCACCTCTGGGAAGGCTTCCTTGACTGCTTGTGCCGCTGCACCGTGGGAGCCGGCAAAGCCTTCTAGCTCGAGGCGATAGATATCATCCAGATTTGTGTGAAACTTGTCATAGCTGAGTTCGAATGTGACATACTGCAGGATGAGCAAACAAACCGCTATGCCGACGGCCAGTCCAATGATATTGATAGATGAGCAAAATTTAGTTTTTAACACGTTTCGGCATGCGATTTTTAAATAATTTTTAAACATTTCTACACTCCAACAGATAAAATTTCTAATAAAAGCAGGAAATAAGATAAGAATGCGAGTCCAATAAAATACCTGGGCTTTGAATAATCCTCTTTCTTTCACGATGCAATTGAACTGCTCTTCGAAATCTCCCAGGGCTGAATACCTGATATTGAAGTCAAGTATTCGCTCCAAGATCCTTGAAGCGATAGCGGGTGGGGATGGATTGTTCATTAGTCCTTTACTTCAAAGGCAGGAAGTCCGATCCAGGCGGTAGTGTATAGCCGTTTTATAGCCAACAATGCCCGCTGTCTCTCAGGAGTCAGCCTGTAATAGATTTTACGTCTTCCCACTCTTTCGGAAGTGGGTTTTCCTTCAAATGAGACGACCAGACCATGTTTGAGGAACCGGCTCAAAGAAGCATATATGGAACCAGTCAGCCATGTTTTCCCGGTGACTTTGATGACTTCTTTCCTGATTGTAATGCCGTAAGCGTTACCCTGGAGCCTCCAGATAGAGAGGAGAATGATTTCTTCGATACGAGAAACAAGCCTCATATCATCGCCTCCACATATATGTATACGTTTGTTGGACAAATTTGTTACATCAAGATAAAAATTTAATTTTCAAGGGGTGCATTGATGGAGGAGTATAACCAACATTCGTTTCGCAATCTTCATCATGGCTGGAGTGGCTAGCCACGTCATCACGAGCGATCGTAGAGCGCGTGGTGATCTCATGATGATTCGCCAAAATCATGAGATTGCCGCGTGACTACACTCTTCGCAATGCTATCTCCAGCAACCTTGACTCGTGAATAATCCAAAAAAAATTAAAAAAATTGTAAACCTTTTTACTTAATTTTAGTAATAATAAATAGAAGAAAGGTTTAAAATGAAAATACTCTCAAGAGCGGATGAGATTTTGCTCATGGCTATTTTGAGGCTGAAATATAATGCTTATGGCGTGACCATCATCAAGGAAGTCAAGAAAAGCACTGGTAGGGAACTCAAAATCGGAGCTCTATGGGTGGCTCTGGATATCCTGAGCCAAAGAGGCCTGATAGAGAAACGAATGGGCGACCCCACTCCCCAGAGGGGAGGACGGAGCAAAATTTATTATGCCCTGACACCAAGTGGTTTGAATGAATTGGAAAGGATAAGAGATTTCCAACGAGAGCTCTGGAAAGGCATCCCTGAAACGATAAAGGATTACAGTTGAGAGGCTATCCCCCAAACAAGAAACGCCCTCCGGCGCTTCCCCGTTGGATTTTTGAGCGCTTCGTACGTTCAGAGGAAAAGCTCACCTGTTCCGGAGATATGGATGAGTATTATTCCGATATTTTAAAGGAGAGGGGAGTCATTCGAGCGAGATTATGGTACTGGAATCAAGCCCTAACGTCTCTCCAGATGTTCACATACCATCGCATTTACTGGAGTTTAGTCATGTTTAAAAATTATTTAAAAGTCGCTTTCCGCAATTTTAAACAACACAAAGGATTTTCCTTCATCAACGTAGCCGGACTCTCCATCGGGTTGGCCTGCTGCGCTTTGATCTTGCTTTTTATCAAGGACGAACTGAGCTATGACCGGTTTCACGAAAAAGCGGATCTTATCCACAGAGTGGTCTTCTCTTCATCAGATGAGGATACACTGCCGACAAACGCCAACGGCTCCTTTGGCGTTGGGCCGGCTCTGAAGAGAGATTTTCCCGGAATCATCGAAACGGTGCGCATCCGTAAAATGGGACAGGGTGTAAAGGTGTACATCGGGCACAAAGACAAAAAATTCTACGAAGAAAGATTTTTCTTTGCCGAACCCAGTATTTTTACCGTTTTCGACTTTCCTCTCATTAAAGGCGATCCCACAGCCGTACTCAATGAGCCGAACACTATGGTTTTGACCAGAAAAATGGCAGAAAAATATTTCGGTGATGAAGATCCTATCGGACAAACAGTGGAAGCCGATCCTTACAACGACGGAGAGATCATGCGGTTTCGCATTACCGGAATCGTACAGAATATCCCCCGAAATTCCCATCTTCACTTTGATTTTCTGGCTTCATACGTCAGCCAAAAGGAAGACACGAATGATTTTTCGGGCTATTGGCAGCATTTCACGTATGTCCTTTTAGACAAAAAAACTTCCGCCGAATCCCTGAATCCCAAATTCCTGGCCTTTCTCCATAGGCATTGGAGGAAAGATCCCTGGTACACTATCAGTCTTCAGCCGCTTCTGGATATCCGCCTTCACTCCCGGTTGCGGTCCGAGGTTGAACCGACAGGAAACATCCTGTATGTCTATGTCTTTACAGCCATTGCTGTTTTCGTGCTTGTTATCGCCTGCATCAACTTCATGAATCTCACGACCGCTCGCTCCATCAAACGGGCCAAAGAAGTCGGTATCCGAAAAGTTGTGGGAGCCCAAAAGAATCAATTGATTCGCCAGTTCCTGGGAGAGTCCTTGATGCTCAGTGCACTTTCCGCACTGATGGCGATTTGTATAGTGATGATGACGCTCCCGCTGTTCAATAGAATCGCGGTTAAAGATATGTCGTTGAATTCCATCATCAACCCTTGGCTCATTCTGGGCGTGATCGCTATCGCTCTTGCAGTCGGACTCTTGGCTGGTATCTATCCCGCTTTCGTTTTATCTTCCTTTCAGCCAATGCACTCCATCAAATCCAGAATGGTGTATTCTTTTTCAGGAACCTTACTACGCAAAGGGCTGGTGATCTTTCAGTTTGCACTCTCGATCGGAATCATCTTTGCCACTCTTATTGCGTATAAACAGATGTTTTATATACAGTCGAGAAATCTTGGGTATGACAGAGAACAAATTATCGTCATTCCCTTAAACAAAGACCTCCGCAAAAACTACGAGGCTTTTAGGAATGAGCTGATCACAAATCCGGGAATCGAAAACACGACTACGTCTTCCTTTGTCCCGACAAGAGGAAGCGGTCATCTTTCACTCCAGTTCGAAGGCCGGGATGAACTCCTCACCCAGGTCGTATACTACGTCGACAAGGAATTTGTCAGTACATACGGGATAAAACTCCTGGCTGGGAAAGACATCCACCTTCCACTTTCACAAAAGAGCCCATCGGAGTTTCTGATCAGCGAACGGACAGTGCAGGAAGCCGGGTATTCCTCTCCGCTCGAAGCTGTGGGAAAAGGTGCGGTTTTTGTGAATCGGTTTAAAGGACATATTGTTGGAGTTGTCAGTGACATCAACATTTACTCTCTTCACCGTCAACCTTACTCCATCACATATATGATTACTCCCAACCAATATCATAACTATCTGTCCATCCGCATACTCCCCAGGAACATATCAGAAACAATGGAATTTATCGGAAAAACATGGAAGAAAATCATTCCCAATTATCCTCTGGACTATTTTTTCCTTGATGCAAGCTTTGAACAAATGCATTTAGCGGATAAAAAATTGGGCGAAATATTTTCGGTATTTTCCATCCTGGCCATCCTTGTGGCCTGCATGGGACTCTTCGGACTGGCCGCCTATACGGCGGAACAAAAAACCAAAGAGATCGGAATCAGGAAGGTTCTCGGCGCTTCAACACTCAATATCTACTTGCTCTTGTCACGGGATTTTCTCAAATGGGTGGTAGTGGCAAACATTTTAGCCTGGCCAGTTGCCTATTATGCGATGCACAGGTGGCTGCTGAGTTTCGCTTTCCGGGCGAGTATCGGATGGGAAATTTTCCTGCTCTCTGCGGTCGTGGCTCTGGTCATTTCGCTGCTTACTGTGTCTTACCAATCCGTCAAAGCAGCCCTGGCCAACCCAGTCGACTCCCTTCGTTATGAATAATTATATAATGTCTTCTTCATCCGGTTCCCAGAGAAAATGATCAAGGTCGATCCGGTCCTTTTCATCAAAAACAACCCCTTCTCTTTCGAGCATTTCCTTCTGCTTTTCATACCCTGATCCAGGTTTCAAGGAAATAGCGCCCTGACGATTCACCACGCGATGCCAGGGCAGTCCTTCCTTTTTCGAACAGGAGTGGAGAATCCAGACTACCCGGCGGACAGAAGTATACAGACCGGTCAGGCAGGCAATCTGACCGTAGGTGGCCACTTTCCCCCTTGGGATGGATTTGATCAGTCTGATAACCTCTGAGGTAATGACAGTTTTAGATGTGTCTTCTGTGTTCTCACTCACAAGTTTAATTTAAATGAATCAATCCGAGAATTAAAGAATAATATTTGAAAGATTGTTAATACCGGAAATTTAATTTCATAAAGTTTGCAACCTTTTTCCAACTTCTCCCGTCTTAAATATTAGAATCCAATAAAACTGGAGTGAAAGTTAAGATGAATATCATCACCAGGCTGGAAGAAGCCATACTCATCGCCATCTGGAGGCTCGAAGACAATGCGTATGGAGTCACCATCAACAAGCATGTTTCCAGATCCTTCAGAAAGAATTATTCCTTGGGCTCTCTCTACTTCTCTCTGGATCAGCTGTTGAGAAAAGGCTATGTCTCTAAAACCATTCAAAGCTTCTATCATGAAAAAGGAGGACGCAGCCGGACCTATTACAGTTTGACAGAGGGAGGGAAGAGGGCTCTCCAGGAGGTCAGGGCTTACCAGAAGTCGCTGTGGGATGGAATCCCGAAGGCGGCGTTTGAAGTGAAAAAATCCAAATGAAGAAGCAAAAGGATACACCACCCGCGTTTGCGGCCTGGATACTCGGGAGAATATCACGTCATGAAGACCGCCTTTCCATCCTGAGTGATTTTTCTGAAATATTTGAGGAGCAGGTCGTTAAAGAAGGATATTTTCGAGCTCGCCGGTGGTACTGGATTCAGGTCGCAAGATCCATTCCTCCATTTATTATTAATCACTTTTATTGGAGTGTCGCCATGATTAAAAATTATTTGAAAATCGCTTTTAGAAATTTCAAAAGGCAAAAAGCCTTTTCTTTCATTAACATCTCGGGGCTTGCCATTGGTATGGCCTGCTGTCTTTTGTTGATGCTGTTCATACATTACGAACTCAGCTTTGACAGGTTCCATGGAAATGCCGGGAACATCTATAGAGCGGCTATTCAACACGACCGTACCTTAATGGGCACCCAAATGATGAACGTCACCCCAGGAATTTTGGCGCCTTTCCTGAGAGAAGAATGTCCGGAAGTGACGACCGCAACGAAAATCAAAAGGTGGGGCAGTATGGTGCAGTATGGGAACAAGCGATTCGATGATGATCGCTTCTTCTTTGCGGACTCTGAATTTCTTGAAGTCTTCACCTTCCCGTTGATCAAGGGGAATAAGAAAACAGCTCTGCAAGAGCCTTACTCAGTCTTACTCACGCAATATACCGCAGAGAAGTACTTCGGGGATGAAAATCCCATAGGGAAGATCCTGTCTGTCGATAACGAATATGAATATACTGTGAAAGGAGTGCTCCAGAACGTCCCCAAGAATTCTCATTTCACCTTTGATATCCTCGCTTCCATGGTTACCCTGGAGAGCATAAGAGGAAAAGAATATATCTCCGGTTGGAAGAATTACAAAACCTATCTCGTGCTGCGAAAAGGTGCGGATACTGAGGAACTCATAAAAAAAATACAACAGATCATTGACAGGACTGAAAAGAAGGACAAATTCACACTCCAGCCTCTCACTGACATTCACCTCTACGGAAACTATGTTTTTGAGTTGGAACCGAATGGAGATATCCGGTACATCTATCTTCTATCCGCCATCACATTTTTACTTATGCTTATTGCCTGCTTCAATTTCATTAACCTTTCAACGGCCAGATCGGTTCATCGGGCAAAGGAAGTCGGGATGCGGAAGGTCATTGGAGCGAATAGAATTCAACTCATCAAACAGTTTTTGGGAGAATCTCTCGTAATATCGCTAGTGGCATTCGTTATTTCACTGGCGTTAGTCAAGCTTTCGCTTCCCTGGTTCCGCGTGTATATGGATCGAGAATTGAAATTCATGTTTTTCACAGATATGCAGTTGCTTTTGGGATTGATCGTTCTCGTGATTACTGTCGGCCTGATCGCGGGCAGCTATCCCGCTCTTTTCCTCTCCAGGTTTCGGCCGATCGCTGTGTTCACCGGAATTCTCCGGCCCAGTTCAAAAGGAACAACTCACTTCAGGAGTTCCCTGGTTGTCGTCCAGCTTGTTATATCCATTATCCTTATCACATGCACATATGTCATTTTGGATCAACTCCGCTATGTCCATAAGAGAGATCTCGGATTTGAAAAGACTCACATCGTAACTGCCTTTATTAGAGACCAGAATCTTCGGAATAATGTTGAACCGTTCCTGACTGAACTCAGAAGTCATCCCCAGATAGTCGACATCACATTATCGAACCAGCTGCCTTACCTGGTTATGAATGCTGAGCCGGACACACGCTGGGAAGGCATGGAAACTGACCAAAAACAACTGGTGTTCGAGATTAAAGCCGATTACAATTTCGTCGATTTTTATGACCTGAAAATCATACAGGGGAGAAAATTTTCTAAGGAATTTAAAGAAGGGGCGGAAGAGACTTATATACTCAACCAGACAGCTTCGCGTATGACAGGCTGGGATGATCCGCTCAACAGGAGATATAATGAGGGCACAGTCATAGGAGTGATAGAAGATTTTCATTTCGCTCCCTTGAACGTGAAAATCGCTCCCCTCTGCCTCAGGTTGAACCGAGATCCCAACGAATGGCTATCCATCAAAGTCTCTTCCCACGACATTCCTGGAGCACTCGCTATTATTAAACGTATAGGGAAAAAATACTCTTTGGAGTATCCTCTTGTCTATTCTTTCCTCGATGAGCGAATAGACAGATTGTACAGTGCTCAGCAGAAATTAGGACAAAGCCTCACCTATTTTTCAGCCATATTGATATTTGTTGCCTGTCTTGGATTGATTGGATTAGCTTCCTACACAGCCGAGCAAAAAACCAAGGAAATCGGAATAAGAAAAGTTCTGGGAGCCTCCGCGGGAAGTATACTCAGTCACTTGGGAAAAAAATACGCACGATGGTTGATTTTGGCCAGCATCATCGCCTGGCCTGTGGCCTATTACATGATGCAAAAATGGCTTCAGGATAACTTTGTCTATCGGACTAAAATCGGAATAATCACTTTTATCTTTTCTGCTGCTGTCGCTTTTGCTATCACTATTATTTCCGTCGGATTCCAAACGATCAAAGCCGCCACAGCCAATCCGGTCGATTCACTGCGGTATGAGTGAAATAAGAAGCCGGATTATCTATCAAAAACGCCTTCTGTCTCTAGTCCGGATGTGGTCTTGACTTAGGTGGAGATACTGAAACAGGTATACCTCCAGGTAAGGATTTTTACTCCAATCGGCGACATTCGAGCCACATTTTTCCATTTAGCAATTGACTTTGGCTGAAAAATAAGTATAAGAGAAATCATCATCAAAAATGATCATGAAAGGAGGGGAGTCATGAAAATTTCATTTGCAGGATTATTAGCGCTTATTTTTGTGAGCCCAATCATTCTTTCTCACTGCAAAAGCGCGACACCCACGTTTGGCGATGACCTCGCATTCCTCAAGAAGTTCACCAAAGCGTTCGTCCTCTCCGATGAGTTCGGTAAGAAGCAGGTTGCGGTTGTTCCTGAGTATCAAGGCCGGGTGATGACAAGCACTGCAGATGGTGAAACCGGCATCAGCTTTGGCTGGGTCAACCGTGATCTTATTGCCTCCGGGCAAAAACAGCCGCACATCAATGTCTATGGGGGCGAGGACCGCTTCTGGTTAGGTCCTGAAGGCGGCCAGTATTCGATCTTCTTCAAGAAAGGCGACCCCTTTGACCTCGATCACTGGTACACTCCATCCTGGATCGATACCGAGCCGTACAATGTCGTGAGTCAAAGCCAGGACCGGGCAACATTTAGCCATATGTTTCAGCTGACGAATTACTCAGGCACTCAACTCGACCTTGAGGTAAGGCGTGAAATCCGCTTGCTGAGCGATACCGATGTCGAGAGAGAGCTGGGAGTAGCGATAGAGTCAGCCGTCAAATCCGTGGCATTCGAGACGGTCAACGAAATAAAGAATATCGGCTCGAATCCCTGGAAGAAGGAAACCGGATTGCTCTCTATCTGGATTCTGGGGATGTTCAATGCCTCTCCGGCAACGACAGTTGTGATTCCTTTTATTGAGGGCGACGAGAAAGAGTTAGGTCCGATCGTTAACGACACTTACTTCGGCAAGGTCCCTGCAGAGCGATTGGTTGTGAAAGAGGGAGTGATGTTCTTCGCTGCGGATGCCAATTACCGGAGTAAGATCGGAGTATTGCCGAGCCGCTCAAAGCCAGTGATAGGAAGTTACGATGCTGTCAATCGTGTTCTGACGCTCGTTAAATTCACGCTGCCTGGGGGAGTCACCGATTATGTCAACTCGATGTGGGAGATCCAGGAGGAGCCGTATGGGGGAGATGCGGTGAACAGCTACAACGATGGTCCGCCTGAGCCTGGCGCCGCTCAGCTCGGAAGGTTTTATGAGCTTGAGACGTCCTCTCCGGCTCTTGCCCTGAAGCCCGGCCAAAGCGGAAAGCATATCCACCGCACACACCATTTTCAGGGCTCAGAGTCTGACCTCGACGGCATTGCCCGAAAAACCTTAGGGATCAGCATTGAAGAGATAAAATCAGCGATTCACAATCAAAAGAAGTGATCATTCGTAAGATTAATCCTACTCATACCTCAATGTTCGACCGGATTTGTCTGGATAACTTGAGTAACCTACGTTAAAATCGTAGGAAGCTCGACCAGAAAAAAAGGCAAATTCTCAAATTATTGTTTTTTTAGTGTTTTTTATTGTAATAAATATCATATTGTGATATTTATATAATTGAAAAGGTTATGAAAACTCTGTCACGCTCTGAAGAAACAATCTTACTGACAATTCTAAAGCTCGGAGAAGGGGCCTATGGCGTGAGCATTCGGGAACAGATCTATAAAGATACAGACCAAAAATGGTCTTTTGCCTCCATATATACTCCTCTGGATAAACTGAAAAGAAAAGGATTTGTCAGAAAAATAAAGGGCAATCCATTACCAGAGCGCGGAGGCAAGAGTAAATATTTTTATGAAGTCACTCCATCGGGCATTCAATCCTTAGTCGAACTCCGTGAGTCCCAACAGAAAATCTGGTCGGGTATTCCAGACATTACTTTAGAACCAAAGGGTAAGAAATGACAAAAGGTCAACACAGACCTCCGAGGTTTGCTGATTTTATCCTTAAAATCTTATTGAATGAAGAAGAATACTGTGAAAAATCAGGAGATTTCGAAGAGGTGTTTGGGTGCTTAGCTGAGGAATCTGGGATTTTTCGGGCGAAGATATGGTATTGGGCACAGGCATTAAAGGCTATGCCTTCTTTTGTCCTTAACTCCTTCTACTGGAGGCATATTATGTTTAAAAACTACATGCAAATTGCCTGGAGAAATTTAAAAAGGCATAAAGTGTATTCTTTCATAAACATAATAGGATTGGCCATAGGCTTGGCCTGCTGCATTATGATTATGCTCTGGATCCAGCATGAGTTGAGCTATGACAGGTATCATCAACACGCCGATGACATCTATCGCCTAGCCAGGGAAATGACCGAAGGAAGTCGCCAGGGGCAAAAATTAATCACAACATCGCCGCCGTTGGCTCCTGCCTTAGAGGACACATTTCCTGAAATTGATGAAGTCGTCCGGATAGGCTGCAGGTGGAGCAGTCTTTTTTCTTATGGACAAAAACATTTTCTGGAAGAGGATTTTTACTTCGCAGACAGGAGTATTTTTACAATTTTTACATTTTCTTTTTTAAAAGGCGATGCAGAGACTGCACTGAAGACTCCCAATTCTCTTGTGATATCAGAAAGTATCGCTCAAAAATTCTTCGGGGATGAAGACCCTTTTGGAAAAACCATTATCCTTGATGAAAAGGCGGATTTCGTGGTCACGGGAGTCATAAAAGACATGCCGTCAAATTCCCATTTCATCGCAAACATCATTCTTCCTTTCAACACTATAGCCAATATTGAAGGCATTGATTTGAGCAATTGGGGATGGAACGGCTTTTATACCTATATTTTATTGCGTCCTGATGCCAGCCCTGCTGAGCTTGAGTCCAAATTCGGAACCATGCTGCAGGAATATCAACGCCAAGGATTTCCTTTTTTACGAAAAGAGCGCCTTTTTCTCCAGCCTCTGAAAAGCATTCATCTTCACTCTCATTTTGGTGGAGAGATTTCTGCAAATATCCATGTTTCAACGCTTATACTCTTCGGGACGATTGCCTTTCTTATCCTCTTGATTGCCTGTATCAACTACATGAACCTGGTGACGGCCCGCTCGAGTTTTCGGTTGCGGGAAATCGGAACGCGCAAGGTTGTGGGGGCTCATCGGAGCCAGATAGCCAAGCAGTTTTTAGGAGAATCTATTTTTACCGCGTTTTTTTCGTTGGGTATCTCGATAATATTGGTCAAGCTGTTCCTGCCTGTATTCAACAGGTTTGCCGAAAGACAGCTTGAACTCGATTGGGGAAGTTTTACACTTATACTGCCAGGCATTCTCATCCTCATTTTGTTTGCTGGATTCATAGCTGGCAGTTATCCAGCGCTTTACCTGTCCTCGCTCAACCCAATCAATGTTCTCAAGGGGATGACAGATATCAGACCAAAGCGTTCCCGTCTGAGAAATGCACTTGTGGTTTTCCAGTTTTCCGTATCAATCATCTTAATTATCGCCACTCTCCAGGTGAAAGACCAGCTTCGCTTTATCAGGAACAAGAAAATGGGATATGACCGTGATCATATTGTTGTTGTGAATGTCAGAGATAGAGAGGCAAGACAAAGATTGTCTGCTCTAAAAGAAGAATTCAGGAAAAATCCGGACATCCTCAATGTTTCATCTTCAGAGTCTCTGCCCAATGCTATCAGGTCTTCTACCTGGACAAACTGGCCGACGAAACCAGAAGGATTGATCATTCCTATTCATGTTGGCATGGTCGACTATGACTTTATCGACCTTTACGGCATCGAAATCGTTCAGGGCAGAAACTTCTCAAGGGAATTCTCTTCTGATCAAAATGGGGCATTCTTGATCAATGAATCCGCGATGAAGGCACTGGGTCCGGAGTTTCAACTTGGAATGGACTTTGGTCATTGGGGCAGCCCCCAAAGCCGAGGAAAAGTTGTCGGAGTGATGAAGGATTTTCATTTTTTTTCTTTACATCGAGAGATAAAGCCCCTCTATTTATTTCTCAACCTCAACCCTGATGCCGGTTGGTACCTTTCCATCAAAGTTAGAGGGGGGAAAATCAGCGAGGCGCTTCAGTTTATCGGTCAGACCATGAAAAATTTCTCTCCGCATTATCCGTTTGAATACAGGTTTTTTGATGAAATATTCAATAGGGCCTACCAAACAGAACAGAAAATTGAGAACATAATCAGCATTTTTGCCATGATAGCCATTTTCATTGCTTGCATGGGCGTCTTTGGGCTTGCCGCTTTCATAGCTGAACAAAAAACCAAGGAGATTGGCATTCGGAAGGTGCTGGGAGCTTCCGTTTCTGAGATCACTTATTTATTAACTCGTGACTTGGTCCGCTGGGTCGTGCTGGCGAATGTTATTGCCTGGCCTGTAGGATTTTATGCCATGCAGCGTTGGCTGCAGAACTTCGCCTACAGAACGAATATCAGTGCCGTCACTTTCATTCTTTCTGCATTTTTAGCTCTCTGCATTGCGGTTTTAATTGTCAGCTTCCAGACTATAAAAGCGGCCAGGGCGAATCCGATCGATTCTCTTCGGTATGAATAAGTCTGGCAAGCTAGCTTGATGTCTCTATAACTTATCTAGTGGCGAATTCTGTAATTCCTCGAACCAATCGAATCCCACCTGTTGCTGAATTTCATATTTATTCAATTTGGTTCTTTTCTTTCCGTTTCTGTTTTTAAGGGGGCTGAAACCTTGTCTTTAGGCTTGATTTGAATTATCTTCTAGAGAATGCGCGAATCGGTTGTTACAGTCGAAGGATTGGCGAAGGTCTTTAAGTCGCTGAAGGCTGTGGACAATGTCTCTTTCAGTATCTTTCCAGGAGAGATACTCGGCCTTCTGGGACCTAACGGGGCAGGCAAGACCACCATCATCCACATGCTTCTCGGTCTGACCACACCCACATCGGGCGACATTCAGATCTTTGGTCTGGATTTGAAAAAACATAGAGCGGATATCGTTCAGGATGTCAACTTTTCCTCCTCCTATGTTTCCATGCCCAATTCCCTGACCGTCAAAGAGAGCCTAAAGGTTTTTGCCCGGCTCTACAAAATTAGGAATAAAGAAAAGAGAATCCACGAACTTCTGGAGGCTTTTGAGATAGCCGGAATCAAAAATAAGCTGGTGAGACACCTCTCCTCCGGACAACAGTCACGGCTGAACCTGGCCAAAGCGTTGATCAACGACCCTAAAGTCCTTTTCCTCGATGAGCCCACAGCCAGTTTGGATCCCGATATTGCCGATAAAACCAGGACTCTTTTGAAATCGATAAAAAAGGAGAGGAATATTTCCATTCTTTACACATCTCACAACATGAAGGAAATGGAGGAGATGTCTGACCGGATCATCTTCCTCCACAAAGGGCAGATTATCGCTGAAGGCAAGCCTAAGGAGGTTATCCGCAGCTTTGGAAGAGCAAACCTGGAGGAAGTCTTTTTAAAAGTGGCAAGGGAGGAAGAAGCTTGAGGTTCCACAGGATAGCTGCCCTGTTCATGCGGAACATCTATCTCTACAGGAGGAGCCTTCCCCGGCTCATGGAAATCATTTATTGGCCCTTGCTGGACCTTCTTGTCTGGGGATTCATCACCGTTTATCTGGCTCAGTACAGACAGAACCTGCCCGGGTTTGTCACTTTCTTCATCGGAGCCCTGATTCTCTGGGATATTCTTTTCCGCTCCCACCAGGGTATTTCCGTCTCTTTCCTTGAAGATGTGTGGGCGAAAAACCTGCTCAATCTCTTTGCCAGTCCTTTGTCTTATGCCGAATACATTTTTGCGCTCATGCTGGTCAGCGTGGTCAAACTGGTCACTGTGGCTTCGATCATGGCTGTGTTGGCCTGGATCCTTTATTCTTTCAACATCTTCTTGATCGGTATTTCCCTTATTCCGTTTATCCTCAACCTCATAGTCATGGGCTGGGCCATTGGAATCATCACGACTGCGCTCATCCTGAGGTTCGGCCAGGAAGCTGAAGTCTTGGCTTGGGCACTTGGATTTCTCTTTATGCCGGTCTCTGCTGTCTTCTATCCTGTCTCTATCCTTCCCCTGTTTCTTAAGACACTTGCCCATTTTGTACCGGCTTCACACGTTTTTGAAGGGATGAGAGGAGTTATTTCTAGCGGTGTATTTCCTCTGGAAGAGCTGCTCTGGTCCTCTGGCCTCAACGTTGTTTACATCCTTGGGGCCTTCTTGTTTTTCCGCTGGAATTTTATCGTAGTCAAACGAAAAGGGCTCTTGGTCAGGATAGGAGAATAAAGAAATTATAAGATGCATCTCCAGCCTTGTGCTAACAGAAGGTTTCTTAGTTTAGACTGAGGGCATAGGAGATACCAGGCATTATCCCATTGAAAATGCTCAAATAATCCTATGTCTTAATACTGTTTTACGAAATCTATTGATAAAGGATTACGATTTTGATGATTTTCTTGAACTCCATAGAATAAAATAATATATTAGGGTGTCACTGTTCTCCGCTGACTCCATAAGCCAACTCCACGGAGCAAGGAAGATTGGGGAGCTGTCTCGAAGTTGGTTGTGAAACTTTCAGACTTGTAACATGGTGAGATTGCCACACTTCGTTCTCAGTGAAATTTATTTTATGAGATTGCTGCGCTTCGTTCGCAATGACAATTCATCCAAGAGATTGCCCCTTGCGCTCGCTTTGACAATTCGTCCATGGGATTTCCTCGATACACTCGTGATGATAATTTCTCGATGAGTAGAAAAGAAGAAATAAATATTATATTTCATACATCAGTTCAGAAAGGAGGAAATTGAGATGAATGCCATAATTAGCATTCCTACTCCATTTAATGAGCCTGTTTTTAGTTTTGCACCGGGCTCACCGGAGAAAAAGGCTTTGAAGAAGCAGCTGGAGAAAATGCTGGGAGAGGAGATCGAGATTCCTTTGATAATCGGTGGCAAAGAGGTTAAAACAGGAGATTTTGCAGACTGCCGCTGCCCTCACGACCATCAGCATCTTCTCGGCCGTTACCATAAGGCTGGTCCGAAAGAGTTAGATTTGGCTGTGAAGGAGGCAAAAAAAGCCTGGAAGGGTTGGTCGGAGATGAACTGGACTTCACGGGCGGCCATATTTCTCCGGGCCGCAGAGCTTCTCGCCACAAAATATCGCGACGTGCTCAACGCATCGACCATGCTCGGGCAGTCAAAGACTGCGCATCAAGCGGAAATAGACTCCGCCTGCGAGTTGATCGATTTCTACCGCTTCAATCCCTATTACATGAGCCAGATCTACGCGCAGCAGCCAGATTCTTCTGCCGAGACGTGGAATTATATGGAATACCGGGCGTTAGAAGGTTTTGTTTTTGCTGTGACTCCTTTTAATTTCACATCGATTGCGGGGAACCTGCCCACGTCACCAGCCATGATGGGAAACACGGTCCTCTGGAAACCCGCTTCTTCTGCTGTCTACTCGGCCTATTTTCTCACATTGCTTTGGAAGGAAGCCGGTCTACCTGATGGAGTGATCAACTTCATTCCTGGTCCTGGACGATATATCGGAGATCCGGTCTTGGAGAAGCCAGAGTTAGCCGGCGTTCATTTCACCGGGAGCACTTCTGTTTTTCAGGGAATGTGGAAGACTATCGGCGCCAACTTGATGAAGTACAAAAGCTATCCCCGAATCGTGGGAGAGACTGGAGGGAAAGATTTTGTCTTCGTCCATGCGTCTGCTGATCCTCAGGCTGTGGTCATCGCTCTGGTCCGTGGCGCTTTTGAGTACCAGGGCCAGAAATGCTCTGCGGCCAGCCGTGCTTACATCCCTTCCAACCTCTGGCCATCCATAAGAGATGGACTCTTGAAAGAAGTTAAAACCATTAAAATGGGCGATGTCACGGATTTCACGAATTTCATGGGAGCTGTCATCGATAAGCCTGCTTTTGACAGCATCGTGGAGTATATCGAGTATGCGAAAAAGTCGAAGGAGGCCGAGATCATTCAAGGCGGAGCCTACGACGGCTCCAAAGGATACTTCATCGAACCCACCCTGGTCGAGGTCACGGATCCTAAACACAAGTTAATGGAAGAGGAGATATTCGGACCGGTTCTCACAATACATGTTTATCCCGAAACTAAATACAAGGAAACCCTGAAAGTCTGCGACAGTACTTCCCCTTACGGTTTGACAGGCTCGATTTTCGCCAACGAACGGGCGGCCATAGATGAAGCGTTCATCGCCCTCCGTCATGCAGCCGGAAACTTCTACATCAACGACAAGCCAACAGGTGCAGTCGTCAGCCAGCAGCCTTTTGGTGGAGCAAGAGGCTCCGGGACAAATGATAAGGCCGGGTCTTACCTGAACCTTCTGCGCTGGGTCAGCGCGCGTGCCGTGAAGGAGAACTTGAATCCTCCCAAGGATTACCGTTATCCTTTCATGCAAGAGAAATAATACAAAGAGAAACTCATAAAGGAGTGACGAATGAAAAAGATTCTGGATAAATTAAACATAAAAGAGATCAATATCGGAGCCTGTTCAGGTGAGGAAACCTGGTTTGAAGATCCAAAAGGCCAAGAGCTTATTTCATATAACCCGGCTACAGGAGAGCCGATTGCCAAAGTCATCCAGGCTACAGACAAAACTTACGAACAGGTCATTGAGCAGGCTGTTCAGGGATTTAAAACATGGCGCATGACTCCAGCCCCAAAGCGCGGCCTGGTCGTCAGAGACTTGGGAGAAGCCCTCAGAGAATTGAAGGAACCGCTTGGTGAACTGGTGACTCTGGAAATGGGGAAGATCAGAGCTGAGGGTATTGGAGAAGTCCAGGAGATGATCGACATCTGTGACTTTGCCGTGGGCCTTTCCCGCCAGCTCTATGGTTTGTCCATGCACTCTGAACGTCCCGCGCACAGAATGTTTGAGCAGTGGCATCCACTGGGAGCTGTCGGAATCATCTCCGCTTTTAATTTTCCTGTGGCTGTCTGGTCCTGGAATGCGGCCATTGCTGCGGTCTGCGGAGACCCGGTTGTCTGGAAGCCTTCATCGGATACGCCGTTAACCGCTGTGGCTGTCCAGCATGTGTGTAATAGAGTCATGTCGGACCACGGGCTTCAAGGAATCTTTAACATTGCCATTGGCCGCGGCGCCGTTGTTGGCGAGAGAATGATCAATGATGAGCAGCTTCCTTTGATTTCCTTTACAGGCTCAACACAGATGGGCCGCAGAGTTTCAGAGGCGGTGGCCAAGCGTTTTGGAAGAACGATCCTCGAGCTCGGCGGAAACAACGCCGTCATCGTTGCTGAGGATGCTGATTTAGACATGGCTGTTCGCACGATTCTTTTCGGAGCAGTGGGAACAGCTGGCCAGCGCTGCACAACTTCCCGGCGCATCATCATGCAAAAATCAATCGCTTCTGAGCTGACAGAGAGGATTATTCAGGGTTACAAGCAAGTGAATATCGGAAATCCATTGGAGGAAGGAATTCTCATGGGTCCACTGGTGACAAAGGCGGCGGTGGAAGATATGATGGCCGCTCTGGAGAAAGCCAAAGAGCAAGGTGGAGAAGTTGTCTATGGCGGGAATTGCCTTGAGAAATTGGGCGAGCAGTTTGTCGAGCCGACTATCGTCAAGATGCCAGCTCAGACGGAAATCGTTCATAATGAGACTTTTGCCCCGATCCTGTATCTTATGGAGTATGGAGATATCGAAGAAGCGATCAAGCTTCATAACGAAGTGCCGCAGGGCCTTTCCAGCGCGATATTCACTACAAACCTTCTGACTGCGGAAAAATTCCTCTCCCATGAAGGCTCAGATTGCGGGATCGCCAATGTCAATATCGGAACATCAGGAGCCGAAATCGGTGGTGCTTTTGGTGGTGAAAAGGAGACCGGAGGAGGCAGAGAGTCAGGCTCGGATGCCTGGAAAGGATACATGCGCCGTCAGACAAATACCGTCAATTGGTCGAAAGAGCTCCCGTTGGCCCAGGGCATCAAATTCGGAGATTGATGCGCGTCAAGGTCTCGCCGGATACTTCCGTCGAAGAACTCGTTGAACATTTTCCTGAAGCGGTTGGTTTTCTTTCACGCCGGGGAGTCAGATGCATCAGATGCGGAGAGCCCTTGTGGTGTACAGTGGGAGAGCTTTTACGAGAAGATGACATCGAGAGTCCTCAACTTCTTATCGATGAATTGAACGCACATATCCTAAAGAAAAAAGAACAAGAAGGAGCTTCGGGATAATCTCAACCTGAAAAGGGTCGAAACTTTCCGTTCCTCTGTGCGTATCTTCTTATGATAGCCTCCCCTGCAGGGGATTTTTCTCAACAGGAGAAATCAAAATGGCAAAGAAGCTTTACCGCTCCCAGGCTCAGAAAATGATCGGAGGCGTCTGCTCTGGTCTGGCAGAGTATTTTGACCTTGACGTCAACATTTTGCGGCTCCTGTTCGTTGCCTTGACTCTGCTCACAGCCATATTCCCGATGTTGATTTTCTACATCATCGCATGGCTCATTGTTCCAGTTGAGGAGGAAGTCAAGAAGAAAAAGACTGGTTGAGATTTCATTTCAGCAGACCAATTCATAAAGAATTCATAAAAATTTTTAATCCTGCCTGCCCCTGAGACTAATTCATTGACTTATCCCTTAATATTCGTTATTTTTTAGACTTCCCGAATTTGCTTCATCTCGATTCGCGGGTCTCGGATTATGTCGGACAAGGAACAGATACTCTTTAATCACATCGCTGTCGAAGGTGTGATCATGTCCGGAAAGCAAAAACTGGCTGATATCCTGGCGCAGAAAATCGGCGGAAAGGTTGTTTTAGACAGCGTGAACAATCCATATCTCAGAGATTTTTACAACGAAAAAGAAGGGGCTGCTTTTCTCACCCAGCTTGTTTTTCTTGTGAGTCGATACCATCAGCAAATAAGACTCATGCAGCGGGATTTATTCGAGGAAAGAATCATCTGCGACTATTTGTTCGAGAAGGATAAAATATACGCCTATCAGACTCTCACGGATGATGAGCTCATTGTCTATGAGAGGATATACAGCATATTTGAAGAAAGAGTGGCCAAACCTGACCTGGTCATTTATCTCCAGATCTCGCTGCCGACACTGTTGAAGAGAATTGCTAATGATGGAAGTCCACTCGAGAAAAATATATCAGAGAAATATTTGGAAGACATTCTCGAAGCGTATGATTATTTTTTCTTCAACTATCAGGCGGCGCCTCTTCTTGTGGTCAAAGCCGATAGCTTGGATTTCGATAGAGAAGAGGATATAATGGATTTGGTGGCTAAGATAAAGAAGATGAAGAAGAGCCCGCTCTACTATGTGCCTTTAGGCAAAGAGAATAAGAATTCGAAGAAATTGAAATAGATTGAAGACCTTTCTTTGAAGGCAGCCGTGTTGAAGGATTTTTAAGACTTTACCTCAATCTCGGTGTTAAAGACGGGATGGGGAGAAAGGATTGAACATGCCTGACGAAAAAACCAAAAAAGTGACCATTCCCTCTCTTCAGGCCAAGAAAGATAGGAATGAAAAAATTGTGGCCATCACTGCTTATGATTTTCCCGTGGCAAAGATTGTGGATGCCAGCGGTATCGACCTGATTCTGGTGGGGGATTCTCTGGGGATGGTGGTTTTAGGTTATGAAAACACCATTCCTGTGACCATGGAAGAGATGATTCACCACACTAAACCAGTCGTGCGTGCGGCAAAGAAAGCTTTGGTTGTGGGGGATATGCCTTATTTTTCTTTCCACTTATCTAATGAAGAGTCGGTTTATAATGCCTCTCTGTTCTTGAAAGAAGCCGGGGCTCATGCTGTTAAAATCGAGGGGGCCTCCAAGAAAAGGCTCAAGTTGATCGAAGCTCTCATCGAGGCTGAGATTCCGGTCATGGGACATGTCGGATTGACTCCTCAGTCCATCCATCATTTCGGGAAGTTTAAGGTTAAGGGGAAAGAAGTCGATGAGGCCGAAAAGATCATTCAGGATGCCTTGAACCTTGAAAATGCCGGCGTCTTTTCCGTGGTTCTGGAGTGCATACCCATGGAGCTGGCCAGAATCATCACAGAAAAGCTGACAGTCCCCACAATAGGGATTGGAGCGGGCCCTTATTGCGATGGTCAGATTCTTGTTTTTCATGATTTAGTGGGTTATTCAAACGGTTACCTGCCTAAATTTGTTAAAAAGTATGCGGATATTCATGAACTCATCAACCGGGCTGTCCAGGGATACATGGAGGATGTCAAAAAAGGTAAGTTTCCTGATGACAACCATTCGTATCATCTCAAACCAGAGTTGCTTCAAAAGATCATTGAAAAAGACACCGGAACTTCTGTAAAGAAAAAAAAGAGATGAAAGTCTGAAGAGACAAGAGAAGGATAGGCAGAGAAGACCTTAAACATTCCAGGCCGATGAGAATAATCACAAAAGCCAGAGAAATGCATGATGCTGTGGAGGAAGAGAAGTCTCATGGGAAGAGCATTGGATTCGTTCCCACCATGGGATTTCTGCATGAAGGACATCTGAGTCTGGTGAGAGAGTCCGTGCAGCGGGCAGATGTGACTGTTGTCAGTATTTACGTCAACCCGGCTCAGTTCGGTCCGAAAGAGGACTTGAGAGAGTACCCTCGAGATATCAACCGCGATACTGAGATATTAGAGGCTGAAGGAGTGGATTATGTATTTTCTCCGGGTAATGAGGAGATCTATCCAGTGGGATACAAAACTTATGTCGAGGTTCATGATTTGCAGGATACGCTCTGTGGCCATTCTCGTCCCGGTCATTTCCGGGGTGTTTGCACGGTCGTGCTGAAGCTCTTCAATATTATTGGACCGGATATCGCTTATTTTGGCCAGAAAGATGCTCAGCAGGCGATTATACTCAAGAGAATGGTCCAGGACCTCAATCTTGGAGTGAAGATTGAAGTCTTGCCCATAGTGAGGGAGAAGGAAGGCATGGCACTCAGTTCCCGTAACACCTACTTGGATCAAGAAGAGAGAAAAGCGGCTCGAGTCCTATCTGAGAGCCTGGAAGAGGCTCGGGAGATGGTTAAGAATGGAGTGCAGGATTCAGGTCAGATCATCAGCCGGATGAAAGATAGGATCTCTCAAGAGCCCCGAGCGAAGATAGATTATGTGGAGATCGTGGACATGGAGAACCTGAATCCTGTGGCAAAAATAGAGAAAGAGGCTCTGGCTGCTCTGGCTGTTTTCATCGGAAAGGTCAGGCTGATTGATAACACGATTCTCAAGTTGAAGGAGTAATTCACGATGAAGAGAATTATGCTCAAAGCAAAGATTCAGAAACTCACGGTCACAGAAACCAATCTGGAGTACGAAGGAAGTCTCACGCTGGATGAAGATTTGATGAAGACCGCGGATATGAAGCCTTTTGAACAGGTGCATGTCTACAATATTTCCAATGGGGAAAGGTTTTCTACCTACTTGATCAAAGGAGCCAGAGATTCAGGTGTGGTCGGTGTCAATGGAGCTGCTGTTCATAAAGCAAAAAAAGGAGATAAACTGATCGTGGCATCCTATGTGATATTAGAAGAAGAAGAGATTGATTATTTTATGCCGAAAGTCCTGATTGTGGGCGAGGATAATAAGGTCAAGAAAATAAAATAGATTAAAAAAGGGGACAGGCCCCTTTTTTCTGCTTTTTTTAAGTTTCTTATTTCAACGCCCAGTCTTTGAGAGCTTCGTACTCCACTTCGCCGCAGATGACGTCGTTAGTCTCTGTGTCAAAAAAAGTGGGTGTCCGGAGCTGACCTCCGCATTTGGGCGCGATAACGTCTTTGAAAGAACGCATAAGGTCTGCGTTTTCCTCATTGTGCCAGATTTCGAGCTTTTCTAGTTCGACTCCTTCTTTTTCAATCAACCTGTCCACCAGGGGCATCATATTCCTACAGTGGGGGCATTCTCTTGCCCAGAACATTATCTTTTTTTTCATTCTATTTTCTCCTTACAAAGAGCCCACACCAGCACTCTCCCTTCTCTCTGTAGGTGTTGTGAGCGAGGAAGTTGCAGGGGCAGACAAGTTTTAAATCCTGTTCAAAATCTTTGGTTATTAGTCTACAAGGGCAATACTTGAGACCATGATTTTTTTCGTTATTAAATATTCCTTCCAGGAGCATGTTGACTTTTTCCCTGTCGGGATTCACCTCAAACTCGTTTTTTTCTGTGAATTTTTCGATCGCTTCCCGGAATTCGGCTTTTTCGAAGTCGGCCTTCTCTGTTTTGGGGGTTGAGCATATTATCTCGGCTTCAGCGGAGGAGATTTCAACGTAAGCGTTTTTTACCTGACAGGTGGGACATATCTCTGGGGGGTTGACTCCGTAGTGGATGTCATTGCAAACAAAACACCGCCAAAGTTTTTTCATTTCACTACTTCACTCGTTTATTTACAACCAGTTAAAAGGAACCAATGGGATTATCCCATTTTTGCCATTTCCTGTTCCATCTCGGACTTTCTTGTGCAGTAATAGCCATTTTTCAGGCTCATTTGCATGTAGACAGGACATTTGGCGCAGATGCATCCCTTTTCCTCAGTAATGATTTTGCTTTGCCCGACCAGAGGATGGCAGTAGCCGAGCTCAGTTTCTTCAGGCACATAGGTTGGGCAGGATTTGCAGATGCACATGGTCTTGACTATGGAGAACTTCTCTTCAAACTCGGCAATCTGGGCATCTGCCTCTTCTGAGGTCATGCCTTTTTTCTCAATCAACAGCTTCTTTATAACATCTTTCTGGCTCACCTTTTCTTTTGTGGGTTGAGTGGCAGTCGGCTCTTCAACTGGAGCTTCTCNNCAAAGTGGGTCATCATGAGTCCTAGAAGGCCGCATCCACTCTTTCCGAAGAAATCTCTTCTATTCATGAATCCCTCCTTCTTCGCGTTAAAATCTATTTAATACGGGAAAATCTTCTGTATGTCAAATGATTGGAGTCTGATCTATAGCGCCTCCTGTCATTACAATTTTGGGGATTCTTCCGAGTCGGGTTTCCATTTTCCGTTTCTTCGAGAGAAGATAAAATACAATAAAAGGAGTTATGAGAATAGAATCAGGGCTAGACATTAGACATTTTGAAATTGGTGTCAGGCTTATTCAGTATTTTAAGATTCTGGGCTTCATCGCAAACTTCCGGGAATTCGCTTCGATTCAATTGAGCAAAGATTCCTAATAATGTGTAATGTCGAGTCCTGATCCCTAAAGGGTTTTCAAGTAGGCGATAAGGTCGGCTGTTTCCTGTTCGGAGAGAGAAGGAAAAGCTGGCATGGCCCGAAAAGGCTTTTTGAGCTGGAGCAAGATATTCTCGACAGTGGCGGGGCGCATGCTGAAAGGCAAGGCATCTCGTTTCAGTAAATTTTTTAGACCCGGACCGTGCCTGGATTCTTCTCTATCCGCATAGTGGCAGGAAGCGCATTGGCTTTTGAAAAGTGTCCTCCCATTCTCAATTATCCCTGGAGAGGAAGGGAGGCGAGATGGGGATGGCTGTGTGGCCTTCTGTGGCTCGATAGACGTTCTCAACAAGAAATAGGCCGCTGAAGTGCTGAAGACAACAAAACATAAGGCGAACACAATTAAACCCATGACAGGTGCGAACTTGAGGAACTGCTTGAAGAAGCGAATGATACTTATCTTCAACAGGAAAACGATCAATAAGGCCAAGGCCAGTACTCCATGGAAGACAGCTCTTGTGGAGATGCTGTCTCCTGTCATCACCCAGTATCTCATGCCGAGAAAGCTGTTGACTAAGAGAAGTAATGCGAAAACAATGCCAGAGGTTTTATGCAGCTTTCTCAAAGATTCCGGACTTGATTTTCGTTTTGTTCTCCCCATAAGAGTAAGCATGCTGATGAGAGAGACCAAGCCGGCTGTGAAAATAGCCACGGCGATGATGGATTTAGCCATGAATAGAGACATGAGTTTCTCTTTCTTATTAATCCAGACGGTAGTTGGGAGCCTCTTTGGTGATAATCACATCATGAACGTGACTTTCTCTGACTCCTGCGGCTGAAATTTTTATGAATTTTGCTTTTTTCTGGAGCTTTTCAATAGTTTTACACCCAGCGTACCCCATTCCTGCTTTGAGTCCTTCGACCATCATTTGAATAATATGGGACACACTCCCTTTATATGGAACCCGACCCTCTATTCCTTCAGGAGCAATCTTATCTTCGCTTGTGAGAGTGTCCTGGAAATATCGATCCCGGCTGCCCTGTTTCATGGCTTCAATCGAGCCCATGCCTCGATAAGTCTTGTAAGAACGGCCTTGATAGATAATCACTTCGCCCGGAGATTCTTCCGTTCCGGCGAGGACATTGCCGAGCATGACGGAACTGGCCCCGGCTACGATGGCTTTGGTGATGTCTCCAGAGTACTTTATACCTCCGTCTGCGATTAGAGGAATTCCCTCTGATTGTGTGACTTTGAACACATCTGAGATGGCTGTGATTTGAGGGATTCCAGCGCCGGTGACCACGCGTGTCGTGCAGATAGAACCCGGTCCGACGCCTACCTTCACGGCATCTATTCCAAGCTCGACGAGTTCCTTGGCTGCCTCTGTTGTTCCGATGTTTCCGGTTATGAGCTCTTGTTTGGGGAATTCCTTTTTTAGCATCTTAACTGTGTCCAGTACTCTTTGGGAATGGCCGTGAGCGGTGTCGATGACCAGGACATCGAGCTTGGCTTCAATTAATGCTTTCACTCTATCCAGAGTTTCTTCTCCTACTCCGATGGCGGCTCCAACCATTAAGCGTCCGAAATCGTCTTTGGATGCTCGGGGATACTGGATCCTCTTGAGGACATCCTTGTAGGTGATCAATCCTTTTAGGCAGTGATTCTCATCCACCATCAAGATTTTTTCAATCTTGTGCTTGTGGAAGAGCTTTTCCGCTTCTTCAAGGGATGTTCCCAACGGCACGGTGACTAAATCCTTGGTCATGATTTTTTCTATTGTCAAGTTGAGGCGCGTTTCGAATCGAATATCCCGGCTGGTGAGAATCCCCACCAATTTATTTTTTTCATCCGTGATCGGAAGCCCTGAGATTTTGTACCTTTCCATCACTTCCCGAGCTTCGTAGATTTTATTGTTGGGCCTCATCGTGATCGGATCGACGATCATCCCGCTTTCATGGCGCTTGACTTTGTCCACTTCTTCGGCCTGTTTATCTAAGGGCATGTTCCGGTGGATGATTCCGATGCCACCCTGTTGAGCCAGGGCAATAGCCATTTTTGATTCTGTGACAGTATCCATGGCTGAGCTAACGAGGGGGATACTGAGGCCGATATTCCGGCTGAATTGTGTCGAAACATCCGCTTGGGCTGGGATCACATCAGATTTCGCGGGAAGAACAAGAACGTCGTCAAAAGTCAGCCCTTCTTTTATTTTTTGATCTAACATTTTATCCACCTCATCTTTTCTTTTTTTTCTTTTTTCTCTTTTTGGGGATCATGGATCTTGCCTTCTTGGCTCTTGGTGTGGCTGAACCCTGAGGACGCTGATAATAAAGAGGCTGCTCTTTTCTCTCTGGAATTTCTTCTTCCTTCACAGGCTGGAGGAGGAAAAGGTAGCGAATGGTTTCTTCCTCAATCCTGTCCATCATGGACTGGAACATATCATAGCTTTCTCTTTTGTATTCCACCAGAGGATCTCTTTGGCCGTATCCTCTCAGCCCAATCCCTTCCTTGAGATGGTCCATTGCGAGCAGGTGGTCTTTCCACTGGGAGTCTGTGAGTTGGAGCATGATGACTCTCTCGAATTCCCTCATGCGTTCGGAGCCGAGGATCTGTTCTTTTTCCGCATAGCCATCTTTCAGAGCTTGTGTGACCTTCTCTTTCAATTCATCATAGTTGATAGTATCCCAATCGATGCGAAGCTCTTCGATGTCCAAACCGAATTGGGAGGCGATCCCTTTTCTGAGACCTTCTGTATCCCATTCTTCGGGAGATTTGTCCTTGTTCGTGTGGTTTTCCATCATCCATTCGACAAGGGTTCCGATCAGCTCCTGGATGAATTCTTTCATGTCTTTGCCGTGTAGGATTTCTCTTCTTTGCTTGTAGATGGATTCCCGCTGCTTGTTCATCACATCGTCGTATTCCAGGAGATGTTTCCGGATGGAAAAGTTATGGCCTTCCACCTGTTTTTGGGCTCTTTCGATGGCTTTGCTCACTATGCCGTGCTCGATTGGGATTCCTTCGGCCATGCCGATTCTCGCCATTATGCCTGAAATTCGGTCGCTTCCGAATATCCGCATCAAGTCGTCTTCTAAAGAGAGATAGAACCGCGAAGAACCCGGGTCTCCCTGCCTTCCCGCTCTCCCGCGGAGCTGATTATCGATCCTTCTGGCTTCGTGTCGTTCCGTACCGATAATATGGAGTCCGTTTTGATCTATGACTTTTTTATTCTCAATCTGTGTGATGTTTTCTGCATCCGCTAAAGCTCGTTCCCAATCTTCTTGAGAGGCTTTAGTGGTGTCGATTCCCTTTTTCCTGAGCTGTTCTGTAGCCAAGAATTCTGGATTTCCTCCCAACAGGATATCCACGCCCCGGCCAGCCATATTTGTGGCGATGGTGACGGAACCCACCCTTCCGGCCTGGGCAATTATATTGGCTTCCATTTCGTGGTATTTAGCGTTGAGGACCACATGCTTTATGCCTTTTTTTCTCAAGAGCGAGCTCAGATGTTCAGAGTTTTCGATGGAAATCGTACCGACCAGGACTGGCCGTCCCTTCTCGTTGCTTTCAGTGATTTCCTCAACGACAGCATTCCACTTTTCTTTTTGTGTTCTGTATATCACATCGTGGTGTTCATAGCGGACAAGGGTTTTATTGGTGGGGACTTCCACAACGTCCAGTTTATATATGGATTGAAATTCAGTGGCTTCAGTGACGGCTGTTCCTGTCATTCCCGCCAGCTTGTCATACATTCTGAAATAATTCTGGAAGGTGACTGATGCTAGGGTTTGATACTCTTCTTCAATCCGGACTTTTTCCTTTGCTTCCAGAGCCTGGTGCAGGCCGTCGCTGTAGCGTCGTCCGGGCATGAGGCGGCCTGTGAATTCATCCACGATGACTACCTTGCCTTCTTTGACCATGTAGTCCACATCTTTTTTGAACAGATTATGAGCTTTAAGAGATTGATTGATGTGATGGACAAGGTCCATATGGGCCAGGTCATAAAGGTTGGGAACCTTGAGGAATTTTTCGGCCTCGCCAACGCCTTCTTCGGTCAGAGTTGTCGTTCGGGTCTTCTCATCCACTTGGTAGTGTCTTTGACTGAGACGGCGGATGAGATTGTCCACTTTGTAGTAGAGCGAAGTCGATTCTTCTGTCGGACCGGATATGATAAGAGGAGTCCGGGCTTCATCTATGAGGATGCTGTCGACTTCGTCCACGATGGCAAAGTTATGTTCTCTCTGGGCAAGGTCGGATAGGCGAAATTTCATGTTATCCCGCAGGTAGTCGAAACCGAATTCGTTATTCGTGCCGTAGGTGATATCTTTGCGGTAGGCCTCAAATCTTTCCGCGTCTCCCATGTCATGCTGAATCGTCCCGACTTCAAGACCTAGAAAATTGTAGATGGGCCCCATCCACTCTGTATCTCTTTTAGCCAGATAATCATTCACGGTAACGATATGAACTCCTTTGCCATCAAGAGCGTTCAAATAAGCGGGGAGAGTGGCGACCAGGGTCTTTCCTTCCCCGGTTTTCATTTCTGCGATTTTCCCCTGATGGAGGACAACGCCGCCTATGAGCTGGACGTCAAAGTGACGCATATGGATGGTCCGTTTCCCCGCTTCTCGAACAACAGCAAAGGTTTCTATGAGGATATCATCCAGTGATGCTCCCTGGCTGATTTTTTCTTTGAATTCTGCCGTTTTGGCGCGAAGCTGGTCGTTGCTGAGTTTCTGAATTTGAGACTCAAGCTCATTTATGGCTGAGGCATAGGGCTGGAGTCTTTTCAGATCTCTCTCGTTTTTCGTACCGAAAATTTTTTGAACTAGCCATTTAAACATTTGAATAATTTGTAGCAGAAAGCCTGAGCCTTGTCAATTTAGCTCAAAGAGGGGGACGAAAAGAAGAAAAAAGGAACAGGCTGGAATTACCAATAAATCGGTTTTAAAACAAAGAATTCATCTTTCGTCTGGTTGACAGCAAAAATAATATACTGTAGGTTGAATAGACTCAGGAATCGAATAAGGATATTTATGTTGAGGATGTCGGTAAGAGTGCGAAAGATTCTGCTTATACTCCTTGTGTTTTTGTTTTTTCTTCTCATTTATCAATTCTTTGTGAAAAAAGATATGACAGATTTTGGAGTCTGTTACAAGGCTGGGAAAAGGATCGTGAATGGCGAGATGCTCTACCAAGTTTCAGATGGTCATCTTCAGTTTAAGTATTTTCCTGCATCGGCTGTGATTTTTTCTGTGTTGACTCTGTTCCCGTTTGAAATGGCGAAGATGTTGTGGTATTTCCTCGAGCTTACTCTTTTGTTCCTCTGTTTGACTATTGCTTATGATCTCCTCCCAGAAAAGCATAAGAAAAAGGGATCTATGGTGGCTCTGACTTTTTTGGTCTTGTTGAAATTCGTCGGCCGGGAGATGGAACTTGGACAGATCAATATTTTGATGGCCTTTCTTCTGATAATGATGGTCAAAGCTCTGGTTGAGAGTAAGGAGTGGCAGGCGGGCTTACTCTGGGGTTTTTCATTGATTTTCAAGCCTTATGCCTTAGTGTTTCTCCCTTACTTTATCCTCAAGAAAAAAATTAAAGCGGTGGCCTCAGGAATTGGAATTCTTGCGATGGGTTTAGTTCTCACCGTCTTTTTCTATGGTTTCAGGCAGAGTTTTTTTGTTTTGAAAGAGTGGCAGCGAACATTATCCCTTTCCACGCCTTCATTACTTGACCATTATGACAACAGTTCGGTATTTGCCTTTTTCTTGAAAAATCTTCCAGCTGATAAAAATGAATTGGCATGGATATTAAGCCTCTGTACAGCTATACTTCTTGGTATTTTTCTGTTGTGGATTATGTATTCGGGGAAGAAATTAAGAGTGACACAACCAGAGGTCCTAGAGTCTTCGTTTTTATTCATAATGATTCCGTTTTTTTCTCCTCTCTCTTGGTACTACAATTATCTTTACGCCATCCCGGCTGTGGTTTTTCTCATGAACTGGATGGATAAATTTCCACCGGCCATGAAATACATTTTAATCGCCAATTTTATTTGTATAGGAGCCAGCCTGAGAGAAGTTTTGGGCAAGGGTGTATTTCGTTTTTATACTCAGCATTCTTTAGTCGTCGTCAGTTTTTTGATCCTTCTTTTTTATCTTTTTTATTTGAGGATCAAGATGGAGTCAGGGCAGGTTGAAGCAAAACCCTGAAAATTTTGAAATAATATGCGCATTTAAGCCAGTAATTCATTATTTCTTTGCTAGAGTCTCTTCGATTCAGTGTGAGCAAGCGGTTAGATAACATTCAGGGATGTATTTACTCCAGTCAGATTTTTCACGCCATTCCCTCATCAACCTTCTCGACCCTGTGGAACTCCGCTTAGAATATTAAAGGTTTCTGAAATCAATGAGGCCTCGAAGACTTCCTCTGAGCTATACAGACTATTGAAATGATCAAAATCTGAATCCGGGGGGATTGATTTTTTTCTCTGATTTCATTATCATTTTCAGTAGAAGTATTGAGAATCATTCTCAATTAGTGATTAAAGGATACAGAATATGTCTGAACTGATCAGCTTGATCCAAGCTCCTCCTGATACACCATTGAAGATCGTGGATATACACGGCGGACATGGTATCCGCCGAAGACTGATGGCGATGGGTTTTCATAAGGATGATACTGTTGAACTGGATTCACGTGCCATTCTTCGGGGGCCAGTCCTGGTGAAGAATCTAACTTCAGATACATCGGTCGCTCTGGGTAGGGGAGTTGCTCAAAAAATTATGGTCGAAATAATTGAATAAAGAAAATAACGATCCCGATGTCGTATTCATCGGACAGCCGAATTGCGGAAAAAGTACTCTCTTTAACGCCATCGCTGGGCTGAAAGCGGACACGTCCAATTTTCCAGGCACATCCATTGAACATACCCACAGCAAGGTCAATGTTGAAGGATATATTTTAAACATAATCGATTTACCAGGGTCCTATTCTCTGAATCCTTCTGACCCTTCTGAAAAAGTCGCTCTTGCTCATTTATTCCATGAGAAGCCGAGCTTGGTCATTAATGTAATTGACGCTTCCATTCTTGGCAGGAGTCTTGAACTCACTCTGGAGCTTATTGAATTGGGATACCCAATGGTTATCGCGCTGAACATGGTTGATCTTGCAGAAAAAAAGGGAATTAAAATTGATGTAAGGAAACTCGAGAAGATTCTTGGCGTCCCTGTGATTCCGACCATAGCCACTCATGGTCGAGGGATCAAGGAACTTTTGGATGCTGTCCTTCAAGGCTTGGAGGAAGGATTAACTGTATCCCCAATCGAATGGTCCAGAGATGTGGAGCAAAAAATTGAGGAGCTGATTCATCTCCTTCCAAAAGATTTCCCTTTTGTTTCGAACAAGAGATTCACAGCCATCCATATGATCGAGGCTAATAAGCTTTTTTTTGATAAGGTGCTCAAAGATATCAATCCACCTTTAAAAAAAGCCCTGGATCGAGTGAGACGTGACCTTGAGACTATGCACAACGCCCCAGCTTACGAAGTCATCTCGGCCGAAAGGCATCATCTCGCCCTCAAGATTTTTGAAGAATGCAGCCAAGTACTCAGAGGAAAAAGAGTCAGATTTGAAGAAAAAATCGATGATATCATCATGCATCCTTTCTTTGGCTACATCATTCTTCTGGCTGTTTTTTGCGGCTTTTTCTTTGTCATTTTCGAGGTTGGAAATCCCTTAGAAACGCTTCTTCTTGATCCTTTGACCAACTTGAGACATTCCCTTTCGCTGAGCCTCGGAACAGGTGTGTTGTATTATTTGATTGATGGTTTGCTTGCAGGTATAGGAGGAGGCGCAGCCATTGTTCTTCCGTATTTCCTTCCTTTAATTTTTCTGATGTCTTTTTTGGAAGATGTGGGCTATCTCGCTCGAGCAGGCTTTTTAATGGATACTTTTATGCACAAGATCGGACTCCACGGAAAATCCATATCCCCTTTTATCCTGGGTTTTGGCTGCAATGTCCCAGCTATAGTATCTACCCGAGCTCTGGAATCCCGCAGGGACCGGGTTATTACATCTCTGCTCATTCCCTTTATTCCCTGTTCAGCGCGGACAACGATCATCCTGGCCTTAGTTGCTTTTTACCTGGGTCCGTTGTGGGCTTTTGGATTTTATGTGTTCAATATTCTCCTGGTGGCCGTGCTCGGCCGGATAATAACACTCTTTTACCGGACTCCTTCGCCCGGATTGATCCTTGAAATCCCATCTTTGAAGATACCCTCGATAAAAAACATGATGAAGAAAACATTTTTCCAGATGAAATCCTTCATCAAGTTTGCCTGGCCTATACTGATCGCAGGAAGCATTGTATTGGGATTTCTTCAATACTTGCATTTTGACAGGTTCATCAATTTGATGCTTTCCCCTCTGGTGGAAAAGGGCCTTGGCCTGCCCCGGGACTTGGGAGTCACTCTCGTGTTTGGGTTCTTGAGGAAAGAGCTTTCTTTAGTAATGATGCTCCAGGCGCTCGATGTCAACTATAGGGACTTACTGACAGTCATTTCCAAAGAACAGCTCATCGTTTTCACTGTGTTTATCAACTTTTTCATCCCCTGTCTTTCAACAGTGGCTCTTCTCTGGAAAGAGATAGGGAAGAGAGTGGCGCTTCTTTCGATGGTATTGAATACGGGGGTTGCAATAATCCTCAGCTTTATCGCTCGAATGATTCTTGGGAAATAACCTGGAATCTATCCTTTCCCTTCAAGGATAACCGCTGCAACAGCGTAATCTTTCAGGTGAGAGATGGAGACGTGGGATTTCTCTATGTGAAATCTTTCTTTATTCTTGATTTTTAACTCGGGTTTTCCAGAAGAGAGATTATAGAGCTCAACATCGGTCCAGCTTATCCTTCTTCCTAAGGCTTTGAAGAAGGCTTCTTTGGCAGCAAACCGGGCGGCCAAATGCTGGTACCTATTTTTTTTCTTCAGGCAGTAATCGATCTCGTCAGAGGTGAAGATCTTCTCCAGGAAACGGGGTGTTTTTTCTGCTATTTTTTCAACACGCTCCACTTCGATGATGTCGATGCCTGTTCCGAGTATCATATCCCTATCTCCTTCATGCTTTGACTCAACTGCAAAATATTGGGCCAGTTGAGAATCTTCTGATATATACCTAAATTGTCTTATATTAACTTATATTTACTTTAATTATCTTTTATGCCTTCTTATCTTAAATTTCTCTCAGAAATGGATATCATTCTGTCCTTAGCTTGTCAACAAGGCCTTGAGCCACTTTCTTCCCTACAATCTTGGCCAATTCTTCGATCGAGGCTTTTTTTATCTCCTCTACACTTTTGTATTTTATCAACAGGGCTGCTTTTTTCTTTGGCCCTATCCCTTCAATCCCATCCAGCCGGGATTCGAAGCTTTTCTTTTTCCTCCTCAAACGGTGGAAAGAAAGAGCAAAGCGGTGAGATTCGTCCCTTATATTCTGAAAGAGTTTGAGGACAGAGGAAGTCTTTTCCAGCCGTATCCCATTCTTCCTAGATGGTGTGAAAATGATTTCTTCTTTTTTTGCCAATGAGACAACAGGAAGATGGCTTAATCCCAATTCTTCAAGAACTGCCTTGGCTGCATTCAGTTGGCCTTTTCCTCCGTCCACAAGGATTAAATCCGGGAAGGCCTTCTTCTCCTGGAGGAGTCTCGTGTACCTTCTTTTGATGACCTCCTGAATGCTGGCCACATCGTTCGGGCCCTCCACACTCTTGATTTTGTATTTTCGGTAATCATTTTTTTGGGGGAGTCCGTTCTCAAATACAACAACAGAGCCCACAGATTCATCTCCTCCTGTGTTAGAGATATCGTATCCCTCGATACGAACAGGAAGGGTTTTGAGTTCGATGATTTTTCTCATTTCTTCAAGAGGAGAGAGGTCCTCGGATTTTTTTCGCATCAGAATTTCGGCATTTGTATTGGCCAAGCTGACCAGTTTCTTGTTTTTTCCTCTAATCGGGGTGAGGATTTCAACTTTTTTTTGCTTTTTTTTCAAGAGCATTTTTGAGAGTTTTTCTTTTCTGTCTGGCGCAAAAGGAAGAAGTATCTTATCTGGGATATTCTTTCTTTTCTCATAAAAGTCCCACAAGCAAGCGGAAAGGATTTTTGTGTTTGAAACCTCTTCTTTCTCCTGAACGGTGAGCTCTTCAGATTCGATGACTTTACCTCTTCTCATCATGAAGACATAGACTGCGATGTTTTCGTTTTCCCGTGCGAAACCGAATATATCAATATCTTCCATCTGGACGGATATGAGCTTCGGTCTCTCTTTTATATCTTCGATAGTATGAATGAGGTCTCGCCAGTGGGCCGCCTGTTCGAATTCCTTTCTTGAAGCTGATTCGCGCATTTTAAGCTTCAAAATGCTCAACAGCTTTTCCGTTTTCCCATCCAGGAAGAGAAGTGCGTTCTCCACGCTCTCCCTGTAATCCGATTCGGAGATGTATTTAACGCATGGAGCGGAGCAGAGTTTGAGGTCATATTCGAGACAAGGCCTTTTCCTTTTTCCTGGAACAGCTTCCTCACAGGTTCGGATACCGAAGTATTTGGCGATAAGGTGGCTCGTTTGTCTCGCTTGCTGAGCCGGGCTGTACGGTCCATAATATTTGGCTCCGTCTTCCTCCACTCTTCTTGTTAATATGAGCGCTGGAAACTTTTTTCGGAGCGTCATTTTCAGGAACGGAAAGCTTTTATCGTCCTTGAGCCTCAGGTTATACTTGGGTTGGTAGGTGCGGATAAAATTATTCTCGAGGAAGGCGGCTTCTTTCGTGGAACCAGTCAGGATAAAATCGACATCCCATGTTTCAGAGAGGATATTTTTGGTTTTTACATCTGAGGTCTGCTGGAAGTAAGATTTCACTCTATCCCGTAAAGAGCGGGCCTTCCCGATATAAATCACCTCTCCCGTTCGAGTCTTAAAAAAGTATATGCCAGCTTTTTGCGGCAGAGTCAGCACTTTTTTTCTCAAACGGCTCGTCATAGTATCTTTCTGTCGGAATAGAAATTTAAAACTCGCTCAGGCGACTAATTCCAGCTCCCTTTTTTTCAATTTATTGAGCTCATCCCTGAATTTGGCGGCTTTTTCAAACTCCAGGTTTCTAGCTGCCTCCTTCATCAATTTTTCCAGTTTTTCCATCCTTTCTTTTCTCTTTTGAGGTGAAAGATAGATGTCTTTCTCCTCTGAGATCCGTGAATAATCAAAATAATCCCTCTCGTATATGCTGGTCAAGACCTCATCTATCCTTTTTTTAATGGATTTAGGAGTAATGTTGTTCTTCGTGTTGAATTCCTGTTGGATCTTTCTCCTCCTGTTTGTCTCAGTAATTGCTTTGTTCATAGAGTCTGTCATGTTGTCTGCATAGAGAATGGTTCTCCCTTCAACGTTCCTTGCTGCACGCCCGAAAGTCTGAATCAGAGAGCTTGCTGAGCGGAGAAATCCTTCTTTGTCTGCATCCAGGATCGCCACAAGCGAGACTTCAGGCAGGTCAAGCCCTTCTCTGAGGAGGTTGATGCCGATGAGCGCATCGAATTTTCCCTTTCTCAGGTCTCTGAGTATGTTCACGCGTTCAAGCGTGTCAATCTCAGAATGAAGATAGCGAACGCGGAGACCGAGCTCATGGTAATGCCGAGTCAAGCTTTCTGCCATTTTTTTAGTCAATGTCGTGACCAGGATTCGCTCGTTCTTCTTCGCTCTTGTTTCGATTTCAGCCATTAAATCATCGATTTGACCTTTAACCGGACGGACTTCTATCTCAGGGTCTATAAGACCCGTCGGCCGGATGATCTGCTCGACGACTTTATTCATCGTCTTTTTCAGTTCATAGGGACCGGGAGTGGCCGACACATACAGGACTTGATTGACCCGGCTCTCGTATTCTTCGAAATTGAGAGGCCGGTTGTCCAGGGCTGAGGGCAGGCGGAATCCATGTTCAATAAGAGTCTGCTTTCGTGAGCGATCTCCGAAGTACATCCCTCCGATTTGAGGGATAGTGACGTGGGATTCATCGATTATAGTCAGAAAGTCAGGAGGAAAATAATCGAGGAGAGTGTAGGGCGGCTCTCCGGGTTTTCTCAAGGAGAGATAGAGTGAGTAGTTTTCTATTCCGGGACAGTAACCGAATTCTCTCAGCATTTCCAGGTCAAACAGTGTTCTCTCTTCGATTCGGTTGGCTTCGATGAGTTTGTCCTGTTCTTTAAAAAAAGCGATTCTCTCCTCGAGTTCCTTTTCAATGCTGCGGATCGCATAATCAAGAATATCCGGAGGAGTGGAGAAAAAGGTTCTCGGATAGATGAGGATTTTCTCGTAACTGTCCAGCGTTTTGCCTAGAAGAGGATCGATTGCGGAAATTTTAGATATTCCGCTTTCACCAAGCTCGAATCGGTAGGCAAAATCCTCATAAGAAGGAAAAACTTCGATGACGTCCCCCCGTACACGAAATGTTCCCCTTTTCAACTCCTTTTCTTCTCGTTCGTACTGTATTTCGACCAGGTTTTTGA
>JABAOH010095756.1_pt4 | contig 38072 bp, 46 predicted proteins | sample 7062181 | NCBI WGS metagenome assembly JABAOH01 (sample SAMN14538630, study PRJNA623070) | marine sediment metagenome | biome: marine biome [ENVO:00000428]; feature: marine pelagic biome [ENVO:01000023]; material: deep marine sediment [ENVO:00002113]; isolation source: pool of 5 deep marine... | reverse complement strand
ATGTGGATAAGGGCTGAAAGCATCTAAGCCCGAAGCCATCCCTGAAAAGAGGCACCTCCAAGCGCATCCGTAGAAGACGGGCTTGATAGGACGGCGGTGTAAGCGGGAAGCCTTCGGGCGACCCGTTCAGCCGGCCGTTACTAACGCGCGTAGCCACAATCCCCTTGCTGGTCTGGCCGTTTCACAGGTCGCGTATGGTCGTCCCGACTCCATTTTGTGCTTCTGTATCTGCTCGTTGTCTATGCTACTGAAACGACGGAGCAACATATATGGAGCCTTGAGATAATCGAGGACCGAAATGAATCAGAGGGAGTGCCGCTACTGCGAAGCGATCGGGAGGCAAGATGAGGCCTACCAGGTGAAGCGTGCAAACCACGCTCTGGATACCTCTCATCCTCGGTGCGACATCCACTGGCGCTTTGAATGCGCTGAGTGTCGGAAGGCCTGGCACTTCCACGCTGTGGCCTACTGTCCCCAAGCCGAGGAGTTCTATTGTCTTCACTGCTCGCAGGCGTATCGGGCTCCGCGGGAGGAATTCTGGGACTGGTCCTACTACTATCGTCTTCGTTGTCCATGGAACGATGAGTGGCATGCCGCCCTGGACTACTTGGAATTCATGGGCGAGCATCCTTGGCAGCTCAGACCCGAGTGTCTTCGAGAGAAGGTGGGCATGTCGCCAGAAGAGGAGATCCCTCCAGTCTGGGACTTCCACACCCTGCCCGTCAACGAAGTAGGCGACGAAGATATCAGACGAGGATGGAACGACGTTGCGGAGTGGTGGATGTCACGCTACAATCCGCGAGGCGACATCAACCGGGAGTGGGTCATCGACCCCGTGCTCCTCGACTACCTACGAGATGTCCACGGGTTGAGCGTTCTCGATGCCGGGTGCGGAACGGGGTACCTCGCGCGGATCCTTGCCCAAGAGGGCGCCAGGGTCGTCGGCGTAGACCTATCCAGCGGACTCCTGTCCACCGCCAAGCAGGAGGAGGCGAGGGAGCCGCTGGGGATTGAGTATCACGAGGGGGACCTTTCGGACCTCTCCTTCCTCGAAGACGGCTCCTTTGATGCAGCGGTCTCCAACGTTGTTCTGCAGGACGTGCGGCGCTGCAGCGAGGCCATCGCGGAGATCTACCGCGTGCTGCGGCCAGGAGGGCGCTTCATCTTCAGCATAACCCACCCGGCCTTCGATCGCCCCCCAGGCGAGTGGATAAGAGAGCCTGAGGATAGTGAACGGGTGGAGGAGTGGCGCGGGTTCCTCATGGGGGAATACTTCGCGCGCGAGGCCGTCTCCTGGTCCCCTCACGGCATGCCGGGGGCCATCGGCTTTCACCGTCCCCTGCGGGACTACTTCCAGGCCCTCTCCGACGCAGGGTTCTTCGTTCGTCGACTGGAGGAACCACTGCCTGGGGAGGAGGCCCTCGTGAAGCACTATCGGTCTATGGCGGACTTCCAGCGAGCTCCGAATTTCGTCATCATCGAGGCCGTGAAGCTCGACGTCCAGTGAGGGCTTCCGACCCGACGATACACGGGGAGTGGTTACGGGTCGCAGGCCGTTATCCGGATTGTTGCCAGTTCCTTGGCACCCTCAGGTCACCGCCTCCGAAGGCGCCCAGGAGGTCTTCTGTTCCTTATGTCGGGGTGAATGGAAGCTCTGCAGTTTCGCCACGTGCCCGAAGTTGAGTGGCGTTCTAGATTGGGCCCGCGAGTTTCAGCGATGACTGGGCACCACCGGGAGGGGACGACCCTCGTGGTGATAGAAGACACGACGCTCTACGAAGCGGAAGATTGGGGGATGAGCTTGCGGAGGGTCGGCACCCGCTTCCCGCCGGTCTAGGGAGGCAAAGTCCTGGATTCTGATGTGTCTGCTGCGCAGCCAGGGATGTCCTTCCGGCCTGCCTTTGCGAGACGTCATTTTAGGCGATCGAGACCCCGGCCATAAATAGGGTCGTGGAGATAGCACGGCATGAGCGTCTCCCTCAGGCTCTATGTCGACATTCACGAGCCTTTCGACATAGCTGAGCGCCTCCGAGAATTGGGCCTGCCGGTGGTCCGGAGGGCCATCGCCCCTGGAGACTATGTCGTTGGGGAGGTGGGTGTCGAGCGGAAGACGATCCGGGACTTCTTCTCCTCCATCGTCAACAAGCGACTCTTCGAGCAGGTTTCCCGTTTGCAGGAGACCTATCCTAGCCCCCTCCTCCTGGTGGAGGGGGACCTGTCACTCCTGGATGAATATGCGAACCCCAAGGTCTTTTGGGGCACCTTCATCCTCCTTCAGCTGGAGGAGGGCATTCCGATCCTGTTCTCGCCCGACCAGAACCACACGGCCCACCTCCTAGAGACCCTCTATCGACGGCAGGAGGGGCGCGGGACCTCCTTCGGTCTGAGACATAAGCCAAAGCTCGCAAGTCTCCAGCAGCAGCAGGAGTTCGCTGTCCAAGGACTACCAAGCGTCGGCAACGTCCTCTCCAAGTCGATGCTGGAGAGGTTCGGTACCGTAAGGAAGGTGATGGCGGCTACAGAGTCGGAGTTGCTGAAGGTACCCAAGATCGGGCAGATCAAAGCCAGGCAGATCTCAGACGTTCTAGACGCACAATACGAGAAGGGTCAAAGGCGACTGGATGAGTGATCCGCCACCGCAATGTTGCAGGCGGCCTCTCTCGCCGATCCGATCCTCTCCCTGTCAGCTCAACAAGGGTACCCAGGGGAGTGCGTCTCGGGTGGCGAAGGATAGGGCCGTCAGGATGGACTCGGAGGGCCCCATCGAGCAGCTGTGCCACTTAGTCGGGCTACGGCAGGAGGCCCCCGAAGATGAGAGTCACCGCGAGTTCGATGACAGAGGCTTTCAGGACCTCGCCGAAGGTCTCGTCCATTCTCATGGTCCGTCGATGAGACTGGTCCACAAGACCTCTAAGGGGGTACCAGGTCCTTCAACGTCTTCAGTGCCCTGAGCTTATCCCCTCGCCCCACCCGAGCCTCCGAGATGCCTCTGCTCAGGATGTCGGTCGTCTCGTCCATCGCCGCACGGTCCACGGGATAGGGAATGCCGTCCTTCCCGCCCAGCGCAAAGGAGTACTTCACCGGGTCGCTCCAGCTGGGCTCCGTCCCGTGGATTGCCTCACTAATGTACGCCAGGGCCCGCACGGTGGCAGGACCTACTCCTGGAAGCCCAAGGAGTTCTTCATAGTCCGAGGGCCGGAACTCGTAGACATTCCGCAAAGCATTCCAGTTCAGACGCCTCGGAATGGAGAAGTATCGAAAGGGGTCCTCCTCCCCGGTCCATCTCCGCAGGCTCTCCTGCCCTGGGTCTCTCAGGCTCTGAAGCAGCCGCCTGATTCGGCGGGGTCCCTCCCTAGCGACCTCCACGGAGATCCGGCGGCTTCCGGCACTCTCCCGGGACGTCATGTCCAGGGCCCTCTCTACTCGCCTCCCCAGAATGGCCCCGTGGGGGCTCTCGACGAATCGCTCCACCCCCCTCCAGTACCAGTGGTATCGGCGGGCGTATCCGGCATCTGGATTCATCCCTTGCTGGATGACGACCCAGCTCCCATCTTCCGACAGCACGAAGGCGTGGTGATAGAGCTGGTGCTGATCCTGAACCGCTGCGCTATCCACCTTCGCGCTGAGCTTGCTGGCTTTGACCAAGTCTTTTATGGAATGGTCCGAGAGGCCGTAGGACCGGCCTAGGGCCTCGATCTCCGCCGGGGCTCGTCGGGAGGTGCGGCCCTTTCCCCCTGCCACCCCCACGCCCAGGTCGCTCTCTTTGAACGCCTCCTTCATGGCGCCCGTCACGACGGTGCCGAGGCCGCTGGAATCCCAGTCCCAGCCGATGACGTTGCCGAAGCACTGCAACCAGAACGGGTCGGCGAACCTCTCCAGCAATCCCTCTCTGCCGTACTCCTCCACGATTATCTCCGCGATGGAGCCGCCCAAGGCAACCATCCTGGGAAAGAGCCAACGGGGGGCCCTGCCGCCGTGGAGGGGCAGGTCCGCGATTCCCACCTTCACAAGTCATCCATGTCGGGGCGCCACTTATCCCTTTCAGTAACCTCAGAAGGGCGAAGACCTACTGAATCTGTTGGGGATTACACCTTTCTGATATCCACGCGGGAAGGTTTATACAGCTTCAGACCGCACGACATTCACTCCTGGGATATGCGGAGGCCGAACCTTCATGGTTGAATTGTCTGAAGGCGTTGTGATGCTGGTCGTGGGCTTCGTCTTGATACAGGGACTGTGGCTCTCGGTCCTCACGTATCTCCTCTACAGGCGCGCCCAGGAGAGGGGGAAGGCAAGGCCGCTGCCGGAACCAGAGGGGGACACAGTCATCGAGGAGGTCTTTCTTCTCCACCGCAGCGGACTGCTCATCCGCCACCTGACTAGGCGCCTGAAACCCCACGTCGACAGCGACATCCTCACGGGGATGCTAAGGGCCGTCCAGGAGTTCGTCCGTGACTCCTTCCGGGGTGAGATGGGTGAGTTGAACCAGATGACCTTCGGGGAGCTGAAAATCTCCATCGCCACCGGACGTCACGTCGTCATCGCGACCGTGATTCGAGGGGAGCGGCCTGTGGACATCATGGCTCAGATGAAGGCTGCCCTTCGCCACCTGGAGGAGGATCACCACGATCTACTGGAGGACTGGGATGGCACGGTGGAGGCCGTCCAGTTTGTCGACGACTACCTCAACAGCCTACTGAAGGGGAAGTACAAGGACGAGGCTGAGGGGTCACATCGCGAGGAGATTCTCCTTCTAGACCACCAGGTGAAACCTTAGGGCTAGCGAGCCCTCTCGCCGAGAAACCTGTCGTACCTGGTCTCCAGTGTCCGTCTCTTATTCCGATAGGCGTCCTCGTCCAGGTCACCGGCAGCGAGCTTATCCTCCAGGTCTGCAAGCCTTGCCCTGTAGTCATCCAGGTTCCCATCGCTGTACTCTTGGGCAAGCTCCTGAATCCTCACCAGGAACTCCTCTCCCCTGCTGCTCAGTCGGTACACGATCTTGGGCCGGCCGTCGGCGGGGAAGACGGCGCTCCGATCGACCAGGCACCATCCGTATAGTTCGAGGAGCTGCTTGTCCACGCTCTGTCTCCTTAGCTCCAGCCTCCTGGCTAGGTCCTCCGGATGGTCCACCCCCTTCGAGAGCAGGCTCAGGATACGCTGTCTGCTGGAGGATGCAATGGTCTGAAGGAGCTCGAGGTCGATGTCCACGACGCGGGATAGGAGGGTATCGCTATTTTGACTTTCCTTGTCTGATGGGGTTTTTTCCAACTCCCAGGTTGAACTTGTCTCGACCACTGTGGAGGCTCTCTCGCCGTAGGTGGAGGTTGTCAATTTTTATTTTGAGGATGATATAAATATACCCCTGCACCTCTACTCAACCATGGCAGGAGTCGAGTACGTGGGAATACCTGCGTGGGAAGCGGTTAGACAGCCGACGGAAGTCCGAGGGCGCAAGTCCAGCTTCCTCAGCCGCCTCTTCGGAAAGAGGTCCGGGGAGTTTGCCGACGGTCAGCCGAGGACAAAGTCTATAGCACAAGCCTGGGTTGGCAGCTACGCGAACGGCGACCTAGGTAGGCTGCTGCGATGAGTGAAGAAGAAGAGCGCCTGAGGGAGATTGCGCGACACCTCAGGGAGACCGAGGAGCGCCTCAAGCAGCAGGAAGAGCGCCTCAAGCAGCTGGAAGGCAGGCTCAAGCGGGGGGAGATCAGCGAGGAGACCTTCAAGGAGATTAAGGACCGGTACGAGGCGGCACCCGCTGCTCCGGAGCCCCCTCAGCCCCCCGAGGAGCCCGCTGAGGAACCCGCTGAGGCGCCGTCCCCCACAGGCTTCGAGGACATAGGGACCGTCATCGAGGAGAGCATCGGCAGGGCCATGGCGGAGGTCGGAAAGACCCTCGAGGGCACCTTCGGGTCGGAGGAGTTCGAGAAGCGGATGGAAGAGGTCGGTCAGCGGGTGCGTGATGCCCTGGGCAGCTTCGGGCCCAAGGTGGAGGCCGGAGGGAGGAAGATCATCATCAGGGGCGCCGGCGTCGTGTCGAGCGACACTCCGATAGACGTCCTGAAGTGTTCCGGCTCCGGCAAGGTGACGAGTGATGTCAAGGCGTCCGCGATTCACGTCTCCGGGGCCTGCAAGTTCGACAAGGGCTGCGATGCAAGGGAGATCCACATCTCGGGTTCGGCGGCCATCGCCTCTGATGTCAACGCGACGGAGTTCCATTCCTCGGGCAGCACCAGCGTCGGAGGTGACCTGAAAGCGCAGGAGGTCCACGCCTCGGGTAGCCTCAAGGTTGAGGGCTGGGTCCGCGCCCAGGAGTTCCGCAGCCATGGAAGCTTCAGGGTTGGAGAGGGTATCGAAGCCCAGGAGGTCCAGATGCGACTGTCGGGCAAGTCCAAGGTCCCGAGTATCAAGGCTGAGGAAGTGGCGGTCCGCCGCGGAAAGAGGGATGGCGAACTCAAGGTAGATAGAATCGAAGGGCGGGAGATCTACCTTGAGGCAACCAAGGCCTCCCACGTTCGCGGTCAGGAGGTAAGGGTTGGGCCCTTCTGCACCATAGACGTTGCCGAGGCTCGCGAGTTAGAAGTCCACGAGACCTCGACAGTGAAGGAACAGAGAAAGCTGGAGGAGTAGCCCGGACCCGGGCGCGGAGCGCACGCCCGGGACCATCTCTAGGGGGAGATCTTGGCGATCCGCGGCGGCGGGGGTGAGGGGCCCACCGGGATGAAGGCCTTCACGGTCGTATGGTTCGGGCAGCTCGTCTCCTTCCTAGGGAGTGCGATGACCTCCTTTGCGGTCATCTTCTTCGCCTATGACCTCACCGGCTCCGCCACAGTCGTCTCCCTGGTGGGAGTTGCGGCCTTTGCCCCGATTATCGTGTTCAGCCCTATGGCGGGAACCCTGGTCGATCGATGGACACGTAAGAAGGTCATGATTCTCGCGGATGCGGGGGCGGCCACCAGCACCGCCGCCCTCCTCATCCTAAGCGTCTCTGGCCAGCTCCAAGTCTGGCACCTCTACCCGGCCGTTGCCGTGGCGGGTGCATTCGGCTCCTTCCACTTCCCGGCCTTCTCCGCGGCAATCACCCTCCTCATACCCAAGAAGCACTACGCCCGCGCCAGCGGTATGATGTCACTGGCCGGTTCCCTCTCTGGCTTTCTGGCTCCTATCTTGGGAGCCCTCCTGCTGCGGCTGGTTGGGCTCGGGACAATCCTAGCAGTGGACCTGTTAACCTTCGGCGCCGCCGTGGGTACTGTTCTGGCGGTTCACATCCCCCAGCCGGCCCAGACAGAGGAGGGACTGGCGGGTCGTGGCGGCTTCTGGCGGGAGACGGCCTACGGCTTCCGCTACATCCTCCAGCGACGCAGTCTCCTCGGGCTGCAGCTCGTCTTCTTTGGTATTAACCTGGTTGCCAGCTTTGCTTTCATCCTTCTCTACCCTATGATCCTGGCGCGAACGGGGAACGACGAACTCATCCTGGGCGCTGTCCTCTCGGCCGGGGCCATGGGACAGATCATTGGGGGCGCCTTCCTGAGCGCCTGGGGCGGCCCGAAGAGGAAGATTCATGGTGTCCTTCTGGGGATGGTGGCAGCATCTCTCACCGGGGGGCTCATCCTAGGGCTGGGCAAGGAGTTCCTCGTATGGGCGGCGGCCAACTTTCTGGGCAACTTCTTTGTCATCATCGTAAACGGGTCCAATCAGGCCATCTGGCAGTCGAAGGTGGCCCCCGATGTACAGGGACGCGTCTTCGCCGTCCGACGGCTCATAGCCCAGACCAGCGCTCCGATTTCCATGTTAGCGGCCGGCCCTCTTGCCGATGGGGTGTTCGAGCCGGGCCTGCGACCAGGAGGAGGTCTAGCGCCAGCCTTCGGCTGGATTGTTGGAACCGGACCGGGATCCGGCATGGCCCTTATGTTCGTATTTGCAGGTCTCCTAGGGGCACTCGTGGGCCTTGCCGGCTACGCCTTCCGCGAGGTGCGGGAGGTCGAGCAGATTCTACCAGACCACGACGCGCAGGCCGCAGGAACATAGAGGAGGTGACGGAGGACCTCGAGACCTCCGAAGTTTCGTCTCCAGCGTGTGACCCGGAGCCAATCTAACGGGGCTTGAGAATCCTGAGCACTTCCTCCCAGCTCGCTTCCGTCTTGAAACCCTTGGGATGGAAGCTCGTTCGACAGGCAGGAAAACCGGCAGTCTCGAGATGGTCCAACACCCTCCGGAGGGGAGGCGGAGACCTCCGGAAGGTTCTCGAAACTTCATCTGTTGTGTAGAAGAGGGGGGGAGCGTGGGCTTCTCCTGACCACAATTCGTGGAGTCTCCCCACGACCGGAGGCATGTAGTCCTTCAGGTTCATCCTGCTGAGCATCTCACGATCGTGCAAGGACCCAACCCAAAGAGGACCAATGGTTCCCCCCTCGGAAACTCTCCGCTCCCCTTCCGCGGTAAGGGCAACTTTGGCGATGCTCCTCAAGGCCTCGTCCGCCTTCCTGGCCCCGCGGACCAGCTCAAGGAACACCTTGTAGTAGTGTTCCCTCCACAGCGACAGCAAAGGGCGAGCAGCGAGATCGTATGTGGCGGCAGACCTCACCACGAAGCCGGACAGAATTCGGACAGCGAGCTCGTGCTGGTAGGGACCCCCCGCAGACGTCGCTCCGTACCTCCTCTGGCAGACCCTAGGATAGGTTCCCGCCAGGGCCGCCGTGTCGGTTGCGGTAGCGGAGAGGTAGCCCCGCGGAGCCAACGATCGAAGCGCTGAATGAAGGAATGGTGCGGGAGTACCAAAGGGGTCCACATCCACATAGTCATAGTGCTCTCTGGCCAGGAGGAGGTTCAGATCCTCGCATGTTACCCTCGCATTCCCGATGCCGTTGAGTGCAACGTTCCTGGCGATTAGGTCATGGGCGTCCCTTCTCTTGTCGTTCAAGGTGATATCGGGTGATCCATGAGTCTCCAGGGCAAGCCTAATGCCGAGAACTCCGCTGGAGGCCAGTCCGTCGAGTACCCTCTTGGCGTCCATTCCCACCGCATCAGCGAAGAGGACCGAAACATGCCGAGGGAAGCTCATGGTCTCATTGTAGAAGGGCATGGGGCCGACCGTTCCTGGGCCCTTGATGGCATGGACTCTGGGAACCAGTATCTTCGCCAGGCCCTCCTGGACCTCGACCAGGTCCTTGAGGAGGTCTATCTCTCCCATTCCCCCTTCAGGAGGCCCACAATCTTGTAGGGCAAAAGGTTTCTGTTGACGGGCGTGACCTCAAGGATCCTGACGTCGTCCCTCCGGCGGATGTCCTGCAGGAGTGGGTTCCTGGATTTCTTGTGAAGGGTGAGTAACACCGGCTTCTCGCTGTCCAGGGCGTCCTTCACGGCATCAACGAAGGCCTCACTCTCCATCTCCATCTTCCCCACTTCGTCGACAACAATGACGTCGGCCTCGTCGGTGGCCGACCGAATGGCTGGCACCCCTATTTCGTCCAGGGCATCCAGGTCCACTCCGTAGACTCCCACCTTGACCTTGGAGTCGATCTCGGGGGAAGCCAGGATTTTGCGCGCCTTCGTTCTCCAGTCCATCACCCAGAAGCCCGACCTCCTCCCCTTCACCAGGACGGGCTCGGTGACCATTCCTCCTACTACCCGTTCCTCAGCCTCCAACATCTCGATGACCTTGATTAGGGCGAAGGTCTTGCCGGCATTGGGAAGTCCCGTTATGCCTATCTTTAGGCTGGTCACCATACGGTCCCGCTAGCCAGGTTAATGCTATCAAAGTATTAAACAAGTACGATAAAATTCTAAGCCTGGCCCAGACGTAGCCTCAGCTTCCTTTGGTCCCTGTGACCTCGACGATCCTCATGAGAGGATACCGCAACTCCTCCACGTAGCTCAGCTCGCAAATCGCGAAACTGTCGCCGTATCTGACCTTCAGTTCGACGTGGAGCATGTTCCCAGTCAGCGATACGTACCGATAGGGGCTCCGCTTCTCGCGGAGGTGCGACCTGTCTATCTGCACCTTTACGTCCTCGACGAAGGGCTGAACTCTGACACCCTCCTCAATGGACCTCTCCACGATGTCGACGTTCTGCTCGCTTAGGGGAGTGCCGACAAACTGGTGATACACTGAACCGAGCTTTATGCCGGCCTCGAAGGTGGCCCTCTGGGAGTCTGTGCAGTTGAAATAGGAACTGGCAGGGTCCTCCATGCGATCCCCGCGCTCCCAATGCAATATCGGAATATGAAGGATTTGGCGGCCTTCAGAGGTGGCTCACAACGTCGCGCAGGCTTCGAATCGCGATGCAGTCCACTGAGGGTAGCTCCTCGGACCGGGAGATGAGAATCGGGGTCATTCCCGCGCCACGGGCTCCGAGGATGTCGGGGCCATAAGTGTCTCCGACGTGAATGGCTCTCGAGGGCGGGACATCCAGCCTCTCGAGGGCCGTCCGGAAGATCCTCGGATGGGGCTTCTCCACGCCCACCTCGAAGGAGTAGGTGATGGCGTCGAAGTAGCGAGCCAGCCCGAGCTCCTCCAGGCGATCCGGGAGATCGTGAGGGGCGTTGGAGATAACGCCCAGGCGACAACCCGCATCTTGCAGGATCTGGAGAGCTGGCTCAGTGTCCTCGTAAAGACGGACAAACAGCCCCTCCTGGAAGCGGCGATCTACGCTCTCCATGATCTCCTCCGCGGCGGGGATTCCGAGCCTCTCCAGGACCATCGCGTCGTAACGACGAAAGTAGGCTCGCTCCTCCTCCAGGGTCGAGGGCAAGTCCCTGGTAAGTCCCTCGGCAGCTCCCCGAAGCGCCCTGACGATGTCCGAGCGATTGAACTCTGGCCCGGGGACGCCAGTGGTGTGGAAAAGCCTCTCCTTGGTTACGTGGTAGCCGTGCTCCTCCAACGCGGCGACCCATATCTCATCGCCGCTCGGATCAGCGAACGTGAGCGTTCCACCCGCGTCGAAGAAGACTGCTTGGTGCCCCCCGACGGACATGAAGGAGCGACCAGGTGCTCCCTCGCAATAACCTTTCCCTCAGGGGCCTTAGAGGGCCTGAAGGCGGGTGGATAATCCTTATTACGGCCATGGGACCTCTCCGCCCAATGGCCCACAAGTTCGATCCAGACAGGAAGGCCCTTCTGGAGAGTCCCGACCGCCGTGAATGGCAAGACCCAGAGACTATCCTCGACTTCTTCGGATTCACTGCGGGCACGGTGGTTGCCGACGTAGGCTGCGGTACAGGCTACTTCTCCATTCCTCTCTCCCGCCGGGTTGGTCCAGCTGGCCGCGTCTACGCCATTGACATGCAGGAAGAGATGCTGTGGAGCCTTCAGGAGAAGCTCCTCGACCAAGGTGTGTCCAACATCCTTCCCATCCTTTCCAGCGAGGAGTTCATTGCACTGCCTGAGTCCCATGCGGATGCGGCTCTCCTAGTCAACACCCTCCACGAACTCAAGGGGCGCAGCACGCTAATGGAGATTCACCGCATCCTTAGGACTGGGGGTTTCCTGGCCGTCGTGGACTGGGCGAAGGTGCCGATGGATGTGGGTCCCCCGCTTGAACATCGTCTCTCAGAGGAGCAAGCCAAGGAGCTGTTGCGCTCCGTTGGCTTCGGGGTGGATAGCGTCGACGTGGGTGATTTGTTCTACGGAATCAGGGCACGCCGCCCTTAGAATCCTTCCTGGGACCCACTCGAAAAGCCTTAAATCGCCCCCGGACGTGTTATCAGACTCTAATGAAGCTCATCGGGGTCATAGGAGGCCAGAATCCGGAGGAGGAGTTCCTCGCCATGGCTGAGGAGGTCGGTTCCCTCATCGCCCGGCGCGGGGCCGCCCTCATCTGCGGTGGGCTCTCGGGCGTCATGGAGGCGGCCTGCAAGGGCGCCAAGAAGGAGGGTGGCCTCACCGTTGGCGTCATACCCACCATTGACAAAGCCGACGCCAACCCTTACGTCGACGTTGTTATCGCCACAGGGATGGGAACCGCAAGGAATGTCATCATCGTCCGCTCCGCTGATGCAATCATCGCCGTCGACGGCAGCTTCGGAACCCTGTCGGAGATCTCCCACGCCTTCGAGCAGGGAAAGAAGGTCGTCTCCCTCGGGAGCTGGGACATGAGGAAGATCGATGTCCCGGAGGACCTGTTCTATGTGGCCGAGAGTCCCGCCGAAGCTGTTGAATTGGCCATGAAGAACTCCAAGAATCCTGGGCGTAACTCTATTCCTTTCTGAACCCCGTTTCCAGGTCTTCCCCTCCGGCGAAGGCCTCCTGAACGACGGTGTACACGTCCTCCAACCCGAAGAGGAGCTCCGATGACACGGGGGTAAGTCGCCGGTAGACACCAATCCCCTCCAGGGCCTTGAGGAACTCCACGTCTAGAACCGACTTCGGGGAGACACCCTCCTCCGCCAACGCGTCGTTCAACGCGTAGGGATCTGAAGACCACTTGAGGATCTTCTTCAGCTCCTCCTCCTCCAGAAGATCCGATTTCGAGAGGACGTTGAGGAAGGGTACGGCGTGGCGAAACTGGCAGGTAGCAGAGAGAAGCATGGAACTCACCAGCCCTGAAGGGTGACGTGACAGGATGGGGTCGGAGAGGTAGATGATGAACGATTCCTCACGACCAAAGGCATCCATGACCACGTTGCTCGACTCCCTGAAGGTGAAGAGCTCCATCTGACCCGGGGTGTCCACTAGGATGTAATCCGTCTTGTAGTCCTCCAAAACCGCCGCCACCTCCTTCGCGTTCAGGGCGATCATGTCGGCGGCCATGATCTGGGCCCCATTGGGTCCCAGCTCGTACTCCTCCATGACCTCTTGGAGGTTGATCCAATCTCGGATGTCGACGTCGGGCTCGTAGGGAAGGGACTCAGACCCCGGATCCAGGTTGATGCTGATGGCATCGAAGCCCTTGAGGTCGGCCCAGTCCCCGTAGGCTCTGACAAGGGTGCTCTTCCCACTGCCGGCCGTACCGACGACGTAGAGGAACGGCGTAATCATTCAGGAGGCCTAGCGGTGATAACTAAATAAACTGTGAGGACGGGCCTGAAGGGAGTTTCGGGGTAGGTTCAACCCTTTCGAACCCTTGACCAATCGGTCTCTCCGCCAGAATGGCATAAGAGCCGACCGCTCTACCTGGCTGAGCTACAGGCCCGTCTCGAGACCTACGCTGAGGGGCCATCTTAAAGTTATCGAACAGGGAACTCTGGCGACTCTTTATAGTGACGGAGCGTCTCAGCACATCCACTTGAAGCCGCCCGAGCTGGGTAACCCACGGCTCGAGTATGTGCCACTCCCGGCAAGCCCGATAGCAATAGCGATTCTCATAATCACGCTGGTGGTGGCGGCTATAGGACTACCCCTATGGACTGTCACCAGGGGTGATCTGGATCTTTGGTGGCTTTGGGTGGTCCCTCCGATTCTGGTCATCGCTGCCATAATCCTCGGCAGGCCCACACCTCTAAGAATTTTCGACCTCGGTCTCGAACTGCCTCTGCCCCTGTGGAAGAGGCTTGTCGGAAGCCGTCGCCTCTACGGCTACGACGAGATCGTCAATCTCTACCCGAGGCTCTACTACGTTTCAGGGGCTCTCCTTTCGCCCTTCGCCGCCTCTGCTGGCACGGTGGAGCACCTTGGCCTCGGAATCGAATTCCGTGGCGGGAAGGAGACGGTCCTGACCTTCACACCCAGCGTCCCTCAGTTCGCCCGCGGCGAGGATGAGGGTTACAGGTTGGTGGCACAGGAACTCCGAGAAGCCTTCGATGCCCTGGGGAGGCCCTGGGTGATGGAGGTCAGTAGGTACTCCGATGAGGACGTTGAGAGAATGAAGAGAGCGGCGGTCAAGCCCCTCATGCCGTTCTTCGTGATCTCTATGGCTTTCTTCTCCCCCGTGGCCATCATCCCCCTTCTCTACGTCGGTCTAACCACCTGGGGAGGGACGCTAACGGCCTCCTCCCTGGCAGTCATCGTAATCCTCGGAATCGCACCAATGGTGTCCATGCTCCTCATCTCCTGGAGGCGGAGCGTGAGGCGGCATCGATACCTCAGGGAGATCTCGAAGTTCCAAGAGTGGAAGCGCTCTGCTAAGAGCTCCACCGTTTGAAACCCACGCCTCCCTCCTCGGCAGGATCGGGGTGAAGGATGAGGAGGGAGTAGTCTGTACCAATGTCCTCCACGAGAAAGTAGTCGCCCACGTTCAGGACTCCATCGCCATTCGCGTCGAAGAACGACACGAGGTCGTCAACGCCCTGAGGCAGAGGCCCAAAGCTGTGGAACGCCGAGTCCACTCTCAGTTCAACCCTGAAGGCTCCCAACTCCTGAGGGAAGGAGGCGGTGACTATCTCGACTCTCACATACGAGTCCTGGTCAGAGACTGCCAACTCGTAGTACGGGTCCTTGGGGTGCTGCTCGTATTGGAGGAGGATTGGCAGAAACACGACCCCCAGGACCGCAGCCAACCCTACCGAGGCCACGACGGACATGATCATCAGTCGAGTGGCCTGGCGTGAGGGTGGCCTTCTCCTCTTGAAGGGCCTTCCCTCACCTTCGGTGTCCGGTTGGTACGAGCCTCTATTCGACGTAGATAGCCGGCCTCCAGGGAATTGACTGACTCGCCTTGGACGATGGATCGTATGCCTCCTCAGAGCCCTCCTCATACACCTCGACTTCGGCTCCGAGCTCCGAGCGAAGGAAGTCCGCCGATTCCGTGAGGAACTCCCGCTCGTCGAAGGTCCAGGAGGTCAACTCCTTGGAGCCCACAGGTGCGAGGAAGGCCACGAGGCGCTTGCAGAAGGCGGGGAGCTCCTTGTCACGTCCCTTGACCTCAGGGACGGCTCTCCCCTTCTTCACAAGCTGTCCGATGTCGAGCTTTTCAACAGCTCGCAGGCCGACTGCCACCTCGTACAGCTTCCTCTTCCAGGCGGGGGAGGTGTAGAAGACCACCTTGGTGGGCTTCACGTGGATGGCCCTGCCTATCTGTCGGACATCGTCCATGACATCCCGGAGATACGATTCCATGGCCTCTGAGCGCGGGTCCAGGGCCTCCTCAACGACCTCCGGATAGGGCGCATTGTGGACGTAGCCCTGGCCCCCTAGAGCCTTCCACATCTCCTCCGCGAGATGCGGGACGAAGGGTGCCATGAGCTTGGTCTCAACCTCCAGGAACTCGCGGAGTAGGCTCTCATTTGGACGGTCCCCACACCTGCGTAGGTACCATGCCCAGCTGCGCTGAAGGTCGAAGAAACCGTGCTTCAGTGCCGTCCTATGGTTGAGGCCCTCCATCGCCTCCGCCGATCCGCTGATGGCCCTGTGGAGGACGGAACGGAACCAGGAGTCAACGGTTCTCCACTCAGAGGAGGCGTTCCACTTCCTCACGGACGCCTCATAGAGAGCGGACAGCTTCTTGCCGACGGTCTCAACAAAGTCCTCATCGAAGGTCGGGTCGTCTAGGCCCTCACCTCCTTGGGCGAGGGTGATCCTGGTGGCGTCCGCTCCCCACGCATCGATGGCGTCCTTCAGATAGATGGCGCCACCCTTGGACTTGGACATCTTACGCCCCTTGATTGCCAGATAACCGTTGACGCCGAAGGCCTTGGGCCAGCGGTCCCGCGGGAAGATGGCCACGTGATTGAACAGACAGAAGGTGAGGTGGTTCGGGACCAGATCCTTCCCCGAGTGTCGGAGGTCGAAGGGGTACCAGTAGGTAAACTCTCTTCGCATCGACTCGATCCTGCCGACATCGAGACCGCTAAGACGCGACACCTCCTCCGCATCCCCCTTCCCCAGGAAGATGTAGTCGAACAACTCGTCCGTCAGCTTCTTGGGGTCCATGTCGTCGTCCTGGAGGATGTGGGCCACGGTGTAGTAGGCCATGTAGATTGTTGAGTCGGAGAGAGATTCGATTACCCAGTCGTCGTCCCAGGGGAGGTTGGATCCCAGGCCTTTGTGGTGGGTGGCAGCCCAGTCCCGTAGCCAGTCCACGACGTTATGAAACTGGGTCCGGATGGCCTCTGGGAGGAGGTCCATGGAGTCGAGGGCCTCATGGGTCTGGGACTTCCAGTCGGGGTCGCCGTAGGCCAGGAACCACTGGTTCTCCACGACCTTGACCACGGCCTTCGTGAGGCATCTGCAGACAACAGGTCCGCTGGGCTCATACAGGACGTCCGCCTCCCCATCCGCCAGCATCTTAGCCTTGACCTTTTCCTTGGCTTCCTCCACTGTCAGGCCAGCAAACTCGCCGCATCGATCGTTCATGACGCCACCGTAGTACTCCGTCCTGTACACGTCCTCCTTGGCCTTCTCCAGTTTCGCCCTCTCGAGCTGGCTCTTTATGCCCATCTCCCGCACGACATCCTCGGCCGGCAGGGGTCCGAAGCCCTCCACCTGGATGATGGATACGGGCTCGAGAGATTTCACGAAGTGGACGTCGAGCTCGTAACGGATCATGGCCTCCTCGTCCGCTTGCAGCTCCCTGAGCGCCACCAAGTCGTCTGGAGCATCGGATGGAACGCTACTGACAGTCCCCGTGCCGATGCTCTGGTCAATGAACTTGCTGGGCAGAATGAGAACCGGGTCGCCGACAACAGGGACAATGCAGCTCTGTCCCACCAGGTGGGCACCCATGACGCGGCCAACGACTTCGACCTGCTTGCCTTGATCCTGAAGCTTTCGGCTCGCCTCCTCACTGATTATCCACCTTTCCCCGTCCAGTATGGCCTCGACGTATTCGACGTCGGGATCGACCCACACGTTGGTGGTCCCGAAGACGGTCTCTGGCCGCAGGGTCGCTGTGACCAGGAACCTCTCTCTGAGCCTGAACTTCATGAGGGTGAACTCCAGGGGGACCTCCCCCTCCCCCTCGTAGCGGTCGTGGTCCCCTATGGGGATCTCGTCCCTGGGACACCAGATGACCGGGTGCTTCCCGAGCCTGAGGTAGTCGCCCTCCTTGAGCTTCCGAAACTGCCACTTGACGAAGGCGTCGTAGGCCGGGTTGTTGTCCGTTGTTATGAAAGTCCGCGACCAATCGACGCTCGCACCGAAGGCGGCGAGGTCCTCCCGGGTCCGCTCGGGTAGGGTCCGGACCCAGTGCATCGGGTCCGCGAACTTCGGGATCTCCTCCTCAGGAATCCCCATCTCCCGGAGGATTCTGATCTGTGTCTCCTCCCCGTCCTTGATCCTATCCGCGGCCCCCAGGATGGGTAGGCCCGTGCAGTGAAAGGCCTGCGGGAAGAGGACGTTGTGGCCCCGCATTCTCTTGTACCTAGCCATCACGTCCGCGTGCAAGAAGGTCACGCCGAAGCCAACATGCTGGAGGCTGTTCATGTAAGGGTACGGCACGTTGACGAAGTACTTGGGCCGCGACACGTCGGCGCGGACCTGAAACGTCTTTTCCTCTTGCCAGCGCCGCTGCCAGCGCTCCTCAACGACCCTCCAGTCGTAGGCCTGGCCAGGCATCTTCGCCGCTTAGGTAGGCTGCTTATAAAACTCTTTGCGGCGGGTCTGGATACCCGCGACACCGTAGGACGTCGAGAACCCCCAGCAAGGGGTTTGTCATACGGCGTATGACCTTTGTCATAACCATTAAATAGCCTACGGATTATGTCAGCCCGCGCGTCGGGCCTGAGAGGTGTAACGGTTCCCAACGGCATGCACGGTGTTGATAGATGGACACAAGCGATCGGATCACCATCCGCCTCGAGCCGGATATTCTCGCCCGGATGGACGCGCACCTGAAGCGCGGTCCTGAGTACGGAAGCAGGTCCCAGATGTGCCGGGTTGCCGTGAGCCAGTTCCTCGAAGCTGCCGAAGGTTTCAGCAACAGGGTGACCGTCGAGATCCCCCCGGTCTACCTGGAGTTCATCGATGCCCTGGTGGAGAACGGGTACTTCCTAGATCGCGAGGACGCGGCGGTGAGGATCCTAATCAACGGGCTCTCGAAGGAGAGGGTCAAGGAGATCTTGGAGCACCAGGAGACCATGGGACGGGCGGCTGGGAAGATCTTTCCTGTCGAGCTGGAGAAGAAGGACTCGGTGAAGAGATGAGATCCCGCAACGCGCTAGAGGACAGGGGAGTCTGCAGATTAATAGCAAGAGGGTAGTGCCTGTTGGCACTTGTCAGAAGGGATGGGATGCACATCTAGCCAGACTTCCCTGTTTCCTACACTGCCTTGGAGCTGGGTAGGATGGGAGCCCCCGAGGTAACCCAGTACATCCTTAACCTCCTACCAGAGCACATTGAGGGCCCCAGGTTCACCGTCATCGGTGTCGGCGGGGCGGGAATCAACGTCCTCAACACGGTTGGAGGAGACGCAGACCTACGCAAGGTCGCCGTGGACACCGATGAGTACTTCCTGGCCCTGTGCCGCCACGAAGATCAGCTTGACATCGGTCTCCCACAACTGGGGGGAAGGGGGACGCGCGGGAGCGTGGAGCTGGGTCGCTCATGCGCCCAGGCTCACGAGGCCGAGATTCTTGACATCCTAGAGGGTGACATCGTCCTTCTAACCGCCGGCTTAGGCAGAGGGACCGGAACGGGAGCCACGCCGGCCATCGCCCAAGTAGCCCAGGGTAAAGGAATCCCTGTCATAGCCATCCTGGTGTGGCCCTTCGAGGCAGAAAACCTAGCCCGAAGGGCGGAGGAGGGCCTCGAGTCACTGAGGAGACAGTGCAACGGTGTCATGATCCTCGATAACGACGCGGCCTTGGAGGTCAGCGAGGGCGCCGATCGTCGTGAGGCGGCCATGGTCGTCAACGACATGATAGCCCAGATGATCGAGACGTTGATCGGCAGGGTCCAAGAGGCCTTTCCCTTCTCTGTCCACGACGAAATCGCGGACTTCGTCGAGGCCCTACCGGGTGTCAACGCGGAGCTTGTACTCAGGGCCGCAGAACTCTCCTTTGACGCGACGGCACGCCAGCCTGTAGCAATGGACGGGAGAGGAAGGATCAATCTAAGATAGCTCGGAATCCTCTTAACGCGGACTTGTGTTTGGTTTGGCGGCATGACAACCTATTCCGAAACCATCGAGTTGAACACCAAGGGCGAGGTAGAGATTCACGACCTGACGAGGCCCGTCGAGAAGGCCATAAGGAACTCCCGAATCAAGGGCGGCATCGCCTGCGTCTTTTCTTCGAGTTCCACCAGCGCCATCACGACCTTGGAGTACGAACCTGGGCTTCTCCAGGATCTTCCACAGGCCCTCGAACGTCTGTTCCCCAGGGACCTGCGGTATGAGCACGAGGAGAGGTGGCACGACGGCAACGGGCACTCCCATGTCAGGGCTGCCTGTATTGGTCCGAGCCTGTCCCTCCCCTTTCGGGACGGGCGACCCTTGTTGGGAACTTGGCAGCAGATCGTCTTTGTGGAGCTGGACAACAAACCCCGCCGCAGGAAAGTCATGGTCCAGCTGGTGGGCGAGTAGCCTCCGCTGCCGGCCTTCCCCGGGAAGGAGCAGAGCCTAAATATCCGCCTGTATATCTGCGCATACGTGCAATTATTCGCCGGGACCAGGGGGCAGACGCGGAGGACCATCCTCTCCCTCGCATGGCCCGTGGTTATGGCAAACCTCTTTCAGACCCTCACCACCACCGTGGACCTAATCATGGTGGGGAGATTGTCCGATCCCGCCGTGGCCCTAGCCTCCGTCGGTTTCGGGGGCCAGATAGTCTTCTTCACCTTCACGGTGATGATTGGGATAACCGCAGGGACGGTGGCCCTGGTAGCGAGGGCGGTGGGTGCCAAGGATAAGGAGCAGGCTAGCCACGTTCTCGGACAGAGCCTCCTCGTCGGACTGGTTCTCTCGATTCCCGTCGCGTTAGTTGGTGTCCTATTCGGGGAGAGCATCGTCGCCCTCTTCGGGGCGGAGCGGGCAGTCATTCTCAGCGGAGGAGGCTACATCAGCACGATCTTCCTGGCAGCCCCATCCCTCTTCGTCATCTTCATCTCCATCTCTGCCCTCCGCGGAGCTGGCGACACCATCACGCCGCTGTGGGTCGGAGTTGTCATAAATGTCATCAACGTCGTGATGAACTTCCACCTAATCTTCGGCGCCACCTACCAACTGGGCGGACTCCAAGTCACAATCCCTACGCTAGGGGTTCAGGGTGCAGCAATCGGCACCTCCATCGCGTTCACCAGCGGTGCCCTCCTCTACCTGTTTCTATTCCTACGAGGAAGGCTGCGTCTCCGCTTAACTCGGTCCTCGCCCTTCTGGAACGGCGAGACCGTCCGGCGCATCCTGCGGATCGGGTATCCCGCTGCCCTGGAGCAGGTTGCCTTCCAAATCGGCATCCTGATATGGATTGCCATGGTGGTCTCCTTCGGGACCGCAGCCTTTGCCGCCCACAACGTTGGACTCCGTATCCAGTCCTTCGCTTTTATGCCCGGGCTGGGATTCAGCATCGCCGCAGCGGCCCTGGTTGGTCAGAACCTTGGAGCGGAGGATCCAAAGGAGGCGGAGAGGAGTGGCTGGGAGTCCACAAAGATGGGGCTCCTGGTCATGGGGGTCGTGGGGATCTTCAACTTCGCAGCCGCGCCGTGGATAGCCTTGGTCTTCACCGACGATCCGGCGGTGGTGGATCTGACTGTCACCTTCATCAGGGTCCACGCGCTCAGCATCCCCGCCGTCGGGATCTTCTTCAGCCTGTCTGGGGCCCTACGGGGAGCGGGAGATACACGCTGGCCCTTCTTCGCGACGCTCCTTGGCATCTACGCGGTCCGTCTTCCCCTGAGCTACCTACTGGGGTATAGTCTGGGCTGGGGCGTCCTCGGCATATGGCTCACTCTGCCCTTGGAGTACTATCTGCGCTCCATCGTGGTTGGCCAGCGCTTCCAGACAGGGGCTTGGAAAGCCGTTGCCGTCTAGAACGCTGCTAGAGGAACCGCTCGAGGGCAGACTCAACTTTCTCTCGAAAGGCCTCGTCCTTCCGCTCCTTGATGAGCAGGAGGAGCATCTCCAGACGCCATAAGGTGTGCAGCTCTAGGGGCTCGCCCGCTCCCGACCGCTCAAGCTCCGACCGGATGGAGTCATCGATGTGCAGCATGAGGCGGCGAGCCTCCGCGACGGTGTCCGGCGTAACTTCATCCAGGTACCCCATTCCCTGGAGGACGAGCAGCATCCTGGTGACCTCCTCCCTGCCGTAGAGCCTCCCCAGGTCCACACCTTCGAGGTCCGTCGAGAGGTCGGGGGCGACGAGGAAAACGCGAGCCGTTCTGCCGAACAACTTCTCGGGGATATGGTGGGTCTTCCTGTCCTTCGTGGGAACCACCAACCCCGCACTTTGCAGCTTCTCCAGGTGCCGGTAGACGGTGGACTGGTCCTTCTCAAGGATGTTGGCTAGCTCTGCTGCGGTCATCTCCTTGACCCGGAGCAGTGCGAGGATCTCTCGACGTGTCTGATCCGAGACTGTGCGGATAACGTCCGGGTCGCGGATGAGGCGAATTTCCTCCAACGGTGGGGGAAGGGACGACGACGGCTTTATAATTACTGCACATATGCGCATCCGTGCAGACATTGGGCGCCGCCGGGTCACCGCGCGGGGCTGGCGGCAAAGGGAGGTGGAGTAATGAAAGGAGGAACATCGGTGTCCTCTCCTTCCTGGGGTTCCTGGTGACCCTGGGGTTCGGCATCATTTCCCCCATCCTCCCCTTCTAGCTAGAGTTCCTGGGGGGCGGGGCCTTCGAGATCGGACTTATGATATCCCCCTTCATGATCACCCGAGCCTTCCAGGTGTCCCGACCGGCCCTTGGAGCCCTTGAGGCGGACCTATTCCCCGAAAGGTCCGGGGGAGGCTGATAGGGACTGTACAGATGCTTTTCAACATCGGCGCCTTCATCGGGGCGTCCCTGGGCGGATTCCTCTACGAGGCCTTTCTGTCCACGCCCTCCCTGCCCTTCCTGCCCTTCCTGCCCCTCCCGGGCGTAGCACTACCCTTCCTGGTCTCCTCCCTATTCGGAATTATCACAACCACCCTGGTCCTTCTCTTCGTCCTGGAGACGCGACCGGAGCCGGCTCGGGTGGAGGCATAGGGTTGACCTGAAGACGAGTGGTAGCGCGCTAGGATTAAAAGGAAGCCTTTCGTTAGCACGGAGGGTGTAACTATCGACCTGGACGTCCAGAGCAGACCCGCTGAGCTACGGTTCAAGCTTACAAGAGTCGGCGTCACGGGAGTCAAGAAGCCTGTACAGGTGAAGCGTCCGGACAAGACCACTACCCTGACGACCGAGTTTGACATCTACGTGGACCTCCCCTCCACCATGAAGGGGTCCCACCTCTCCCGCAACCTGGAGGTGGTCAGCGAGATCGTTGAGGAGGGAGTGAGGGAGCCTGTGGAGAGCCTGGAGGCCTTGAGCTCCGACATCGCTCGCAGGCTTCTCGAGAGGCACGAGTACGCCAACTACAGCGAGGTGAGGACCGTCGCGGACTACTTCCTCGAGCGGAAGACCCCTTTGGGGAAGAGGACCACTGAGAGGTACCGCCTCATCGCCAATGCCGAGGCAGAGCGAGGAAATCCGTTGATCGTCTGCAAGTCCATCGGCGTGGAGGTCGTTGGGATGACGGCGTGTCCCTGCGCGATGGAGACCATCAAACACGAGCTGGACAGCCAGGGTAAGCTGAGGGGCACGGACGTCCCAACAATAACCCACAACCAACGGAACTGCACGAGGGTGCTGCTCGAGGTGCCCGAAGGTTTCGATGTGGAGGCGGACGACCTTATCGACCTGGCGGAAGGGAGCCTAAGTGCCCCTACCTACGAGATCCTGAAGAGGGGTGACGAAGCAAAGCTGGTGGAGCAGGCCCACGCGCACCCGCGCTTCGTGGAGGATGTGGTGCGAGAGATTCTCGCCAGATTGCTGAAGAGGTATGACAACCTCCCCGACGAGGCTCGGGTGCATGTTACAAGTGAGAGCGAGGAGTCGATACACAAGCACAACGCCTTGGCCGAGCGGGTGACCACTTTCGGCGAACTCAGGAAGTAGGAACTGGGCCCACGTGTGCTCGGATCTTTCCTGCCATCTGCTCTAGATCCTTCAGGGCCGCCACCTGGCGGGTGGGCCACTTGCCCACGGGGGAGTCCCGCTCGTACCTAGGGATTATATGAACGTGCACGTGGAAGACGATCTGATTGGCGGCCCGTCCGTTGTTCTGACCTACGTTGATTCCATCGGCTCCAAGAGCGTCCCCGACAGCGGCTGCGATGTGGGCCGCCCTCGTGAACAGTGGCCCCACCTCCTTCAAGGGCATGTCGAGTAGGGTGGGATAGTGGTCCTTCGGAAGTAAGAGAACGTGGCCTGGGTTGACGGGTGCCTTGTCCATGAAGGCTAAATGCGTCTCGTCCTCGTAGACTATGGCGGCCGCCGCATCCCCCGCCACAATGTCGCAGAAAACACAGTTCCCCTCGGTCTTCACGGTCACGTCTCTGGATGGGCGTATTTGCATTTGAGCGTTCGGATGGAGCTCGGCACGACCAACCCAGGCGATTAGAGTTAAGAGGGACGAGGGACCATTCAATAACATGATCGGGATCTGTTCGCTCTGCGGGTCCCCCGCCACCAACACCTGTAGCCTCTGCGGACGACTCGTGTGTGGAGCACACTACGACACCAGCACGGGAACCTGTGTCGAATGCCTGCAGGGGAAGCGGGCAGGGAGCTAGTTCAGCTACTGAGGAACTCCAGCGCCTGCTTCTTGTCCATGCCCAGGGCCTTAAGAACATAATCGAGGGACTTCTTCGCCACCAGGCGGCGCGTGGTATCGTCCATGTACTGCCCCATAACGATGGGAGCCTTCCGGAAGTAGTTGATCGCGAAGTCGACGAAGTAAAAGGGTGCGTTTTCCTCGTCCATCTCGGCCGCCCTGTTAAAGGCCGCTTCAGCTTCCTTGAAGTGGCCAATGTCGAGGCAGAAAGAGGCGTAGCCATCCAGGTACTGGGGGTTCTTGGGATCGAGGTCCAGGGCCTTCTTGTAGAGCTTGGCGATCTCGTCGGCCTCCAGCTGATTGAGTCCCAGAGCCGCTTCAGCCTTGCCGAAGTAGGCCTGGGGGTTCTTCGGATCCTCCTTGATAGCTGCGTCGAAGTGTCTGAAGGCGCCCTCGTAGTCCAAGCGATTCAAGGACCGTTCTCCCGCCTCAATCTCCTCGGAGGCATCGGTCATGGATATCCCTCGCCTATCTACACAGCCCGATTTATTCTTTGCTCACAGAACGGGGCCGGAGCCGCGAAGCCACTCCAGGTCGTTCCACACCAGGGCCCGGATGTCCGCCAGACCCTCCAGAACCATCACGAGCCTCTCCAGGCCGAGGCCCCAGGCGAGCACAGGAGTGGTGATGCCAAAGGGAGCTGTCACCTCGGGCCGGAAGATTCCAGAGCCACCGAGTTCTATCCACTGACCCTTCAGATAGGCCTCCGGCTCCATACTGGGCTCCGTGTAGGGGAAGTAACCGGGCCTGAACCTGACCTCTTCCAGGCCCATCTTTCGGTAGAACTCCTCCAGGGTCCCCATGAGCATCGAAAGCGTCGCTCCCTCCTCCATGATGACGCCCTCCATCTGGTGGAACTCACCGGGGAGGTGGGTGGAATCGGGCGCGTCGGTCCTGAATACCTTCCCGACGATGAAGGCCTTCTGGGGCGGGTTCGGATGCTCGGCCAGGTACTCGATGGTCTGGGCAGTCGTGTGGGGGCGCAGCATGGGACGTTTAGCCTCAGCCAGGTCCCACTTGTATCCCCATCCGGTGGAGCCGATGCCGCCCCCCTCCTCGTGCATGGCCGCCACTCGCTTCACGACCCTCCTCTCGGGCAGCTCGGACTTCAAATCGCCCTTCACATAGAAGGTATCAAGCATGTCCCGGGCGGGGTGATCTTGAGGCTGGAAGAGAGCATCGAAGGACCAGAAGGCTGGCCCCAAGAAGTCTCCCTCTATCTCGGTGAATCCCATCTCCAGAAAAATCCGTCTTATCTTCTCGATGTAGCGGGTCAGCGGGTGACGCTTGCCGCCGTGGGATGATGGAGCATAGGCCGTGACGTCGTACTTCCGGAACCGCACGTCGCGCCAGCGCCCCGTTTGAAGCATCTCCGGCGTCAGCTGGGCCGGGACCTCGGAGACCTCCAGGCCAACCTGGAGAACCTTCTTCCCCTTAGGCGTCACCTCGATGGTCCTCTCGACCCTTCGCCTCTCGGTGACGATCTCCTTCCGCTGGCGGAGCATGGAAAGGACCTGGGGATCCACCTCACCTTCCTGGACCTCGCCGCTGGCCAGGCGGGCAATGAGGACCTCATCGGGGCCCTGAGCATCTGCCGCCAGCCTTCCCTCCTCCCTCAGGGAGACGACTGATGCACCACCCCTTCGTCGGATGTCAGCCCAGGACTTCCTCCTGAGCCATCCTAGCACGATGGGGAGCTCTTTCTTCCGTAGAGATGCCCTCTTCCGAAGTTCCTCAACGTCGAGCTCCTCTTGATCAAGAAGGACACGGAGGGCCTTCCTCTCGGGGAGTTCCTTCCCCGCCCACTCAGGACTGCGCAGAGAGTAGAGGCGAACGAGCCTCTCCTTGATCTTCACCAACCCCTTGGACCTCAGCCAGGATGCGGCGTTCATGACCTCCACCTGTTCGCGGAAGGTGCCGTCCTCCACCAGATCCTCCGGAGTGGCCCGATGCTTCTTCTCCAAGGCGAGCAGCAGGGTCCTCTCTCCCTGACTGAGCTTCTCCGCCGTTTCCCGGGGATCCATCCTAGGGGGAGAACAGGAAGGCCCTCTTAGGCTTTTCCCGGTCGGGGGTTCCACGTTCTGGCTGGCCAGGAATCCGGCGCTTCTCTGCCCATCTCGTAGCCGGTATCCTACAATCAGGCCTGATAATGATATGAACGATTTTATATTGGACAGTTCCGAAGTTGGCAGAAGCCATGAATTATGGAGGATGGGTATGAAGCCCAAGTTCCTGGGGGTCTTCCCAGACTACTGCTCCATCCTACTCTCAGGCCCAGCCGGAGCCGGGAAGCTCGACTACATGCTTGCGGTCCTTCGGGCCTACCTCGACTCTGGCGAGAAGGTACTCTTCGTCTGCATCGACGTGAGTCCTCGAGAGGTCTTGGGCTACGCCTCCAGGCTTGACAAGGACGTTGAGAGTCACCTCGGGAAGACTCTGCTCTTCTTGGACTGCTTTTCCCCCTCTATCGCAGAGGAGGTCGACGAGTCCGAGGGTGTCATCCTCGTGGCCAGCTTCTCCAACCTCGAGGGCATTGGGATGGCCATTACGAAAGCCGCCCAACAGCTGGGCACCCCTACCAAGATACTCTTCTACACCATCTCGACGCTTTTCCTGCACAACTCCTCTCAGGCCCTGAGCAAGTTTTTTCAAATCATCTCCTCCCGCGTCAGGAGCCAGGTCGGCACGATCCTCTACGCCTCCCACGAGGGCGTAGTCGAAGAGAGACAAGAGATGCTGCTGAAGTCCCTCGTCGACGGCCTGCTGGAGACGAGGTTCGATGAGATGATGAAGCGGGAGATTAGGCTGCATCACCTCAGGGGCATGAAGGTGCGACCTGAGTGGCTTCCCCTGGATGAGGGAGGGACAGAGGAGGCAACCGCGGCTGGCGGGGTGTGGACAGTCAGCGAGCGAGGTGGGAAGGGTTGAGAGCGGTCACGGGTATCGAGGTCATCGACAAGGGGCTGCAGGGAGGATTCCCATGCCCCTCTGGCATCCTTCTCTTCAGCGAGACAATCGCGGAGAAGAGAATCTTCGCTGAGCAGTTCATCGCCTCGGGGTTGCGGAACGGGGAGGTCTGCCTGTATCTCGATTTCTATCGGGCACCGCAGTTCGTTCGGAGGGACTTCAGGAAGTTCGGGGATCTTCCACAGGAGAACCTGCTCCTCGTCGACACCACCTCTGCACAGATTCTAGTAGACTCCAAGGAGCAATACCAGGCCCGCGACTTAGAGGATCCCTCCGCGATCCTGCAGGTGATTACGGACGTGCTCAAGGAGAGACATCCGACGCGGGTCGTTCTGGACTCCCTCGACTTCCTGACTGAGAGGTTCAGTCGCGACGTGGTTATCGACTTTCTCAGGGACCTCATGAGGACCGCCAGCGAGACGCCTTGTGTCATCGGCCTGCTCTTCCTGAACTGGAGCTATGGGAAGGAGGAGCTGGAGAAGATCCTTGAGCACACCGATTACACGCTGGAGTTCAAGACCACCCTGAAAGGGGGCGTGGTGCTAAACAAGCTCCGTCTCTCTGGCCACGACCCGGACGGGAGCGCCACGAGCTGGATCCCCTTCAGTTTCAAGGAGCTCCTGGGCCTTGTCCTTCATTTCCCACGGGTCCTGGTAACGGGGCCATTCCATGCCGGCAAGTCAACGGTGGTTCAGCAGCTCTCTGAGACAGCCGTGAGTGTCGACAGGATGGGAACCACCGTGGCTTTCGACTACGGGACGGTTGACGTGTCTGGCGTCGACGTGGATCTCCTGGGTACGCCCGGGCAGGAACGCTTCGAATTCATCTTCAAGATCTTCGCTAGGGAGGTGAACGGCATCCTCCTCGTGGTGGACAGTACCAAGCCCCACGAGCTGGCTCGAGCCCGGGAGATGAGAAAACTGGCTGGGGAGCAGGTACCCCTGGTTATCCTAGCCAACAAGAGGGACCTCCACGGGGTCATGCCCATCAAGGACATCCGGGCTGGTTTGGGCCTGGAGGAGTACATTCCCATTGTGGAGACGGTGGCCACAGAGGACAGAGGCCTCAAGGAGGCCCTGGAGAAGCTCGTGGGCATAATCATCTGGGGGTGGTCCGACGTTTAGCCACATGTCCCACGAGCTCGAGGAGACCATCAAGGACCTGATGCAGCTCGAGGACGTGCTGGGTGTGGCAATCGTTCGTCGTGATGGCCTGATTATCGCGCATGACCTCCCGGATGGGACGGATCCCAAGAAGATCGCTGCCATGTCAGCGGCCATCGTGGGAACGGGCCAGCTCGCCAGCGAAGCTCTGGAGCAAGGAAAGTTCCTTCGATCCGTCATCGTGGCCGACATGGGGAAGATCCTGGCTACGGGAGGGGAGGATGAGGTCATGCTCATGACCATTGTCAGGCGGGAGTCCAACGTAGGATTCATCCTAATGGCCCTGGAGAAGGCAGGCGAACGCCTGCGATCTGCCCTTTCGGGAGGGGCCAGCTAAATGGACTGTGGCGAAGCAGAGCGGTGTACCCAGGACGGGGTGAACTAAGTGCAGCGCCTCCGTGGAAGTCTGGAGAAGCTTATGACGGATATTCGAAAGGTCCCAGGTGTCACGGCCGTCGGAATCGTCCGAAGGGATGGAATTGTGATTGACGAGCTACTACCCAGGTCCGTCGACGCCCGCAAGGTCGGGGCCATGGCTGCCACCATAGTTGGCACGGCCGAGAAGGTCGTCGAGGAGCTACGTCAGGGTGCCTTCCAGCAGTACGTTATCGAGGCTGAGGAGGGCAAGATAGTCTCACTAGGCGCCGGCAGCGAGGCCCTACTGGTGGCCCTTGTCAAGCCCAATGCGAACCTAGGTCTCGCGCTGATGACGATGGAGGAGAAGGCCTCCCAGGTAGGTGGTATCCTTGCAGCCCTCTGAGGATGCAGAGTTGGGAGAGAGTCGACCCGGTGGCCTTGAGCCCGTCAAGGTCGTCGTCGTGGGTCCACAGGGCACGGGGAAGTCCAGCCTTATTAGGGCCCTCACCGAGGACTCCATCTCCGTGGAGAGGTTTGGATCCAGCGTTTCCCTCGACTTTGGCTGTGTTGTCTTCGGGAAGCACGAGGTGAACATCTTCGGGACTCCAGGGAAGAAGGACTTCCTCTTCATGCAGCGAATCCTGGGCCATGGGGCGGACGTCTGCATAATGGTGGTGGACGCCCACGACACCGAGGGAATCGAAGGTGCCAAGGAGATCTACGATGGCCTCGAGAAGGAGTCCGTACCCCTGATCGTGGTCGCGAATAAGCAAGACCTCGAGGGGGCCGTCGAGCCGGACCTCTTGAGGCGTCTACTCAAGCTGGGGGATGAACCAGTCGTCGGCACCTCGGCCGAGACGGGTGAAGGCCTGGATGAGCTCATTGTCACGATTGTGGATGCAGCGAAGGAGCGTGAGGAGCATGAAGGCGGTTAGGGAGAGACCCAGGGCGGCCAAGGGGCGAGCGCAGACGGAAGGGACCGTGAAGACCTACGTAGAGGGATTCGACGAAATCCTTGGGGGCGGCATACCCCGGGGTCATGTTGTGTTGGTGAGCGGACTGCCAGGGACCATGAAGTCTTCCTTCGTGTACAGCCTCCTTTACCACAACTCCCTCAATGAGGGGCAGAGCTCACTCTATATGACGCTGGAGCAGGGGCGCAAGAGCCTAGAGAAGCAGATGGTGAGGATGGGGTTCAAAGTCAAGGACGTTGCGGGGAAGCTGCACGTCCTCGACATTGCAACACTGCAGAAGCGCATGCAGGATGGTGAGAATGCCCCGTGGATCGACTTCCTCCAGAGGGCCATCGAGTTCCGCAAGGAGCTGGGGGTGGTGGACCTAATCGCCATCGATTCCCTGGAGGCCCTGGAGGTCCTGGCAGCCTTCCAGGACCGCAGGCGTGACCTGTTCCGACTATTCGATTGGTTTCGCGGCCAGGACGCAACTTCCTTCCTCATAACCGAGTCGTCCCCGGAGCCCTCCCTTTCCGTCCTCCTCCACGCTCGTGGGAACGAGCCTGACTACCTGGCTGACGGCATTATACATCTGAAGATGCACGAAGTAAGCGATGTGGACATCCAGAGGAGGATTAGAGCGGTTAAAATGAGGGCTGTTAACCACAAGACCGGGTTCTACGCCTTGGTCTTCGAGAACGGTGTCTTCAGCGTGACCCGGGCTATGAGCGGGCCCTATTAGTCGGTCTCTGTTATGCCGAAAACGACTGAGGAGAACCTTGGGAAGGCTGCCCTCCGATGGGTGGAAGGACAGCTCAGGACCAGGCCCGACGATCCAGGACTATGGTATAGCAAAGGGGTTCTGCTGGCAAAAGAGGGTGAACTTGAGAAGGCCCTAATCGCCCTTAAGAAGGTCCTCTGGCTCGATTCCGACCACGTGAAGGCCCTGGAGGCAAAGGGAAAGGCGCTCTTCAGATTGGGGTCGTACCTAGAGGCTTTTGATGTCTTCAGGGAGCTCACCAGGAAGGTACCGAGGGATGAGGAGTACTGGTATTACTGTGGGGAATCCCTCGTCAAGCTCGAAAAGCGTGAGAAGGCGAAGACCTACTACGACAAGGCACTGCAGATCAATCCTGGCTACGTCGATGCCCTCTACGGGAGAGGGGACGCCTCTAGAACAGGTATCGAGAGGGGCGACGTGGAGACTCGGATGGAGAAGAAGAAAGGCAACGCCCAGCCGGTGGATATGACCAGGAAGGCCCGACAGGGTCCGAAGAGGGTGGAGGCACGTGCCCTTCCCACATCCATCGACCTGCTCGACCTGGACCTGGGCGGAGGCGTCAGCCCCGGCTCCGTGGTGCTCATTACTGGAATGCCAGGGACCTTCAAGACGAGTCTCTGCTTTTGGATTCTATTCCAGCAAGCCCTCCGACGGAGGGCGAAGGGACTCTTTATCACCGTGGAGCAGTCCAAAGAGAGCCTTCGGAAACATCTAGCCTCCTTGGGTCTGGATCCTAGCAAGGCAGCGGACAACCTCCAGGTTCTCGACCTGGCACGAATTCGACGTGATCTCCATACTGATAGAGAGACAAGCGACTGGTTCGATTTCTTGAAGGGCAAGATTGAGCAAAGCCATGCGACGGGTGTGCGGGTCCTCGCTCTCGATTCCCTGGAGGGCCTGGAGTCCTTGGTGGACTTCGAGGACCGCCGGGCAGAGCTCCACAGGCTATTCGACTACCTCCGTTCCCTTGAGATTACCTCCTTCATCACCGCCGAGAGGTACGAACTGGACTATGAGGGCCACCCAATCAAAGTCTACGATGTACCGGAATACCTTTCTGACGGGGTCATCGAGCTCAATTGGCGGCGAAGGGATGGGGGAGACCTCCAGAGGGCGCTGCGTGTCGCGAAGATGCGCGACAGGAAGCACTCGACCTCCCTCTACTTCCTCTACTGGGAAAACGGTTTCAAGCTTTCTCGAGCTCTGACAGCTCCTCCTCCGTGAGAATGAAGTCCTGGAGCTTGTCCCTCGCCTCTTTTCTCTTCTCCTGATGGGTTTCGAGGAAGGAGGCGACCCGGTCAGCAAGCTCGGCCTTGCAGTCGCCACACAGCCTTTCCCCTGTCCTGCAAGTCTCGTTGACCTTCTTTAGATGGTCCTCGTCCCAGTCGAAGAAGTAGGCGTAGTAGTGGTAGACGGGGCAGATATCCGGATTCCCTCCGTACTTGCGGTGCTCCTCCACCGTTGCGCCGCCCCCTGTAACCGCTTCCATCACGTTTTCGCGGGCTACCTGAGGGTCATCCGTGACGAAGATGGCTGATGCTGGGATCGACGCCGACATCTTGGCGTGCATGCCCTGGAGGCTCGGCACGAGCTTGTTGTGTATCAGCGCGGGCTTATAGTACCCAAGCTGGGGTGCTACATCCCGGGCGATGCGGAAGTGGGGGTCCTGGTCGATCCCGCAGGGAATGAGGCACGGCACGTTCTCCCCCTGCAAGACGCTTTCCAGGAAGCACGGGACGGCCTGGATGCTCGTGTAGAAGATCTCTCCGACGTTGTTGGAATGAGTGAAACCGAAGACCGCCTTCACCGTGGAGAAGGTGATGCGCCGGGCCACCCGGAGCGCGATGGGGTACAAGGTGCGGATGACCTCGGAGTCCAGGAAGATGCGGGTCTTGCTGGGATCGAACCCCAGGGCGATGATGTCCAGGGCGTTGTCGTAGCCAACCCTCTGAGATTCCTCCAGGTTCTGGAAGTCTCTGAACAAGAACTTCTCGTCGTCGGTGATCTGGAAGTAGAGCTTGACGCCCAGAGAGTCCTGGAGCCACTTAGTGAATACCCATGGAAGCATGTGGCCAACGTGGACCTCGCTGGAGGGCCCCCTCCCGGTGTACAGGAAGAAGTCGTTCCCCTTCTCGTACTCGTCGAGGATCCAGTTAAGGTCTCGGTGGGAGTAGAAGACGCCCCTGGTGAGGAGCGGGTGGAGTCCGCCGGCCGCCGTCTCTATCCTCTTCAGCAGCTCCTCATCGATGGGCTCCGTTCCGAAGCGCTCGATGAGCTTGTTGTAGTCGATCTCCCCCCTGACCTCCCAGGGAGTGACAACGAACTCCTTGGCCATCTAGCGCCTACAGGAACCTTGCTCTAATCAACCTTCCCCCGGACTCAGACCATGATGGCGTGGCGATTTCTCATGTCGTCCTCGGTCTGGCCAAGTCTCTCCATCAGCATGGAGACCAGACAGTCAAGAAAGAGAAAGGCGGCGTTCTCGAAGAGGGTCCCCAGGGGGGCATACTGGGAGGCCTTCTTGCTCCTCGAAGTCCGAAGGGCGAGGACAATGCTGGAGGCATGGGCGAGCTTGCTCCTCTGCTCCCCCGTAATGGAGATGACACAAGCTCCCACACGGCGGGCGATGTTCGCCGTCTGGATGGCCGACATGGTTGCCCCGGTCTTGGACACGATGATCACGACGTCGTCAGGCTCCACGATGGGAGTAATGGTCTCGCCAATGAAGAAGGAGCGTAGGCCGAGCTGAACCATCCTCATGGCGAAGGCTTTGCCCACGAGACCCGAGCGACCTACGCCGTAGACGAAGATCTTGGGGGCGTTGGCGATGAAGTCGATAGAGCTCTGCACGAGTTCGTCGTGGTCCTCGTTTATGATCTTTGAGACCTGCCCCACCAGGAACTCCGCCGGCTCGCTGACCTTCAACCCGCCTCCCCCTTCCTGAGCTTGACAAGCTTGGTGATTCTTCGGCTGAGCATCCTCTCTAGGATGACCTTCATGTACATGGCGTCGTGCTCGAGGAGAGGTGAGGAAGAGATGAGGGTGATGGCGTAATCTGAGTCCAGCAGGTGGTCGACCAAGGGTTCGAACCGCAGGTCACCCCGCTTGATGGGAGTGTACCTCAACTCGTTCCCCCCTTCATGCTCGACGCCTGAGAAGTGTGTATGGAACTGGCCATAGCTGTACTTCTCCAGGCGGGACATCAGCTCCTCGAAGTCCTCTGGCTCCCTCAGACTCCCACCACCGCGGGCGTGGCTGTGGGGGAAGTTTATCACAGGCATGACGTTGGGGACCGCCTCGCAGATCTTCACCACCTCATCCACGTCGCCGAAGACCTCCTGCCTCCCGCTGGTCTCCAGGCCCAGACGAGAAGCAATGCCGTGCCGCTGGAACCACTCCGAGAGGTCCTGAACCCGTCTGGCTATCCTCTTGAGGGCCTCCTCCGAGCTCAGCCCGCCATAGAGACCCATGTGAGTGGCAACCACCGTCGCACCCAGGTGATGGGCGATGGTCCCACCCCAGCGGATGCTATCGATGCTCTTCTTGCTCAGGTCGCCAACGCCGGCCAGGTCCATGTAGTAGGGCGTATGTAGGGACATCTCCACGTCCAGCTCTTTGGCGAGCTGACCAAGGTACTCCAGATGGGCGAAGTCCCTCGCGATGCTGCCGATGAGGATCTGCAGCACATCACCGGCCTCGATGGGGGCGTCAGGGTTGTGGACGAGCTGCTCGGCCTCAACCTCCCTCTTCAGGGATACGACGAGCTCATCCGGCACGGTTCTGGGAGTGAGGCCCACCTCCTCGTCGTTGGGATACCTCTCGATAATGTTCACCCGGACCAGCTGGACCTCCAGGGCCGTAAGGCCGAGATTGTGGACGTCCTCTATGCCGTCCTCCAGGGTGCGGCCCTTACAGGATAGTGGGATCCCAGCAGGGCCAAAACGTATCATGGAGCAACCGCGCCTCTGCACTTCTATCCAGATGCATAGCGTATTAAGCTTTTCGGGTCTTTGAGCCGCCCTAGCGCAAAAGTCCCGTGCCTTGACCCAAGCGTCCTCCTCACTGAGATAGCGAGCGGAGAAGACTTAAATATGGATGGCTTATAACGACGTAATAGGTGTGGGGCATGTTCGAGATCTCTCTTACGGAAGCGGCCGCCGAGAAGGTCAGGTCTCTTTTGGAGAACGAAGGCGGCAACTACTCCTATTTGAGGGTCTTCGTCAGCGGCGGCGGCTGCTCAGGCCTCAGCTACGGCATGACCTTCGAGGAGAAGGAGGAGGCAGGCGACAGCGTCATCGAGACGAACGGAGTCAGCCTCGTCGTGGACGAGTTCAGTGCGCCATACCTGCAGGGAACGGTCGTCGACTACCAGGAGAGCCTGATGGGGACGGGGTTCGTCATCAACAACCCCAACGCCAAGAGTTCTTGTGCCTGTGGTCAGTCCTTTAGCGCCTAGACGAACGACCTCTGTACTCGGAGTACCAATTGCAGATGCTCTATATCGCCTACGTCTGGATCGGTCGTCCATTCGCACACCCACAAGCTTTTTAGCAGCATCCTTCGTAGGTGGCAAGTTGGCATGGCCAAGGCCCTGAAGAAGTCAAATCCCGGCCTGGTGGCCCTCATCCAGGACTTGAAGAAGGTCGCCAGGGAGAACGACGCCCCCATCTGGAGGGACCTAGCCATGAGGCTGTCCCGCCCTAGAGCAAACTGGGCCGAGGTCAACCTCTCCAGAATCGAGAGACACGCGTCCAAAGACGACGTTGTGGTGGTACCCGGCAAGCTTCTGGGAGCCGGAGAGCTCACCAAGGCCGTTGTCGTTGCTGCCTTCCAGGCCTCAAGGGGAGCCCAGGAGAAGGTCGAGGCCGCTGGGGGGACCTACCTGGGATTGCGGGAGATCGTGGAGAGGAACCCCAGCGGAAGTGGCGTGAGGATGATGGGATAGCATGGCCACCCTCGATGCCTCCGGACAGATTCTTGGACGCCTGGCCAGCCTCGTTGCCAAGCGCCTCCTGGCGGGTGAGGAGGTCGTCCTTGTCAACGCGGAGAAGGCCGTCATCACCGGGGCCCGGGACTCCGTCTTGGCGGAGTACCGAGAGAAGAGGAGGATAGGGAGTCAGCGGAAAGGACCGTACTTCCCCAAGAGGGCGGACCGAATCCTCAAGAGGACTGTGCGGGGAATGCTCCCTTACCAGAAGCCTCGAGGACGGGAGGCCTTGAAGCGGCTGAGAGTGCACGTGGGGCAGCCTGAGGATTTTGATGGGGAGGCCGAGGTCCCGCCCGCCAGCGTCGAGGGCAAGACCACAACATATATCACCCTCGAGGAGCTGTCAAAGCTGTTGGGAGCCTAGGCATGGTGGCGAAGAAGGGGGCTGTGGTGGCCAGCGGCAAGAGGAAGACCGCCGTGGCCAGGGCCGTGTTGCGTTCGGGCCGTGGGAGGGTAAGGATAAACAAGGTTCCCCTAGAGATCCACGAGCCCGAGATGGCGCGGCTGAAGATTCTCGAGGCCCTGGCGGTGGCGGGGGACCGGGTCTCGAAGGTGGACATCGACGTCAACGTCAGGGGTGGAGGTGTCATGGGACAGGCCGACGCCATCCGCACGGCAGTCTCCCGAGGCCTGGTATCCTACTACAAGGATGAGAAGCTGGAGGAGGAGCTTAGATCCTACGACAGGACCCTCATCGTTCCAGACACTCGGAGGAAACTCCCGAAGAAGCCCCTGGGTCGCGGCGCGAGGAAGATGAGGCAGAAGTCGTACAGGTGAGAGGATGATCATACCGGTGCGTTGCTTTACCTGCGGAAAGGTGATCGGTTCGGCTTGGGAGCGCTACCTGCAGATGCTAAACTCTGGGAAGGAGGCCCGAGAGGCCCTCGACGAGCTTGGCCTCGACCGTTACTGCTGCCGCAGGATGATTCTCTCGCACGTCGACCTCATTGACGACGTCATCATCTACGGATAGAGCTGGCTCGATGACGGCAAAAGGAAACGTCTTGAGTCAGATTCTGTCACCAATGGGGTACCGACATCTCGGTCTAGGTGGCTAGCCGTTTCCGGGTGAGTTGAATCCGTTGGAGCAGATTGCTGAGGCTCACAGGTATGTCGACAAGGGTCACAAGAAGGGGAACGTTGTCATCACAGTGGACCATGTGCGCACATCATGAGGACCCTCTAGAGGACCTCGTTTGAGCCTCGCAACTTTGCTTTCGGGGTTTCTCTTCCTGTTCATCATAGTCCTGGTCTTCTCCAGTGAGAGATTCGGCTATGTAACAATGAATGACTTGGACCCGGAGGCCAAGCTGCATGAGATCAGCCAGAATCCAAGAGCCTTCAAGACAAGCTTTGCATTGATACTAACAGAGCATGCCTCCATTGTTGCCCTAGCGATAGGGTTGTTCGTCGCTTTTGGGTCGTACAACGTTATGCTGGCCGTTGTCTGGACGGTCTGTCGAATAGGAGAAGGCTCGATCCAAACCTACTACAAAAAGGACTACTGGGGACTTCTCGGACTAGCACGGCAATACCCAGGCGCTAGGGGTGCTGCGAAGCAATCGTTGATAGATCTGGCTCGCGGAATTCTCAGCACAAAGGACAAGGTCTTTTCGCGTGCGCAGATCCTGTTCACAATCGGCACTCTCGCCTACTGCGTCCTGTTTGTCGTCTATGAAGTTGTACCAGCGGTAATTGGATGGTTTGGAATCGTCTCCAGCACCCTCTACGGCCTCGGCAACGGCATAAGACTAGCTAGACCCGAATTCAGGGGTCTGTGGGGCCTCGGGGGTTTGTTGGTCCTACTTTTCGAGATTGTCCTGGGCGGATGGCTGTTGTTCTCTTCAATCATCTAGCCTCACCATTCCCCTGGAGACGCCTGTCGGGGTCTTGACACCTGGATTACGCGATTTAGGGGTCCGGGTTGAAAATCCTCTCCCGCTCGTGCCTCCGACAGTGCCGGATGGCTGCAGTATGCCCCCAATGCTCCTGTTTCTCTTCCACGGGATTGGGGGCCAAACCCTGCCCTGATCGGTGAATTTCCTCAACATCCGTAAGCCATAGTTCTCCGCGTTCGCTGCGGGGCGATGGTCAGCCAGCGCTTATAGTTTTGAAGACTCCAACACTTTTGTGCCGTCTCTCCCTCTTGGTGGCTGACCAACCTCGCGAACGCCGGCAAGCTCGCAGGCGCTTCGGCACTCCATGCGCTCCTCCGCCCTATGGGAGAGACCGTGGCCTGCGGAGGGGGGTATGAGACTCATGGGAGTTTGTAGGACGTCCTGCGAAAACCCCTAGTTCGCCGAGCCCGATATGAGTCTGTACTCTGATGAGAAGAAGGCAAACGCGATGCTGGCGAGCTTCAACGAAGCTTTTCGTCAAGGGATCGGCGGTTACGCCCAAGACATGTTCCTCCAGGGAAAGGCCTGGCCCTTTGCTCCCGGTGCGATAAGCACGCCCACCATAGTCGCGCACGGAGAGCTTGATACGGTCATTCCCGTAGCTCACAGCCGCCACACGTCCGAGCTGATCCCCGGAGCCTCGCTCCGAATCCTGCCCGGGCACGGGCACCTATCCATTTCCGCGGAGCTTCCTGGATTGTGCGCGAAGCTGGCCCAATCCCTGGACTGACTCCCACTCACCTGAGGCAGCTCATGTCGATATCCTGAAAACTATAAGCCCTGTTTCCTCGTACCTGCCATGTGGGCCCGTAGGGTAGCTTGGTGGCCCGTCCGCCGCTCCGTCAGGAGCGCGTGGCCCAGGTGTGTGACTTCACCGCCCGTGTGAGCGGTATAGGAATCGACAGAGGCCACGCCCCCCCAACTGACCCCCTGGTAATACGGGCACTAGGGGCGGAGCCCCGGGCCAACGGGAAGGGTCCCGTCTCGAGCCTCCGTTGCTGCGGGCCAGCCGGATTCTCCGGGAGCGTTCTCCCGAGCCGGGGCTAGGCCACCCTCGGAACAACGTTGTCTACTCCCCAGGATCCTCCTCGTCCACGCGTTGTGCTGCCTCCTCAGGCGGAGGGCGGAGTCGAGGTGCGAAGACCACCGCCATGCGCTCGTGGAGCACCTTCAGCGCGTCCCAGAGGAGAATCGTTGCGACGCCGACGGCCACCAGAACCACCAGGAGAACGAGGGGAGAGAGAGCCGCCAACCCAGCCAGCAGGACGCTGGCCGTCAGCCCTCCCACCACCACTGTCAC
>JABAOH010006140.1_pt2 | contig 38094 bp, 38 predicted proteins | sample 7062181 | NCBI WGS metagenome assembly JABAOH01 (sample SAMN14538630, study PRJNA623070) | marine sediment metagenome | biome: marine biome [ENVO:00000428]; feature: marine pelagic biome [ENVO:01000023]; material: deep marine sediment [ENVO:00002113]; isolation source: pool of 5 deep marine... | reverse complement strand
TGCGGCGAAGCAATCGAGCAAACTCGCGCAGGCCGATGCAACCGACTGCAGAAAGAAATCGCTCTTCGTGCTGGCGGTGTACGTCACCTCTGCGAGTTGCGCGTACTCTCGGTGACACGTCAGAGCGTGGATTGGCTCCCAGGGATACAAGCAATTCACCGCTCCTTAAGGATCACCATCTCCTGGTTCTTCCCGTCAGGCTTCTGATTCTCTGCCACATGAGCACAATTGGTGAAAAGCAGGACATTGCCGAGCAATCGTGCAGAAGGAAGCTGAAGGGCCACTATCAGGGGGCCAGCATCCCCCTAAAGGCTCCTGCACAAAGTCAGTTGTCCCCAGCGGCACACAGCGACGATTCGTTTCGACATTTCCGGAAGGGGTGCATGGGTCCCCGACCCGTGACTGGGATGCCAATCTGAAATCTCACGGGGCAGGGGCCCGCGCTAAATGCCTGGGTAGGTCAATCGGCAGGCCGGGTACGGAGGTTCTATGGGGCCGGCGTTCCGTAACGTCATGGACCAATAGTTTGTCTTGCCCTACGAAATATGAATGGAAGTCTTCCACGACAAGATTGTATGTCGACGACTTTGCTCTCGGTTCCACAGACTTAACACGGGATGAACCATCTAACGTGTGAATCTGTTGTCCAGGTTGAAGGTGTCTGGCCTGGACCCATCCTTGGCCGGACACCCAAAACAGATGGCCCCCCGTGCTGGAGATTTCGTCGCTGCCGGCCGTTACGGTGACCAGATCGACCTGGTGCCGAAGCGTAGTACGAAACACAGATCGAAACGCCAATTCTCCTGTGTCCACGTTTTGCGCCAATACGCGATCACCAGGACGTATATCCTCGATGGTTTTCGAGCCATCGATGGTTACGACAGGCGTACCTTGGGCAAAACATGAGACAAAGTAGGGGTGCTTGTTTCGATAGCTGTATTTAGTGACCGTTGGCTTGTCGGCGAGGTAATACCCGTTTGTCACATCCCACCAGTCCCACCAGGATTCTGGGGTTGACGGTAGGTACTCACCGGTAACAACTCCGAGACATTCGTAGACCCTCTGATTGCGAGCCAGTAAAAGTTCCGTCTGGTGTTCAGCCCACTGGTCAGCACGGCGGTCCAACCCCTCGCGTAGCGCGGTCAAAGTTTCGAACACGGTGAAGTTCCCCGGCACGAAGCCTCCGACAAACCTGGTTTCGGACACTGCCAGTTCTTTCGCGAGACGGCCTTCCGTAATGGCCGTTTGCCGCAATGTGACGGCGCCCAAGCGGCGAAAGACAACTTCCGATTCCAGTTCGACGGGCAAATATAGCGCCCCGAGCAGCGCTGGTACGACGTCGTAGACTGGTCGTCCTGACAGATATTCCGCCGCATTCCTGCGAACTTGAGGCTCGTCCGACCAGATTGCGTGGCGAATCAAGGAAAAAGTCGCGTCCGTATCCGGGATTCGATTCAAGGCGTCAATGACGGCTACTTTAAGATCGAGCATGTCGAGTCGTTGCTTTTTCCCGCGCGGCTGGAATGCCGACAGGTCCAATTCCAATGCCGGGATTGCGCATCGATCGCTAATTGTGCGGAGCTGTACAATCGCTCGTTGTTTTTCTTCTTCGTTGCCGTTTAGACCGCGCCGTCGGAGTCGGCGCAGTTTCGGACGCCACAATTTAATCTCCTTTTCCTGTTGTTTCATTTGGTCAACCTGCTGCGGCGTCAGCCACGCGTTTCCATAACGACGCAGGCCTAGACGGGCAGCCGCCCCTTTGTGGTCGGGCTGGATCTGGAGAACTTGCATCCAGTGCGCTTCGGCCTCTGCATCCAGTCCTTGTGTGCTGCACCAGCGGGCCAGCTTCATCAAGTCATCAACGGTGGTTTGAGTAGACTTGCGACGGTGCCGGTACTTGACCAGCCGGTCATCTTGCACTCGCCGCCGCTGGAGTTCGTCGTACCGGACCCAGCGACTGTCTACTTTGACGTAACCAAGATGCCACCGGGCCAACTCGTTGTCCGGCTGTTTCTTTAACGCCTTACCTAGCAGTCTTTGGCGTTTCGCGCGATCTCCGTCGATCTCCGATTTCAGCGCCCGGCGCACCAGTGCATCCGCCGAAAGAGGATCAACGGCCGGATCTTCGCCCGATGCGTTGACAGTCGATGTGAGCGCTATGAGGATGCTGAACCAGGTGTGGATCACGCATTTACGAATCGAGCTTATGAAAATCAAAACGCGTTGCCCAAAATCCGCGACGACCATTTTCCAGTACCTCGCTGATATAGGCCTTTTGAACCCAGCCTTCACCTATCTTGACGGGCTCGGCTGAGTAGGATCAGGATAATGGCAGCGTGTGCAGCGGTCAAATCGGCGCTGAGTCTGGTCCTGGAGGGGGCGAGCGAAGCCAGAACAGCCGGTGAGCTGATAGCTCCTTTCAACCCAGCCTTCGGCTATCTTGACGGGCTCGGCTGAGTAAAATTGGTTGCGACAAACGACTTTCCGTAAAGGATCACGAAGTGGAATGATTTCTCATCGAAAACCGACCTACTGCCTGGATTCAGTCCCCTGCTCCCAATCTCGATAATAGCCGATCCGGAAGCGCTAGAGCACTTCGGTCCGACACGCCGATGCGAGAATTGGGTGATGCCCGTAAAGCGCACAGGCGTGTCCTGAGGCAAATAGCCGGGAACACTTGGGTGCCGAGGTCTCATTCACCGCCCGCAATTGACCTCAACGCCAACGTGCTGAAGTTGGACAAACAAGCCGCAGGAAGGGGTGTGGCCTTCCTGCTGGCGTTGGCGACACCTCCACAGATACGGCAGCTTGCTGCACACTTCGCCGAAAATCAGCCCGAAATAGGAGAAGAGTGCGGCCAACTCATTTAGCGAACTGGTCGCGGGCGATGCAACCGCCTGCAGTTCGAGCCGCACGCATCGGCGACGAGGTTGCTCGCCGAAACGTCGTGCATGGGCGCTGACGTAACCGCGACACGGTCATCAACCTGCAATTTGCCACCAAAGAGTTAGGCCGGCATGAAGCGAAAAGTTGAGTCGCTGAAATTGCGGCCGTGACACTGTTTCAAGACGCCGGCAGTATAGACAATATCCACTTAATGAAACTCCATTGCTGCCCCTGCATCGAGTCGAAGCGTCAGCGTCCGGTTGTCCCCGCTTACTGTCACCCATGGGACCGGAAAGGCACTCGCCTACCGTTCTATCTAGTCAAGCCGTCTACACCTGTGGTATACTTCTGATATGAATTATCAGTTCCCTCCCGATATCGAAGATCGCCTCAGAGCTCGTATGAGCGACGGCCGTTATCAGAGTGAAGATGATGTGATTCGCGAGGCAATGGATGCGCTTGATCAAGCAGAGCAAGACAAGCTCATTCGCTGGCATGAGCGCAATCGAATAGCCATGCAGCAAAGCCAAGAAGGATTGTCCAGGCCACTTGATGACGACGCGGTGCTTGGGCGACTTCGCGAGCGCTTAGCAGAAGAAGGAATCGTCGACTAAATGCCCGGCGTGGTTTGGACGCCTGTTGCGGAGTCTGACCTCGACGACATCCTGTTGTACATTTCTCTCGTTGACCGCAGGCCTACTACGGGGGAAAGAATCTACTACGAGATCCGAGACTGCGTCTTGGAACACGCCGCGAAGCAACTCCCAGGCCACCGACATCCGCAGGCGCCCGAAGGCTGGCTCTATTTGAGACACAAACGGTGGCTCATCTTCTATCAAGCTCTTGAAGATGGGATCGAAGTCATGCGTGTTATCGACGCTGTTCGTGATTTGCCGCGGCAGCTTTGAACGTGGCCGAAGCGCGCGGAAGTCCCCGGCCGAAGTGCCCAAGTTCGCTACGATCAACGTTGCTTCTGTCATCAGCGTGAGTGCGCGATGTTGAGGTTCTCGACCCGACCGCAGATCATCAGTCGCGCGCTTAGGCCGACAACACCGACCGCACGAAGATTCACCGCTAACTCGCAGCGGTTGGACAAGCTAACCGCAGGAAGGGATGTGGCTTTCCTGCTGGCGGTGGCGACACCTCCGCAGATAGGACAGCTTGCTGCACACTTCGCCCAAATACGCTCCGAAAAGGCGGGAAGAGTGCGGCGACGAAAATCAGCCAACTCGCACTGGTCGATGCAACCGCCTGCAGGAAGCAGCTTTCGAAACTCGCGTCGGTCGCGGCCGGCCATTTCGCCAACTGGCGGTGGTGACCCAGGACGGTTAACCCTGAGCGCGCTACGACGTCGGATGATCTGACGCCGAAGTTGTCGACCGACTCGCCCAACGACAAGGAATACCTGGAGGCGAAAAAGGCCTGGTGCGCAGTCCATCTGATGACACCCGCCGCGTGGATCCTAGCGCACTCGGCCGCTTCGGCGGGGACGAACTCAGCAGTTTCTGCGCTCACGCTGATCGGCGCTTCGTGCGATCAGGATAACGCCCCAATTGTTATGCGAATTTACGCTTCTGAATGCTTTGCGAAACGCGGGTCTTCCACCCCAAGACGAAGTTTCCATTCTTGTACTGAGCAATACAACACTGGTACGACCAGCATGGTCATGATTTCGATCATCATGCCGCCAAAGCTGGGGATGGCCATGGGCACCATGATGTCGGCACCGCGGCCGGTCGATGTCAGCACGGGAATCAGGGCGAGGATCGTTGTGGCGGTGGTCATCAAGCAGGGACGGACGCGGCGGAGACCCGCGGCGAGAGTCGCCTCGCGGGCTTCTGCAGACGTCGTAATCCGACGCCGATGGAAACTCTGATCCAGGTACGTTGTGATGACGACTCCGTCGTCGGTGGCAATTCCAAACAACGCCAGGAAGCCAACCCAAATCGCGACGCTCAAGTTAATCGGGTGAATCTGGAAGAGCGTTTGCATATTGGTGCCGAAGACGGCGAAATCGAGGAACCAAGGCTGACCATACAGCCACAGCATGATAAAGCCGCCCGACCAAGCGATCGCGATGCCACTGAATACGAGCGAAGACGTGATGACAGAACGAAACTGGAAATAGAGGATAATAAAGATGATGAATAACGCTAACGGTAACACCAGCATGAGCGTTTTTTGTGAGCGAATTTGATTTTCGTAATTCCCGGCGAAGGTGTAGCTCACACCGGGCGGCAACACGAACTCGCCGCTGTCGATCCTTTCCTGTAAGAAACGTTGACAATCTTCCACTACGTTGACTTCCGCCTCACCAGCCTTCATGTCGAACAGGACATACGCGGTCAGAAAGGTGTCTTCGCTCTTAACCACTTGTGGCCCGCGGACGTAGTTGATATCGGCGACCTGGGTCAGCGGGATGTGTGAACCGTCTTTGGTCGGCACCAGAATTTTTTTCATCGTGTCAATCTGGTTGCGCAATTCGCGCATATACCGTACGCGTACAGGAAACCGTTCACGACCCTCGACCGTTGTCGTGATGGCACGACCGCCCATCGCAACCTCCACAACGTCCTGAACGTCACGAATCGTCAAGCCGTAGCGGGCGATCTGTCTGCGCTTAAATTCGATCTCCAGGTAGGGCTTGCCTACCACGCGGTCGGCGATCACGGCAGATGCTTCGACGCTGGGGACTTGCTTGAGAATGGTCTCGATCTCCAAAGCGACTTTCTCGATCGTGTCGAGGTCGGGACCTTTCACTTTCACGCCCATGGGAGCCCGCATGCCGCTTTGCAACATCACAATCCGTGCCGCGATTGGCTGCAGCCGCGGCGCGGATGTCGTTCCTGGAAGTTGTGCCGCTTCGACAATCTCATGCCAGATGTCGTCCGGCTTCTCGATCCCCTTCCACTTCTTCCGCCCCGGATTCAGGCTGGGGTCAAGTGGCGGACGCCATTGCCGAAATGGCACCCCGCGCGAGTCTTCGATCAGCTTGCCGTCAGCGTCCCGCTCGAACTTGCCCTGTACGCGGTATGGCTGTCCGTCGTCCGCCGGCAACAGGTTGGCGTCCTTGTCTTGATACCAGTCCACTTCGGTCGCGTCATGCCGATACTTAACGCGATGTCCTTCTTTGTCCACGATGTATTCGGGGTAGTAGTTGATAACCGTTTCGATCATCGAGACGGGGGCAGGGTCGAGCGGGCTGCGCACGCGGCCGATCTTTCCCACGGCTAATTCCACTTCCGGAATCCCGTTGATGCGGCGGTCTTGCAGGGACAAAACGTCCATCGCCTCCCCAATGGACGCATGAGGCATCGTAGTGGGCATGTACAAATACGAACCTTCGTCCAATGGTGGCATGAACTCTTTGCCGAACCCCTCCCAGCTTGTAGCCAGCGTCCATGTCAGGCGTGTGCTGACCGGCTGGTGGGCGATGTCTGCGTGCCAGTCTCGCGATTGAAGACCGGCCAGGTCGTATTTGTACCGCTCCAGCCGGGACAGTTTGCCAAGTTCGTCTGCATCCAACGATTGCGCGCCAAACTCTTGTGGGATAGGGCCGAAAACAGCGGCAGGCCCTAGCCAGGCGGCGAGGCCGAGCAAGAGAATGATGGTTGGGACGAGCAAGAACAACAGTTTGTAATGAAGGCACCACCACAAGACGGGCTCATACAGGTATCGCTGGAAAACCTGAAAGAAAGCCAGCAGTCCGCCAATCAGAACGGCCACGAAGACCAGGTTTCTCAGCAGACCGTTCTCCGGCCCCAGCGGCAGCCAATCCTGGGTTAACAGAAGGCCAACGATCAGAACTGCTGCGCCGTTGGCGACCAGCATCCCACTGCGATGCATCCGCTGCTTCCAATGTTCAAGATGGCTGGGAAGCGATTCTTCGACCAGCTTGTAGATGCCTAGTGCCCCCAGAATAACGCCCGCCCACCAGGCAAACGCGAGGCCGATAACCAGGCCCGCAAGAATCAACCCGACATAAAACACTTGTCTGAGAACACGCGTGGGGACGCGCGACGTAAACAATGCGTGTGCCACCGGCGGGATGATTGTCAGGGCGACTATTACCGAGGCAGCCAGGGCGAACGTCTTTGTAAATGCCAACGGCTTGAATAGCTTTCCCTCGGCGCCAATCATCGTGAACACCGGCAGGAAGCTGACGATGGTCGTCGAAACGGCGGTGAGGACGGCGCTGCCAACTTCGCTGGAGGCGCGAAAAACGACTTCCAGCCGATCTTCGTCCGGATCTGCCTCGTCCAGATGTTTCAGGATGTTTTCGCAAAGGATGATGCCCATATCGACCATCGTGCCAATGGCAATGGCGATCCCCGACAGCGCCACAATATTTGCGTCCACCCCGAAGACGCGCATGGCGATGAAACACATCAGCACCGCCAGGGGCAGCAGGGCGCTGATTAAAAAAGAACTCCGCAGATGCATCACCATGACAAGGATCACAATGACGGTAACCAGTATCTCCTGGACGAGCGCGGTGTTCAGTGTGCCGAGAGTCTCGTAAATCAGTCCCGTTCGGTCGTAGAAAGGAACGACGGTCACCTGGCTGGTCATGATCCATTCCGGCCATTGGTCCTCGGGCGCGATCAACCAATTCGGGCGGCTTGGGCGAGGCGTTTCACGGATAAATTTCAGCCACGCCGCTTCGTTGAGTTCACGCTCGTGAAACCCCTTGAAACCTTGTTGCTGTGCGAATTGTTCTGCTTCATCATGCGTTGTTTTGCTGAAATCGATGTCGACGTTGAACGATCGCAAATGTTTCACCCACTGGTCATGGTTCAACTCGATACTCGCGAAAGCATCAAAGTTATTCGTCTCGGCGTAGGCGATCACCTGGTCGCGCGTCACCTTGCGATAATCGACAACCGCCTTGGTCGGCAGCCCGTCATCGAACTCGTCGATCTTTTTCTTGACGTTTTTGATGGCATCCAGAGGATTAAATCCGTAGCGGACAACCACTACGCCTCCGACAGCCTCCGCGCCCCCCTTATCCAGAGCACCGCGGCGCAGCGCCGGCCCCAGCGTCACCTTGGCCACGTCCTTGACATAAATGGGCACGTTGTCGTTGACCGCAACGACGCTGTACTCGATGTCTTCAATGTCTTTGATGAAGCCCAGACCGCGAATTAAATATTCCGCTTTATTGATCTCAATGCTACGCGCCCCAACATCGATATTTGACTTCTTCACCGCCATGAAGACGTTGTCAATGCTAACGCGCGCGGCCCGCATCGCATCCGGATCCACGTCGATCTGGTATTCCATGACAAAGCCGCCGACGGACGCAACTTCACTGATGCCTTCGGCTGACAGGAGGTAGTAACGAACGTACCAATCCTGAATCGTGCGAAGCTCGTCGAGGTCCCAACCGCCCACGGGGTTTCCATCCGGATCTCGACCTTCCAACGTGTACCAATAGATCTGGCCCAGTGGCGTTGAGTCCGGGCCCAAGGTTGGCGTCACGCCTTCCGGTAACGTGCCCGCAGGAAGGCTGTTCAGCTTTTCAAGAACACGCGTCCGCGACCAATAGAACTCCACGTCTTCTTTAAAGATGACGTAGATCGTCGAGAATCCGAAGAAAGAATAACTGCGAACGGTCTTTACACCTGGTACGCCCAGCAGCGATACCGTCAGCGGATACGTAATCTGGTCCTCGACATCCTGGGGCGATCGGCCCATCCACTCGGTAAAAACGATCTGCTGATTCTCGCCGATGTCCGGGATCGCGTCGGTCGGCACCGGACGAAATAGACTCGGCAGACCGGCCGTGTTGTCGCGCAGCCCCCCCAGCTCCCAGTCGAACGGCGCGACCATCAAGCCCCATGCCACCACGACGATCACGAGCAGGGAGACAACAAACTTGTTTTCAAGACAGAAGCGTATGACCTTGTCGAGCATTAAACGTTTGTGGGCTGGTGTCTGGTTGGACGGGACGAATCATTGAGAGATTTTCAGGAGATGTGCGTGCTGCATCGCCAAATCAGTGTTGCGAATGACCTTTGTGTGTGCCGTGCTCATGCAAACGTTGTTGCTGGGTTTCCGCCGGCTCGTCACGTTCGATCAGTTCGACTCGATCCGCGCACTTGAGCATCGTCGAGCCGTAATACGGATTGCGCGTCTGGTCGTTGTCCTGATACCAGGTGCCCCCTTTTCCCTCAAACGCCATCGGGCAATGCAGCTCATACACAGGAAGTCGCTGTCCAAAACCGAACGTCTTGGCAAGCACTCCGATTTCCTCAGACAACGGCTTAAACGTGATCCGTAGACTTTTGATGTCGTTGGCTGCCTCCATGCCGCCAAGTATCTTGGCCATGTTCGCTCGTTCTTTATTCCAGATGTGCCGGGCGTGTCCCGTCAACGATCCCGGGTCGATGGCCGCAAGCGCGGAATCAAGCTGTGGCAGCGCCTGTTGTGCCTTGCTAAGATCGTCGGCCGCCAGTGCCTGCTGGACCGGCAAATACGCCTGCCAAACTTTGGCAAGCTGGGCTTGAAACTCTGGTCGGACCGTGATGTGTTCGATTGCTCGTTCTGGCTGCTCAGCCACTCCCAGCTGCTCACGCATCCGCCGCATGTGGCCCTTCAACAGCAGAAAAACTCGATCCGCTTCCGCCAGCCGGGTGACGTCGCTTCCTTCTGCGGCGTCGTTTCCTAACAGCATACGGAACTCTTTCCACAACATGCGAGGATGTCCCGTCAATAGCGAGATATCCACGGCCTTCAATCTACGACCAAATCCTGCGAATCCCGCGGCCGCCCCACTCGCGTCGCCCTGGTTAATAGCTTGGGCGATCGTTTCATAGGCAGCTTCGAGTTCGCGGATTTGGGTGTAAAACTCAGATGGCAAAACCATCTTGTGTTCAGCGTGCTCGTCGCCTGTCGCTTTCTTGGCGGGGCCAGCAGGTCCGCCGTGGTCGTGGCCACCACCACCGCCACCTTGCGGTGTCATCATGCTTGGCTTGGCTTGGATTTGAATCTCGGCATCGATCTTGAAGTTGCCTTGCGTCACGATTAGTTCGCCCTCGTCGAGCCCATGACGCACAAGGAAATAGTCGCCAGCCCGCGGCCCCAGCACGATCTCGCGGCCCTCGAAAGTCGGCTGTCCCCGCGGCGCAAACTGCTCGCGGGCCTCGTTCATGGTGGCTTCGAGTCGAGCGAAAGTTTCTTTGGCTTGTTTCAGGGTACGAACGCGCTGGCCTGCTAATGCGTATTGGCCGAGTTGGTCGGCGTATTCATTCCATAGCTTTCTGGCGTAATCCGTGCCCGGCTGATCATAGGGTTGGTCGAGTAGGCGTGCGTAAGTGGCAAACGCCTCGCGTATCTTTTCGAGCTTGCCTTCGTCAACAACCGCTGAAAGGGTTTGAAACGCCGGTTCAGCGGCCGAATGCATACCTGGCAGTTCGACGTAGACGACAGCTCGCGTCCCGGTGACCAAAGCGGCGAGGTAAGGAATGACCAGCGGGGGTTGTTTCGCATCCGTTTCCGGGGTGACGTAACCCAGCGATTCGGCGCGCACGAGCGGCATACCGCAAATATCACAATTCCCCGGCCCATCTTTGACGATCTCCGGATGCATGGGGCTGATCCACTTGCCGGCCAGGCTAGGATCCATCACCCTGCCGCCGGCCGCGACATTGGGACGGACCGCGGCATGCACGAACATTTCCGGCTTCAGCTTGCCGAAAGGGTTGGGTACGTTGACGCGTACCTTGACCGTGCGCGTTTTGTCGTTGAGCACGGGTTGAATAAACGCAATACGGCCGTGGAATTCTTCGCCGGGATAGGCTTCGGTCGTGATCGTGACATCCTGCCCATAACGAATCCACGGCAGGTCGGATTCGTAGGCGTCCAGATGCACCCATACCTGGTTCAGGTCGGCGATGGTATAGATGCGGTCACCCAGCCGCACGCGCTCGCCCTCCTGCTTGAGCTTCTCAATAACGACACCGGCTACGGGCGAATAGATCGTTAAATGGTCGGACGGCGTGTTACGCTGTTCAATTTCATTGATCTGGTCTTCCGTCAATCCCAACAGCCGTAATTTCTCGCGGGCGGATTGGACGAGATCCACATCGCCGGCGCCAAAGCGGCTTCGCCCGCCAGGCCGCTGCTTTGCGTACTTGAGCGCCTGGATCAATTCTTCTTGCGCCGCGTACAACTCCTCGCTGTAGATATAAACCATGTGATCGCCTTTTTTGACTTCGACTCCCGTGAAGTCGGCATACAACCGATCCAATCGGCCGGCGACCCAAGCCGTGATGTAACCGAGTTTGGTTTCGTCGTAGTCCACCTTTCCGACCATGGGGATCGTGTGTTGTATGTACCGTCGCTCTACAGGCGACGTTTCGATATTCATGAGCGCCTTTGCTTCGGGGCTGATGGTAAGTGTTCGCATACCGCCGGACGTTCTGGCTACCGGAATAAGGTCCATCGCGCAAATCGGGCACTTACCAGGACCCGACTGGCGTATCTGCGGATGCATCGAACAGGTCCACAGAGTGGGGCCTTCCGCCTGGGAAGATGCCGTTTTTACATCGACGCTGTCTACGACTGGAGTAGTTGCGCCACCGCCCCACAGAAACCAGCCAGCAAAGATGCCAAGCATGAAAACAAGCGAATACTTAGCGAAAACGAATTTCACGCGATGTTTGTCGTAATACCCGTCCAACCAGCCAGCTGAAGAATTCCGATGGGACTGGGTTATCTCGTCATTCATGGAATCCCCTCTTTGCCGTTATCTCGGCCAGACGCGACAGAAACAAGGTATTGCGACGATCTTCCATCGATTCTCGATTCTATGATTTCTGCGGCGGCAATCGTAGCCCATTGTCGCGAGCACGTACGGAACGCCATGCGCTCACGATCAACAGGTCGCTATCGCGGCGTCGATTGGGCGTGCGAAGCACGCGATCGCCCTCCTTCAAACCTGCCCGCACCGGGTAATACCTCGCTTCCTTTCCACTTTCGTTGCTTCCCTGGGCCATTGGTCCTACTTTGATGTTGACCGTTTCCATGTCGCCGGTCGGCATCAGGCGCCGGACACATTTGCGTCCGTCCTGATCGAATACTGCTTTCACCGGTACGGCAAGCGTCCTACGACCATGCATAGATTTCAGCCGTACCCGTCCGTCTCGGACGGGTACCAGCAGCAAGCCGTCTTTAGGACAGTCGCCGGAAGCGTCCTGGACAAATTGTGGATGTGTCGAACAAATAAATTTTCCCTCCATTCCAGTCGGCTCGGGTGTGCCGTTCGCCAGCACAGCGACTCGGACTGTTCCATTTACAGCCATATATCGTCTCAGTTTGCCATCCCGATTTGGCAAAGGAACACCGATTTGAATCGTCTGGTTTATTGAGTCAACGGTGGGGCTAATAACAGTAATCACCGCAGGCAACGTCGTCGACGGATTACCTTGTACAGCGACATTGATACGTCGTCCAATTGATATCCAAGGCAGTTCACGGACAGGAACTTCACAGAATAACCACAGCGGGTCTGGCTGCGCGATCCGGTACACGACGTCGCCTTTATTTACGTACTGCCCCGGATGTACCCGTGAGTCCAACAGCACACCATCCGACGGGCACTTGACAGACAACAGTCCGCTCACATCCCGTGTTCGCACCATTTCGTTGATTTGATTGGGGCGAATACCCAACAGCAACAGATTTCCGCGGGCGGTCGACAGTGGATTTTCTACAAAGCGCTTTTCGGCGGCGACTTGTCTTTGCCCGGTTGATTCGTAAGGTGTCAACGTCCGAAGCAACTCTCGCTGTCCCGCCAGCAGAGGACTGCTCTTGATACGAAACAACTCTACTCCCTCGGCGACTTGATCACCGGGGGAAAACGTAGAGTCTTCTGTGACGCGGCCCTCCAGTGGAGCTGTTACGCGAACAATCTGGCCATCGCCATAGTCGAGTTTTCCACTGATCTTGATTTCGCGATACAAACGGCGCGAGGTTATCGTCACGAGCTCGTCAGAGACAGCGTCGACGACCAGGCTCGGTTTCTCATGAGCGTTATTGAGCCGTGGCGACAAGAACGACTTTAGACTCGCAAGCAGTACCACTAGTAGCGAGTTACCGACGACCAGGATTGTCACATTTGCTACCAGCCGTAGCTGTCGTGACTGATTCGCCGACACATTACCGGACAGCAGAGGGGTAGCCAAAGATCGGTCTCGCTCTGTGCAGGGCACATTGTTTTGGGATTCGGAACAACTACGATTATTCATAGCAACGCGGTTCTTTTTCTTTTGCCTGTTTTGGTGGGCGCGAGCCAACCGTTGTTCGATAGCGTAAGCTCTAATTGCGGTGTGATAGCTCTTCTAACCGGAGGGTGACCTCAAGCATTTCGTGCCGAAGCTGTTCCAGTTGCCACTGCAAGTGATCCAAAGGGGTCGCCACATGCTCCGGATCCCGAGCGCGTGCCAACTCCAGTCGTGCGATTTCGGTGCGCAATCGCAGCGATTCCACTTGTGAGGCGTCTCCAGACGCTGGTAAACCCTGGCGTAACCGCTGTGCGTTTTTCAATCGCAATTCCGCTATCTTCAGGGCACCTTCAAGCTCGCGCAGATGTATGGCATGTGCATTGAAGTCGCCGGTCCGCGATAATTCTCCAAGTCGCGCCTCTGCAACAATTACGTTGCGTTGAAGTAATTCGACCGCGATAGGCGAGTAAATACCTGGCATTCGTTTGTTGGCGGCCGCGGCCCTCTCCAGTTCCAGCTTGGCAAGTTGGACGCGTGCCTCCGCAAGCTGCGTTTCGAGGTTCAGGGTCGAGTCGTTGGCGGACTGAATTTTNNCCGCTAAACCGAGATTTTCCAGACGCCTATGACATATATTCATCTTGATTTCCCCTGATATTCTTAAGCACAATTTGGAAGTCGTGAGTGCTGCCGCGATGCCGTGGAGTTCGCAATCAGCGAGCATGACACGACGATGGCCAAATCACTGGTTTTCGCGAGCCGGCAGCATCACGTTAATCCCGTCAATCGATTTACGGGTAGGAAAGTGCCACTCATTCTTTGGGGCGCACCGGTCCTCCGTGGGTACGTCCACATCTAGCAGATTTATAATCCGTTCCACCTCGTCAATTTTCGCAACGAACGACTGGGCGAGTTGTTTGAGGTAGAAGGTTGAGACTCGACCACGGAGCATGAGTACGCATCTCTGTGGTTCGTATTCACACGAGATGCGTCTTAGCTCGAGATAACCGCTGGTCAACAAGCACTGTCTCGCGGTTTCTGCAACGTCGCGCGATTCGTCCTGCATGAGATGGCGCCCCCAGCCGTAGGCCTGGCTGTTTTCCGTTTAGATGCAGGTGACTGTATGTTTCTTCGCGTTAAGCAATGAATTTTGGGCAATAAATCGACATGTTTCAATCAGAAATTCTTTCTGGAAGTCCAGCACATGATAACACAGGCCCGTAGCGATCCGTTGGCTTAAACTTGCACGAGAGAGTCGCGCACATAATAGGCCAACTAGTCGAACGTCAACTGCGCTTGTCGAACCAGGTTACCAGCTGTTCAACTTCTGCGACGTCCCGTACTCCTATCACAGTGATGTGTCGCTTGCCGTGTTTCCAGCTTACCGCGATTCGGCTGTCCAACTCGACCAGGCTGCAACGCTTTCCGCCACATATCTGCGAACGTTCCGGTCGATCACCAAACCATTCGTCCAATTCATCGTCATCGTGTTCAAAAATAGCGATCGTGCTGCCGTCGCTGCGTCTGCACAGACATTTCACGCACGTGCAACATGGCATCTTTATTACGTGCATCGATTCCATCGAATATCCGTCGGGCAATCCGTCCGCAACGGCTGGCCGATAACCGACGAGCTGCATCGCTTGCTGAGGATCAACAGATTGGTTGCCATATTTTGCCAGCAGGAATTGCTGTGCCGCGGCGGGGTCCCCCTGGAATTCCTGAAGATAATGCCCAATTTCAGCTGTAAAATGGCCGTCATCGTGCTGGAACCGTGACTGGTAGGCGAACCAACCGATCCCGACCGCGACTAGAATCATCGCTGCCAACGCCAAGCGTCGCGACAGCGGTGATACCGTCTCTCTCCTATGGTCAACCGTTGGTGTCAGTGCCGGCCGATCTTCGAGTGATTTGCGGTCTAATTGTTGCTCAATTTCGCTCCAGATACGCTCCGGTACGGCCGGCGTGTCTATTGCCGTGGCCATCTCGGAGAGTTTTTCGTATCTGGCAATTGGCTGGGCGCACTCCGAGCAGCCGTCGAGATGCTCTGACACGCGCGTGCGTATGTCGGCAGCCACCTCGCCGTCGTAATATGCGGAAAGTAGCTCTTGGACTTCGGAGCAGTTCATGTCACGGCTCCCACCCGAGTTCGGCAAGATACTTCTGTAATTCGCTTCGCGCGCGATTCAGTCTTGATCCTACAGTTCCTTCAGGGATATCGAGTGCCTCTGCGATTTCGCGGTATGATAGTTCTTCGACTGAGCGCAGTACAAAGATTGACCTCAACTCAGGCTCAAGCTGCGATAGCGCATGATCCAAAAGTTCCTTGTGTTCGTGGCGTTGACCTGTGGGTGACTGATCGCTTTCCGGTTCACGCGAAAGCGTCTGGAACTTCCAACGATGTCTCTTTCGCAGGTGCTGCAGCGCTTCGTTCACAGCCAACCGATAGAGCCAGGTGTCAAACTTCGAGAGACCCGCAAACTGGTCGAGTTTGCGGAACACTTGGAGGAACACTTTCTGGGTCACATCAGCGGCATCCTGGATTCCAACCATTCGAACCATCAGCCGATACACCCGTTGGCGGCACCGTTCGTATAAACGCTGTTGCGCCTCTCGCTGGCCCGCACGACATCCCTCCAACACTTCGGCCAGATCCTCGTCTGCCTGAAGGGCAATGTCTGCCGTGTTTACATCTTTAGATGGCATCGTGCGCCCGTTTCTTCACGGAAATCCAAGCCTTGACAAATCTCGGAACCTTCCCGAATTCTCGAAACCTTCCCGCAGTTCACCCCGTTTGCGGGCAGCAGAAGGCCCTAGCGTTTTTGGCGGAAGTCTTTATATTGCAACACATTACACGAGGCATCCTTACTGCCGCAACAACCACTTCGGTCATTATTACATCCAATCCAGGCTACGAAAAGTCAAAGATTTGGCCGCCATCGTGAATCCGTAGATTAGCGCTCTCATAGTCCTTCAGCAGTCAGCTGAAGAAATGCCGCGGTGGCTGCATCTATAGGGTTAAGAACCAAAGTTTTCGGCCCCTTTCTATTCAATTTGCAGAGGAAGAACGATGAAATGCCAAAAAGTTGCTTTGGTCGGTTTTTGCCTGTTCTTAGTTTCTGCCTTTATGGCGACCGATGTGTCCCAAACCTTGGCCCAGCGTCGTCCGTCGGTCGCAGATCGTAAGCAGCACCCAGGAAAATACTCGACGTGGTGGCCCCGCCAGCGCGCCTCACGTAGCATGCGCCATGCACGCGATTATTCGCGCGACCTCTACTACTACTCGCGTGATGCAGCCACAATTAAGCCAGAAGTCGCAAAGTCTGAATCGGAACAGCTTGGTAAAAACATCGAAGCTGCGAAGAAGGAATTGGCGACGGTCCGCAAACAAGCAGGGTCAGATAAGGACACTCTAGACGCGCTACAAGTGATCGAGAAGCATTTGGCCAGCGCGGCGGAAACGCACAAGACATTGCATGCGGAATGTCGTAAAGAATCCGTGGATGTAGGTGTGTGCGCGAATTGCTGCAACCAGATTACAAAAGAACTGTAAAAGGCGATGGCCGAACATGACGCTCTGATACGCCGCCTTGAACTTAAGGAACAAGACGACGCAGAAAGAAAAGACGAATGATCGAAAAGTGATTTGCCCAATCAACACTCACACCCAGCCCGCCGCTTGGGACAGCGGTGGGCGTTCACACAGCGAGGATACTTATGAAGCGACTTCTATTTTCTTCGGTTGTAATCATCGGGACTGTATCCCTTGTTCTGAATGGTTGCGCACCCTCCGCAACGACTGAGCCGGCTACGTCCAAAACGACACCGGCGAAAGATGAGCACGCGGGTCATATGGATCATGGCGACCACGACCACGATGATCACGACCACCACGGGGACGAGGGCCAGTCGGACATGGAAAAGATGAAGGCGGAACTGGCCAAGCTGTCGCCGGAAGATGCCGCGGCGGTCGAAAGGCAACATTTTTGCCCGGTCAGCGGCGAGATGCTTGGCACGATGGGGGCTCCGCTACCGGTCGAAGTCAATGGCCAGCGCGTCTGGATTTGCTGTGTTGGATGCAAGGACCAACTGTTGGAAAACCCCGACGAGTACCTGGCCAAACTGCGAAAGGAATAGCCAAGGCAATGTCCGCCAATGCCTCCGCTCGACACGCGTTTCCATCGTCAAGCAAGTGGCAACGATATGGTCAGCCCATCGTTGTTGCTCACGACGGCGGCCGAGTTGATCATCCTGCTGGTCTTCGGAATATGTCTGTTTCCAAACGGCAATCTCGTGACAAAGGTACTCTGGACGCTGGGCTTGTGTGGGATCGGGATGGGTGTGATATCGGGATGGCTGGTAGGCCAGCTTGTTGTTCCTTTTGCAAATTCGGGTCGGGCCATCCTGGCAACAACACTAATTATGACCGGTGTGTTAGGCGTGGGTTGCAACGCGCTTTGCTTCGTTGTGGATCGTCATATCAACCATTTCGGTGCGCAGAATGCCCCAGCGCTATGGTTACTAAGTGGCCTGGTGCTGTCAGTGATTGGCGGAGTCGTGCTTGGTTCGTTTTTGTTTACATCACCCGGCCAGCGGTTTCTTAAGTCAATTGGCCTGTGAGGAAGGAAATGACCGATCTCGGTGACTTCGCAGAGCGCGTAGAAGAGCAGTTGCTTCGAACAAACCGCGAGCCACTCTGGGCGCCCGATGAGGCTGAGCACTATATGGCGCAAGTGAACGTGCGTCGTCAACTTTTTGAGGAAATTGCCAGGCGGCTGAACGATACGGTGATTCAGCCGCGGCTGGAAATACTCGCCGGGAATTTTTCCAATGCGAGCCTGTCAACGAACGAGCCAGTTGGCCGGTGTCACTGCTGGTTCGGCTACTGCGAGCGGTTTCCGGCCAGCACGAGAGTTGCCTTCTCGGTCGAACATGATATCCGCTTGGAGAAGCTGGCGGTCTGCTACGAAGCCTCCATGATCCCGCTGTTCATCCAGTTCAACCAGCACGACCGGTTCACCGTCAAGCTGGATGATGTGAAGGATTGTTTGGTCGGGGATTGGGTCGAGGAACGGTTATTGGAATTTCTGGACGCCTACCTGCAAATCGACCGGGGCAGCGAGGGTCTTGAGGACGAAGTCGTCACCGATCCTGTCTGCGGAATGCGTCTCGGCCGGTCTTCGGCCGCGGCCAGCGACGCCTACCAGGGGCATCCTTATTACTTCTGTTCAACGGATTGCCAACAGAAGTTTACCAGCCAGCCGACCGCGTATGTGAAAGTGAAAACGATCTGAACAAACAGGAAATCGAGATGCGGTGTTGGGCATCATCGACGGCGATCTATGTTTTTTTGATTTTTGGTCTGGCACCGACTGGATGCACGAATCCGTCAGCTTCCGAACGAGAGCAAGCAATCGCAATGCTCAAGAAAATGGAAGGCGAACTTCTTTACGAAAACGATCATTCTGACCAGCCCGTCGTCGGCGTGTCGCTGAGCGGCGACGAAGTAAACGATGCTGGACTGGAATGCCTGCAGCAATTGAGCAAGATCCGATCCCTAAAAATCCGTCACTGTAGAAACGTGACCAACGGCGGATTGCACCACTTGCGATCGGGAATGCATAACCTGGAAGAATTGACGCTCGCGTTCACGCAGGTCAATGACGATGGCCTGGCACACCTCAAAGGTCTCAAACGGCTTCACACACTCGATCTCACGTACTCTGAAATAACCGATGCAGGGCTCGAAAACCTGGATGAAATCGAGAGCCTGAGGCAGCTGACCCTTCGAGGAACTGCTGTCACTGATAATGGTCTAGCGCATCTGGCGGGGCTTTCAAACCTTGCAGTGTTGGACCTGAGCCATACACAGGTGACCGGAGCCGGGCTGATCCAACTCGCCAAACTTCAAAAGCTCAAAACTCTAAAACTTGGTCACACGCAGATCTCCGACCAGGCACTTTCGAATCTAAAAGAGCTGGCAACGCTCGAACATCTTTCGCTGTGGAAGACGCCCGTCACTGACGCGGGACTCGATCATATCAAGGCGCTGCCCAATCTTAAATCCATTTTTGTTATAGGTACGGCGGTCACCAGCGCCGGGCTCGACGATCTGCAGCACGAAAAACCGGAACTCAAGATAACCTGGTGATTGGATCGAAAGATGAATGATGCCGAAGGTATTGGTTCGGCTCGCAAGCCAGTAGGCGACGCTCCACCGACGGATATGCCGCTGAAGATTGGCGTGATGGGAGGCGCGAGCAGCGAAATCCTTGTGGAGCATCTCGAATTAGCGATGCAGCTTGGCCAGGCGATTGCCGATGCGGGATGCATTGTTGTCACGGGAGCCTGCCCCGGCTTGCCATTGGCCGCTGCACGGGGGGCTCACGGTCGAGGTGGAACGGTGGTGGGAATCTCACCGGCCCTTAGCCTCGACGAACATGCCTTTAAATACGAATCCCCCACGGTCGCGCACGACGTACTCATATTTACCGGCAGCGGTCTCATGGGTCGTGAGGTCGTCAACATACGCAGCAGCGACATTGTGGTCATCGTTGGGGGCAGCAGTGGCACGCTGGGCGAACTTGCTATCGCCTACGACGAAGGAAAGCTAATTGGTGTCCTGACCGGTACTGGCGGCATCAGCGACATGGTCAAGGATATCTTGGCCACGTGCGCCAAGAATACCGGAGCCCGCGTGGTCTACGACGACGATCCGCGTCGCCTCGTCGCGCAGTTGCTGAATGTCTATCGCACCGAGCATTTTCGCAGACCGTCGGTATTTTGCCGAGGACGCACCGACGCAACGTCGTCTCCGGTAGAAGGCAGCCAGCAAGACCCTGTCTGTGGCATGTGGGTTGCCCCACGAAAGGCGGCAGCGCGTCGCACGAGAGATGATAAGCGCTACGTGTTCTGCTCGCTCCAGTGCGCGGAACGTTTTGATGCTGATCCCAAACGATTTCTACCATAGTAGGTCACGCGGCATGTCTACGTTGCGTGATCCAAGAAGAGAAGATCTGCCATGAGCGGACCGACAAAAGTCACGCTGCCGTCAAAGAAAGTGAAAGACGCTGTTGCCAAGCAGGAGCGACCTTACGTGTCAGACGAACACGCAATGAAACTGGAATGACAATGGAATCTCCACTTTCGGAAGAACTGCTTAGGAAAATGGACGCCTATTGGCGGGCAGCCAACTATCTCTCCGTCGGACAAATTTATCTGTTCGACAACCCGCTGTTGAAAGAGCCGCTGCAGCTTAAACACATTAAACCGCGCCTGCTTGGTCACTGGGGCACAACATCTGGATTGAACTTCGTGTACGTCCATTTGAATCGCGTGATTAAGCAGCTCAATTTGGACATGATCTACGTAACCGGTCCAGGACATGGCGGGCCAGGGTTAGTCGCCAACACCTATCTCGAAGGGACCTACAGCGAACTGTATTCGGATGTTCCGCTGAACGAAGAGGGCCTGAAGCGGCTGTTCAAACAGTTCTCATTTCCTGGCGGCGTTCCCAGCCATGTTGCGCCGGAAACGCCTGGCTCGATTCACGAAGGCGGTGAGCTTGGCTATGCGTTATCGCACGCATTTGGGGCCGCGTTCGATAATCCAGATCTGATCGTTGCCTGTGTCGTGGGTGATGGTGAGGCGGAGACGGGGCCGCTGGCCACAAGCTGGCATTCCAACAAGTTTCTCAATCCTGCCCGCGACGGTGCCGTCCTGCCGTTTCTGCACCTGAATGGCTACAAGATCGCTGGGCCGACCGTTCTGGCCCGCATCAGTCGCGACGAGTTGGAACAGTTGTTTCGCGGTTACGGCTATGCACCGTACTTCGTCGAAGGGAATGAACCCGAAGCGATGCACCAACAAATGGCGGCTACGCTCGACAAGGTGGTGTCCGAGATTCGTGAGATTCAGCAGGATGCCCGCGCAAACGGCTTTCAGTCGCGGCCGCGCTGGCCGATGATCGTGCTGCGGACGCCGAAGGGTTGGACTTGTCCCGACGAGGTGGATGGCGAACAAGTCGAGGATTCCTGGCGATCGCACCAGGTCCCAATGGGAGAGATGGCAGCGAACCCGTCGCATGTTGAGTTGCTTGAAGCGTGGATGCGGTCGTACAAGCCGGGAGAATTGTTCGATGAGAACGGCCGTCTGCGTTCGGAACTGGCGGACCTCGCTCCGCAGGGTGAGCGTCGCATGGGTGCCAACCGTCATGCCAACGGCGGGATGCTGTTGAGCGACCTGCGCATGCCCGATTTCCGGGCGTACGCGGTTGACGTGCCGCAGCCTGGCAGCGTAACGGCGGAAGCAACGCGCGTTCAGGGGCAGCTCATTCGCGACGTCATGAAAATGAACATGCAGAACTTCCGCATTTTCAGCCCTGACGAGACGGCATCGAATCGCTGGAACGCCGTCTTCGACGTGACCGACCGCTGTTCGACGGCCGACATTCTGCCGGGCGACGATCACGTATCACCCGGCGGGCGCGTGATGGAGGTGCTCAGCGAGCATCAGTGCCAGGGCTGGCTGGAAGGGTACCTGCTTACCGGCCGTCACGGATTTTTTTCGTGCTACGAAGCGTTCATTCACATCGTCGATTCGATGTTCAACCAGCACGCGAAGTGGTTGAAGGTCTGCCGACACATCCCCTGGCGGAGGCCGATCGCGAGCCTGAACTACTTGCTCACCTCGCACGTCTGGCGACAAGACCACAACGGCTTCAGTCATCAAGACCCTGGTTTTATTGACCACGTCGTCAATAAGAAGGCGGAGATCATTCGCGTCTACTTGCCGCCTGATGCGAACACGTTGCTGAGCGTCACCGATCACTGTCTGCGGAGCCGCAACTACGTGAATGTGATTGTGGCCGGCAAGCAGCCGACTCCTCAGTGGTTGGACATGGATGCCGCCGTCAAACATTGTGCCGCGGGCCTGGGCATCTGGGAGTGGGCCGGCAACGACCAGGGTGAAGAGCCGGAGGTCGTACTAGCCTGCTGTGGCGATGTCCCGACACTGGAAATTCTGGCGGCCGCGCGGTTGCTGCGTGATTACTTGCCTGACTTGAAAAGTCGCGTCATCAACATCGTGAACTTGATGAAGCTACAGCCACCTTCGGAACACCCACACGGGCTGAGCGATCGCGACTTCGACTTGCTCTTCACCACCGACAAGCCGATCATCTTCGCCTTTCACGGCTATCCGTGGCTTATCCATCGTTTGACGTATCGCCGCACGAATCACAAGAACCTGCACGTGCGAGGTTACAAGGAGGAAGGCACCACCACGACGCCGTTCGACATGGTGGTCCTGAATGAACTGGATCGTTTCCACCTGGTGGGCGATGTGATTGATCGCGTCCCTCAAATCGGCGCGGAGGCGGCGTACATCAAACAGGCGCTTCGCGACAAACTATTCGAACACAAGCGTTACATTGCCGAATACGGCGAAGATATGCCGGAAGTTCGCCAGTGGCAATGGACTGGCCGACAGCGGTCCTCGTAGCTACAGGATCATGACGTAAACCGACCATGCGCATCCTTACTCTCAACGCCGGTTCTAGCAGCCTCAAATTCAGCGTGATTGACGCCGACAACGAGCAGGCCGTTGTTAAGGGAAGCGCGGATTGGGCGAGTGCGCCGACACGGTACAAGTTCAGCGCCGTGGATATCGAGACAATTCGATTGGACACTGACTGGTCGGACATCACACAAGCAGTCTTCCGCGTGGCGTCGGACGTTCGACGAGCGACTCAAGGGGATATTGCGGCCGTTGCCCACCGCGTAGTTCATGGCGGGACTCAATTCACCAAGGCGGTGTTGATTACCAAGGAAGTTGAGGCGTCGTTGCACGATTTAGTACCGCTCGCCCCATTGCACAATCCTAGCGGTTTGAGGGGAATTGCCGCAGCGCGGCAGGCGTTTTCTGACCTTCCGCACGTCGCAGTATTCGACACCGCATTTCATACGACTCTCGCTCCTGAAGCGTACACCTATCCTGTGCCGTACGAGTGGACAGAGAAGTGGAGCGTGCGACGCTATGGATTCCATGGTCTGAGTCACGCGTATTGCGCGTCACGCGCGGCCGAGATCCTGAACCAACCGCTCACCGCTCTGCGCCTGATTGTCGCACACCTTGGGCATGGAGCATCACTTGCCGCAATCCGCGACGGAAAGTCTGTCGACACCACGATGGGCTTTACACCGTTGGAAGGGCTGATGATGGCGACGCGCAGCGGTTCGATCGACCCAGGACTCGTGCTGCACGTCGCGCGGGAATATCGGCAATCAGCCGATGAACTTGACCGCATCCTGAATCACGAGTCCGGTCTGCTCGGCGTGTCTGGCGTCTCGGCGGACATGCGAAAAGTAGAACAAGCGGCTGAATCCGGAAACGAGCGCGCGACCTTGGCGATCGCAATCTACGTCCATCGGCTTCGCCAAGCCATCGGGGCAATGGCCGCGACGCTCGGAGGCCTCGATGCCTTGGTCTTTGCCGGCGGCGTGGGCGAACACGCTGCCAGGATTCGCGAAGCCGCCTGCGCATCGCTTGTTTTCATCGGGGTGGAACTCGATCCGTCAATCAACGCTGCGGCGCACGCGGATGCGGTGATCTCGGCCGATCATGCGAGAGCTAAGGTGCTTGTCGTTCACACCAAAGAGGACATGGTGTTGTGCCACGAGGCGCTGAAGATTCTGGAGACCTAACGATGACGCCACAACTGGATGGACGATCAACGCTACAGTTTCTCGGTGCGGCCGGCACCGTGACCGGCTCAAAGTTCTTGATCCGCGCCGGTGGCCAACAGGTACTTGTGGACTGCGGCCTGTTTCAGGGGTTAAAGAAACTGCGATTGCGAAATTGGCGCGAACCGCCGTTTCGGCCGTCTGACATCGACGCTGTCGTGCTCACCCACGCTCATATTGATCACTCCGGGTATCTGCCTGTATTGGCACGGCGAGGCTTTCGTGGTCCAGTCTATTGCACGCCGGCAACACGGTCGCTACTGAACATCATGCTTCCCGACGCCGCCCATCTGCAGGAAGAAGAGGCGTCTTACGCGAATCGCAAGGGATTCTCAAAACATCAACCTGCCCAACCCCTTTTTACCGGCCGCGACGCCCAAAATGCCTTGAAACTGGTAAAGCCGCGGACTTATGGAGAAGCGTTTTCGGTGGCGGGCAACATGGAGGCTCGGTTTCGACGCGCCGGACACATTCTTGGTTCCGCTACGATCGAATTACGGATCGGGCGCAGTGACCCATTGACGCTCGTTTTCTCCGGTGACCTGGGACGTTGGGGCCGCCCGATGATTCGCGATCTGGAAATCGTGCCTGATGCCGACGTATTGCTGGTCGAGTCCACCTACGGCAACCGCTCGCATTCAAATGGGAATCCATCTGATCAGCTGGCGAGGATCGTGAACGAAGCAGTTGAGCGCGGTGGTGCATTGCTCGTGCCGGCGTTCGCAGTGGGAAGGACTCAGGAAATTGTCTGGCGTTTACGTGAGTTGGAGGAAGCCGGCCTGATCCCGCGATTGCCCGTTTATATCGACAGCCCAATGGCCACCGACGCTACAGAGATCTTTTGCCAGCATCCCGAAGACCATGACATTGACATGCAGCTGCTCATGGACGAGCGCCGCTGCCCGCTGTGTTGCAAGCCATACACTTTCACACGCAAACCGGAGGAATCCAAGGCATTGAACCGCGTGACAGGGCCAATGATCATTATTGCCGCGAGCGGCATGGCCACGGGTGGCCGAATCGTCCATCACTTCAAACAACGGCTGCCCGACAAGCGAACGACGGTATTACTGGTCGGTTTCCAGGCTGCTGGCACGCGTGGCCGTTTGCTGTTGGACGGAGCACAATTCCTGCGGATTCACGGCCGGAAAGTGCCAGTGCATGCACACATCGAGACCGTCGATGGCCTGTCGGCACATGCAGACCGGCATGAGATTCTACGATGGCTCAAAGGTTTCATCGAGCCACCCCGCAAAACGTACATCATCCATGGTGAGCCCGCCGCATCCGATACGCTACAGGAGATGATTGCGTTAGAATTGGGCTGGAATGCAGAAATACCCAAGGATTCGGAGATAATCTCTCTGCCGAAATAGCAACCTTCGCATGTGAAACAAGCGTAATGATGCAACACGATCGTTCGACGGAAATCTCACTGAGCGCTGGCGATCGCGGGGCGGCGCATCGCCGACAGGGGACTATCGTCCGTGTGCGGGGCAGCGTGATTGACGCGACATTTCCGCACGACATACCTGATTTGCACAACGAACTTCGTGCGGGCGATGACGATGAGACCGTGATCGAAGTCATCAATCACTTGGATGCCCAGACCGTTCGAGGAATCGCACTGACGCCCACTGAAGGTCTTGCACGAGGTGCTACTGTAATTGATCGAGGTGCTCCCTTGTGTGTTCCGGTTGGGACACATCTGCTGGGCCGTGCGTTCAATGTTTTCGGCGAAACGATCGACCGTGGCGAACAAATTGACGGCGGCCAGTGGCGCTCAATTCACCAGGCGCCGGTGTCGCTGACTCGTCAGGTCACCAAAATGGAGGCCTTTCGCACCGGCGTCAAAGTGATTGACGTCCTTGCGCCGTTGGAACGTGGTGGAAAGGCCGGCCTGTTTGGCGGCGCGGGCGTTGGCAAGACGGTTGTGATCATGGAGCTGATCCACAATACCGTTAGCAAGCACGAAGGGGTTAGTTTGTTTTGCGGAATCGGCGAGCGCTGCCGTGAGGGCGAGGAGCTGTACCGCGAGCTGGAGCAGACGGGAGAACTGAAAAATACGGTGCTTGTGTTCGGCCAGATGAATGACCCGCCTGGGGCTCGTTTTCGGGTCGGCCATGCGGCGCTCACGATGGCCGAATTCTTTCGCGATGACCAACACCAGGATGTACTGCTGTTGATCGACAACGTGTTTCGTTTCATTCAAGCGGGATCTGAAGTTTCAGGACTGATGGGACGATTGCCGTCGCGACTCGGATATCAACCGACGTTGGGTACGGAACTGGCCGAACTGGAAGAACGCATTTGTAGCACGACGTCGGGTGCGATCACGTCGGTCCAAGCTGTCTACGTACCGGCTGACGATTTCACCGACCCGGCGGCCGTTCACACATTCGGTCATCTGTCGGCCACTATCGTTTTATCAAGAAAGCGGGCCAGCGAAGGGCTTTATCCGGCCATCGACCCTCTTCAATCCCGGTCCAAGCTGTTGGTGCCGCACGTCGTTGGTCGCCGGCATTATGAGATTGCTCAGGAGATCCGCAAGACTCTGGCCCAGTACGAAGAGCTGAAGGACATTATTGCCATGCTGGGCCTGGAAGAACTGTCCCAGGAAGACCGTCGTATCGTGAATCGCGCCCGCCGGCTGGAGCGATTCTTGACGCAGCCGTTTTTTGTGACCGAGCAATTCACCGGCCATGAGGGCAAGTTTGTTGAGTTGGATGATGCGCTCGATGGTTGCCAGCGAATTCTAAATGACGAGTTCGCTGAGCAACCTGAGCGAGCGCTGTACATGATTGGCCGAATCGACGAAGCAAAGAAAGAACCAATTACGTCGACATGAACTTGAAAGTGCTACTGCCCAACGTAGTATTCCTGAACCGCGAAGTGACGAAAGTCATGGCGGAAGCGCAAAATGGCCATTTTTGTCTGCTGCCGCGACACGTGGATTTTGTAGCAGCTTTGGTACCGGGACTACTTTCCTTTGAGGATGAAGACGGCCATGAGCAATTCTTAGCCATTGACGAAGGTGTGTTGGTCAAATGCGGACCGGAAGTATTGGTGTCTACCCGTAGCGCGGCGTGTAACGGGGATTTGGGACAATTGCGACACGTTGTTAACGAGCAGTTTAAAGAGTTGGACGAGCGGGAGCGGCTGGCCCGTTCGGCTGCGGCCCGGCTTGAAGCGGGCCTCGTGCGACGTTTCATGGACTTTGATAAACGTCCCTAGCGATCGACGAAGATGGATCATTTCTCATACCAAGACGAATTGAGTGAACAGGTGGCCAAAAAAGAGCAGCGCAAGATGAAGGCCCGGCGCGATCAGGATCGCAGTATCTGGTACGGATTGGGCATGTTCGGGTTGGTGGGCTGGTCGATTGCTATCCCGACGTTAATCGGCATCGCCATCGGCATCTGGATCGACCGCAACTGGCAACACAAGTTCTCCTGTACGCTGATGTGCCTGTTCGTGGGTGTTGTCATCGGCTGCTCGATTGCGTGGTATTGGGTCAAGAGAGAAAGCCTGACCACATTAGATTCCGATATAGACGAGCAGACAGATGAGTCGGATGACAAAACGCAAGAGAGTCAGGAATGAACATTCCCTGGATCATTGCCGCGTTCGTGATTGGTGCCGTTCTAGGTGCATTTTATTTCGGCGGACTTTGGCTAACCGTGCGGCGAATTACACGTGCGCGACAACCTGCACTATTAATATTTACTAGCTTTCTTATGCGTACTGGCATTGTCTTGTTGGGTTTGTATCTTGTGATGGACGGTCGCTGGGAACGTCTCGTTGCCTGCCTGGTGGGATTCCTTATCGCTCGTTCATTGGTGATCCGTCGCCTGCGCGACGATCATCAGGAATCCAATCCGATAAGCATACCTGACAGCGCAAACGGAACAACGGCATGAGTATTAAGAATCTGAGTCCCGATGACGCGGTGCTGTGGCAATGGGAATTCGTGTCGTTGAACTACACGATTCTCTACACATGGCTCGTAATGGCGTTACTGGTGTTTCTTTCCTGTTTGGCCACACGCCGGCTGACCAGCGGTCCGCGCATGTCACGCTGGCAGAACTTCCTTGAGATTATCGTTGGCACGATCAACAACCAGATTCGCGATGTAAGCCAGCAGCCGCCTGAACGCTATCTGCCGTTCATTGGTACGCTTTTCTTATTTATCGTGATATCCAATCTTTTGGCTGTAGTGCCTGGCTTTCACGCGCCCACCGCGTCACTATCGACGACGGCAGCATTAGCCATCTGTGTGCTCGTGGCTGTGCCGGTTTACGGCATTGCCCAGCAGGGATTCCTTGGATACCTGAAGCTTTACGTGCAGCCCACGCCGCTGATGTTGCCGTTCAACGTGATCGGCGAATTGTCTCGCACACTTGCGCTTGCAGTACGTTTGTTTGGCAACATGATGAGCAGCGCGAAGATCGCGGCAATCCTGCTGGCCATTGCGCCGCTGTTTTTTCCGATACTTATGCATGCGCTGGGGCTACTGACCGGCCTGATCCAAGCCTACATTTTCGCCATCTTGGCGTTGGTTTATATTGCATCGGCGACTCAGGCACGCCAGCGCCGAGAGTCGAGCGTCGAGGGTCGAGAGCATCGCAAAGCTTAGGCATCTTCGCATTTCTCTCGACATTGGACCTTCAACTCTGGACTAAGAAAGGAGCATTCAATGGACAACGTTGGACTAATCGGCATGGCATCGGTCATCACGGCCGGCATCACAATCGCCATTGGGTCGATCGGACCTGCACTGGGCGAAGGACGAGCAGTGGCCCAAGCGCTGAACGCCATCGCCCAGCAGCCGGATGAGGCCAATCGCATTACCCGCACACTGTTTGTCGGGCTCGCGATGGTCGAATCGACGGCGATCTATTGCTTTGTCGTCTCAATGATCGTCCTGTTTGCCAATCCCGTGTGGGAATATATTCTGCCGGCTACCGGCGGGTAGACATCGACGCGTTAAGGAGCTGCAAGGTGATTGACTGGTTTACCGTCGTTGCACAGATCGTCAACTTTCTGATTTTGATTGCGCTGTTGAAGTATTTTCTATACGGCCGAATTATCAAGGCGATGGAGCAGCGCGAGAAGGCTATCAAGGCGCAGTGGGACGAAGCTCGACAGCAGCGCGATGATGCGGAAAACGAACTAAACGCTGCCCGTGAAATGAATCGGCAGCTCGACGAACACCGGGAACAACTGTTGGGTGAAGTGCGCGACGAGGTTGAGCAGCATCGGCGGCAGCTTACCGCAAAAGTACGCGGTGAGGTCGACGAGCTGCGCGAACGTTGGTCGGATTCCATTGAGGAAGAAACCGAATCTTTCTTGCGCGACCTGCGCCGGCGTGCCTCCGAAGAGGTATGCGCAATCGCCCGTCGAGCACTGGCCGACCTGGCGGGAGCCAACCTGGAAGGGCAAATCGTCGAGCATTTTCTTCAGAGGGTACAGCGCCTCGGAGATTCCGAGCGACAAGCAGTGATCAGTTCACTTCGCGAAGGCGATCGTGTGGCCGTCGTTCAAACGACCACCGAACTTACCGATGACTTACAACACGCCATCACGACCACCCTGAAGCAGCAGTTTATCGATGGTCTGGAAGTACACTTCGAGCAGACTGATGACCTATTATGCGGAATAGCTTTACAAACAAACGCACACAAGTTGGCTTGGGATTTGCGGGATTACCTCATCTCCTTGGAACAAGAAATACAGCAAACGCTGGAAGAAGAGGCAGCCGCCAAAAAATCGCGACACAAAGAGACGGCGGGCGTGGAGCGATAAGCAATGAACCATCGACCGGGACAACTACACGAAGTACTGGACCAGACATTTGGTCTGTTGGACCGTGTTGTTGCGTCGCACCAATCACAGCTTGTTCCCGAGGAGGTGGGGCGTGTCGTCTTCGTCGGCCACGGCACCGCCCGCGTGGAAGGACTCCCCGGCGTTCAGTCGCAGGAGTTGGTGCGTTTCCCCGGCGACCGGCTTGGCATGGCGTTCAATCTTGATCCGCAGGAAGTCGGCGTCATTCTGTTGGATAAAGGCGAAGGGTTACATGCCGGGGCGGAAGTACGGCGTACACAGCGCGTACTTGACGTGCCGGTGGGCGAGGCACTATTGGGCCGTGCTGTGGACGGGGTAGGCAGGCCCGTGGACGGTTTGGGTCCGATTCACGCGGCGCGCCGCCTGCCAGTCGAACGCCCTGCACCGGCGATCATGGACCGCGCTCCGGTCACCGTGCCGCTGCAAACCGGTCTCAAGGTTGTCGATTCCTTGATTCCAGTCGGCCTTGGCCAGCGCGAACTTATCCTTGGCGACCGACAAACGGGCAAGACGGCAATCGCCGTGGATACGATCATCAACCAACGCGACAAGGACGTGTTGTGCATTTATTGCGCCATCGGCCAACGCAGTTCGTCCGTTGCCCGTGTGATTGATGATCTCAACCAACACAGCGCTCGCGAATATTCCGTAGTTATTGTCACAACAGAAGATCATCCACCTGGCGAGCAATTCGTTGCGCCTTACGCAGCAATGAGTATCGCCGAACACTTCATGCAGCACGGTCGTGACGTGCTGGTGGTACTCGATGACCTGACAAAACACGCACGGGCATACCGCGAACTGTCGCTACTGCTCCGGCGACCGCCGGGCCGCGAAGCGTTTCCTGGTGACGTCTTTTACATCCATTCCCGGCTGCTGGAACGCAGTACGCATCTGCGCGAAGAACTTGGCGGCGGATCGGTCACGGCAATGCCGATCGTGGAAACGGAAGCACAAAACCTCTCGGCATACATACCGACCAACCTGATCTCGATAACGGACGGGCAGATCTATCTGTCACCCGACCTGTTCGATAAAGGCGTCTTGCCGGCCGTCGATGTGGGCAAGTCTGTATCGCGAGTTGGCGGAAAAACACAACTAGCGGCCTTTCGGGCCGTGGCCGGCGACCTGAGGCTGTCGTATACACAATTCGAAGAACTGGAAACCTTCGCTCGCTTTGGGACACGTCTCGACGAGCAAACCCGCCAAACACTCGAACGTGGCCGCCGCGTGCGAGAAATCCTCAAACAGCCCCAATACCAGCCGCTTTCCGTACCGGAACAGGTCGCCATCCTGGTTGCCGTGAACAATGGCGTATTTGATGACGCTTCGTTGTCGCAGGTGCCTGTTATTCAGCAGGCCATTTGTCGGGCAATGCTTGATCGCTTGCCGGATGAGTGCGAGAGGATCGAAGCAGGCGAGCAGATTTCGTCAGCTGATCGCGAAGCCATGGTACGTGTCGCCCGCGAGGCAAAGTGATGGAAACGATGGAATCGCTCAAACGCCGCGTCCACACCGCCGAGGACTTACACTCACTGGTGCGCACGATGAAAGCCTTGGCCGCAGTGAACATCCGGCAATTAGAGCATGCCGTCGAGTCGCTGGCCGATTATAAACGCACGATTGAGCTTGGCCTTCGTGTGGTTCTCAGACAGCAAGATCACGCGACATTTACGTCGCGGATGGCGCCACAGCTCACCTTGGGAACGATTGTCTTTGGCTCCGATCAAGGCATGTGCGGTCAACTGAATGATCAAATCGTGGCCAGGGCCCTGGACCACATCAGCAAGCTTGGGGTTCCTGTCGTAAACCGGGCCACCCTGGCTGTCGGCATCCGCGCTGGGACACGGCTTGAAGACGCTGGCGAACCACTGGAAACCGCGCTATCTGTTGCCAGTTCGCCCAGTGGAATTACACCACTTGTTCAGGACATTCTGCTGCACATCGATCGCTGGCATACACAGCAGCGGATCGATCGCATTGTCGTTTTTTATTGCGAACATACTTCACGCGCCGCCTATCACCCGCGCCAATTGGATTTGCTACCGATCGACCGTCGCTGGCTGGACACGCTGCAACAGCAGAAGTGGCCTACCAATATGCTGCCGACGTTCACAATGGACGCAGGCCGATTGTTTTCCGCATTGGTGCGGCAATATCTGTTCGTTTCCCTATATCGCGCATGTGCCGAATCGCTGGCCAGTGAAAACGCTAGCCGTTTGGCTGCCATGCGCGGCGCCGAGCGCAACATCGGCGAGCGCATTGGCGAACTGACTAGCCAATACAACCAAACCCGGCAAATGGCCATCACCGAAGAACTGCTTGACATCGTCGCCGGCTTTGAGGCCCTAAGCGACGAAGCATGAAATCCGGAGTAAATTCCCTGGCTAACACCGTCAAAAACGGTCGTATGGGCGATAACCTAGCCGGACTCAACCAGATCTTCTTTGTCGTGGCGGTTCATACCACTATTGCTGGTAGGATTGCGTTGCGGTCCCGGCACTTGCAGATGTCTGCAGCCGAAAGGTTTAGTAGGACTACTCATCCACGGTTACATTTTTGTGCCAGACCCACCCCTTCTTTTTCCGGCCATTCACTTCCACGACGGCTCCCAGCCAACCATCGTTTACCTTCGTGACTTTGAACTTCAGGCCGTCGGGTAGCATGTCGACGACATTAGAGCCGGTCATCAATTTCACGTTGTTACCGTTCACGACGACCGTTTCGCAAGGATGAATGCTAATTGGTTCGTAGGAAGAACGGCGGTAGCTGTTGGATGTCGGGCATGCGATATATGACTGACCCCGAAACAGACGACGGGATCTGAACATGCCAGTACTATAATCCAGACCGCTGGACTGATTGCAACGATCATTCTCAACTTCGACAGGGAATCCATAGTCGTCGGTCATTTGGCTAAAACTGGGTGCCGGGAGAATATGGAGGGCGACGATTACGATGCTCTGCATTAAAATTAGTAGTTTCATTTTGAGGCTCCTTGATGATCTCATCAGGGAATATCGATTTCCACGTGTAATCAGCGACAGCGCTTTAGGGGCAAGACTACGGTTTCGCACGGCGCCTTTTCGAGAAGATAACCCATTCAGGTACCGTCACGGTTTCTGCGGCAGTCTTCCCATTTAGATGCCACCGTGTTGGCGTTTCTTCGCAACAAACCGCTCTTCTAACTTGCGGTTCGTCGGACATACTCGTACGCCTGTCTTCGGATGATGCTGTGCGAATCAGCGCATTGGCCGCTGAAAATGGTCTTCTGCTAACCGAATGAAGACATTCAGGTGAAGAAAATCGTTTTCGGTCGCATCTAATCGGCAAAGCCCGGAAATGCAATGAACGATGAACGTATCATCGCCTATTTCTCCATGGAAATGCGCATCGATCTTGAGAGTCTCAACTGCGGTGTCGTATTACAACATACTCGCGCGTCCTGCCGACGCTGTCTTCTACTGGTAACGCGAGTTCTTGGATGGCTCTTCGGAGCGGTCGTGGCGGCTTTCTATAACATCAGCCTTCGTGCGGTCTGAAATATGCAGCGCAAAGACTTCGCCCACACGGCCTGGGGATTGTCTTTCTGGCCCCACGAAAATGGGACAGTGGCGCTGTTCCGCCGAAAGTGGTCAACAATGGTAATTGCGTGTGTGGTCTTTGCCGTTTTCGGGGTACCAGCGCTGGCGCAAGAGGCAAGTGTAGTTGCTACCACCAATTCAAATGCTGGGGAGGTGGATAACGGCGCCATCCTATTGTGGTGGCTGTTGAGTCTGGTCGGTTCGCTCACTGCGTTGGGATTTGCCTGCCGTTTTTACAAGTGGATGACTGGCCAGGATGAAGGCGACGATGAGATGGTGAAAATCGCCGGCCATGTCCGCGAAGGAGCCCGCGTCTATCTATTCCAACAATATAAAATCGTGGCCATTTTTTTTGCCGTTACCTGTGCTTCGCTAGTCGTCGTCGCATTTGGATTTGGAGCGCAGTCACGCTGGGTGGCGTTTGCGTTTTTGACCGGCGGATTCTTTTCGGGATTGGCCGGGTGGTTTGGCATGGCGACCGCCACGATGGCGAGTTCGAGGACGGCCCAGGGCGCCAAACACTCGCTCAACGAAGGGCTGCAAGTTGCTTTGCGCAGCGGCGCTGTCATGGGTCTAACAGTAGTGGGGCTGGGGCTGCTGGATATCTGTCTCTGGTTTGCCGTGTTGTACTGGGGCGTTGGGATGGGGCTGGTCGAACTGACCGTAACCATGCTCTGTTTCGGCATGGGGGCCAGTTGCCAGGCACTGTTTGCCCGCGTGGGCGGCGGCATTTTTACAAAGGCAGCCGATGTGGGTGCCGACCTCGTTGGCAAGGTCGAAGCGGGCATTCCCGAAGACGATCCGCGGAATCCCGCCACGATCGCCGACAACGTGGGCGACAACGTCGGCGATGTGGCAGGTATGGGAGCTGACCTCTACGAATCGTATTGTGGTTCGATTCTTGCCAGCGCCGCCTTGGGTGTAGCCGCGTTTAACAGTATTCCCGAAATGCAAACGATGACGTTGTTGCTACCCATGGTGTTGGCTGCCTGTGGGATCGCTTTGTCGATTTTCGGAATCTTTCAGGTTCGCACCAGGGAAGAGGATACGCAAAAGAATCTGTTGGCCGCTTTGGCAAAGGGGATCAACCTCAGCAGCATCGGAGTCGCGGTCGCTGCGCTGGTGCTCGTGTGGCTGATGCTCGTCCAGCCTTCAAAGGACCTTGCCGATCAGCTGAGCCAACGCGGACTACCGAGCGGTAATCATCTGTTCGGTGTCTTCGCATCGATTGTGACCGGCTTGACTGCGGGAGCGATAATCGGTGCGTGGACGGCATATGCGACCAGCGAACAGTCCGCTCCCACTCGACGGATTGCCGGCCAGTCAATTACCGGACCGGCGACCGTAATCATCGCTGGGCTTGCGGAGGGTTTCAATAGTGTCTGGGTTCCCATTGTGGTAATTGGCGTTGCGATTCTCTTGGCGTTTGGTTTTTGCACGGGATTCGAGTACCACAACCCAGCAACGTTCGCTTTCGGTTTGTACGGTGTCGCGATCGCTGCCGTAGGCATGCTCAGCACTCTGGGAATCACTTTGGCGACCGACGCGTACGGTCCGATTGCCGACAACGCCGGCGGCAACGCAGAAATGAGCCATCAAAAGCCGATCATCCGTGAGCGAACAGACGCCTTGGACAAACTCGGCAACACCACAGCAGCCACTGGCAAAGGTTTCGCTGTCGGCTCAGCGGCTCTTACCGCTCTGGCATTGCTCGCCGCCTATGTCGAAGAAGTTCGCATGGGCTTCGAGCGATGGGTGGAGAAGACGCCGGTCGTTTCAGTAGCGACTGATGTTCACGCCGCTCCTGTTCGCAAGATTAACGACAGTCTGTTAGGTGTTAATCAGTCGACGGAGGGTAGCAGTCACAACGCCGCCTATCTGGTTTTTCCGAGTACCACGAATACAGTCCATCCTGAAATCCAAAAGATCATCAATGCCGACAAAGGCAGCAGTGTCAGTATCGACTTGGCCAAACTAAAGGAAGATGGAAAAGTTGTGCCCGTTCGTTCGGCCACGATCCCCGATTTCGTGCGGTACTACGATGTCACACTGATGAATCCCAAGGTCTTGGTCGGCATGTTCATGGGAGTTTTATTGACCTTTGTCTTCTGTTCGCTGACGATGAAGGCGGTTGGCCGCGCGGCTGGTTCGATAGTCGCGGAAGTGCGCCGTCAGTTCCGTGAAAACCAAGGCATCATGGATGGATCGGTCGAGCCCGATTACAGGTCGTGCGTTCAGATAAGTACGGTTGCGGCGCAGCGCGAGATGATCGCTCCCGCGTTGCTTGGATTGCTGGTGCCAATTGCCGTGGGGCTGCTGCTCGGGGTTGCTGGCGTCATGGGCATGTTAGCCGGTGGGCTGACGAGCGGTTTCGCGGTTGCGATCATGATGGCGAATGCGGGTGGAGCATGGGACAACGCCAAAAAGTACATCGAAGGGGGTGCGTACGGTGGGAAGGGCACCGATGCTCACAAAGCCTCGATCGTTGGTGATACGGTGGGAGATCCATTTAAGGACACGAGCGGTCCCAGCCTGAACATTCTGATCAAACTGATGAGCATGGTCTCGGTGGTTTTTGCTGGCTTTGTTGTACGCTACAGCTTGCACGCACTGGGGCTTTTCTAACACTGTGATATTAGATATTTGGCAAATGTGCCGGATTTTAGATGGATGATGGAGGTTTTGATGCTGACACGCAGCGAGCTAAAGGATCTCTATCGACGCCGTGCGAAACGGTATGACTTCACCGCGAACCTTTATTACCTGGTAGGTTTTCGCGAATATAGCTACCGCAAGAAGGCGGTTGCGGCACTGCGTTTGCGGCCTGGCGATACAGTCGTTGAAATTGGCTGTGGCACGGGGTTGAACTTTGGGCTCCTGCAAACTGCAGTCGGACCGAGCGGAAGAATCATTGGCGTCGAAACGATCGCGACCACTGATGGCACTGCCTCGCCGACACCGACTTGACCCGACGGCTCAGGCCGTCATCATCACCGTCTGAAAACGGAACACTTATGTCCGACCCCAGCGAATGTCGCCCACCATTCGAAGTCGACCAATGCACAAAATGTATTCCGCCAAAGCAATAGCCAGGTAATCTTGGCGTCGCCGTGTTGGCAACGTCTGCAAACAGTACTGCAATGTCTGAACTGTAGTAGGTATCCTAGCAGACATGAGCACCGACCAAATCGGCGGCGTCCGTTCGAATCATTCGAGTGGTTCATCAGCGTTCGTTGAGGCGCCCTGTTCTTCCATTGGTTGCGCCATCGACAGATAATTCGATGCCGCGCACGAGTGGCAAACACAGCCTTCGTAATGCACGTATGGCAGCGGAGGTGGCGCGCAGTAATTGCAGTCGACACAGCACGCAGAGTAATTACGGTACGCCGGGGCACAGCCCGTGGCCAGAATCATCGCCAACGGTGCGAGCCAAAGAATCCACGCTTTCTTGGTGATCATGATCAGCTTCCTTTGTGAGCGGCGCAAAGCAAAGTTGTAGGCAGGTCTCCCTTTTGCATGTCACAGTCAATCAGCGCAATCCCACGGTTCTGGAGACCTTCGGTCGACGCGGTGGTGCGGTCGGGAGACCGCCCCACAACAATGGTTGGGAGACCGCCTCACAACAAAGGGTTGACGGCAAGAACTTCCTTTCATCTTTCAACCCTTGACTCTCAACTCTTATGGTGGGGGCAGACGTTGTGGATCGTTCGCCGGCGCAGGAATCACTTCAGCGTTTGGCCCATGGAAACCACCCACCACGCGCTCCAGTTCTGCCATCACTTGGCGCAGGGAGGCCTCCAGCCTTCGGTAGCTGATCTCGTAGCGCAACAACTGCCGCCAGTTGTCAATCAATTGCAAAAAGTCCACTTGCCCCGTATTGTACGCTCGGCTTGACACTTCCAACGTCTGTCGGGCCTTCGGCAAAATGTCTTCGCGAAACAGCGTCAGAAGTTCTTGTTGACTCTGCGCCTGTACGAAGAGGTCCATGACTTCTTCCAACGTCGCGTCGCGCAGCGAATCGTAGGTACGGGCTGTTGATACGGCCTTAGCCTCGGTTGAACGTACGGATGCATCCAGCCGTTTGCGGTAAATTGGCAGGTTGATGCCCGCGTTAATCAAAAAGGAATCGCGCCCGTTCGCCACGGGGCTGATTCCCGCGGTGGCGACGTCGATCCAGGTCGCTCCCAGTGTCACGTCTGGTTTGTAGTCCAGCTGGGCCAGTCCGACAGCCTGGCGGTCACGTTCAAGTGCCGCCAATTGGGCGTGGAGTTCCGGCCTTGCTGCTACCGCTTGACGCTGCAACCATTCAAGATCCTGCGGCAGTCGCTCTGGCGGCACATGGTCCAGGGCGCGTACTTTGGTCTGGGGCGCGATGTGTAACGTCCGAGCGAGTTTGGCTTGAGTGCTTTCCAGCCGCTGTCGCAATCGGATCAGTTCGTTTTCCACATTGGAGATTTCCAACTCGGCACGCAACAAGTCCTGTTGGCTGGTTCGTCCCGCCTTGTAACGTGAGTTGGCAACGTCGCGAATCTCTCTTAGGAGTTTTTGATCAGCTTCGGTGACCGAAATGGCCTGCTGGATGAAATAAAGCTCGTAGTAAGCGCGCTTGACTTTTGCGATCGTCGCCAGTTCAACGGCCGCGAGTTGGGCGCGAGCCACGTTGGTCTGCGATTCAGCAAGTTCGGCGCGGGCATTGAGCTTCCCGTGCCAGGGGAATTTCTGGTTAACGGCAAGCGCAAACTCTTGCTGTCCCGCCGCGGTCTGGACCTGTTCGGGAAAGAATGTCATTCCCAGCATCGGGTCCTGTAAGCTGCC
>JABAOH010002387.1_pt3 | contig 38105 bp, 33 predicted proteins | sample 7062181 | NCBI WGS metagenome assembly JABAOH01 (sample SAMN14538630, study PRJNA623070) | marine sediment metagenome | biome: marine biome [ENVO:00000428]; feature: marine pelagic biome [ENVO:01000023]; material: deep marine sediment [ENVO:00002113]; isolation source: pool of 5 deep marine... | reverse complement strand
ATCTGGGATTACTTCATGACCTCTATCCTTTTTTGAGACGGGAAATGATCCGGGTTGAAGACCTTTACAAATCGTTCAATGGCTTCGAGGTGCTCCGAGGCATCTCTTTTCAAATCGAAAAAGGAGAAATTCTTGCCTTGATTGGGGGAAGCGGCTCTGGCAAGAGTGTACTCCTAAAACACATCTCTGGCCTAATGAAACCCGATCGAGGCCGGGTCCTCGTTGATGGGGAGGATGTGAGCAACCTGAGGGGCAGACAGCTCGAACGCCTGAGAAGCCGCTTCGGTTTCTTATTCCAGGGTGGTGCCCTATTTGATTCTCTGACGGTTTTCGATAACGTGGCCTTCCCTTTGCAAGAAAAAACCACAATGGGTGAGGGGGAGATCAAAAAAAGGGTCTTCACTGAACTCGAACAGGTGGGTTTAGCTGGTGCAGAACACAAGTATCCTGCCGAGCTCAGCGGTGGAATGGTCAAGCGGGCTGCCCTTGCCCGGGCGCTAGTGCGAGATCCCGAGATCATGCTCTTCGATGAACCCACAACCGGGTTGGATCCAATCATCGCCCATGCCATTCTCAATCTCATCGATTCATGTCACAACCGCCTCAAGTTCACCGGGATCATCGTCACTCATCAGATACCGAGGGTGTTTGATATTGTAGAAAAAGTGGCTATGTTACATGGTGAGACGGTTTTGATGACAGGATCACCAGAAGAGATCATTTCTTCCAAGGACCCCATCGTCCGCCAGTTTATCAGCGGGAGTATGGAAGGGCCAATCGATCCTATTGGCTGATACAACTCAAGGATACGGAGGGCAAGCGTCAACATGAGGAAATTTGATCTTGAAATGTCGGTAGGGTTGTTTATTATTGCAGGAATCATCTGTTTGGGCTACCTCTCAATTAAGCTCGGCAAAATGGAGATTCTGGGAAATAAGGGATATGAGATCTACGCCCTTTTTTCGGATAGCGGGAGTCTGAAAATCGGCTCGCCCGTCGTGATCGCAGGTGTGGAGGTGGGACGCGTCAAGAGGATTACCTTGGAAGATTACCAGGCCCGGGTTGTCCTGAACCTTCCGCGACATGTGAAAATTCAAGAAGACGCGATTGCTTCCATCAAAACCAAGGGACTCATCGGAGAGAAGTATATCGAAATCACCCCAGGGGGATCAGACGAGATCATCCCACCTGAAGGCCGAATTCGTGAGACGCAACCTGCTGTGGATNNTTTTGTCTTTGGAAAAATCTAGGGGGATTTATGAGGGGTACTTTTTACTTGCAGAGGTTCATTCTCTTTCTTTTGGCTGTTGGTGTCGCGGTTTCTGCGATGGCTGGAGAGCCTACGGACCAGATTAAAGAGACCACCGATAAGATTATCTCGATTCTGACCGACCCGGACCTCAAGGATTCTGCAAGGAACGAGGAGAAGAAGAAGCTGATTCGCCAGGCGGTGGATGAACGATTTGATTGGGAGGAATTGGCTCGCCGATCCCTTGCAAGACACTGGTCTGGGAGAACAGATGAGGAAAAAAGGGAATTCGTCTCCCTCTTCAGCGATCTTCTGGAAAAGACATATATGGACAAGGTCGACTCCTATTCTGGAGAGACAGTTTTCTACATGGGAGAAACTGTTGATGGGAATTACGGGGTGGTCAACATCAAGATCGTAACCGAAAGGAATACCGAGATTCCGGCAGAGTACAGGGTAAAGAAGAAGGAGAACGGCTGGTTTATCTACGACATCTCTGTCAACGGTGTCAGTCTGGTCAATAACTACCGGACCCAGTTCAACAGCATTATTCTGAAATCATCCTACGAAGATCTTGTGGGCAGGCTGAAAGCGAAGGTCGCGCAAAGATAGAAGGTTCGGATCGAAACGGTGCACAGGCTCATCTGAGTGTTGGTGTTGAATGACTGAATCCTATCGAAAGAGATCACCCGGTTCGGTAAGCCGATCCTCTCCTATCAGATGTTGGACGGTCCCCCTTCTTATTATCGGATTCCTCTTCGTTTCTAATTTGAGTCTAGCTGGGACGCTCCCATCATTCAGGCGATCCAGCGCCTCCATCTCTATTCTACAGGTGGACCCGGCGGTTCAATTCGCCGAGGTCAGAACAGACAACGACGCCCCCAGTTTCGAGGAACCCATCCCAACCATTCCCGACCCGTTGGAGCCCATCAATCGGGTCTTTTTCCATGTCAACGACAGAATCTATTTTTGGGCCCTCAAACCGGTGGCCACTGGTTACAGAACGGTCATCGCTTTGCCTATACGGCTGAGGGTTCGCGATTTTTTTTCCAATGCGAGCGCACCAATTCGTGTGGCCAACTGCCTGTTGCAGCTTAAATTTAAGGGTGCGGCGACCGAGACTGTTCGTTTTGTCTTGAATACAACCGTTGGTGTGGTCGGTTTTTATGACATCGCAAAGAAGGGGTTTAATATCGACAGGCGGGAGGAAGATTTTGGCCAAACATTGGGATTTTACGGAATCGGACCCATTTTCTATATTAACTGGCCCTTCTTCGGACCTTCGAGTCTGCGTGATGTTGTCGGTATCTTTGGAGACTTTTTTCTCGATCCCTGGAACTATCTGTTCAAGTCTCCCGTCCTTGTCAATATTGCCATCGGCGGATACGAACGGGTCAACAACACGTCTCTGACTCTGGGTGAATATGAGGATCTCAAAGAAGCTGCCCTCGATCCATATGTCGCCCTCAGAGATGCCTATCATCAATTCCGCGAGACCAAAATAGACGAATAGAAGGCAACCGACTTGCCAAAAAGTGTCAGTGGAATTTCAATTCTGAAATTCTGGTTACACCTCCGTTTTACCGCTCACCTGAATTATTTAGAAAGTCACGTCTGATGACTCTAGGAGGAAAAAGAAGCAATTCTGATCGTCTGCTAAGCCCTTAGGCGTATTCTCGTCGAATTTTATTTAATCTCATTGAAAATCAGCCGTTTTTCGGCTTGATCATTGTGGTATGAAACTTGCCCTACAGCTCACAGACACGATCACAGCCGACCGGGGAGGGAGACCTATGGAAACGAGGGGGTGGACCAATCGACTCACATGTCTTAACTGCGGAGCGACCGTCCATTGGACAGACTTCGAGTGCCATGTCTGTGGACGAAATCCAAGAGAAAAAGAGCCCGCTTTCGAGATATGCTTGCCCCAGAAAAATCCGGCATCACAGAACAGAGAGCGTCGAAAGTATCCCCGATATGACTTCCAGGGACAGATCGTTCTCAATGAATGCTTTCGGGGTGAATTCGTCGACTTGTGTCAGAGAGGAGCGAAGTTCAAGACTTTACTCCGCCTATTCCGTGATGAGGTCGTTGATTTGGATTTCCCCATCAGGGGTACTCGAATCCGGGTCAAGGCTAGGGTGGTCCATGTGAGACAGGGCGTCATTGATGAAAGATTCACCCTGGGAGTTTTCTTTGAATCTCTCGACAAGGGCCATGACGAGATTCTAGACCATTATTTGAGAGAGATTTCAGAAGATCAACTGGAAACCCGGTATTTTGCCTGACATTATCGACCCGGAGCTAGAGGATACCGTAATTCTCAAGTGCTCTTTCGGGCGAAACCATCAGTCGGTGGAAGCCGAGTTCCCTCGAATAGGCTCCATACACAATACCCAGAAACTGTGTAAAGTAGAGGACCGGAATATCAAACCGCTCGCCGTACCTGTCAGCGATTTGGTTTTGGCGCATATCCAGGTTGGCATGGCAGAGGGGACAGCAAACGGCAATGACATCGGCTCCAACCTCTTTTGCTGCTCGAAGAATCTTGTGTGCCAAATGAACCACCATGTCTGCCCGGGTCAGGGTCATGCTTACACCACAGCACTCTGTCTTGTAAGCCCAGTCCAGTGTTTCCATACCAACAGACCGTAAGATATTATCCATGCTCATCGGATACTCGGTGTTGTCAAATTGGCAGACCTTCGGAGGACGGGTCAGAACGCAGCCGTAGTAGCAAGCTACTTTCAGACCGGACAGACGTTTCTGGACTCCTTTGCCGAGGGAATCAAGGCCAACGTCTTTGAGAATCACCTCCAGAGGGTGAAGGACCTGGACTGTCCCCTGATATTCATCCTCGAGAAGATCATTGATCTTCTGCTTGAGGGCCTGGTCAGCTCCCATCTGTTGGTTGGCCGTCTTCATCCGAGACAGACAGGCAAGGCACGGTGCAGTCAACTGATCAAAACCACTCTGCTCAGCATGGGAAAGGCTTATGGCAGGTATCGCTACCGAAAGAAGATGAGAGGTCGCATGCGCCGAAGAAGCCCCACAGCAGACCCAGTCCCTCACTTCTTGGAGCTCAATCCCGAGGAACCGGCAAACCCATTTCAAAGACATGTCGTAGTCCTGAGCTGAGGCACTCAGAGAACATCCGGGAAAATACGCATATCGCATCAGCTCTCTCCTTCAATCTCTCGAATCTTGGACATTACCCGACGAAGTTCCTCCACGCCACCGCTTTTGTGCGGCAGAAGCTTCAACTTGCCTCTTGACAACATGGGCCACGCCATATCGATGTCCTTAAACGGATCGACCATCTTCAGATTGAGGATCAACGCCAGACCCATTTCATAGATTCTGCCGTATCTCTCCACCAACTTCAGAAAAAGACGATGCATAGAGGGGATCTCGGGATGAGGGTTGAAGTAGTCGACGTGTCCGCTCATCACGAGTTCTCTGAGACCGTCGATCACTCTCACAATATTGATATCCTGAGGACATCGGGTGTTACATGTCTCACAGGATAGACAGATCCAAACGGTTCCGGACTGAAAAACCTCCTCTTCCAATCCGAGCTGAATGGCTCGCATCATTTCATGGGGCTTAAGGGTCATTTCATAGACCGCCGGGCAGCCGATTGAACACTTTCGGCACTGATAGCAGAGATTCACATTCTCTCCCGTGAGAGACTGAATCTCCCTGGAGAGTTTCTGAGTATCTTCTGTCAGTTCGATTTTCATCATGTTCGCCTCAATCTCTTCCGACCTCAGTGGTCCAATCCATGATTGCATTTGATGTATTTTGAATAGCATTTACGAACCACGGAGACGCGGAGGCCACAGAGGATTCTCTATTTTTTGCCCATCGGGAGACGGCGATGGGCAAAAATAGCCATCCTTTTCGTTTGCCGCTGGCTCCCGGCAAACGAAAAACACATATCTCGGTTTTCTCTGTGTCTCTGTGGTAAAACTATGTCCACACCAGCTCCTTCTCGCGCCTTTAGGAAACCGCAGGTCTGGGCAGGAGTCCCGCCATCTCGGTAATCTGACCCATTTTGTGTTCCCATTCAATCGCCATAATATGGACGCCGTGGATCCCATCCATCTCTTTCAACTCTTCAATCTGCTCCACGCAGATTTTGATCCCCTCCTCCGCAGGTTTTTGTGCCTTGGCCATCCGGTTTATGAATTCGTCGGGAATGGTTATTCCCGACACATTCTTGTTCATGTATCGGGCCATACCCGCTGACTTCAAGGGAGTCACCCCTGCCAGGATGTGGACCTTTTCGATCAGTCCCATATCTCCGGCCATCCTCATCCATTCCTTGAAACGTTTCATGTCGTAGATGCATTGTGTCTGGATAAAGTCGACGCCGGCATTGATCTTTTTCGCAAGACGGATCACACGGAATTCAAAAGGATCACCAAATGGATTGGCTGCCGCTCCAATGAACATCTTGATCTGCCCTTCGATCTGTTCTTCCCCACCGAGAATGGTTCCCCCATCCCGCATGATGCGGACACAGTCGATCAGTTGAATCGAATCCATATCGTGGACATTCTTGGAATCCACTTGATTTCCGAAGCTCTGGTGGTCCCCTGTGAGGCAGAGGATGTTTTTGACGCCCAGAGCGGTGGCTCCAAAAATGTCGCTCTGCATGGCAATGCGGTTCCGGTCTCGTGTCACCATCTGGATGACGGGCTCTAGGCCCATCTGAACCAGGAGCGCCCCGGCCGCGATGCTGGACATCCGGACAATGGCTGTTTGATTATCTGTGATGTTGATGGCATCAACATATCCTTTCAAAAACTCTGCTTTTTTCTTGACAACCTCGATATCGTTCCCCTTCGGAGGACCCAACTCGCCCGTTACGGCAAAAAGTCCCTTTTCCAGAATCTTTTCCAGATTACTTCCGGATTTCATAACTTCAGATCCTCCCTGCTGATGGTTCTCGGCCCTTTATCCCGGCTCTCTCTACCCCATTTCTTGACCGGGATGATCTCCTCCATCCTGTGCAATTGACCAATGGTCTTTAATCGGTCATATATCTGTTGCCAGGCACATGGAACGTCATTGCCAATCTCGCATTCTCCGTCTTGAGAGCCGCCACAGGGACCGTTAAGAAGTTGCTTGGCACAACGGGCCACAGGACAGACACCGCCCGTCACATGGAGCACACAGTTGCCACAGGCCTGGCATCTTTCGATCCAGACGCCCAGTTCGTCGGTCTCTCCCATGAATGTGGTGTTGAGACCTGGATAAACTGGGATATCGGAGAACATTCTGGCCACGGTCTGAACACCCACTCCACAGGCGATGGATAAAACAGCTTCAACCTCCTCCGCTTTCTCTTTCAACTCTTGAACAAATTCGGGCTCACACTGCCGGGTTGAGCAGTCCTCGAGGATTTCGATTTTTTGGCCTGCTTTTTTTCGAGCCATTTTCAAGGCAGAAGAAAGGATCCCAACCTCTTTCTCTCCACCCGCGTGACACACCGCTACACAGGCATTACACCCTGCGAGAAGAATCTTCCTGTGGGGTTTGAGGAAGTCGAGGATTTCATCGACCGGTTTCTGCTCAGCTTTAATCATCGATCGAGACTCCTTCCAGCATGGCAGATTGGAAAGTCCATTCGCTCTGAGGTAACGTTTGCGTTCCTACATAAGAATTCTCTCGTTTTATTGACCATCCCGCTATTTTTGCCTCTTGTGAACCAGCAACCCTGGCCAGGAAATCAGAAACCCTCGGGTCCCGCGTTATTCAACGGGACTGGGACCCAGTTTCTTGAGTTCATCAAATTTCTGAAGGACCGTCTCAGCAAATTTCGCCCCGTTGTTCGTGGCCAAATTGCAGAGATCCAGCCTCTCTTTCTCAAGTCCGATTCTTTCCATAATCCCATGTAAGTAACCCATCCGAGCTTTTGCTCTAATATTACCCGTAAGGGACTGACAGTTTTCCTCATGACAGGCAAAGATCAGAACACCATCCGCTCCTTTCTCGAGGGCCTGAAGTAGGTGAAGGGCGTCGATCCGTCCTGCACAGGGGACCCGAACAATATCCAAACTCTCCGGCAACGACAAACGGAGCTTCCCCACCATATCCGCGGCTACATAACCCGACTTATCACAACAGAAAGCAACAATTCTCGGACTAAAAGACTCCACCAAGTATTCCCTTCCTGTGACCCTATACCCCCACCTGCAGGGAGATTTCGTCATCTGTCAGATGTTTGAGTGTAATGGCCTTGGTTGGGCAAGAGCTGACGCAGATACCGCAACCATAACATTGCATCGGTAGAACCCTGGCTGCCTTCCACCGAAAATCTTTCTCGTAACCACCGGTTACATAGACATTCCCCTCAGCATACCTCTCTACCACAATAGCTGAATGGGGACAAACCCTCGGACAAGTCAGGCAAGCAGCACATTTTGCCGGGTCGATTTCAGCAACAGCTAAGTCATAGCCGAAAAACCCCTGGGACAGTAGTTCAGTCACACCAGCAGCGGCAGCCTCCGCCTCCACGAGGGACTCATCCAGAGTCTGGGGGTATCGGCAACCTCCGGCGATGAAGACTCCCCGACGGTTCGTCCTGACACGGGCGAACTGCGGGTTCTCATCCATGAGAAACCCCTCTTCAGCAAGAGGGATACCCAGGACATCGGCTAGCATTTGGTTATCCTTTGAGGGCACAAAACGCTCACTCACGACCACGAGATCCGAAAGAATCGAAAGGGAGTAATCATCTCCCCGCATTTGAATGGAAACCTCCTTGACCTCGACATTGATTTGACCATTAACCAGAGAGAACTTCGGGGGATCATCATACTTGATGAAAATAACGCCCATCTCCCTGGCTTTCCGGTACTGTTTTTCCATCCCATCCAGAGATACCTTCACATCCCGGCAGATCACATATACTGCACGGTCGTGATTCTCTCTCAAAAGTATTGCATTTTTGATGGCATTGGCCGAATCGATTTTGATGGTCTCATTGACCAAATCCAAAATGAAAGTCACGGTCTGAAGGGGCCTTTCTTTATCGGTCACAAGGGATTTTCCACCATCCGCAAGCATGGCCTCCATCTGAGGAGGAGAGATGAACCGTTGATGGCCAAAAATCCCCTCAGTATTGGGGATCACATCATTTCCCATGGCGAGAATCACGGCCGAACCCTCTACCTCTCTTCTTTTTCCAGACGGGTCTTCTACTTTGACGCGATAATCCCCCAAAGATCCCTCAAGGCCCTTGAGCTCGACCGATGTTTTTACTGCGATATTCGGATGTTTCTTGACCTTCTTGACCTGATCTTTGAACCAAGAGGAAACTTCACCAGGCCGATCATAGAAATGCGTAAGCTGGATCGCCTTTCCACCAATATCTTTTGCCCGAGATAGCAGGGTGACCTGAATATTGGCATCGGCCAGAGCAAGCGCCGCCCGCATTCCAACGACACCTCCGCCCAGGACAATGGCATTCTTTGACAGCTCGAATTTTTCCTCTCCAATCGGACTCAGACAAGTGGCCTCCCGAATTCTCTTTGCCACAATAGTCTTGGTCTTCTCTTTTGCCCTCTCGACATCTGGAATTGTCCAAACAGCTTGTTCCCGAACATTGGCCACAAGAAACATATATGGGTTAAATCCGGTGCCCAAATCCAGACGACGGAAGGACGCTTCATAGCGTTTCGGACTACCGCCCACAATAACTGCCCGATCTGCCTTCCCCTTCCGCAATTTGGCAACGAGCTTTTCAAGCCTGCGGGGGGAGGAGAGATTGTCGTCCTGATAACAAGAAACCACACAGGGAAGTCCGGAGAAGTATCGGACCATCGCCTCATCGAAGATATGGGAAAGGGTCCCTTCGCAGTGATCGATCACAATCGCGATGCGGCATTCCTTCGAAGATCTCACGGGTCAAACACCTCCGAGGTACTGAGCGATTTCTCGGGCCGTGGCCTTGGCGTCAATTATGGAACCTCCGATGTCTCTGGGACCTTTACACGCTCCTGACACGAAGATCCCTGAGTCAGGCGGAGGCGAACGATAGAATCCCTCCTCATTTTTCGGGACGTGGAGAAGATCGGCGACCTGATCCGCATCCTCCCGTGGCGTCATCCCAATGGACAAGACAATTAAATCGAAACCCTCTTCGGTGATCCCTCCAGAGACAGGATCAATAAATCTGATGCGAAGGTCAGTGGATGTCCGATGCCCGTAGACCTTGGAGGGAAGACTACGAATAAGGTGCATCCTCTCGTCTTGACGGCAGGCCTCCAGGAGCGATTCGAAGGATCTCCCAAGAGGTTGGATATCGATATAGAAAAAGCTCGTCTCGATCTCTGGGTATTGATGTCTGATCGCTTTCATGAACCGGAGCGCATAAGCACAACAAACCTTGGAACACCATAGGTGGCCAATCGTTTCGTCCCGACTCCCCACACACTGGAAGAAAGCAATCCTCGAGGGGACTTGGCCGTCAGAGGGTCGGAGGACTCTCCCTTTGGCGTGGAGCATTTCATCCAGGTCCTGAGCTGTGATCACATTCTGAAAAAGCCCATAGCCATACTCCGGCTTCTGCCTCGCATTGAAAAAGTCAACACCCGTTGCAACGAGAATCACAGAGGCTTCAAGTCGACTTTCGTTACCTCCCGACTGAATCTGGACTTTGAATCGGCCAGGATCACCGGATATCTTCCCCAATGTGCTTTCCGTCAGAATTCTGATTCCGGATCTTCGGCTCACTTCCTGTATCTGATTGTCCACAACACAGGCAAAGCACTTATTACATTTTTCGGAGGCCTTGCAGGCAAAAACGGCGGCTTGTCCTCCTAAACGATCTCGTCTCTCCAAGATTGTGGAGGAGATCCCCATTTCCGATAGCTCAAGGGCAGTTGTTATCCCCGCAATTCCACTGCCAAGAATCAAAACGTTCTGGTCTGCCACACCCGGCCTCTGTCCAACCGTAACTGCCTTGTTTGGTTCAATCATAGAGGTCTCTGAAAAAACAAGTCCTTGTTTCTTGCTCAAAAGCCCTCTCCCAGAGGGGCCGCTATCGGTTGTCAGTCGTCAGTTGTCGGACGAATTCTTGGTAAACATCTGACTTCAAAAGCCCATCCAGTCACAGCTGAAGCCATGAATCGGAGTAGAGGGAATGTCCTAAAAGAATCTTCGCCGTTTTGACATAGTCCACTTGCTCTTTGGGAAGGGACCCCGAATCCGGTTCCTCACCGCTTACGACCCCACGGACGACATTCGTGATATCCTGTCTCTCGCCTCTGGCAAAGGTTTTCAGATCTTCATCGAAAGCATCAACAATCGCCGAGGCCATACCATATTTTTCCAGGATGAGGAGGTAGGTTTGATTGAGGATCGGTCGCAGATCCTTGGGCGCGCCGTTGGAAACGTTCGAGAGTCCGCAGGTCGATTTCAATCCCGGTGCCATCTCCTGGAGGTCCCTGAACATCTTCATGAATTCAATCATGCTTTTGACCTGATCCTGCTGACTCGTCACAGGTGTCACGATGGGGTCAATCCAGACGTCCTCGTTGGGAATTCCATATTCGGCCGCCTTGTTCATCAGCTCTGTTGCGAGAACCCCTCTTTCAGCCTCATCTCTAGGCATCCCTTCGGGACCCCACAGAAGAGCCACAAAGCCTGCGTCGTACTTCTTGGCCAGAGGAAGCTCTGCCTCCATCCTTTCGGGCCTAGCCATGATCGAATTGATCACGGCCTTCCCCCTCTTATTCTTGTAAACCCTTAACCCAGCCTCAATCGCCTCGACGTTGGTTGTGTCTAGGTAGAGCGGAAGATCGACGACCTCCTGGATGGTTTTCACCATCCACTCCATCAATTCAGCCCCTCCCTTTCGGGCTGGTCCCAGATTGATATCCAGATAATCCATCCCCGCCTCGGCCTCGGCAACAGCGAGATCCTGAATCGTCTTTGCGTCACGCTCCTTCATGGCTGTTCCGATCTTTGTGACCATGACATTGACGTTTTCACCGATGAGTTCCATCATGTCCCTCCTTTAATACGGCCATTCTAAATGTCCATGGAAATCTACCCATCCTTTTGAAAAGTCGCGAGTTTCTGCTCAAGGGCCAGATCTCAGGGTGTCGGTTGTCCGTAGGCACTCGTCGCCAAACATTGAAGTGATTGGATGACTGGTATGGGGCTCCCAACGCCCGGGAACTTATTTTGCCTTCAGGAAAGCTGAAATGTGGGCGGCTTCTCTCGGTCCGATGGCCACTTCCCAATCCGAACCCAACTCCTCTTCCAGATCACCACTGACTGCCGCAACGAGGCCGGGAATGATGATTCGCTTCTTTTTGACTTTCTCCTCAATTCCCGACTTTTTGATGAACATCCCCATGGCGTCTCCCACAAACTTGCCTGCCGCCCAGGCAGTCAAGACGGAAAGACCCTCTGTATCCATCACCAAGAGATAGCTGGGAATACGGCTCGCTTCGATCTCACCCGATACGATAAAGTAGGTGAGCGCAAAATTTGTGGTGATCATGAGAGGGGAATTCTCATCCGGATTTCCAACCTCGTAGATCCCCTGCTTCATCGTCATGGGCCGTTGTGGATCGGTGTAGATATTCATGCGCTCCACCAGCAGGGGGAAGAGGCCATACCCATGAAAATCGGAAAGGACAATGATGCCCCCATATTTGGCGATAAATGCCGCTGCATAGAGTGTTTCTTTCATCGGATCGTCGGTCATTTCACAGGGAAAAGTGATGGTGGGGTATCCGAGTGGCCGAAACTTCTGTTGAAGAGCCGCTCGACGGATGAAAACCTCATCCTCAAATGCCTTTCGGAACCCCCTGGACCCTGGGTCCAGCACGATATCCTTGATGCCCGCCTGATCGAGTTTGGCTGTAAGTTGAGAGAGTTCATCGAGATCCTTCGCCTTCACAGCCAGGGGACAATTGTGTTCTTTGGCCAACCCAGCAAGGGCATCAACGTTTCCATCGGTCACTGCGTAGATCAGCGGAACACGTTCGGCACACGCTTTAACTCCGGCAGCCAAGACATCGGTCTTTTCACTCATCAAAATCAGACATGCATCGGTTTCTTTTTTCACCCTCTCGATCAGTCCAACAAATTTGGTTGCATCCCCAGATTCATCCTTCACAGCCACGAGTTCAGGCCTCAGCGTGAGACCCACTCGTTCAAACTTCAACTCATTGAAACGTTTCAGCCTACCACTGATTTCCGCATCATCCATTCCATCACTGACAAGAACGGCAAGGCCAGGTGGATTAACAAAGGTCTTCTCGTGACGAAACAGAACGGTCTCGCCCCCGATCTTCACTGCATTGTCACCCGTACCGATTGCCAAGGGCCTGATGGGAGGTGCTGAGGCTTCTGCTAACTGCGCCTTTGCCTCGTCTGAAACATACGGGCACGATGCCAGTTCTGCCTTCCCTGCCGCCAAGGCCATGGCAAAAGCCAGACACGTAGGAACTCCACACTCGCCGCAGTTGGTCTTTGGAAGCAGTTTAAATATCTGGATTCCGGTGAGTGCCATACCTTTTCCTCCTTTTCCTCTATAAGAAAGACGACCCCGCCTTATTCACAAATGACCCCCCGGGGCTGACCCGCATCATACGGGAATCCCCAAGATGAAAAAGATTATCCGAGGATGGGATCCATGGTTAGAGCAGGATGCTGTTTTTCCTCAAGAAAGGGAAGGATATCCTCTTCTGTCTCACCAATCGTCTCGTCGGCGATCCTTTCCATAAGATCAGGGATACCCATTTCCTCAGCCCGATTGTCGAACCGCTCTTTGATCTCCTCCTTGAGCATCTTGGGCATCCACACGATTCGCTGTATTCCCCCTTCAGCACGGAGAAATTTTCTCTGGGTGATGTTGTACTTTCCATGCCCAACGAACCCGGGCGTAATGACGCCACCGCCGACGGAACCGGCAAGCGTGGTGAATTTCATGCCGCAGGGGGTCATTCCCAGATAGTCGCGGTTCACCGTCATGATCCCATTGCACATCGGAAGGACTGCCGCAATGCACTCACAGCACCCGCATGTCGTCATGGGATCATTGACAATGCTGTAAAAGTTGTAATGATCGAAGGTCCCCCGAGATGCCTTGTGCAAAAATTCATTGCATCCTTTCCATTGACCTAGGTTCTCATCAATAACTTCCCCCTTTTCTACGGGTTGGTTAGGACCTGTGGGGTTGATCTCGTACGAGGCCTTACAGTCCATCCAGTTATAGGCGCCGCAGAGTCCGGTTCGCTCAGGACTGATGATGCAGACATGATTGGGGGCAAAGGACTGACACAGGGTGCAGGAGTAGAAAATATCCGTCGTCTCATCGGTCATGCCTTCAATCCGCGCATCCCGCTTGGCATAGACTGCCCGGGCCTCCTCCAGAATCTTATTCACCCTCTCCTCTTCGGTGTAGATCTTCACCTGAATCTTGTCGAAGGTGACCCCAAAGTCCTGGTGGAGTTTGGCATGGAGAATCTTACCCAGGTGCTCTAGTTTGAAGCCCTTCTCGACGGCCTGCTTACTGATCCGGATCCAGGCGATATCCCGCTGACCAATGTGCATCACCCCCTGAGCATAATTGATGAGGTGGTGAATCTGTCGTTCCAGGATAGGCTCGAAATCCTCCTCGAAATTCCGCCCTGCAACCTCACCAACAATAGCAATCGGTAGCTGGCCTGGAGCCTGGACATCGGTGATATTGGGTCCAATCACTTCAATCTTCCCGTCTTCCACTTGGTCCATTTCTTGGGTTGTGATCCATTCGACAGCGTGGGTTTTCCCACCGCCCATTTCGAGGTGAATGTCGTCTCCCCGGACCCGCTCCCCCTCGAAAGCAGGGCCATATGAGACAGGAACGGGAACTTCCGAGACAGCGACCTTGAGTCCCCTCACCTCGACGGACCGCCGAACAATCTGGTCGTGGGGCACATTGGAAACGACGTGTTCGTACGTGCAAATACCTGTCGGAAGTACCTCGGGGATTGGTGTATCGGCAATGGTCGGGAAACCCCAGTTGATGGCACCGGCCGCGTTAGCATACCACTCGTCCGATACAAAACCGAGGGGCATCACAAAGGCAAATGTTCGGTCTTTGTTGTAAATGAGGTTCCTCCGGAACTGACCGGGCTTCACCCCACCAAAGGACATTGCGACCCGACAGGCGAACCCCATAGCAAAAACTGCGGCGCTGATGTCCGGGCCAAAGGAGACCAGCCTCGTGGGCCATCCAATCTGGACACCTGCCTCTATAAGCTGTTCACTGAACCGTTTCCCCTCGTTCTCCGCACACATGAAAACGTAGAGGTTCTTCTCTTGTAGCTCGATAGCTATATTCTTTGCCGTCTCAGGATCCGGAGCCGCACCGGCGATGGCTGCAAACCCGGGAGCCGTTCCATCGACAAACTCGATTCCCCGCTTCCTCAAAATCACGTCGTCAGCAGCTCCGAGCCAGAGGTTATCATCTGTCGGGTCCTCCTGCTTTGTATAAAAATTTGGCTCTTTTAGATACCGAATTGCCTCGATGATTTCTTCAGCAAAAAAGGTGGCCATACCGGCATCAAGGGCTGGAGCCAGGTATGGAAGGGGTGAGTTCTCCTTGACCAGAGGTGGTAAGAGGATTCGACACCGATCGAGGACCGGCTCCATATCCCCCAGCTTCTCCACAGGGATGCCGAGGATGGCGTAGACAATCGGCAGGTAATATGCGGTGTTGGGAAACCCGACCGGTTCAGTGGCCCCCCATTTATCCATGGCCTCTTTCCACTCTTTCTCGGCTTTCTCAACAACCTTGTGGGCTCCTCTGATAGCAGCTGAACAGATTATCTTCGACACTTTAGCTCCTCCTTCGACACGATATTGTCACTAGGCGGCCTCCAGTTCACGCCGTTTGGCCATGTCATAGAGAACACGTTCTCTCTTTTTGTCGATTCCCAGGGCTTTTCGCTTCGAATCGATATGTTCGATCATCTTTCCAGCTGCTTTGACGGGATCTGCCTCAAAATCCCATTTACCCTTGAAGATCTCTTCGAATCCCTCGAAGAGATGCTTTGTGACCTCCTCGTTGCCGAGGGTAGGCCAGGTGACGCCGAACACCGTATAGACACCCGACGAAACAAAGTACTGGCCGATCGTAATCGCCTTCTCGCTCATCCACTCTGGCGCAGCACCAGCTGCGGGGAGGTCGCTGATGTCGTCCCCGAGGCCTCCATCCTTGACGACGGCCGTGGCAGCCATGAGTATGCGGCTATTATCGACGCACGCTCCCATGTGAAGAACCGGTGGGATCCCAACAGCTTCACAGACTGAGGCGAGTCCCTTACCGGCGTGCTTATGGGCTGCCTCAGGTGTTAAGAGGCCGTACTTTCCAGCAGCCATGGCACTGCAGCCGGTGGTGAGGACAATCACATCGTTTCCGACCAACTCGAGAATCATCTTAAGGTGGTCGTCATCGTGAACTGTCCGAGCATTGTTACACCCAACAACACCGGCAATTCCCCGAATCCGACCATTGATGATATTATCATTGAGAGGACGATAAGAGGCCCGGTAGAGCCCTCCTAGCAGATAGTTGATGGTTTCGTGGCTGAATCCGACCACTGTATCAACGGTTTGGGAAGGTATTTGAACCTCGGCTTTTCGGTTTGAAAAGTTGTCGATTGCTTCACGGATTATTCTTTTGGCAACATTGAGGCCATCGTCATGGCTGAATTCAATGTGCGTGGCCCCCTCAATATGGGCCCTCGGGTCGGTCGTGATGAGTTTGGTGTGATAGCATTTGGCCACGTCGACCAGTGACTGCATTTCACACTGAACATCCACAGTCATCGCTTCGACTGCTCCGGTAATAATGGCAAGCTCCTGCTGTAGGAAGTTACCGGCCACCGGAATTCCATGACGCATGAGGATCTCATTGGCACTGCAGCACATTCCGGCGAGATTGAGCCCCTTGGCCCCTTTCGACTGCGCATACTTCTGGAGCTCGGGATCCTGCGATGCCAGAACCATCATCTCTGGAAGGAGCGGCTCATGGCCGTGAACCACCACATTGACATGATCCTCCTTGAGCGCTCCCAGGTTGATCTGGCTTGCCACTGGCACGGGGTCCCCAAAGAGAACGTCTTGAAGCTCCGTGGATATCATGGACCCTCCCCAGCCGTCAGACAATGCACACCGAGCAGCTGCATTGAGCAGGCTCTGGTAATCCTGATCCACCCCCATATGGGTCCGATGCATGAGCTCAACCACTTCCCGGTCAATTCCCCGGGGCATGGTCCCCGTCTCACGCCACAGTTCCTGGCGTTTCAAAGGGGCCCGCTTGGCGAAGAGAATTTCTCCTTCTTGACGGCCGAACTCCGCCAAGGCCATCTCTCCTACCTCAATAGCAATATCCTTGAGGTCACGGTTGCCGATCTCCACTCCAAAATCCATGGCTATCTGGTAGAGTTTTTGCTCATCCCTAATCTCAAAGTCTGAAACCTCGCCCTTCGCGGTCGCCAGGAAGAGCTCCGCGACACTCCGGGCGTGATCCCCGTGAGAGGCCGCTCCAGCAGCGACCATGCGGGCGAAGTTTCTTGCTGAAATCGTCTCAGCCGTCGCACCACAGACACCGACAGGCCTCGGAACACCCTCTTTCTTTGGAACCTGAACACGGCAAGGCCCCATCGAACAATGCTTACAACAGCTTCCCTCTGCCCCGATAGGGCAAGGCTTCATCTTAGCAGCCCGATCGAAGACGGTCGTTACCCCGTCAGCCGCTGCCTTCTCGATCATTTCCACACTGGCCTGATCCACACTCTTCGTTTCTTTCTCTGCCATAGTAAGCCTCCTACTCACTTCCGTCTTTTGTGACGACTACGCGGCTGCCATCAATTCGCCGATCATCTCTCTGACCAGTTTAACCGCCTCTGGATGTCGCATGACCAAAATGTCGGCACCGGCAAGAAGGAGAACAACCGCAGTCACCCCCTCCATGAGTATTCCACGCTTTTCAGGATCCCCCATGGTTGGAGCTTCCTCTGCAGTCAATTTTGCCTCTTTCGTTTTCCAGACCTCTCTCGCAAGATTACAGATCATCGGGAACTGAAGACGCTCATCCTGCTGAGTGAGCGCAGCCATTCGTATTCGCTCCATCACCGAATAGGTGTACTCGATTCCATATCCCAGTCCACCCGTGGTTGGATCGACAATGATCTGTTCATCGGGAACACCGAGATTACCCAAGAGAATGTTGAGTTGTTTGGCTAGATTAATATCAATCGGGGTAGAGGCAATGGCTGTGTGTTTGTATCCTATGGCGCCGGCTCCCACTTGCTTGTAATTCCCCTCCACCACTGGACCAATTATCAGATGCTTGCCCTCACAGACCTCAGCCACTTTTCGGAGCACCTCAGCGTCCTTATCATCATTGTCTACACCCCAAACAATCAGTGGGACATCAACGGCATCGGCTACCTTTTTCGCTGTTTGGGCGGCTTCGTCGGCCGGGCGATCGAGACCATTGGGGTCGGTGCTGATCAGATGAAGGCAGACCATGTCGGCTTTGTACTCCTCTACATTTCTCTTTGCCCAAGCCACAGGATCCTCTGTCACACCAGTAAAGGGCTTCAGGGCAGCCTCTGCCCAATCCTCAGGAGCCACATCGTACACCTCCATGGCTATCCGAGGGGTATTTGGCATTTCACCCTCAAATAGATGAAAGGGATATGAGCTTTCATCTCCGAGAAGGATGGCTTGGTCGCCCTTTCCGATTGCGATACTCTTGATTTTTCCCGTATACGTGATTTTCGGTGTTTCAAAAGCCACGCTCATCACCTCCCCCGCTCATAGGATATTAGGCTGGCGTCTTTCGTTTCTCACTGCCATACCATTCTTCGTTAAACCAGTACCTCTCTCCAGTTCTAAGATATTCAAGGATCTCATCTCGCGATCTCAGTTTCTTTCGCCAATAGTAGGGTGAATCCGGCTTCCCCTTATCAAACGTGGCCCCGACAACCTTGACCTTCTTCCCATCAAAACTCTTCTTCTCCTCGAGCTTCTCCTTCATAACGCCTCCTCTTGTATAATCTTTCACAAACCGAGTCCAAGAACCTCTCCGATCGGCCACCCCTGGTCTATGCAGCTTCGGCGGCAAGTTTTGCTGCCCTGACGGTATTCATCATTAACATAGTGATCGTCATGGGCCCGACGCCTCCCGGAACCGGGGTAATCATGCTCGCTTTTTCTTTGACAGCTTCGAAATCCACATCGCCGCAGAGTTTGGCCTTTCCTTCGGGAGTCTTCCCGATGCGATTCACCCCCACATCAATAACCACCACCCCTTCCTTCACCATGTCGGCAGTGATCGCCTTGGGTCTTCCTGCAGCTACAATCAGAATATCCGCTCTTCGAGTGTGGAAGGCCATATCCTTGGTTCTTGTGTGGCAAATGGTTACCGTGGCATTTGCTCCTTCGGCTTTCTGCAGCAGAATGTTGGCGATCGGTTTCCCAACAATATTACTCCTGCCTACCACCACCACTTCGGCTCCCTCTATCTGCGCACCTGAGCGAACCAGAAGTTGCTGAATGCCGGCTGGCGTGCAGGGCAGATAATCGGGCTCTCCTATCATCAATTTACCCACATTGACCGGATGAAATCCATCCACATCCTTTTTCGGATCGATAGCGTAGAGAACCTTATTCTCGTTGATATGCTTGGGCAGGGGTAGCTGAACCAGAATGCCGTGAATCTTGGGATCCTTATTATACATCTCGATAAGTGCCAAAAGATCATGCTCCGTCATATTCTCGGGCTGATTGTCCTGGACTGAGTGAAAACCAAGTTCATGGGCGGTTTTCTGTTTGGCGGTTACGTAGCTTACCGACGCCGGGTTTTCACCGACCAGAATCGTGACGAGGCCGGGCTCCACATCATGAGTTTCTTTCAGTTTTTCGACTTCAGCTTTGAGCTCTTCTCGAATCTGTTTGGCGACTTCTTTACCGCTGATAATCTTTGCTACCATTGCCTACTCCCCTTTTCGAGATCTAGCCTCTTTTGACCCAGTTATCAACTTGCCGGATAAGCTTCTGGATTTTTCGAACTCTGCAACACGAAATCTATTCAAGCCCGAGGTCACTCGGTCGCTTTATTTACCCGTGCCGCCCTATGGAACCAGTCTTTCGAATATCTCCCAAGACGATCGAAGGGCTTTTGAATCCTGAGGAAGTGTGAAGGTAGGTTTTCCCTCCAGATCGAATTCGTATACGACCGGGTCAGCAGGAATCAATCCCCCAAGAGGCAAAGACAGCTTACTGGCCTGAGCGGTAATCTCAGGCTGCAAACCATTTTGGACGCGATTCACCACGAGAAAGGATTGCTGGACCTCGAGGTTGAGTTCCTCTATGAGATCTCTTATTCGCGCCGCGGTAATGACCCCACGGACCGTCGGGTCAGATATGATAAAAAGCAGATCCACGGTCCGAGTCGTCATCCGGCTGAAGTGCTCCATCCCTGCTTCATTGTCGATCACTACATAGGGATAGTTCCCTGCGAGAAGATCAATGCATTTCCGAGCCAGAGTATTGGCAGCGCAGTAACACCCGGGTCCCTCGGGTCTGCCCATCGCAATCAGATCGAATCCCTGTTTCTCGACCAAAGCCTCTTGGATCTTATATTCAAACCAGACGTCTTTCGTCATTCCCACAGGGACGTCTTTTTTCATCAGATCCCTGGCTTCGCCGATTGTTGGCCCAATCTGAACACCCAATACTTCGTTGAGATTTGCATTGGCATCCGCATCTACAGCGAGAACCGGTTTCTTCCCTTCTTCCAAGAGGTATCTGACCAGCAATCCTGCAATGGTAGTCTTTCCGGTTCCCCCTTTTCCTGAAACAGCAATCGTGAAAGACACGGTTTTCTCTATTCTTAAATTGCGTCCCAATGCCCCTAGTTAACGGACATTTACCCGTCTTGTAACCTCGATTTTCTCCCTCGTATTACGCACGCCCCGATCGGAAGGCGAGATAAAGAAGCTTAGGATCTTCGTGTGCTAGTCCATAGGAGGGGAATAAGAGCAGAGCGATGATGGCATCCAGGCAGTCAAATACACGGAATCGAGAACACAATTAATTATATCTGTTCCGGTGCAACCTTTTCAAGGAAAACGGGTTACCTCGCCCTAGGGCGGGCTAACCAGCCATCATCGATCCTTAACGCTTTTATCTAAAAGAGTCCCTTTACCTTGCCTGTTTTGACATCGACATCAACTCTTCGGAAGGCAGGATCAGAGGCGGTTCCAGGCATCAGACGAATATCCCCCGCTACGGGTACAACAAAACCCGCTCCTCGATAGGTCAGAATATCCCGAATCGGAAGGGTCCAGCCCTTGGGTGCTCCCTTGATTGTTGGGTCATGGGTAAGGCTCAGATGGGTCTTCACCATGCAGGTCGCAAGCTTGCTCAACTCAGGATCGGCTTCCATGCGCTTGGCCTTCCCCTCAGCCATAGTTGTGTAACTCACTCCGCCGGCCCCGTATACCTCCTTGGCGATTGTTTCGATGCGTTGACGGAGGGGCATTTCATCGGGATAGAGGAATTTGAAGTTGGACTTTTCATCGCACGCCTCGACGACAGCATCGGCCAACTCAAGAGCGCCCTCACCCCCTTTCAACCAGTGTTCGGAGACAGCCACCCTTGCCCCCGCCGCCTCACAATGCTTTCTTAACAGAGCAATCTCATCCTTCGTATCGGTATGGAAGCTGTTGATACAGACCACCGGGTTGATCCCTGCCTTCTTGACGGTTTCAATGTGGGTAATCACATTCGGTATACCTTTTTCTAGCAGTTCAAGATTCTCGCTTGTATAGGCCGGATCCAAAGGCTGCCCTGGTGCAACTCTGGGGCCACCACCATGCATCTTAAGAGCCCGGATGGTCGAAACAATAACCGAACAGTGAGGGATCAGACCACTGAATCGACATTTGATGTTCCAGAATTTTTCGAAACCAATATCAGCACCGAAACCGCTCTCGGTGACGTGATAGTCAGACAGCTTCAGGCAGACCTCATCGGCTACGATAGAAGACTGGCCCACGGCAATATTGGCAAACGGACCTGCATGGACCAAGACGGGCTGACCCTCCAGAGATTGAAGTAGATTGGGGTTCATGGCTTTCACCATCCAAGCGGTCATAGCACCTGCCACCTCAAGATCCGTGGTCGTGATAGGCTTACCCTGTTTATCGTAGGCGACCACAACCCGACCAATCCGCTCCCGAAGATCCTTCAGGTCTTTGAAGACGGAGAGAATCGCCATGATTTCGGAGCTTACCGAGATGGCAAAACCCGACTGCATCATGAACCCGTCCATCTTTTCCCCAATTCCAATGATAATATCCCTGAGCGCCTGGGCACAGAAATCCATGATCCACCTCATCTCCACGTTTCGCGGATCGATATTCAGTCGCTTCAGGCCTTTCTTGGCAAGTGTTTTATCGTCATAGTTGAACTCATGCTGAAGCCGTGAAGTTACGGCTACCATGGCCAGATTGTGGGCATTGGTTACGTTGTCTATGTCACCTGTCAGTCCTAGGGAAAAGGCTGTCAGGGGGATACACTGTGACAGCCCGCCACCGGCGGCGCTTCCCTTGATATTAAATGTCGGTCCGCCAGAGGGTTGCCGGATCGCGCCTGTGACATTCTTACCCCTGAGAGCGAGTCCTGGTACCAACCCCATCGATGTGGTGGTCTTGCCCTCGCCCAGAGGTGTGGGCGTGATGGCCGTTACCTCGATGTATTTCGCATTTGGCCGATCTTTCAACCGGTCCAGAACTTTCATGAAATCGATCTTGCCCAGTGTATGCCCCATGGGAATCAATTCGTCTTTTTCAAGACCCATCTCCTCAGCCAACTGGAAAACAGATTTCATGTCCTTCTCGACAGTTTCCGCAATCTGCCAATCTGCCATTTTTGTTGGATCAAGACCTTTCAGCGCCATTGATGTCCTCCTCCCTCACGATTGTCGGTTTGTCCATTAACCACGAGTTCCTCAGAAATTACGCAAATCGATCCCCGTTCTCATTCATCCAAAATGTACTCCTTTTATCGTGTCCTCTAGCAGCCAGCCACAGACTTTCAATGCCGGGAGTATGTGATAATGTGCACAATGTTAAAGTATCGACCATTGTTTGTCAAGAAAAAAAACTCTTGGAGTTTCCCGATTTTCCAGGAAAAACCGGTTGTCGATGAGAGTTACCCGTCGAGTTTCCTGAGTTTTGTGGACGCTCATGTCCCTGAGGGACGTTTGCGGAAGTGTTGGGGGACCTATTGAGGGCGAGCAGGCTTCGACGTGAGCTCAGCCGAACGTAAGGGGAAAACCCCGCCTTCAGAGCGGGGAAAGGGCAAGAATTCCCCACCTGTGAGCCCCGCGAGGGTCAACGCGAAAGCAAGGGAGCGAAGGGATATGAGGGTCCAATCAAAAGGTTCAAAATTGTCGCGAAACATCAGAAGGTTGAGAATTTCTTGCTTGTAAGGCTCAGGAAACTCCACGAGTTACCCCTAGTGGACGCCTTCGGGCCTAGAGAAGCCAGTTGGCCAGCATTGAAACGAATGGTATCAGGTAATCTTGAAGAGATTTCTCAATTTTTGGACGGGAGAACTCTTTGGGGGAGACTCGGGCAACTCCAGTGGAGAAGCACGCGGCAGAGCACAAACCATATCAGAAAAATGAGAGGGGAGGTTTACGCTCGATCAGGAGAATAAAACCCTGGAGTAGGAGATTCGTGTAAATCCCTGCGACGACGTCATCAACCACAACTCCATATCCCCATCTCAGGGCCTCAAGCCGCCTAGCAGGAAAAGGCTTCACAATATCGAAGAAACGAAACAGCAGGAATCCCAGGAGTATATACAACGGGGCCGGAGGCAAAAATGCCATTGCTACCAGGAACCCGCCAATCTCATCAATCACAATTCGTTCGCTGTCGCGCTTCAGGAGAATCGACTCGGCTGCCCTACAAAGCCAACAGGACATGAACAAGAAGGCGACTACCGTCACTCCATAGGCAATATGAGGAAGCCTGCAAAAGACGATATACAGGGGCACCGCCACCATAGTTCCGGCCGTACCCGGGGCAAACGGAGCATAGCCAGAATAGATACCTGTCGAGAGGAATATGATGAAGTGGCGAGTAAAGCGGTCTCCCCGTGGATCTTCCGTGGCGCTGGACAATGATCTCCTCAATCCTCCTGTCGATTCGTGCCTATCCCCTCCCCTAAGATTCCTGACCGCATTGCCCTTAGCGATTCACTCTTATCTGGTCTCTACCTGGAAATTTCATTAGGACAACGTTGACTCCATCCGATGCTAACCCGCTCGCATCGACCCACCTTCCACCTCGTCTAAGAAACGCAGGTAAGCCAAGAACATTCTCAGAGAGAGGCCTTTGGGTCTCGTCAAATTTCGTGCGCCATAGCATTCTTCCGTTCTGCCCATCAAACAGAAAAACAGCGAAAGCAACAGACGCCGGCTCTCGGGCGCCCCAGTCACTGCCGATTCTCTCTTTATATCTAAAAATCCACCCCATGAGCACGGTGTTAGCCTTGACTGGCGAGGCAAGCGTCTTGGCCAAAACTTCAGGATTTTCCTCGAGATTCACCAGTGCAGGTAGCAACTTATCGACCATTTCGGGAGCGATCAAGGTATATCCATCACGACTCAACGCCCGCCTAAAAAGGCTCGTAATCACCTGAGGAGCCTCTGGGGCAATTTCCCCAACCGTCATGTATCCTTCACATCTCGGACAACGAACCAACTGCTGGCCGGGTGTATCTGGGCGGCTCACAAAAAAAGGAACCAGAGCGATAACCCCGGGGTCCCTAAGGGTTGGAGATACCGACTCACTCTCTTGTAAGGTTCTCGGCCCATTGCAGGTCATGAGCAAAATTCCAACCGCCCATGCAAAAATCGGTAAGCAGAGTCTTCTGCTCCTGTTCATCCCGTTCCCTCTCTGTCAACAACCCTTGAATGGAACTCTCCAGAATCCTTCAGCTTCTCTCACTGGCCAAAAAAACGCAACCCACCTAACCTTCTGTGCCTCTCAGACTCTCCTGATCTTTGCGCCTACCTGAGACAACTTACTCTCTAGGTTTTCGTATCCCCGATCTAAATGATATACCCTGGCAACCTCAGTGACCCCCTCAGCGGCGAGCCCTGCCAGCACAAGAGAGGCACTTGCCCTGAGATCCGTTGCCATGACCTGAGCCCCACTCAACTGTTTGACGCCTGTCACGATCGCGCTATTCGATTCGATCTTTATATCCGCTCCCATTCGCCTCAATTCACTTACATGAATAAAGCGGTTCTCGAAAATCGTCTCCGTAATCACACTCAGTCCTCGCGCGAGGCACATAAGAACCATAATTTGCGCCTGCATGTCCGTCGGAAAGCCTGGGTAAGGGAGCGTCTTTACGTCTACACTCCGGATGCGATTGTTACCAATGACCTTTACAGCCTTTCCATCAGAGTAGATTTCAATGCCGGCCTCACGCAGCTTGTTCACAAGCGCCTCAAGATTTGACAGAGGACAATTTAAGAGGCGAAGGTTCCCTTGCGTCAGTGCTGCGGCCACCATAAAAGTCCCGGCCTCGATACGATCAGGCATAATGGTGTGCTCCCCACCGTGAAGCTCGTCAACACCCTCAACGCGGAGCACGCTCGTTCCCTCACCAGAAATCTTCGCTCCCATCCTCTTTAAAACGATCGCAAGCTCTGTTATCTCAGGCTCCTGAGCAGCATTTTCGATAATCGTCACTCCACGGGCGAGTGTGGCTGCCATCATCAGATTCTCTGTTCCTGTGACTGTTGGGATATCAAGGTAGATGTGGCCTCCTCTCAAACGATCGGCTTTGGCAAAGATATACCCGTGTTTCAATTCAATTTTGGCCCCCAGAACCTCAAGCCCTCTCAGGTGAAGGTTGACCGGACGCGCCCCAATGGCACATCCACCAGGTAGCGAGACAACGGCCTTTCCCCTTCTTGCAACCAGCGGCCCCAGAACGAGAATGGATGCCCGCATTGTCTTAACGAGGTCGTAAGGGGCTTCGTCTCCACTCAAACCGGAGCTGTCCACTCGCACAGAACCATCACCCTTCCTGGTTAATTGAACACCCAGATTCTCAAGGACCTTCTGTATCGTCACAACATCCCTTAGATTCGGAACATTGTAAAAGAAGTTGAAACCCTGACAGAGTATGCTGGCGGCAAATAGCGGGAGCGCCGAGTTTTTCGACCCGCTAATGGAAACGTCTCCGATGAGGCGGGTACCACCCTCGATGATGATCTTCTTCAAAACCTCCCTCCATTCCCTGAAATTCTTGGCCCCTCATTTCTTATAACCATCTGGTCCTCATGGCAAGACTATTGCCCTGCTTTCTGGGCGATGATGGCCCGGCTTTTTCCTGAGTAGTCTGAGACAATTCTCCTCTCTTTAAATCCTCCTAATTGTTCCATCATTTGAAGGACATCTTCTCCCTGATCCGCCCCGATTTCAAGGATCAGCCATCCCTCCTTCCCGAGACAGGGGGGGGCATCAACGAAAAACCTCCGATAAAAATCGAGGCCGTCGATGCCACCATCAATGGCCTCCCGAGGTTCAAAATCCCGGATCTCCCGTTGGAGACTGCCTATGTCGCCCCGTTTAATGTATGGAGGGTTCGAGATAATCAAGTTCCATCTCCCCGTCTTCCCAGCCTTTCCGAAGGACAACAGGTCTCCTCTAACAAAAAATATTCTGGAACTCACGTCTTGAGTTGTGGCATTCTCTCGGGCCAAAGCAATTGCTTCCCAAGACAACTCCGTTGCCATCACCCTCGCAGAGGGAACGGACTTAGCGATCGAAATCGCAATGGCTCCACACCCGGTTCCCACCTCAACGATTCTGGGCTCATCCCATCTTTCCAGTTCGATTACACGGAGAGCCTCCTCAACGAGAATCTCTGTTTCCGGCCGAGGGATCAATACCTGGGGGCCAACTTTGAAAGGGATCGACCAGAATTCCTGATGTTCCGTGATGTATTGGAGTGGCTCACCTTTGATTCTCCTCTGAATAAAGCCCCTCAAGCGGCTCAGTTCATTTGAGGAGAGGGCCATGTCGTAATTAAGATAGAGCCCAACCCGATCGAGTTCCAGAATTTGTGATAACAGCAGTTCTGACTCCAATCGAGCACCTGAAATACCCTTCTCCTGCAGATACTTCTGGGTCCAATCGAGAACCCTCAAGACGGTCCAGCGTTCTTTGGCCAATTTTCGTTACCCATTTGCTTTTTCAATGCTTCGGCCTGAAAATGAGCACTCACTGCATCGATGATTCTTTGAATGTTGCCCTCGAGGATCTCATTGAGCTTATAAAGCGTCATCCCAATCCGGTGGTCTGTCACGCGGTTTTGAGGGAAATTGTATGTCCGAATCCTCTCGCTCCGGTCTCCCGTCCCAACCATCGACCTTCGTTTCTCTGAAATCTTCATTTGTTGCTCTGAGACCTGCAAATCAAGCAATTTCGATCGGAGGACTTTTAAGGCCTTTGCCTTGTTTTTATGTTGCGATTTCTCATCCTGGCAAGTTACCACCAAAGCCGTCGGAATGTGGGTCACTCTCACTGCCGAATCGGTGGTATTGACACTCTGCCCGCCAGGCCCAGAAGACCGGAAAACGTCTATTCGGAGATCTCCTGGATCGATATCCACTTCGACCTCATCAGCTTCCGGCAAGACCGCGACCGTCACGGCGGAAGTATGAACTCGCCCCTGTGATTCGGTCGTGGGAACCCGTTGCACACGATGAACGCCACTCTCATATTTCAGCTGACTATATGCACCTCGGCCCTCAATCAAGGCGATAATCTCTTTGAAACCTCCGACCCCCGTCTCGTTCTGGTTCATAATGTCGATTCTCCAGTTCTGTAGCTCACTATATTTGGCATACATGCGAAAGAGATCAGCCGCAAAAAGGGTCGCCTCCTCACCCCCAGTTCCTGCGCGAATTTCAAGAAAAATGTTCTTGTCGTCATTAGGATCCTTAGGAATGAGTAGAATCCTCAGAGCATGCTCAACATCAGCCATTCTTTTCTCAAGCTCCCCGATCTCCTCTCTGGCCAGTCGGCGGATTTCTTCATCCGACTCCCTCAGGAGTTTTTTGTTCTCTTCAATCTCCTCACCCATCTTCTTGTACTTACGGTAGGAAACAACCGTCTTCTCCAGTTCAGAAAACTCTCTTGCGAGTTTCTGATACGTCTCCAGATTTTCCATTATTTCTGGCTCGCTGAGAAGCCTGTTGAGCTCTTCATACCGATCTTCAATTTCTTCCAGCTTGTTTAACATCATCTTCCCCAAAATGTGCCTTCCTCAAGATTTCGCCGAGCAAGGCCTTTTTGTTTTGTTCTCTCGCGGGTTCTTCGATAATCGATGAATCGTTTCCTCCAGCGTACTCCCCCAATTGACCCACCGACAACCGATTTTGAGGGAACGGGACAGCGTCTTTGAACTGCCAGATATTCCCCTTGGAAAAGAGGAGCTATCCAAGAATGTCATGAGTGTCGGTAATTCGGGGAAATCCTCTCAACGGGCGAGAAGTCCTCATATTACGATTCTCAGTCAAAGAGGGTAGAGGGATGTATGTCAGGAGGGTAACCTAGGGTTCCTTTTTGTCCCTTCGTGCGTATTTCTTTTTGAACTTGTCTATCCTACCAGCGCTATCTACCAGTTTCTGCTTTCCAGTAAAGAACGGATGACAGCTAGAACAGATTTCTACACGAATCTTCTCCTTTGTATCGACTGTCTCATAAGTCGCACCACAAGCACAGGTGATAACCGTCTCATAGAGCTTCGGATGAATGTCCTTTTTCACGATCCCACCCCCCGATCATAGATTCCGGGAGTAAAACTACCTAGATTCCACGATATTTTCAACATAATTATCATACTCTCTCACTGATTCATGGAGTCTAGAAATGCCTGATTGTTAGAAGTCCCCCGTAACTTTTCGAGGAGAAACTCCATACTCTCAACCGTATTCATCGGTTGGAGAACCTTCCTGAGGAGCCAGATTCGGTTCAACGTCTGTGGGTCAAGAAGGAGTTCTTCCTTTCTCGTTCCAGATTTTTGGATGTCGATACTCGGAAACACTCTCCTGTCGACTAACCTCCGATCCAGGTGGATTTCGAGATTGCCTGTGCCCTTGAACTCCTCGAAGATCACCTCATCCATTCGGCTACCGGTATCAACCAGGGCAGTTGCAATAATGGTGAAACTACCACCCTCCTCGATGTTCCTTGCAGCCCCGAAGAACCGCTTGGGCCGATGCAAGGCGTTGGAGTCAACACCTCCAGAAAGGACTTTTCCACTGGGAGGTACAACAGCGTTATAAGCCCTCGCCAATCGCGTGATACTGTCCAACAGGATCACGACGTCCACCTGATTCTCGACAAGACGCTTTGCCTTCTCACTGACCATCTCTGCAACCTGAATGTGGCGCTGCGCAGGTTCGTCAAAAGTGGAACTAATGACTTCTGCCCGAACAGAACGCTCCATATCGGTCACCTCTTCAGGTCGCTCGTCGATGAGAAGAACAATAAGGGTTATTTTAGAGTGATTCCCCGTAATACTGTTCGCAATATTCTGAAGAAGCATAGTCTTGCCGGTCCTTGGAGGAGCAACAATCAGCCCTCGTTGTCCCATCCCAATAGGTGTCAAGAGATCCATGACGCGGGCCGAATAGTTTTCTCCGTCATTCGTTTCCAGGTTGATCTTTCTCTGTGGGTAGAAGGGTGTCAGATTATCAAATAGGATTTTATCCCGTGCACTCTCCGGATCCTCATAATTCACGGATTCAACCTTGAGCATTGCAAAATACCTTTCCGTATCCTTTGGAGGTCGAATCTGTCCTGAAACAGTATCTCCCGTCCTCAGATTGAATCTTCGAATTTGAGAAGGAGAGATGTAAATATCATCCGGACCCGGTAGATAGTTGTAGTCTGGTGCCCTGAGGAATCCAAATCCGTCAGGGAGAATCTCTAATACTCCCTCCCCATAGATCAGCCCATTCTTATCCTGTTGGGCCTGGAGTATGGAGAAAATCAATTCCTGCTTTCTTAGACCGCTCGCTCCCTCAACATTCAGGTTCTTTGCAATGGTGTTAAGTTCTGCGATCTTCTTCTGTTTCAACTCCTTAAGGTTCATGACTTCCTCGAATCGGTTTGATAGCTCATCTGGATACGCCAGAATCCTCGTCCGAATTCTGACCCAGATATACTCCCTTGCTCCCTTTCGATCTCCTTGCAACCATCACGCCAAAGGAGAATTCCCTTGAATAAAGATTCATATATCGAGTTGTCCCACACTCAGCGCATTCTCTTCGATGAATCGACGCCTCGGATCAACCTGATCCCCCATAAGGATTGTAAAAATGTCGTCTGCTTCAACGGCGTCTTCGATTCTCACCCGAAGGAGAACACGCGTGGCTGGGTTCATTGTAGTCTCCCAAAGTTGATCAGGATTCATTTCACCGAGCCCTTTGTACCTTTGAACTGTTATACCTGCCTTGCCGATATCCTCAATGAGCGATACCAATTCGTCCTCATTTTCCACCCGGATTTTCATTCCCTTGTCAACAATATACGGGGGTTTCTCAAATCCGTTGATTTCACGATACGACGCAGTCAAACCTGCAAAAGCGGCTGATGAGACAAGCTCCCAGTTCAGCAAATTCTTATGACTATCACCATCTCTCCATATCTCCAATTCATAGAGGTTGTGTTCCTCGTCTTTAATAATCTCCGAAGCTTCAAAGCCACGTTCTAAAAACCCCTTCCGAATTTCGAGGATCTTCTTTTCGTCTTCGAAAAACGCCCGTTTCCCGACGCCACTCTCAAGGAGAACATCTATCAGACTGTCAGAATAACCCCGATTGAGAATCTTCTTTCTCAGATATCGGTACCGGAATAATTTATCGAGCATTGACTTAAGCTGCCTTCCTGAGAATTCTTTTCCACTTTTCTCAACCCTCACCTTAGTTCTCTCGGTCGCCCTGGCCAGGAGAAACCGGCTCATATCTTGCTCAGTCCTCACGTACCGCTCTTTCTTCGCCTCACGTATCTTGAAAAGTGGGGGCTGTGCAATATAGAGGTAACCGCGCTCAACAAGTTCAGGCATTTGACGATAAAAGAAGGTCAGAAGGAGCGTTCGGATGTGGGAGCCGTCAACATCAGCGTCAGTCATGATGATGATATGATGATATCGCAGTTTTGAGACGTCATACTCATCCTTTCCGATTCCACCCCCCAATGCGGCAATAATAATCTTGATCTCTTCGTTGGAAAGCATCTTATCGACTCGGGCCTTCTCCACATTAAGAATCTTTCCTTTCAGTGGGAGAATGGCCTGATGAGTTCGATCCCTCCCTTGCTTGGCAGATCCTCCTGCTGAGTCTCCTTCCACAATGTAGAGTTCACTGTTGGCGGGATCTTTTTCCTGGCAATCGGCCAGCTTGCCCGGGAGAGTATCACTCTCTAGGATTCCCTTTCGGCGAGTTAGTTCTCTCGCTTTTCGAGCCGCCTCACGGGCTCTGGCAGCGTCGACGACTCTCGCAATTATCCTTCGGGCTATCTTAGGATTCTCCTCAAAAAAAAGAGAGACCTTTTCATTGACAAGACCTTCAACCACCCCCTTGACTTCGCTGTTTCCAAGTTTCGTCTTGGTTTGGCCCTCAAATTGAGGTTCGGGAAGTTTTACGCTCACCACAGCCACCAGCCCCTCCCGTACATCCTCACCACTGAGATTTTCTTTCAGTCCCTTGACCAGATTGTTGGCTGTGGCATAGGAGTTTATAGTTCTCGTCAACGCAGCCTTAAAACCGACGAGATGGGTTCCCCCTTCATGGGTATTGATACTATTTGCATATGAGAAGAGGTTTTCTGCATAACCCTCGTTATATTGAACCGCGACCTCGGCAGTAACTCCATTCCTTGTGCCTTCAAAATATATGGGTTTTGGATGAATGCAATTCTTGTTCTTACTGAGATATTCAACAAAAGAGACAATGCCTCCTTCATAAAGGAATTCATGTTTCTTTTCTGTTCTCTCATCATATATGGAGATGAATACTCCCTTATGAAGAAATGATAGCTCCCGGAGTCGCTGAGTAAGTAAATCGAAACTGAAAAAAGTGGATTCAAAAATCTCAGAATCCGGCTTGAATCTTACGACCGTACCGGTTTCTTTTGTTTTCCCCACGACTTTTAACTTTGTAAGTGCTTTGCCCCGACCATAGGCCTGAGTATAGACACGTTTGTTGCGCCGAATCTCCAGTTCCACGATTTCAGACAGAGCATTAACAACGGATAACCCAACTCCGTGAAGACCTCCGGATACTTTGTAGGTCCGATTATCAAACTTGCCCCCGGAATGGAGTTTGGTCATAACTACCTCAAGAGCAGGACGGCCCAGCCTCTTGTGAATGTCAACAGGAATTCCTCGCCCATTGTCCTTTACCGTTACACTATTATCGATGTGAATTGTCACCTCAATGCGGGTGCAATAACCGGCAAGTGCTTCATCAATGCTGTTATCCACCAGCTCCTGAACGAGACGGTGAAGCCCTTCTGATGCGGTATTTCCGATATACATAGAAGGCCGTTTCCGAACGGCCACGAGGCCATCCAGAACTTTTATTTGATCTGCCGTGTATAATCTGTCCTTCATAAATGCTTTACCTAACTACAGCTTCATCGGCATAACGAGGCAGAGATGCTCCTCTTGTCCAACGGGTTTTAGAATCCCAGCCGTTGTATTATCCTTAAGCTCAAAAAGGACCTCTTCAGCGCCCATCACAGCCAATGCATCCAGTAGATATCGAGCATTAAAGCCTGCAACCAAATCCTCCCCACTATAGTCAACCTCGATTTCCTCCTTTGCATCTCCAAAGTCTTGACTCGATGAGGAGAGTGCCATGGATCCCTTTCGAAATTCAAAAACAACGCCTTCCCCTTTATCACTCGCCATCGTTGAGACCCTTTTCAGGCAGGAGATGAAACGTTCCCTAGACAAACGCACCGTTTTGTCATTCTCCTTGGGGATAACTGATTCATAGTCTGGGAATTCCCCCTCAATTAAACGGGTCACGACAATAACTCCTTCTTTCTTCGCAACAAAGTTGCTCTCAGAGAGTGAGAGGTGAATCACCTCCTCCTTTTCTCCTTCTTTCTGGGCCCCATCTCCGATCAGCTTCTTGATTTCGAGAAGACCTTTCTTCGGAAGGATTATCCCCTTTTCCAGACTCGAGAATTCCACCCCTGTTTTGTCGATAAGAGAGAGGCGGTGCCCGTCAGTAGCGACCATTCGCAGGGTTGGCTGACCGTCAACTTCAATTCCCTTAAAGAATACGCCGTTCAAATTATATCGAGATTCCTCTGTGGAAGCTGCAAAGACCGTCCTCTCAATCATTTCTGTGAACTGTCCTGTTGGAAAGGGACGAAAGTCTTCTTCTTTGAATTTAGGAAGGGGTGGAAACTCCTCTGGATTGATACCTGCAATATTGAAGACAGATTTTTCACTTATAAGGGTTACCCAATTGTTCTCCTTTTTTTGGAGATGTATTTCCGATTCATGAAGTTCTCTGACGATCTCAAAAAGCTTGCGCGCGGAAACAGACGCTTGGCCTTCTAAGCTTACCGAAGCTGGAAACCATCCCTTAATGGCGGTCTCTAAATCTGTTGCAGTCAAGGTAATTCCCTCTTCAGCTGCTTGGATGAGTGTATTTGAGAGAATAGGAATCGTACTTCGCCGTTCAACAATCGTTTGGACCATTGCGAGTCCTTTTAGGAAGTCTTTTTTGTTAATTCGGAATTCCATTAAAGCCTCCTATTAACTAATAGTAATTAAATAAATCATTTAGTAATATTAATAGCCTCAGTCGATTTGTTCAAAATGAAGACATGTAACTGAATTTTTGAGATATTTCTTGATTCTGGGACGTTGAAAAATACGCAATAGATTGTAAAAAGAGAGAAGTGGAAAGGCTATCCCCAGCTTTCTAACGATCTTGTCCCCAGACTTATCACTGATTTCTTATGTTGCGGGTCAATTTGCCCAGATTCTCTTTGAGAGCAGGATCTTCGACGCTTTTTTGTTCAATTTTTTTGATTGCGTGAAGCACGGTCGTGTGGTCTTTTCCCCCAAACTTCTCGCCGATCTCCTGAAGGGAAAGCCCCGTGAGCTTTCGGCTGAGATACATGGCTACCTGCCTCGGAAGAACGAAGCTCTTGTTCTTTTTCTTGGCCTTAAGGTCTGCAAAACGAATGTTGAAAAACGAAGCGACGGTTTTCTGAATGGCTTCGACAGGAATCGTTTGGTTCTCCTCTCGCACCATATTCTTGAGAACTTCTTTGGCCATTTCCAGTGTGATTTCTATGTTGGTCAGAGACGCGAAAGCACCAATTCGGGTCAGTGAGCCCTCCAAGATCCGGATATTAGAATCGATGTTCGTAGCCAGAAAAAAAGCGACGTCGTTCGGGAGATTAATTCTCTCAGCGAAGGCCTTCTTCTTCAGAATGGCCACCTTGGTTTCCACGTCGGGTGCCTGGATATCAGCGACGAGCCCCCACTCGAATCGCGAAGAAAGACGTTCCTCAAGATTTGGGATGTCTCTCGGGAATTTGTCACTCGTCACAACAATTTGTTTCCTATTCTCATAGAGAGAGTTGAAAATATGGAAGAACTCTGCTTGGGTCCTTTCCTTTCCTGCGATAAACTGGATATCGTCGATGAGGAGGATATTGATACGTCTGAATCGGTTTCGGAACTCGTCCATTCGTTCATAGCGAATGGAGTTGATCAATTCATTCGTGAAATCTTCTGACGACAGATAGGAGACAGAACTCGAATCGGGAATGATGCTTTTTTGAAGCACATGGCTTCCGATTGCATGAAGAAGGTGGGTCTTTCCGAGTCCCACACCACCATAGATGAATAAGGGGTTATAGTTTTTGCCAGGAAGATTGGCAACCGCTAGACACGCTGCATTTGCAAACTGATTACTTGGTCCGACAACAAAGCTATCGAAGGTGTACTTCGGATTAAAGGGTGATTTCCATAAGGTGGAAGACGCCGTTATCGGTTGATTCGACTGAGCCCCAGGGGAGGGAACATGTTCTGTCGGTGGATTGATCACAAAGCTGACAGTCAAGTGCTGCTCGCACTCTTCCAGTAAACATGTCTGTATGAGGGAGAGATAATTGTCCTGAATCCAGTCTTGGAAGAATCGGTTCGGGACCTGGATCTGGATTTCATTATTGTCGATAGAGAGGGGCTTGATTGGTTTTATCCAAGTCTCAAAGCTCTGGGGATTCACCTTTTCTCTCAGAGATTGCAAGACTTTTTGCCACATTGGGTTCATGATTTCAGCCTAGGGGATCGGTGATTTCTGGAGTTTTTAGCTAGAGGGGTAGAATTAGGTAAAGATACTCCTGACTTATGAAGCTTTCCCCATTACTCGATTTAGGAAAAGAGATGTCCACTTCTGTGGGTAAATAGGAAAATGTGGGGAATAAAAACTGCTTAAGGAATTTCCCTCTGAAGTGAGCCACTTCAAAAACAATCGGATAGGATCAAAATATAATATAACAGTACAAAAAGGAAAATTCAAGCACTTTTTCGTTGCCCCTCGTCAAGGCATAGAGGATTGAGGAGTTCTCCCATTTCCCGAAGGATATGTCTAACATGCTACATATTTCTTTAGATATTTTCAATTCCTCAAGCCGAAGCCTCCTGTCCCTTCACTCCCAGGCTTACGCGGTGACCCTATCCCCGCCTTTGGCAGGGCAGGCGGGGAATTCCTACCCCTTCCGCGCTCTGAAGGCTCGGCTTTCCCCCTCCTGCGCATCCTCGAGCGGTCCCCACCGCTTCCGCAACCTCGCTCGAGACAGCAGGTCCTTCCTCAAAAATGGGGGAAGTCCTTTTGAAGGTTTTCTCTTTGATTATAGACTGGGAGGTCCTACGACGTCCGAGATAGCGGATGAGGATCCAGTGGATTCTAATGGGAAAGTAAGGATTCCCAAATTGATTCAGTGTGCTCAAAGTGATAGGGTATCCTTGAAGTGGTCCTGGCAGTGTTTCGTCTCGTATGATTCCAGTACCGAGGAGTCGATCACCCACAGAAATGCCTCTTGAAAAACAGAACCCCAGAAATCCCCTAAAGAGAGTAAATTGCCGATGAAAATTGCCCTTGCGCAGATTAATACAACAGTTGGGGACATCGAAGGAAACGGAAGGAAAATTCATGAAGCCATCGAAAAGGCGAAGCTTCTAAAGGCGGACTTGGTTGTCTTTTCGGAGATGACAATCACAAGCTATCCTCCCCGAGATCTTTTAGAGAAGGACTCTTTTGTTGAGGATAATCTACGAAAACTTGATGAGGTGGCCGATTGGAGCCAAAAGATCGGTGTGATCTGTGGATTTGTGGACAGAAATCAAACTGGAACCGGAAAAGGTCTTTTCAATGCGGCTGCCGTGCTCTATGAGGGGAAANNCCGTTATTTTGAGCCGGCTCGGAAAAGGGAAATCCTGAAGTTTCGGGAGAGGGGATTGGCCATCTCGATCTGTGAAGATGTTTGGAATGACAAGGATTTTTGGAAGCGTCGCCTTTATTCGATCGATCCTGCTGAGGAGCTAGTCAGGAAAGGAGGCGAGATTCTTATTAATATATCTGCTTCTCCTTACTCCATGGGGAAGTTCCTGCTACGCCAGAGGATGCTAAGTGAGATCGCGCGGAAGTATAGACGGCCTCTGATCTATGTCAATCAGGTGGGAGGCAACGATGAACTTATCTTTGATGGTGCGAGTTTTGCCATGGATGTTGAGGGTGAGTTGGCGGCCCAGTGCCGGGATTTTGAGGAGGACTTGGTGGTTTATGATACTGAGAAACAGGGTGGACCTGTCCACCCCGTCTCTGATCAGGAAGCCTCTATCTTTAAGGCTCTGGTCATGGGGACCCGGGATTATAGCGAAAAATGCGGGTTTAAGAAGGTTATCCTAGGCCTTAGTGGTGGTATTGACTCTGCGCTCACTGCAGTCATAGCGGTTAAGGCTCTAGGGAAATCCAACGTGCTTGCAGTTATGATGCCTTCCCAATATTCCTCTGAAGGAAGTCTGCAAGATGGAAAGAAGCTCGCGAAAAACCTCGGTATCGAGTATCGGGTGATACCCATTGAACGGATTTTTCAATCATATCAGAATTCCCTCAAGGAGATCTTTAGGGGAAAGAAGCCTGATGTCGCTGAGGAGAATATACAGGCGAGGATTCGAGGAAACCTCCTCATGGCCATCTCCAACAAGTTTGGATACCTCGTGCTCACAACGGGGAACAAATCAGAAACGGCTGTCGGTTATTCCACCCTTTACGGGGATATGGCAGGGGGCTTAGCCGTCATCTCCGATGTGCCAAAAACCCTCGTTTACCGGTTGGCGAGGTATGCGAATCGGGAAAGAGAGGTCATTCCCGAGGCCATCATCGAGAAGGCGCCCTCGGCCGAGCTTCGCCTCAACCAGCAAGACGAAGATAGCCTGCCACCCTATTCGATTCTCGATGGTATCCTCAAGGCCTATGTGGAAGATAATCTGAATCCTCAAGATATCGTTTCCCTGGGCTATTCTCCTGAACTGGTGAACGAGATCATTCGAAGGGTCGACGCCAATGAGTTCAAGAGACGACAGGCGGTTCCAGGTATCCGGGTTACTTCAAAAGCCTTCGGTATGGGCCGGAGGCTCCCCATTGCTCAGAAGTATCGGATCGTTTAGGATGGACGAATAGGGGGCTCTGAAGTGAATACCCCTGTCCCTCCCCTCCGAAACTCCCAGGGTGACCTTTCCTGCTCATCTGAGCCCCGCGAGGGTCAACGCGAGAGCAAGGGAGCGAAGGGATAATAGGTTTCCACTTGAGAACTCGAGAAGATTTAAAGAAATCTGTGATTTGTGAGACATGTTCTCCGGGAAATGGGGAAACTCCTCGAAACGAGATCTTGACAAGTCGAGGATTTTTGGTGATGATAAAAGTTTTAGCCTGATAGGGATGGTCGATAATGAAAAGGACCTTTCAACCGAGTAACGTCAAAAGAAAAAGGACCCACGGTTTTTTGATTCGAATGAGCAGTAAGAGTGGAAGGAAGGTACTCAAGAGGAGAAGAGCCAGAGGACGTAAGAGGCTGGTGGCCTGAGACGTCGTCAGATCAGAATGAAACAGTACGGTTTGCCAAAGGAGTTTCGGCTTCTCAAGCGGGCGGATTTCCTTCCCAGAAAGGAGCGGATAAGGCGCATAAACACGAAGAGCTTTACCATTCTCTGCGCGAAAAACCGGGAGACCGGTCCCAGAATTGGAATTGTTGCGAGTAGAAAAGTCGGTGATGCGGTGAGAAGAAATAGAATAAAGAGGCTTGTGAGAGAATTCTTTAGGCTCAACCGGGAGAAAATAAGTCGACAAGAGGATATTATTGTTATCGCAAGACCAAAGACGTGTGTTCAAAGATATACAGATATTGAGGAAGAGCTTAGAAAGTTGCTCTAGAAGGTTCAGAGTATTCTGTTCCATTTCGATTGTTCTATGTTCGAGAGAATCCTTGTTGCTTTGATCAGGGGATACCAGATCTTCCTCTCACCTGTTTTTGGGCCCACCTGCAGATTTGCACCATCGTGCTCTAACTATGCCATCGAAGCATTGCGAAGATTCGGGGTGGCAAGAGGTTCGTGGCTCAGTTTGAGGAGGCTTCTGAAATGTCATCCTTTCCACCCGGGAGGGTACGATCCCGTCTAATCAAGTGGGAGA
>JABAOH010041962.1_pt2 | contig 38118 bp, 45 predicted proteins | sample 7062181 | NCBI WGS metagenome assembly JABAOH01 (sample SAMN14538630, study PRJNA623070) | marine sediment metagenome | biome: marine biome [ENVO:00000428]; feature: marine pelagic biome [ENVO:01000023]; material: deep marine sediment [ENVO:00002113]; isolation source: pool of 5 deep marine... | reverse complement strand
GCCACCACGCAGTACTGGCATTCGTTGGCGGCGCTGGTGGCCACCACGATCATCTCCCGCTCCGCTTTGCTGAGCCCGCCCTCCTTCTCCATGAGGAGGTCGTGGTAGGTGAGGAAGGCCCGCAGCTCGTCGGGCCGGTGGGCCAGCGCCAGGAAGACGTTGGGGACGAAACCGGTCTTCTCCTGCACCTCCTGGATGCGTTCCCGTAGGTCGTCGGGGAGGTCGTCGAGATCGGGCACGGGGAACCTGCTGATGGGAAACTCGGTCATCGCTCTCCCCCTTGTCGCCTCAGTCGAGCCGCTCGTTCTTGCCGATCACCACCACACCACCGTCGGAAACGGTAAAGCGCTCCCGATCGGCGTCCGCGTCGACGCCGAGCTGGAACCCGTCGGGGATGCGAACGTTCTTGTCGACGATCGCCCGCCGCACCACCGCCCCCCGGCCCACCTCCACGCCTTCGAAGAGCACCGAGTCCTCCACGGTGGCGAAGGACCTGACCCGCACCTCAGGCGACAGCACGGAACCGCGCACCGTTCCTCCGGAGATGATCACCCCGTTGGACACCATCGAGTTGAAAGCCTGACCGCGGCGATCGGCCGTCTCGATCACGAACTTGGCCGGCGGCAGCGGCGCCTGCCAGGCGTAGATGGGCCAGTCCTGGTTGTAGAGGTCGAACACCGGATCCACGTACACCAGGTCCATGCTGGCCGCGTAGTAAGCGTCGAGGGTCCCCACGTCACGCCAGTAGCCCCGCTCCCGCTCGCTCTGCCCGGGAACCTGGTTGTCGGAGAAGTCGTACACGTAGGCGGCTTTGTCCTCGACCAGCCGGGGGATGATGTTGCCTCCCATGTCGTGCTGGGAGGAGCCATTCTCGGCGTCGGCGACCACGGCCTCCCGCAGCGCCGCGGCGGTGAAGATGTAGTTGCCCATCGAGGCGAAGGCGTGGTCCGGATCGTCGGGAAGCGCCGGCGGCTGCGCCGGCTTCTCCAGAAAGTCGAGGATACGCCCGTCGGCGTCGGCGTCGATGATGCCCAACGCCGAGGCGCCGGCGATGGGCACTCGGATGCCCGCCACCGTCACGGCGGCGCCGGACGCCAAATGCTGATCCAGCATCTGCTGCGGGTCCATGCGGTAGATGTGGTCGGCGCCGAACACGACGACGTGGTCGGGCTCCTCGTCGTCGAGGATGTTGAGGTTCTGCAGGATGGCGTCGGCGGAGCCGGCGAACCAGCGGGGCCCGCGCCGCATCTGGGCCGGTACCGGCGTGACGTAGTTGCCCAGCAGCGGCGACAGCCGCCAGGTCTGCGCCAGGTGCCGGTCGAGGCTGTGGCTCTTGTATTGAGTGAGCACCACGATCCGCCTGAAACCGGCGTTCACCAGGTTGGACAGGGCGAAGTCGATGAGCCGGTAGTGGCCGCCGAAGGGAACCGCCGGCTTGGCGCGGTCCCGAGTGAGGGGAAACAAGCGCTTGCCCTCGCCCCCGGCGAGCACCATCACCAGCACGTGAGGCCGGAGCGCCATGCCTCCACGCTAGCCGATGGGCGGCTTTGGCCGAGCAGGCTGCTCGGCCGGACAACACCGGCCCCCGCCTAGTCTCTACGCCTCATGAGGCGGGTGGTAGCAGCGGTCCTGGTCGCGCTGCTGAGCGCCGCCTGCACCGCCGGGAGCGGCGACACCGTCGCTGCCGTTCCCCTCTCCCCCACCGATCCCGATCAGTTCCGGGCCCTGCTGGCCGCCTCTGACGCCCCGGTGGTCGTGAACGTGTGGGCCTCGTGGTGCCTGCCGTGCCGCTCCGAGGCGCCGCTGCTCCGGGTGGCCCATCAGCGGTTCGGCCAAGAGGTGCACTTCGTCGGCTTGAACGTGCAGGACTCCCAATCCGGCGCGGCCGCGTTCTTGGCCGAGTTCGGGCTCACTTTCGACCAGTACTTCGACCCGGGACGGCGCGTCCCCGCCCTCCTCGGCGGAGTGGGCGTGCCCATCACCTACTTCTTCGCCCCCGGCGGAGCGCTGGTCCACCTCCACAACGGCGTCATCGATGAGCGCACCCTGGCGCTCCAGATCGACGAACTGCTGAGTCGCTGATGGAGTTCACCCTGCTGTGGTCGGCATTGTTGGGCATGGGGGCATTGTGGGCGACGCTGTGGCTGGAAGATCGGTGGGAGCTGCTGGACGAAGGCCGGCGGGTCGCCTTCGACCGGGCCCTCGTGGCGGCGGTGGCCGGCCTGGCGGTGGGCAGACTCGCCGCCATGATCTCCACCGGCACCAATCCCCTGGCACATCCCGGGGACATCGTGATCGTGCGCGGCGGCGTCGACACCGGGTTCGCCGCGCTCACCGCGCTCGGGTGGCTGCTGTGGTCGGCCCGGCGCAGGGTGCCGGCCGTCCTCGACGAGCTGGCTCCGGCGGCGCTGGCGGGTCTGGCCGGGTGGCATGCCGGCTGCCTCTTCCGCGGCACCTGTCTGGGAACCCGCTCCGATCTGCCCTGGGCGCTGGCACAGCGCGGTTCGGACGTGAGCCGCCACCCCACCGAGATCTACGCCGCCTTGCTGTTGCTGGTCGCGACGGCGGCGGCCCTGTGGTGGCTGCGACGGGGCCCCCGACCCGGCCTCGTGGCCCTCTCCGCCTTGGCCGCGGCGGGAGCGATCCGCTGGCTCACCGAGCCGCTGCGCCCCTCGCTGGGTGCCGGGCCCGTCGGCTGGTACCTGTCCGCCTTCGCGGTGGGGCTGATCGGAGTGCTGTGGCTGGCGATGCGCCGGGGCACCGTCGGTAGCCGGTCCCGCCCCGCCCCCTAACCGGCGACGGCAGTTCCGGCGCGGACGTGACAGGCGACCTGGTGGCCTTCTCCGGCCGCCAGCAGTTCCGGAAGGTCGAACTCGCACCGCTTCCGGATCGCGATGGGGCAGCGAGGGTGGAAGTGGCAGCCCGTGGGTGGGTACAGCGGCGAGGGAACCTCGCCCTGGAGGATCTGGCGGCGACGGGGACGGTCGGGATCCGGTATCGGAATGGCCGACAGCAGCGCCTCGGTATAGGGGTGGAGGGGGTTGCGGTACAGCGTGTCCCGGTCGGTCAGCTCGACGATGCGGCCCAGATACATCACCGCCACCCGATCGGAGATGTGCTCCACCACCGCCAGGTTGTGCGCCACGAACAGCAGCGTCAGCTTCAACTCCGACTGCAATTCCCGCAGCAGGTTGAGCACCTGTGCTTGCACCGACACGTCCAGAGCCGACACCGGTTCGTCGGCGACGACGAAGTCGGGCCGGAGGATCAAGGCCCGGGCGATGCCGATCCGCTGCCGCTGACCTCCGGAGAACTCATGCGGGTAGCGGCCGGCGTGGGCCGCCTCTAGCCCTACCAGCTCGAGCATATCCCTGACCCGCGCCCGGCGCTCTTCTTTGTCCGCCACCCCGTGGAGACGTAGCCCCTCGGAGATCGAGTCGCCAACCTGAGTGCGGGGGTCCAGGGATCCGAAGGGATCCTGGAAGATGACCTGCGCTCTCCTGCGGAACGGCTTGAGGTCCTTCCAGTTGAGGTGGGTGATGTCCTGACCATCGAAGCGGATCACGCCGCTGGTGGGCTCCAGCAGCCGGACGAGCATGCGTCCCAGCGTCGTCTTGCCGCAACCCGACTCGCCGACGAGCCCGAGGGCCTCCCCTGTCACGATGTCGAGGTCAACTCCGGCGACGGCGTTGACGGTCGCTACCCGGCGCTGCAGCGGCCCGCCCTTCACAGGAAACTCCTTGACCAGGTCGCGGACCTCGACGAGGTTGTCAGGCATCGGTCGGTCCGTCCTCGTAGAGCCAGCAGCGCACCTCGTGTCCCGGAGCGGTCTCCACCAGCTCAGGCTTCTGTCGGGTGCAGATCTCGAGGCCGTGCTGCAGGCGCGGGACGCAGCGGGAGGCGAACCGGCAGCCGGGAGGCAGGTCGATGAGCGAGGGAACCACGCCGGGGATGGTTTCGAGCATGGGCTTGAGGGCACCCAGCACCGGGATCGAGCCGACCAGCCCGCGGGTGTAGGGATGAAGGGGGTTCCTGAAGATGGTGCGGACGTCGGCTTGCTCGACGATCTCGCCGGCATACATCACGGCCACCCGGTGGGCCATCTCCGCCACGATCCCCAGGTCGTGGGTGATGAGCAGGACCGCGGTGTTGGAAGACCGCTGCAGGTCACGGATGAGATCGAGGATCTGGGCCTGGATGGTGACGTCGAGAGCCGTGGTCGGTTCGTCCGCGATCAGCAGCTCGGGCTCGCAGGCGAGCGCCATGGCGATCATCACCCGCTGTGCCATCCCGCCGGACAGCTCGTGGGGATAGGACAGCGCCCGGGTCGCCGGGTCGGGGATGCCGACCTTCGCCAGCATCTCCACCACCTTCTCCTTCTCCACCTCCTTGGACCACTCCCGGTGTAGTTCGAAGACCTCTCGTATCTGGGTTCCCGCCCGGTACACCGGATTGAGAGCTGAGGTGGGCTGCTGGAAGATCATCGAGATGCTCTCACCGCGCAGCTCACGGACCTCGCTCTCCTTCATCGCGACCAGGTTCTTCCCCCCCAGCCAGATCTCCCCGGCCACGATCTTGCCGGGGTGGGCGATCAAGCCCATGACCGACAGGGAGGTCACCGACTTCCCGCACCCCGACTCACCCACCAATCCGAGCACCTCCCCGCGGTCGAGGTGGAGGTCAACGGCGTCGACGGCCTTGACGACGCCCTGCCGGGTATCGAAGTGGGTCCTCAGCCCGCGGATGTCGAGGAGATGCTCGGCGGCGGCGACCGGGGGCGGCCCCCCGAGCTCGCTGCCGTCCGGAGCGGGCAGTGCCGCGCTCATCGGTGGAGGGTGGGGTCGAGGGCGTCGCGCAGGCCGTCGCCCATGAGGTTGAAGCCGAGCACGGTGAGCATGATCGCCAGGCCGGGGAAGAACACCAGGTGCGGGGCGGTGAAGACCTGGTTCCTCTCCGAGGCCAGCATCGAGCCCCATTCCGCCATCGGTGGCTGGGCACCGAGGCCGAGGAAGGAGAGCCCGGCCGCCTCGAGGATGGCGGTGGCGATCCCCAGCGTGGCCAGGACGACCAGGGGGGTGAGGGCGTTGGGGATGATGCGACGCAACAGGATCTGCGTCGGCGAGGCCCCCAACGCCCGCGAGGCGGACACGTAGTCGCTCTCCTTGATGGCCAGCACCTGCGCCCGCATCACCCGGGCGTAGCCGGGCATGGTGACGATGGCGATGGCGATGAGGGCGTTGCGCAGCCCGGGACCGAGGACGGCCACGATGGCGATGGCCAGCAGCAAGGAGGGGAACCCGAGAATCACGTCCATGAACCGCATCACGATGTTGTCGAACCAGCCGCCGCGGTAGCCGGCGAGCGCCCCCACCGCTCCTCCCACCACCAGAGCCAGCGTCACCGTGAAGAATCCGAGGGTCAGGCTCACCCGCGAGCCGAAGATGATGCGGGAGAACTCGTCGCGCACGTTGCCGTCGATCCCCAGGATGTGCTGGGGCCGGTCCTCGGGGCAGCCGAGCAGGTGGACGCAGGGCGATTCGTACCTCCTCACGTCCTCCTTGCCGATGAGGATCTCCGTCGGCTCGTAAGGGGCCAGCACCGGGGCGAGGATGGCCACCCAAACGAGGAAACCGACGATGCCGAGACCGATCATGCCCGATTTGGTACCCCGGAAGCGGCGCAGTGCCAGCCGCCACTGGGTCGAAGGCTTCTTGTAGAGCCGTTCCACGGCTCCGGCCTCGGCCTCCAGGCGCTCCAGGGCCTCCTTGTGGCTGAGCATGGTCATTCGAGCCTGATCCTCGGATCGAGGTACGCGTAGGAGAGGTCGACCAGCAGGTTGACGATCACGTAGCCCGCCGCCACGACCACGGTGAAGCCTTGCACGATCGCATAGTCACGCCCGGTGATGGCGTCAAACAGGGCGCGTCCGATTCCGGCTAGGTTGAACACGGTCTCGGTGAGCACGGCTCCTCCGAGCAGGAGACCGAGCTGCAAGCCGATGATGGTGACCACCGGCAGCATGGCGTTGCGGAACGCGTGTCCCCGCACCACGGCCCGTTCCTTGACGCCCTTGGCTCGGGCGGTGCGAATGTAGTCCTTTCCCATCACCTCGAGCAGCGCGCTGCGGGTGATGCGAGCGATGATCGAGAGCGGGATGGTGGCGAGGGCGATCGCCGGCAGGATCATGTGCTTGACCGCGTCTCGAAACACGTCCCACTGGCCGGTGATCAAGTTGTTGAAGATGTAGTGGTTGGCCACGTATTCGTGGAACTTGGCCGCCAGCGAGCCCTCCTCGAGTTGCCAGCCCCACACCTCGAAATAGGGGGTGGAGAACACGCCGGCGCTGAGGCGTCCGGAGGGTGGTAAGGCGAACGCGGTGTCCTTGAGCAGCAGGGCGAACACGTAGGCGAGCATGAGGCCCAGCCAGAACACCGGCATCGAAACCCCCATGTTGGCCAGCGCCATGGTGCCGGCGTCGACGGCGGTGTTGTGCCGTCGCGCCGCCACCACACCGAGTGGTATCCCCACCAGCACAGCAATGGAGAGCGCCGACAACGCCAGCTCGGTGGTGAGCGGCAGCCGCTCGATGAGGAGCTGGTTGACCGGCCGGGAGAATCGCACCGATTCGCCCAGATCGAACGTGACCACGTTCCGCATGTAGATCCCGAGTTGTACCCATATGGGCTCGTCGAGGCCGTTGGCCTCGTTGAACCGCGCGCAGGCCTCCTCGGTGGCCCGTTCGCCGAGCAGCGAGGTGCAGGGGTCGCCCGGGATGGCGCGGATCAGCACGAACACCACCACCACGATCCCGATGAGCACCGGGATGGCGAGCAGCACGCGACGGATGATGTAGCCGATCATCGGGCCGCGTGGATGATAGGCGAGGGGGAGGCGCTGAGCGCCTCCCCCTGCGTTATCCGATACAGCCGAGAACTACTCCTCTGCGTTGATCAGACCGTTCCACAGATAGTCGTAGTACTCGAACACACCGCTGTTGCCCACGTGCAGCGGATTGGCCGCATCTAGCCCCGCCGAGAAGGCGGTCACCACGTCGTTGGCGTCGAAGGTCGAGCCGTCGTGGAAGAGCACGCCCTGCCGAAGCGTGCAGGTCCACAGGCTCAGGTCTTCGTTGGCCGTGCAGTCGGTGGCCAGCTGGGGCTGGACCTCACCTTCGATGGTGTAGGAGTAGAGACCCTCCACCACCTGGCCGCAGGCCCGCAGTGACTCGCCGTCGGTCTCGTCGGAGCAGTACAGCGAGATCGGCTCGTTGCCCTGCATGAACACCAGCGTGTCGGTGCCGTTGTCCCACAGGTTCAGCTGCACGTGACCCCAGGGGGTGGCGTGTGAGCCCTCCACGTCGGCCGCGGCAGCCAGAAACGCTCCGGCGTGGGCCACCGGCACCATCGGAACGAGTTCCTTGATGGCGTTGTTGGCCGTCTCGTAGAACGGAGCGGCTTCTGCCGGATCCGTGAGTTGCGACGCCGTTTCCAGGGCTTCGTAGATCTCCGGGTGGGGCTCACCGAACTGAGCGTTGCCCGCAGCGAAGTGGAAGTCCAGGAAGTTGGTGATGTGCGGATAGTCACCGGTCCATCCCAACAGGTGGATGCCATCACAGGTACCCGCGGTCGAGCAGGCCTGGATGAACTCTCCCGACTCCATCTGGACGATCTGGGCTTCGATGTTCAGGTTGGTCCTGAGCTGGTCCTGAATGTCGGCAGCCACGTCGCCCGGCGTCGGCAGATATCCGCGGGTGACGTCCCGGTAGTAGATCGACGTCGAGAACCCGTTCGGGAAGCCGGCATCGGCCAGCAACTGCCTGGCAGCCTCAGGGTCGAACTCGTACCACGAATCTCCCTGACACCCGTTCTCCACCGAGCACGGGGTGAAGTGGGATGCCACCTCGGAGCCGGGCGCGTAGAACGTGTCGACGATGCGCTGCCGGTCGATACCGAGGCCGACTGCCTTGCGGACGTCTACGTTGTCCCACGGCTCGAAGATGTCCGTGAAGCCGATGTAGAAGATGTTGGGCTCCGGCTTGGAGAGCAGCACCAGGTCGGGATCGGCCTCGATGGTCGCCAGGTCCTCGGTGCCGGGGAAGGTGATCCCGTCCACCGCACCGGCCTGAAGCTCGAGGAGCCGTCCGGCGCTCTCCGTCGCCCACCGCAGCACCAACGTCTCGTGGGCCGGCTTCTGCCCGTAGTAGTCGTCGAAGCGCTTGAACACCACCGAGTCGCCCCGCACCCACTCTTCGAGCGAGTAGGGACCGGTTCCCACCGGGTTGTCGAGCGGCGCACCGCCGGTGGCCTCGAGATGCTCCTCGGGTTGGATACCGAAGACGCCGAAGGCGATCTGCGCCAGGAACGCCGGATGGGGACCGCACAGGTCGAACTCGACGGTGTACTGATCCAGGGCCGAGATCTTCTCGACCCGACCGCCGTAGTCACAACCGCCGGCGTCGAGGACCTTGCCCTCGAACTCCATCATTGCCTCGGTAGTGGTGGGCGCAGCCGTGGTCGGGGCCGCCGTCGTCTCGGCCGGCTCATCGTCGGCGCAGGCGGCCGCAACCAGCGCCAGCGCCGCGAAGAGGCTCAGCCACGTGATTCGCTTCCTCATAGTTCCCCTTCCTCTCCACCTTGAGCGGGCCCGCCGACAGGCGGTCCCGTGCGCGTAACGCTAGTGCCCACACCCGGGCTTTGCTCCCAAACGCCCCGCAGAGCACGTTCACCGAGAGTTTCGAGTCAGTCGGCCAGCGGGACGGCAAAGGCCACCCGGCCCCCGTCTCCATGCTCGATCCACACTCGCCCCCCATGGGCCTCCACCAGGCCTCGGGCGATGGCCAGCCCCAGCCCGGCACCACCCCCGGCGCGGGAGCGCGCCCGGTCGGCGCGGGTGAAAGAGTCGAAGGCAAGGGCGGCGAACTCGGCCGGGAACCCCTCCCCCTGATCGCTGACCCGCACCGTGGCTTCGGCCCCGCCCGATACCTCGACCACCACCCCGCTCCCCTCCGGGGCGTGGCGCACCGCGTTGTCCAGCAGGTTGCGGATCACCCGACTCAGCGAACGGGGATCGCCGTGCACCACCACTGGTCCGCCCGCTTCCAGCCGGACTTCCACGCCGCGTTTGCCGGCGACCGGCTGCACCGTCTCCACCACCCCGTCGGCCAGCTCGGCCACGTCGACCGGTACCGGTTCCAGCTCGAGTCCGGCCTCGATGCGGGCCAGCAGGAAGACGTCCTCCACCAATCCCCGCAGCATCTCGAGATCTCGCGACATGGAACGCAGATAGCGCTCGGGGTCCGGGGCCAGCCCGTCCTGCAGCGCCTCCACCGCCGCCTGCAGGGACGTCAGCGGGGTGCGCAGATCGTGCCCTACTGCCGCCAGCAGCGCCCGGCGTGCCGCCTCGGTGCGCCCCCGCTCGTCTTCCACCGCCTCCAACCGAGCCGCCATCTGGTCCATCGCCGTCGCCACCACTCCCACCTCGTCGGGGCGCTGGATCCCGGTGCGGGCGCCCAGGTCGCCGCCTCCCACCCGGGAGGCCGTCCCGGCCAGTGTCTGCAGGTCGGCCGCCAAAGGGCGGGCCACCGTGATCGCCAGCGACAGCCCCAGGCCCACCCCCAGCCCGAGGGCCACCAGCACCAGTCGCAGATCGTGCGCCGAGAGGAACATCGAGACGGCCGCCACCCCCACCGCACCGCCGGCCACCACCACCGAGGCCAGCGCCACCATCTGCACGCTGGTGCGCACCGATCGGAAGCGCTTGGCCAGCTTGGGGAGCGCCCAGCCGGCAGCAGCGGTGGCGGCCGCCATGGCGGCGAAGATGCCGTAGAGCACCGCCCGGTCCTGGGACGAGGGCTGCATGGTGCCCTCCGCCACCAGCAACCCGGCGACGACCAGTACCGCCACCACCGCCAGCAACGCTCTCATGGCTCGAACCGATACCCCACGCCCCAGACGGTGGCGATCCAGCGAGGCTGCTCGGGGTCTCCCTCGATCTTCTGACGAATACGGCGTACGTGCACGGTCACGGTCGACGGGTCCTGCCATTCGGCGGAGGAGTCCCATACCTGCTGCAGCAGCTGGCCCCGGGAGAACACCTGGCGTGGTGAAGCGGCCAGGAAGGCCAGCAGATCGAACTCCTTGCGGGTCAGCTCGACGGGCCGGCCGTCAACGATCACTTCTCGCGTGGCGGTATCGATGACGAGGCCGTCGAACTCGAGGTGCCCGCCCTCCTGACGGGGCGCAGTCCGGCGCAGCACCGACCGCACCCGCGCCGTCAGCTCCCGCGGTGAGAACGGCTTCACCACGTAGTCGTCGGCTCCCAACTCGAGCCCCAAGACCCGGTCGGCCTCGTCACCCCGGGCGGTCAACAAGATCACCGGGACCTCCCCCCGGCGTCGTAGTTCCGCCAGCACGTCCAGCCCGCCCACGCCGGGCAGCATGACGTCGAGCACCACCAACTCTGGAGTGGCGGATCCCAGCAGGCGCAGCGCCTCGTCACCGTCGGCGGCCACCATCACCCGGAAACCGTCCCGCTCCAGGTAGCGGCCGACCACTTCCCGCACCAGCGGCTCGTCGTCGACGACCAGCACCAGCGGGGCCGGTACCGGGTTGGGGGCGATCTGGTTCATGTGGTCATGGTACGGGAGGGGAGCCCGGTTTCTTCCCCGGGCCGGGCACTGTTCCCCGAATGTTCACCGCCCGGTTCTCTCCCCTTCACATCTCCGGTGGAGGCTGGCTGCGAGGTCCGGAAAGGCCGGACCCGTGAAGGAGGACATACCATGAAGCGCATCTTTACCGCCGCACTGGCGGCCTTGGCGGCGGCGGCACTCGTCGCCGCTCCTGCGGCCGCGGCCCCCGGTGGGGAGCCGGGCTCACCCATCGTCCCCGACTTCATCTACGCCGACGGCGAGCTCTACGGCACCATCTTGCAGGGACCGCTGCACTACAACGGCAACCCCCAGAGCTTCGACAAGCTCTTCCTGGTGCCCGGTCAGGCTCCGGTCTCCGAAGCCGCACCCGGCAACCGCGACTACAACGGGGGGCGCTGGCTGCCCACCCCGGTGACCTGGAACGTCGCGGCGTACCCGATCACCTCGTACTCGCAGCTCCACGCCGCGGCCATGAACGGCGACGTCACCATCGGCACCCCGATCACCGAGGCCGCCTTCCTCTGCCCGCTGATCCCCAACCACTGAGGGACCGGACCCTCGACCGAGCCCCCGGACCGTTCCGGGGGCTCGGCGCGTGGTAGATACACTGGCCCGCGATGAGTGCTGCCACGGCCCCCACCGTTACCTTGCACCGCATCGCCACCCGCTACGGGAGCACTCCGGTGCTGCGCCGGATCGACCTCGACCTGCAGGCCGGCGAGGTGGTGGGGTTGGTGGGGGCAAATGGCTGCGGCAAGTCCACCTTGCTGCGGGTGATCGCCACCCTGCTCGCCCCCTCCGGCGGCGAGGGCAGCGTGCTGGGAGCCCGCCTGGGTACCCCCCAGGTACGGGAAGTGCGCCCCCGCATCACTTTGGTGGGCCACGTCCCGGCCCTCTACCCCGAGCTGACGCTAGCTGAGAATCTCGAGATCGTGGCCCGCCTCGCCGGGGCCCCGTTGGAGCGGGTCGACGAGGCACTGTACGCGGTGGGGCTGGCCGGAGCCCGCAACCGGCGCGCCGACCGCTCTTCCCACGGCATGCAACGGCGCCTGGACCTCTCCCGCATCCTGGTGACGCGTCCCGAGCTGGTGCTGCTCGACGAGTCCCACGCCGGACTGGATCGCGCCGCCGGCGGTCTGGTGGAGGCGATGGTGCAGAACGTGCGCCGTCGCGGCGGGGCGGCGTTGCTGGTGTCCCACGAGACGGAGCGGATGTTGCCTCTGGTCGATCGGGCCGTCGAACTGGTCGACGGTGAGCTCCGCACACTGGAGCCGATTCCGGGATGAGCCGTCCCGGCTTCTGGCGCCAGGCCTACGAGATCGGCCGCAAGGACCTGCGGGTGGAGGGACGGGCCGGGGAGGTGCTCTACATCACCATCCCCTTCGGGGCGGTGGCGCTCACCCTGATCCCGCTCGCCATCGGCACCGACATCCCGCTGCTCGCCACCATCGGGCCCGGCATGTTCTGGGTGGTAGCGCTGCTCTTCGGGATGCTGGTCACGCTGCGCCAGACCGCCGTGGACGGGCCTCCGCAGCAGGAGCTGCTGGCGCTGCTCGGGGTGGACCCGGCCGCCAAGTTCACCGGGAGGACCTCCGCCAGCGCGCTGCTGCTGCTGGTGTTCCAGCTGGTGCTGGCCCCGGTGACCGTCGTGCTCTACTCCCCCCAGGCCATTCCCGGCTGGGGCTGGCTGGCGCCGATCGCGCTGCTGGTCGCGATCGGTCTGGGCATCATCGGTACCCTGGCTGGCTCCGTGACCGCCGGGCTGCGCACCCGCTCCACCCTGGCACCGCTGCTGGTGGCACCGCTGGCGGTGCCGCTGCTGCTGCCCGCCACCCAGGCCATGGAAGCGCTACGGCAGGGCCGTAGTATCCTCCCTCACGTACTGCTGCTGTTGGTCTCCAACCTGGCGCTGGCCGTCGTAGGAGTGCTGACCGCCGGCCCCCTCGAGGAGGCATCGCAATGACAAGAGCGCGAGTTGCCCTCGATGTCGCCGCCTTCGGTGCGCTGGCGGTGGGTTTCGGCTTCGCCATGTGGGCACCCACCGACGTCGTCCAGCTCGATTTCGTCCGCATCATGTACGTGCACGTGCCCTCCGCCTGGCTGGCGTTCCTCGCCTTCGGGGTGACGCTGGTGGGGGGAGTGGTGTGGCTGTTGACCCGGCGTTGGGCATGGGACCGTCTCGCCGCCGCTTCCGCCGAGGTGGGTGTCTTCTTCACCGGCCTGGCGCTGGTCACCGGCATGATCTGGGGGCGGCCGGTGTGGGGGGTGTGGTGGGACTGGGGCGACGCCCGCATGATGTCCACCGCCCTGATGTTCTTCGTGTACCTCGGCTATCTCGCGCTGCGCCGCAGCACCCCCGACGCCGTGAGCCGGGCCCGCCGCTCCTCCGTCCTGGGCATCGTGGCCTTCGTGCAGGTGCCGCTGGTCTATCTCTCGGTGATCCTGTGGCGCACGCTGCACCAGACGCCCTCCATCCGCCCCGACGACACCACCATGGACTCCCGCATGCTCGTGGCGCTCTTGGTCAATGTGGCCGCCTTCACCCTCTTGTACGCCGCGCTGACCAGACGGCGGGTGCAGCTAGGGAGGTTGCAGGATGTCTAACGCCTGGGTGGTCTTCGCCTATGTGGTGGTCTACGGGACCATCGTGGCGTACGCGGCATGGCTCACCTTCCGGCTGCGGGCCGCCCTTCGCGGCGTGGGCACCGAGGACGAGACCCTTGCCGGTTCGGCAGTGGTGCCCCCGCTGGTCGTGGAGGAGTGAGCGGTGCCGTACCGACGTTTCGTGCTCCCGGCGCTGGGCGTGATCATCGTCGCCCTGACGGTGCTGATGTGGACCAGCCTCGGCGAGAACCTCGTCTATTACCTCACTCCCACCGAGGCGCTCGAGCAGCGGGGTGACTTCCCGGATGGGGAGCGGTTCCGCCTCGGTGGCTTGGTGCTGGGGGGAACACTGGTCGAGGAGACCGAGGGGCTCAGCTTCCAGGTGGGCGACGGCGCCGCCGTGGTCCAGGTGGTGACCGAAAGCCAGCCACCTCCCCTCTTCGCCGAGGACATCGGAGTGGTGCTGGAGGGCTACTGGGACGGTGACCACTTCCGCGCCGACCAACTCATCGTCAAGCACGACGAGCAGTACCGGGCTCCCGACGGCGAAGGCGCCTACGAGACGCCGGACGCCTGACCCGCCGCCGTCTGCCGATTCAGCTTCGCGGTGCGGGTGGCGCGACTCTGCCGGGATCGAAGCCCGCCGGCAGCTCCAGCCGGTTCGCCTGCATCAGCTCCCGGTCGGCGAGGAGATCGCCGATGGGTCCGTCGGCCACGATCCGACCGCGGTTCATGATCAACGCCCGGGAGCACATCTGCAGGGCGTAGGGCAAGTCGTGGGTCACCATCAGCATGGTGATGTCCAGCCCGGCGAGCACTCCCGCCAGCTCCCGCCGCCCCGCCGGGTCGAGGTTGGAGGCGGGCTCATCGAGGACCAGGATCTCCGGATGCATGGCGAGCACGGTGGCCACCGCCACCCGCCGCCGCTCTCCCAGACTGAGGTGGTGCGGCGGGCGGTCGGCGATGCCGCCCATGCCCACCGCCGCCAGCGAGGCATCCACGCGCTCTTCGAGCTCGGTCCCCCGCACGCCGAAGTTGGCCGGGCCGAAGGCCACGTCACGCCGTACCGTCGGCATGAAGAGCTGGTCGTCGGGATCCTGGAACACCACCGCCACCCGGCGCCGGATCTCCATCAAGTTCTCCTCGGTGACCGGTAACCCGGCCACGGTGACGCTTCCGACCCCGGGAGTGAGGATGCCGTTGAGGTGGAGCACCAGGGTGGTCTTGCCGGCGCCGTTGGGACCCAGTAGCGCCACCCGCTCCCCGGGGTGGATGTGGAAATCGACCCCGTGCAGCACCGCGGTGCCGTCGGGATAGCGGTACCCGAGACTCCGCACTTCGAGGGCCGGCACGCTCATGACGTCACCCGGGCGGCGAGCGCTACCCCCCATGCCGCCAGCGCCACCGCCATGGCGCCGGCCCAGGGGGCGGCTCCGGCGCGGGCTTCGTCGAGAACGGGCATCTGCCCCTGGTAGCCGCGGGACGCCATGGCGAAATACACCCGCTCTCCCCGCTCGTAGGCGCGCACGAACAAGGCCCCCGCGGCGGTGGCGAGGCCCCGCGCCTGCCACAGCCAGCGAGGACGGTAGCCGCGGGACAGCATGGCGATCCGCTGCCGGCGTATCTCTCCGGCGATCACCTCCAAGTAGCGGACCATGAAGCCGGCAATGGCGGTGATCACCCGGGGCACCCGCAGCCGGTCCATCCCGGAGAGAATCTCCGGCACCGGCGTGGTGGCGGCCATCAGCACCGAGGCAGACACGCCCAGGGTGCCCTTGGCGAAGATGGTCCACGCCCCCCACAGCCCTTCCACCGAGAGCCCGAACACCTGGCGCCCGCCGCCGAGGAAAGGCAGGAAGACGGCGAACAGCAAGAAGGGCACCTCGATCAGCAGCCGCGTGGCGAAGAACCGCAGCGGGATGCCGGCCACGGCGACCAGTGCCGCCACGATGGCGGCCTCCACTCCGAAGGCCCAGAAAGCCTCCCGGGGGGTGGCCACCACCGCCAGCACGAAGAGCACCATGGCGGCCAACTTGCACTGCGCGGGTAGCCGGTGCAGCAGGCTGTCGCCGTGGAGGTAGAGGGCGTGCGCGTGGCCGACGCTCACCGCGCGGCAGCGTTGTGCTCGACGCGCCGCCGCCGCGCTGCCACCACCAAGCCGCCGGCGCCGAAGGCGATCAGCGTGCCCGCCAGACCCGCTACTGCGGTGCTCATCCGATCGTCACCCAGCCAGGGGACCCGGTAGCCGGCCAGCGGAGAGCCGGATACCGGCGACTCCACCGCCGAGTCGGCAAAGCCCTGGTCGATGGCGACCCGCTCCAGGCCGTCCGGGTCGGGGTCGGCGAACGGTCCGATTCCCGCCGCCAGTCCTGCCGCCAGTAGTAGCCCGGCCGCCACCAAGGCCCCCGCCGCAACGGGGCGGGCACTCGGCGCGACGCGCCCCCCGTAGACCAGATCGGGCCGCACGGCCAGCACCGCGGCCACCACGCCGGCGGTGATCGCTCCCTCGCCGATGCCGATGAACGCGTGCACCCCGGTCATCGCCGCCAGCACCGTGCCCGGGGAGACCCCGCCGGTGCCGCCCAAGGCGTACTCCACGGCGAATCCGGCCGCCGACACCACCACCGAGACCCATGCCGCCACGAACGAGGCTGCTACCAGAGCGCGGGGCCGCGCTCGCAGCAGCGCCCGCGCCAGGCGGAAGACCACCCATGCCGACAGGGTGGTGAGCAGCGCCATGTTGACCAGATTCAGGCCCAGGGCCGAGATCCCGCCGTCGGCGAACAGCAGCGCTTGGACGATGATGACCACCGAGAGCACCACCATCCCCAGCCAGGGTCCGAGAAGAATGGCGGCCAGCGCACCGCCGAGCAGGTGTCCACTGGTGCCCGCCGCCACCGGGAAGTTGACCATCTGCAGCGCGAAGATGAAGGCGGCCACCAGGCCGGCCAGCGGCACCTGACGCTCCTTGAGCGAACGGCCCGCTTGCCGCAGCGCCGCCCCCAAGCCGCCGGCGGCGACGGCGCCTGCGCCCAGCGAGGTCACTCCGTTGATGAAGCCGTCGGGGATGTGCATGGCCCCGTCCACCGCGCTTGTTGCATACGACTTGCAACAAGGAGTATACGGCTTCGCCGCGCGGGGTGGTACCTGGAGTCAGGCTCCGATGGCGATGAGGTTCTCCACCCGGGCCCGCAATTCGGCCTCCGGGAAGGGGGCTCCCGCCCAGCCGTCCACGATCACGTCGTCACCCGTGACCAGTACGGTCACGGGCTGGTAGGGCACCTCGTAGAGGGCGAAGATCTCTTCCGGCTCGTCGAGCCCCCACAGGATCTCCCCGGATGGCATCAGGTTGGCAGCGCCCGCCGCGGTCTTCTCCAGGGTCGACCGCCACGCCACCGCCACGAAGGTGACCCGGTCAGAGAACTCCTCAGCCAGCTTGTCGACGACGGGCAACTCCCGCCGGCAGGTCGTTCACCACTCCGCCCAGAAGACCAGGTAGACCGGCTTTTGCTCCTCGCTGAGAGTGAAGACGCCGCCGTCACCCAGCGCGAGGGTGAAGTCGGGGGCGGGCGGCCCCTCCACGGCAGGTGCGGTCTCCCCCGGAGCGGTATCGGCGGGAGAAACCGCGCCGGCCGCCCCCGTAGTGGTGGTGACCGGCGCCGGGGGCGCCGGTCTCGCCTCGTCCGGAGCGGCGTCCCCGGCGCATGCCACAGCCAGCACAGACAGCACAGCCAGCACGGCGAGGCGACGGAGCAGCCTGGCGTTCATCCCGGACAGTCTATGGAGAGGCCGCCCTTATGGGACGACACCACGCTCGCTCGCGGTGTTTCTCCTCTGACTTGTTGCCGATTCCCGGTGACTAGTCCCATGGGGTGAGTCCGGTTTGTTTCTCGTTGGCCCTCCGCAGCGTCCGGATTTCTAGGGCAGAGCAGGTGCGCAGGAGGCGCACTCCCGGAAAGGCCCCCACAGGGCAAGGAGGTCACAATGAGAGCCCCCAGCCTTCCCCGAGTGATCGCGGTGGGAGCGATCGCCACCTTCAAAGCGGCCCCCTGAGTCGATCCCCTGGCCTCTCCCGACAATCGGGTCTCCGACTCCTGCCAACCTGCTCCCTACCCCTGGGCGCACTCCCGGCAGCGCCCGGAGAGGGCGAAGTGCACGCTGTCGGCCACGAAGCCGTGGCGATCCGCCACTGCGGCCAGCACCTCCTGCATGTCCTGTAGCGGAACGTCGATCGAGCTGCCGCAGCGTTCGCAGACGAGATGGTGGTGATCCCGCTCCTCGGTGAGGTGGATCACACCGGGGCCGTGGCCCAGGTGCACGTGGTGGAGAAAACCGAGCGCCTCCAGCACGTCCAGGGTGCGGTACACGGTGGACTGGTCGATGGTGCCGCTCCCGGCGGCGTTGGCGCGCCGCTGGATGTCGCCGGCGGTGAGGTGCTCCTCGTGGGCTTGGGCCAGCACCTCGCAGATGGCACGCCGGGCGGCGGTGATGCGCAGCCCCTCCCGGCGCAGCGCGCCGACCAGATCTTCGGTGGTGACGTGCACCTCACGGATGGTACCGGGATGGCGAGCTAGCCCTCGAGCTCCCGGCTGCGTCGGACCACTCGCTCCAGCACCTCCGCCGCCGCCCCGGAGTCGACCGCCTCCGTCGCCTTGTGGATGCCCTCCTCGAAGCCCCAGGCCAGCCCGGCGGCGACGATCGCGGGGGCGGCGTTGATCAGGGCGATGTCCCGTTGCGGACCCTGCTCCCCCGCCAGCAGCGCCCGGATAATCGCCACGTTGTCTTCCACCTCGCCCCCCAACAGGTCCTCGGGCCGGGCGCGGGCCACGCCGAAGTCCTCCGGGGTGAACTCGGCGTGGGTGATCTCGCCCTGGTGGAGGCGGTAGATGAACGAGGGCCCGGTGGTGGTGAGCTCGTCGAGCCCGTCCTCCCCGTAGTAGACGAAGGCGTACTCGGCGTCGAGCCGCTGCAGGACCCCGATCATGCGTTCCGCCATCTTGGGATCGGCCACCCCGATGGCCTGGCGGCGGGCACCGGCCGGGTTGCTCAACGGGCCGAGGAAGTTGAACACGGTGGGAATCGCCAGCTGCTTGCGTACGGGTGCCACGTGACGCATCGCCGGGTGGTAGAGGGGAGCGAAGAAGAAGGCAAAGCCCTCCTCGCGCAACAACTCCGCGGTGGCTTCCGGAGGCAGGTGGATCGCCATCCCCAGCCCCTCCAGCACGTCGGCCGATCCGCAGCGAGACGACGCCGAACGGTTGCCGTGTTTGGCTACCTTGGCCCCGGCGCCGGCGGCGATGAAGGCCGCCGCGGTCGAGATGTTGAAGGTCCCGGAGCGATCCCCGCCGGTACCGGCGGTGTCTACCAGCACCGGCTCGTCGACCGCTACCGGGACCGCAGCTTCTCGCATCGCCTCCACCAGCCCCGTCATCTCGTCGACGCTCTCCCCCTTCATGCGCAGTGAAACGATGAAGGCGGCGATCTGCGAGGGGTCGGTAGCCCCGGCCATGATCTGGGCCATGGCGGCGTGGGCCTGGTCGCGGGTGAGGTCGTCGCCGGCCACGATCCGGCTCAGGATGTCCGCCCACGGGAAAGGGGCCGGCTCGCTCATGAGCCGGGAGTGTAGGTGCGGGGGGAGGAAGCGGTGCCGGCCAACGTCAGGAGCGCGGCGGCCACTTCTCAGTACCTAGTACCTAGTACCCAGTACCCAGTACCCAGTCCGTCACACCCGACCCATATCATCGAACGTATGTTTGCTACAGAGCTGTCAAACGCCATCGGCGACCTGGCCGATCAGGATCTCCACGATCGCCCGCGGGATGAGCTGGCGGAGGATCTCGTCGCGTTGCGGGAGTCCATCGATCGCCTCGAAGCCGAGGCGACCCGGCGCCTGGCCGCCTTCGACGGGCAGGCGGGGTTTGCCCGCGACGGCTATCCCTCCGCCACCGCCTTCCTGAAACACCGCTGTCGCATGACCGGCGGCCGGGCCCGGGCCGTCGTCGGGATGGCCGCCGCGCTGGCGAAGATGCCGCTCACCGCCAAGCTGTACGCGTGCGGCGACCTCTCCACCGATCAGGTGCGGGTGCTGACCTCGGCCGCGGAAGCTCACCCGGAGTCCTTCGCGCTGGCCGAGGCAACGCTGTGCGACCTCGCCCGGGACTTGCCGTGGGTCGACGACCTGCGCCATGCCGTCGGCTACTGGAAGGAGTCCGTAGACCGGGACGCCGTCGCCGCAGAGGCCTGGGACCTACATCAGCAGCGGGCCTTGCACGCCTCCCGCACCATCGACGGACTCGTCAAGCTCGACGGCTGGCTGGCTCCGGAACAAGGAGACGTGGTCCTCAACGCCCTCGATGCCGTCACCCCGCCGCCCAGCGAGGAGGACGAGCGCACGCCGGCGCAGCGGCGGGCCGACGCTCTCGTTGACCTGGCACGCAGCTCACTCGACGGTACCGCCGGCTCCGGCCGTCCCCACCTTCACGTCCACGTCGACTTGGAGCGGCTCACCCGCGCCCGTTCCGGGATGGGTGAGAGCGGCACCGGTCACGTGCTCGCCAGCCCGGCAATCCGCCGGCTCGCCTGCGACGCCAATGTGAGCCGGATCGTCTTCGGGCCGGCCTCCCAACCTCTCGATGTGGGGCGCAAGCATCGGGTGATTCCCGAATGGCTGCGCCGGGCGCTGATAGCCCGTGACCGCCATTGCACCTTCCCGGGCTGTGACCGTCCTCATTGGTGGTGCGACGGTCACCACATCGAGCATTGGAGCGACGGTGGCGCCACCGACCTCGATAACCTCACCCTGCTGTGTCGCCACCACCACACCCTGATCCACGACGGCGGCTGGGCCCTCGCCGGCACTCCAGGGAATCTCGTCGTTCGCCGGCCCGACGGCTCGCTGCTGGGTCGCGACCGCGCCCCGCCAGCTAGGGCCGGAATGCCTGCATCCCGGTGAGCGACTGACCCAGCACCAGGGTGTGGATCTCGTGGGTGCCCTCGTAGGTGTACACGGACTCCAGGTTGTTCATGTGCCGGATCACCGGGTACTCCAGCGTGATACCGCTGGCGCCCAGGATCCCCCGGGCGGTCCGGGCCACCTCGAGAGCCGCCCGCACGTTGTCCAGCTTGCCGAAGCTGACCTGCTCGTGGCGGAGCTTGCCCTGGTCCTTGAGCCTCCCCATGTGAATCGCCAGCAACGTGCCCCGGTTGACGGCGATGGCCATCTCGGCCAGCTTCTGCTGGGTGAGCTGGAAGCTGGCGATCGGTACCCCGAACTGGTGCCGCTCCACGGCATAGTCGAGGGCCGTCTCGAAGCAGGTCCGCGCCGCTCCCATCACCCCGAAGAGGATCCCAAACCGGGCTTCGTTGAGGCACGACAGCGGGCCCCGCATCCCGACCACCTCCGGCAGCACCGCGTCGTCTGGCAGCCGCACGTCGTCGAGGATCAGCTCCGAGGTGACCGAGGCCCGCAGCGACATCTTGCGGTGGATGTCCTGAGTCGAGAAGCCGGGGGTGTCGGTGGGGACGATGAAGCCGCGGATGCCCTCGTCGGTCTGGGCCCACACGATGGCCACATCGGCGATGCTGCCGTTGGTGATCCACATCTTGGTGCCGTTCAGCACCCAGTCGCCGCCGTCGCGGCGGGCCCGAGTGCGCATCGACGAAGGGTCGCTGCCGGCATCGGGCTCGGTGAGTCCGAAGCAGCCGATGAGCTCGCCGGCCGCCATGCGGGGCAGCCACGCCTCCTTCTGCTCCTCCGAGCCGTGCTTCCAGATGGGAAACATGGCGAGCGAGCCCTGGACCGACACGAAGCTGCGGGCTCCGGTGTCCCCGGCTTCCAACTCCACGCAGGCGAGGCCGTACTCGGTGGCCGACGTTCCGGCGCAGCCGTAGCCCTCCAAGTGCATCCCCAGCAGGCCTAGTGCCCCCATCTCCTTGGCGAGGTCCTTGGGGAAGGTCCCCGCCTCGAACCAGTCCGCCACTTCCGGGAGGATGCGGTCGGCGACGAAACGGCGCACCGTGTCCCGCAACAGGACCTCTTCGTCCGTCAACAGGGAATCGACGCTCAAGAAGTCCCGCGGATCGAGTGGAACAGGGCTGCGTTCGGTCATGGGGTCACCTCGGGGACGAGTGCAGTGGGGGCTGGGTCCCCTCCAGGCTACCGCGCCTCACCCTAGGAGTCGGCCCCACTCAGCTGCGCAGGGCGACCGCCCACTGCGGTCGCGAAATACCAGCGGGTAGCATTACACTACGATTTCGGAGAATCCTCAGGAGGCGCCGCCACGCTGTACTTCGCCTACACCGCGCTGATCGCTCCCGACCGCATGTCGCAGGTCGCTCCGGACGCCGAGTTCCGCTTCATCGCCCATCTGCCGGAGACCCGGCTGGTGTTCCCGCTCTCCAACGGGCGCTGGAAGGGCAGCCTGCCCTCGGTTCTCTCGCAGCCGGGCAATACCGTATGGGGCGCTGTGTTCGAGGTCCCGCAGCGCTCCCTGCATGACCTCGACGCCGCCGAGACCGAAGAGGGCCGCGTGCTCACCGATGCGTTCAAGGCCGTCGACCGGGAGGGCAAGCGCCACTCGGTACTCACCCACACCCACCCGGAGGGGGCCTCCGTCAATGGGTCGCCGGAGCCTTCGCGGGACTACATGCGACTGGTGGTCAACGGCGGGCGTCACTGGGGGCTGCCGACCGGCTGGGTGGCCGGCCTCGAGGAATACGTCGAGGATCCGCTTCTCTAGCGACACCACGACGGCGGACGACACTACGACGGCAGACGCCGGGCCCGCAGGCCCGGCGTCGTGTGTGCTCGGTCAGTAGTGAGTGCGATCAGGTAGTGGTCGCCTCTTCCGTTCCGAACGTCCGGTACAGGAACCAGGCCACTGCGCCGCCGGCCAGCGGCGCCAGTAGGTACACCCACAGGCCGGCACCGACTCCGCCGACGATGGCCGGGCCCAATGACCGAGCTGGATTCACCGAAGCCCCCGTCGACGGGTACGCCGCGAAGTGGACCGCCGCCAGCGTGAGCGCCATCGCCATGGGCGCCATCCCCGGGGTCCGCTTGCTGGAGACCAGGATCACCAGCACGAAGATGGCGGTGAGCGCCAGCTCCAGCAGAAAGCCGGAGCCCTCCCCCACCCTCTCGCCGATGGAGGTGTAGGTGAGCTTCACCTGCTCCCGGCTGCCGGCCCACGCCACCACGGCCGAGGCCAGCACCGCGCCTGCCACCTGCCCGATCCAGTAGCCGATGAGATCGGAGAGGTTGCGCTTTTGGAGGAATGCCCCCAGGGTCACCGCCGGGTTGAAGTGCCCACCGGATACGTGCCCCACCGCGTAATACGCCGCCAGCAAGCCGAGCCCGAAGCCAAAGGGAACGATGATCACCGGCGCGATGCCAGAGAGTCCCGCCGCCAGGATGGACAGCGACCCGACGAACACCAGGATGAAGGTGCCGATCAGCTCGGCCAGGTATTTGTTGATGACCACGTGCTCCTCCTTTTCCGCCGCCCACGGTTCGACTCGCGCGGGAGAGGCAACGTTTCGCTTCCCCTTCCGGCGCCACCCTACAGTGAACCGGCCGGGCAAAGGAGGAAATCACGCCGCCGGTTCGCTGGACGGCCGTGTTGCTGAGCGCAGTCGCCGGCCTGCTGGCAACGGCGCTGCTCGCCGTTCTGGTGTGGGGGGCGCTGGCGCTGGCCGGGGCCGCCGACGCCCCGGTATTGGGGATCACCGCCGGCGTGGCCGGCGGGCTCTTCCTCTCCGGCTTCACCGCCGGTCGCTTGGCGGGGACGGCTCCCGCCTTCCACGGATCGCTGGCCGGCTTGGGCAGTGCCGCGGTGGTGGCCTCCATCTCCCTGCTCGGCGGGAGCCCCGCTCCTCCCGTCACCCTCGCCGTGTTCGTGGTGACGGCGGCCCTGCTCGGCGCCGGCGGCGGCATCCTCGGCAGGCGCCGTCGCTGAACGGAAGCTCACCTGCCATTGCGAGGTTGTACCCTGATAGAGGCGAGTTCGCCGGGCGGTCGCGGCCGCTGCGGCGGCCGAGGAAAGTCCGGACTCCGCAGGGCAGGGTGCTGGGTAACACCCAGGCGGCGCGAGCCGACGGAAAGTGCAACAGAGAGCAGACCGCCGATGGCCCTTCGGGGCACAGGCAAGGGTGAAACGGTGGTGTAAGAGACCACCAGCATCCCGGGAGACCGGGATGGCTCGGTAAACCCCACCCGGAGCAAGGCCAAGCAGGGACTGGGTGGCCCGCCCGACGTCCCAGGTAGGCCGCAGGAGGCCTGCGGCAACGCAGGTCCCAGATGGATGGCCGCCCCGGGCGCTCCGGCGCCCGGACAGAATCCGGCTTACAGGCGGACTCGCCTTGCGTGGAGGCCCCGGCGACGGGGCCTCCACCCGCGAGCGGCGCGCCGCCGGCATGACGGCCATAATCAACCCTCATGCGACGCCTGTTTCACGCCCCGCCCGGCGGCACCGCGCTGGAGCGTTGCCCCCCTGAAGAACTGACCCAGCGCTTGGATGCCGGAGGCTGGATCTGGCTCGACGTGACCGCTCCCACCGCAGACGACGTTCGCGAGGTGGGCCACACCTTCGGGTTCGATTCCCTGGCGCTCCAAGATGTCATCGACTCCACCCTCTTCCCCAAGGTCGACGAATACGACGACTATCTGTTCGCGGTGCTGCACGCCCTCGGAGCCCAGGCGGAGCGTCTGTCGACCAGCGAGCTGGACGTGTTCCTGGGGAAGCGCTACCTGGTGACCTTCCACGCCGAACCCCTCGCCGGCTTGGAGTGGATAGTGGAGCACGTCATCCCCACCCCGGAGACCGTCGAGGAAGGCCCGGCGGTGCTCATGGCGAGGATCGCCGAGGCGAGCACCCGGCACTATCTGCCCCTCATCGACGCTCTCGAGGAGCGCCTCGAGGACCTCGAAGACCGCTCGATCACCGCCGACCCGACGGTGATACCCGAGGTGCAGGTGCTGCGGCGCGACGTGATCCTGCTGCGCCGCATCGTCGGCCCGCAGCGGGACGTGCTGCGGGACCTCGCCGGGGTCAGCTCACCCTTCATCGACCAACGAGGGCGGCGGGCCTTCTCCGATGCGTACGACGACCACTTCCGCCTCGTGGAATCGCTGGACGCCGCCCGCGGGTTGCTGGGCATCGTGCTGGAGTCCTATCGGAGCGCAGTTGCCGAGCGCACCAACGAGGTGATGAAGGTGCTCACGGTGTTCGCGGCCATCCTGCTGCCGCTGTCCCTGATCGCCGGCCTCTGGGGCATGAACGTGGCCAACCTCCCCGGCTCGACCTGGCGGTGGGGCTTCCTGGTCCTGCTCGGCTTCATGGCGATGCTGGCGCTGGCCCTGTGGATCTACTTCGCCCGTCGCGGTTTCGTCGGCGGGCCCAAGCTGCACCGCCTCCCCAAGGCAGTGGGTTTGGGGCTGGTGCAGATCACCACCGTGCCCTTTCGCGCGGTCGGGGCCCTGCTTCCCCTCAAGTACGACCAGTCGTCCACCCGGCCCGAGGAGCAGGCCGCCGAGAGCGACGAGCTGCAGTAGCGAGGCGGCCTCAGCCGCCCTGCTGGACCTCCCGCAGATAGCCGACCAGAGCGGCGATCTCCTCGGTGGTGAGCGAATCCGCGAAGCCGGGCATGCCGCCCTGGCCGGCGGTGATGATTTCGGTCAGCCCCTCGTCGGAAGCAGCCGCCGCCTCCGACCCGGCACCCAGCGCCGGCCCGAAGGCTCCCTCCAATTCGACACCGTGGCAGCCGGCGCACTGCTGGGCATAGATGCCTGCTCCATCTGCAACTTCGCCGTCCTCCGCAGGAGGTGGAGTGGGGGCGCCGGGGTTGCGCCAGTCGGGCACCTGCGGTGCCTCTTCCTCCAAGGAGCGCAAATACACCGCGATCGCCCTGATCTGCTCACTGGTCAAGGGACCGCCGTAGTCCAGCGAATATGCCGCCATCTGCGACCCGGGCACTCCCACTGCGATCAACGACTCGACCTGCTCGTCTCTCACCGAACCGAGAAACTCCTTGGAGTTGAGCACCGGCCCGAACGAGAGCCGGTCCCCGCTTCCGTGGCAGGAAGCGCACTGCAGCTCGTACAGCTCGCCGCCGGTCTCCGCCAGGCTCGCCAGATTCTGCTCCCGGGCCTCCGCCCGCCCCTCCGGCTCGTACAGCCGGTAGGCAGGGAATGCCAGCACGAAGAGGGCGAACAGCACCGCACCCCACCACATCCAGTGATTGGTGGAGGTTTCCAGCTCGGGGTCGGGGGGGCGCTCCGGCATCAGCCGTGTCCCTCGCCGGTGCAGGGTGGGCCCTTGACGGGCTCGTCCAGGGTCTCCTCCCCCGGCGGCGCTCCCTCGATGAGCTCGTCGGTGTTCACCTCCACCACCCCGTCGACGATCTGCACCGGGTAGCGGTCCATCCCGCGCGGAGCGGGCCCGGTCCGGTGCTCGCCGGCCCGGTTGAAGAACGACCCGTGGCAGGGGCACTCGAAGTCCCCCGCCTGCTCACACCAGTTGACCCGGCAGGCCAGGTGGGGGCACTTCTCGGCGAGGGCGATGAGCTCGTCGCCCACCTTGGTCAGGTAGGCCCGGGCCGCCTTGACCTCCAGCACCCCGTCGGAGGGCACTTCCGACTCGGCGACCGTCCTCACGACGCCTCCGAAGCCGGTCTCCTTGGGCCGCAGCACGTCCCAGGTGGTCCAGGCGCCGGCGATTGCCACCAGGCCGGTGGCCCACTTCCACACTCGGGATAGGAATTCGCGTCGTCCGATGTCGTTGCTCATACCTCTCCGTACCACTCTTCCCACGGCCACACCCAGCCCCAGTTGGGACCCCGGAAAGCAAAGCCGATCAGGGTGAGGACGATCCACCCAACCAGGAAGATGGTGAAGGTGATCACCGCCACCTTTCGGTAGCGGGGCCGGCGCGCCGGGTTCCGGTCGATGTAGGGAAGCGCCATCATCCCCAGCACGATCGCCGCCGGCACCAGCACCCCGGCCACCATCGGGTGGAAGTGGCTCAGCAGCTCCTGGAGGGCGGCGAAGTACCAGGGGGCCTTCTCCGGGTTGGGGGTGAGGGTGGGATTGGCGACGTCTCGCAGCGGGGCGTCGAACGCTAGCCCCATGAGCAACACCACGAACAGCACGAACAGCGATACCACGGTATGACGCACCAGCAGGTGGGGCCACACCATGACCAAGTTCTGCTCTTCCGGAACCTTGCGCTCCCCCACCGCCGGCTTGCCGGGGACCACGCCCAGCACCCGCTTGCCCTCGACGATCTGCGGCTCGCCGTCAGGCATCGTCGGCACCTCCCTCGGCCAGATCCAGCATGGTGTCCTTCCGCCACCGCCACAGGTGCACCCCCAGCAGCACGATGGCCAGACCGGGCAGCACGATCACGTGCAGGACGTAGAAGCGCAGCAAGGTGGCCGAGTCCACCTGCGCCCCCCCGAGCAGCATGTCCTTGACCGTCTTCCCGATGAGGGGCACGAACCCCGCCATCGAGCTGCCCACCGTCACCGCCCAGTAGGCCAGCTGGTCCCACGGCAGCAGGTAGCCGGTGAAGGAGAGCAGCAGCGTCAGCAGCAGCAGGATCACCCCGACCACCCAGTTGAACTCCCGGGGCGGCTTGTAGGCGCCGCGGTAGAAGATCCGAGCCATGTGAGCCGCCACCGTGATGACCATCAAGTGCGCCGCCCAGCGGTGCACGTTGCGGATGTACTGGCCGAACGCCACTTCCGTCTGCAGGGTCTGGATGTCACCGTAGGCAGACGCCGGCGAAGGCACGTAGAAGAACATCAGGTAGACGCCGGACACCACCAGCGACACGAACAGCACCAAGGAGGCCACGCCCAGGTACCAGGAGTAGCGGAAGTTGATCTCCTCCCTTCGCACCTTGACCGGGTAGATGTGGAGGAAGAAGTTGGACCAGTGCCCGGCCGCCCGGTCTCGCTCCGTCACCCGGTCGGTACTGCGGAAGAAGGACCGCCCGATCGTGCTCTCCCGCAGCCGCTCTTCGATCTTCATGCCGGTACTCCTACTTCGGGTATTCCGATCCCGGTCCACACTCCCATCGACAGCGCGTTGGTGGGGCAGCGCTCCACGCACAGCCCGCAGCGAATGCAGGCACGTTCGTCGAGCAGCAGCGCCGTCCCCGGCGTGTCCTCCCCGGTCAGCTCCGCGGCGGGCACCAACGAGATGAGGTCCAGGGGGCAGACATCCGAGCACAGCGCGCAGAGCACGCACTTGTCGACGTCGAGTTGAATGTTGGCGAAGCAACGCAGGCAACGCTTGGCCTCGCAGCGTGCCTGTTCTTCGCTGAAACCCAGTTCCACCTCTCGCAGGCCGATGCGGCGTTCCGTGTCCAGCGTCGGCACCGCCACCCGTTCCATTCGGTCGTAGGTGTCGTCCAGACGGTGGAATTGTTCCAGCACCACCATCTCTCCTGCCTGCTCCGGCTCCGCCTCTCCACCCAGTGCCCGGTGGATGTCGGCGGCCGCCCGCCGCCCGTCCGCCACGGCATCGATGAGGGCTCGCGGTCCCTGGGCGGCGTCACCCCCGGCCCATACCCCCTCGAGGGAGGTGCGCAGGTTGACGGGGTCCACCTCGATGATCTGACGGCGACTGATCGCGGGGCCGTCGGGACCGAGTGCCTCCAACTCCACCGCCTGCCCTATGGCCAGGATGACGGTGTCGGCGGGAAAGGAGAGCCGGTCGTCCTGGTCGAACACGGGCGCGAAGCGCCCCTCCTCGTCGAAGACCGATACCACGCCGATGGTGTCCAGGCCGGCCACCCGGCCGTTGTCCACCACGATGCGGGCGGGCCCCCGCCGGTGCTGGAAGCGAATCCCCTCGACCTCGGCCTCCTCGATCTCGAACTCGGCGGCCGGCATCTCATGGCGCGCTTCCAGTGCTATCACCAACACGTCCTTGGCCCCGGCGCGCACCGCGGAACGTGCCACGTCGACCGCTTCGGTCATCGTGGCGCGTTCTTCCTCGCGGAATTCGTCGCCGGCGGTCGGATGCCGGGCGTCTTCGTAGGCAGCCGCTCGCAGGGCGGTACGGGCGGCGTCCATGGCCACGTTGCCGCCACCGATGACCACGACCCGGTCCCCCACGTCCACGGAGAACCCTCGGTTGACGTTGATGAGGAACTCGATGGCGCGGAACACTCCGTCGGCATCGTGGCCTTCGATATCGAGACCCCGACCCAAGGACGCTCCGGGAGCCAGGAACACCGCGTCATGTCGCTCCCGCAGCCCGGCAAGGGACACATCCCGGCCCAGCCGGGTGTTGTAGTGGACGTCCACTCCCAACCCGATGATGGCGTCGATCTCGGCCCGTAGCAACCGGCGATCCAGCCGGTACTCGGGGATCCCCAGCAGCATCATCCCGCCGAGTTGGTCGACCGCCTCGTACAGCGACACCTGGTAGCCATAGCGCCGCAGGTCATGGGCGGCGGCGAGGCCGGCGGGCCCTCCACCGACGATGCCCACGCTCTGCATGCGTTCCACGACCGGAGGCGCCGCCACCTCGGCCCAGGCCGCGTTCGGCCCCGCCTCCACCCCGTACTTCTCGGTGACGAACCGCTTCAGGGCGCGAATGGCGATCGGCTTGTCGATCTCGCCGCGGCGGCACGCGTCTTCGCAGGGAGCGGCGCACACCCGGCCGCACACCGAAGCGAAAGGGTTGGGTAGCCGGGCGGTGAGATACGCCGCCCGATCGTCACCGTCGGCGATCGCAGCCACATAAGCGCCGGCGTTGGTGTGCACCGGGCAGGCAGCGAGACAGGGAATGTTGGCGTCGTAGAAGCTGAGCTCTGGCATCAGATCCGCCCCGCGCGCTGCACCCGGCGCAGTCCCCACATACCCACCGCGAGCGGCACCACCCAAGCCGCCGTGCCGATGATGTCGCGCAGCGCCGGCTCCAGCTCAGCCACCGGCCCCAGTTTGAGCACCCAAGAGGGAAACCACACCGTGGCCACGACGAAGAAGAGAACGATCACCACGGATCGCAGCCACGCACCCGCCCAGCTCATCGCAGTCGTTCCTGCTCCCTCACTGGCTTGCCTGCGGCGCCGAGGCTAGCAACGCCAGACCGTGCGGCAAACCCCCGCTCGCGCGAGGGACCCGGCTTTGGCCGGGTCCCTCCGGGTCCGCGGTTGAGGCCGCTACTCCGCGGGCAGAGTCTGGGCGTAGGCCAGCACGTCGAGCACGTCGTCGATGCTCCAGCCCAAGGCGATGGCGGAGGGCATCGGCGTGCCCGGCTGCCCGAACCGCACCTTGTGAAAGAACTCCCACGGGTTGTCCGCCGCGATGGTGCCAACGTACTCGGGGTCGTCGGCGTCGCCGAAGTTGAGAGCGGTGCCGTCGGCGCCGTGGCAGCCGGCGCAGGTGTTGGCATAGAGGCTCTCGCCGGCGGCGGTGTCGCCACCGACTGCCGCTTTGGTGTCGGCGTCGATGTACGGCGAGTAGTCCTCGAGCTGGGTGGTGATGAAGGCCGCCAGATCGGCGATGGCGTCGTCGCCCAACACCGAGAAGTCGTGGTCGGGGTCGACCTGGCCCGATATCTGGGCGATCACGTCGGCGGGGTCCTTGTCCTGGGCACCGAGAATGCCGGGGAACCCGGTGAAGTGGGAACCCGACCCGTAGGCGCCCTGTGCCCCCGCGTAGTCCCAGCCATGGCACTCCTTGCACCGCCAAGTATCGGTGCCGGAGCGCTCGTTGGTGGTCTGCCTCGCCCAAATGGGGCTGTCCCCACTGGGATCTTCCATCCCCAACACGGTCCACCACTTGTCGTACAGCAGCCCGCCCTGCACAGCGTCGCCTTCCGGCGGCGGCGCCATCGTGGTGGGCGCGGCCGTGGTCGCGGGCGCGGCGGTGGTCGCAGGAGCGGCGGTGGTGGCAGGAGCGGCGGTAGTCGTCGTGTCCGCCTCGTCGCCCCCGCACGCAGCCAGCAGCAACGCCAGCGCCGCCAGCACTACTAGCGCTCTTGATCTCACTTTGATCTCAACCATGGGTGTCCTCCTTTCAAGGCAGGTACGCCCGCCTGCCCTCTTCAGGGGTGTCTGATCCAAGCTGCGCAGCTATCTCCCGGCTCCGGCTTCAAGGGGGCTCGATGCGCCCGACGAAATCCATCCCCTGTCGCCGAGATGCTAACGCTCGGGCGCACCGGCCGTGATCCAATCCGAGATGATCAGCAGCTCGTTGTCGGGAAGCGCTCCTTGAGGGGGCATGATGCCACCGATCGTCTGGGTGCCCAGCAGCTTCTGGAACAGCAGGCTGGCATCGGCGTTGCCGGGAACGATCGCCGGTCCGTTGTCGCCGCTGTTGATCGCCCGCTGATAGGTGGTGCCGTCCCAGCCGCCGGCCGTGCCGTGGCACATGTTGCACTTGGCCCGGAAGATGGGCAGCACGTCCGCCACAAAGGTAGGGGTGGCGCTGGGCTCCTCGCCGAAGCTGCGGATCACCGTCACGAGTTGCTGGATCTGGGAACTGGTGAGCACTTCCCCCCAGGCGATCATGGAGGTGGCCAGGTGGCCCAGTCGAATGGTGTCAAAGATCTCCTGATCGGTGTATGCCTCTTGGAAAGCGGGCTCGTCGAAGGCGGGCCCGATGCCTCCCTCCCCTTGCGCGCCGTGGCACTGGGCGCAGAAGGCAGCGAAGACCTCGTCGCCCCCTCCCGCTACCGGGCCCCCAGCCAGCTCGGGGGGGAGCTCCACCGGAGGGTTCAGCTCCCAGGACCTGATGAACGCCACCACCGCGTCCACCTGTTCGGTGTCGAGCGGCCCACCGTGGACGATCCCGAAGGGCGACATCCCGGAGTCCGGCTGCCCCTGGGACACGACAGCCCGCAGGGTGACGTCGTCGTGAGTCGACAGGTATTGCTCGGTGCTGATGGGGGCCAGCACATTGCCCGGGTTCGCCGGATGGGGACCGCCCTCCCCGAAATCGCCATGGCAGCTGGAGCAGTACTGGGTGTACAGCTGCTGGCCGATCACCTGCGGAGAACCGCGAGCCGCTTCCAGGGCGTAGGTGGTGAGCGCATCGAGCTGCTCCGGCGTCAACACCTCTCCCCACACCGGCATGGTGCGATGAGGCTCACCCTCGGCGATGATCCCATAGGCCTGCTCGAAGTCCGCCACCTCCGGCAGGACGTCGCCGTGACAGCTGACGCAATGCTGCCGGAAGACCTCCTGTCCCTCTGGCGTACCCCCGGGGTCGACCGCGTACCGGGAGACAGCCGTGAGTTCGTCCTCGCTGAGGCGGCCTACCCACCGCGGCATGTCCAGGTGCAGGCCCCCTTCGGCGATGAGCGTGCGCAGCGCCGCAAAGTCACCGGAAAAGGCCACCGCGGTGCCGTGGCACGAGGCGCAGTTGGTGGCGAACAGCCGCTGACCGTCGGGGGCCACCAGAAAGTTGATCAGCGCGGTGCGTTGGGTGTTGTCCAACGCCACAGCCCACTCCGGAATGTCCAGGTTCGCATGGGAGGGGAACTGCGAGCCCTGCTCGAGGGCGTCGCGCAGCACGAACGGGTCGCTCGCCGCCAGCTCCGTCACCGCGTGGCAGTCACCGCAGCTGGCGGTGAACAACCGGCTGCCGTCGGGGCTGAGGATGAAGCCGGCGAGAGCGTCGATCTCGTCGGTGGAGAGGTCGGCGCTCCACGGCGGCATGCCGTCGTGGGTGCCCTCGGCGATCACGCCGTGCAGGTCGATGCCCACCGGAACCGCGATGCCCGGGCCGTGACACCCGGCGCAGTTGGCCGCATAGAGAGCCGCCGCCTCGTCACCGAACCCCGGTTCCGCGGGTGGGGGGGATTCCAGCAAAGCCACCACGGTGAGCACTGCAAAGGCGGCCGCGAACAGGGCGGTTCCCGCCGTGGCCGCGGGCCGGCGGAGGAAGTGGCGCCGCGGCGAGCGGTCCAGGTAGGGCAGCGCCAAGAGGAGGGCCAGCACCAGCAACGGGAAGATGATGACCCCCACTACCTCCAGGCTGCCCGGGAAGTACTTGAGCAGCTGGAACAAGAAGAGGAAGTACCAGTCGGGCCGCGGGGTGTAGGTGGTGTCGGCGGGATCGGCCGGCTCCTCCAGCGGCACCCCCACGAAGGCCGACAGGGCCACCAGCGCCAGGAAGACCAGGAAGGAGACCACGGCGTCCTTGAAGATGGCGTCGGGGTAGAAGGGGATCCCCTTCTTCTTCGCCTCCTCGTAGAGCTGCAGGTACTCCTGCTTGTCCTCCGACTTCACGTCACTCCTCCCGCTTCGGCACCGCGCTGATGCCGATGCGGATCACTAGGTAGAGATGCACCCCCAGCAGCAACACGAGGACCACCGGCAGCATCCACACGTGGAAACCGTAGAAGCGGGTGAGGGTGATTGCCGTTATCTCGTCCCCGCCGCGAGCCAGGCGCAGCAGCCAGTCGCCGATGACCGGCGTCACCTCCGTCATCCGAGTTCCCACCGTCGTCGCCCAGAAGGCCTTCTGATCCCAGGGGAGCAGGTAGCCGGTGAAGCCAAAGATCAGCGTCACCAGCAGGAGGAGCACCCCGGTGATCCAGGTGGCCTCTCGCGGGTACTTGTAGGCCCCGTAGGCGATCACCCGCAGCATGTGCAGCACCGCCAGCACCACCATGGCGCTGGCGCCCCAGTGATGCAGGCCCCGTATGAGCCACCCGGCGGGAAGCTCTTGGCTGATGAAGCTCACGCTGGCGTAGGCCTCGTCGGGGCTGGGCACGTAGTAGATCGTGAGCAAGATGCCGGTGACGACCTGGTTGACCGTCGCGAAAAGGGTGGCGCTACCCAGGGTGTAGGCCCAGTTGATCTTGGGCACCTTGCGCAGGAAGATCGCCTCCCACACGCGGCGCCAGCCCGTGCGCTCGTCGAGCCAACTCCCCAGTCTGGTGGTCACCTCAAGCGTCCCATTGCATCTGGAGCTGACCCTCTTCCACCCGCACCGCGAAGCGGTCGAGGGGACGGGGTGGGGGACCGGAGAGCACTTCGCCTTGAGCGTCGAAGGTGGCGTTGTGGCAGGGGCAGAAGAACGTGTCCTGCTCGGCTACCCAGCGCACTCGACACCCCAAATGCGTGCAGACGTTGGAGAGGGCGACATAGTCGCGGCCGTTGTCCGTGATCACGTACACCGACAACTCGTCGGTCTGCGTCACCCATCCCGTGGTGCGCTCCACCGAGGCCTTGAAGAGCGCCGGGGTGCCCACCTCCACCTTGCTGGCCGCTCCCAACGGCACCCACGTCTGAACGTGGCCTCGCTGGCGAGTCGTCCCCAGCAGGTAGGCGACGGCGGGCACGCCGAAGCCGGCGGTGATCAGCGCGCCGATGAGGCCAATCGCCCGGGAGAGAAACTTGCGGCGGCTGAGCTCGTTGTCCACTACTCCCTCGCCCAGTCGGCGGCTTCCACCTGGGCGGCGAAGCCGTCGAGGTCGCCGGCTGTCGGCGGGCCAACCCAGACCTGCACGCCCGCCAGCAGGTCAGAATACTGGGTCTCCTGACCGGCCGGAACGACCACCCGCAGCGGAACCGCCGGATCCAGCACCCGCTGGTAGCCCTCCAGAATGCGGCGATGATCGGTGCGATCCAGGTCGAGCTGGAAGACCACTCCGTGAGCGGCGTCGAGAAGGTCGCAGGCACCCTCCCCCAGCAGCGGACAGGGATGGTCGGCCGGGCCGTGACACACCAGCACGGGGTGGCCGAGACGCTCCAGGAGCTCCCGCTCGAAGTGCTCACCACCTGGGGTGACGTCCAGAATGACGCCCTCGGGACCTTCCCCCACCACGGTTTCTCCTCTCGGTGCGCCAATTGTCCCGAGCGCCACGCCGTTTCATCTAGGGCCGGAAGTCCCCTCGCCGCCGGCTTTCGACCGGGCCGATGGCCTTGGGGCCCACCTGACTCAGGACAACCCGACGATGTTTCCTTCCTCGTCGAGGTCCATGTCGGAGGCGGAGGGATGCGATCCCAGGCCCGGCATGGTCCGAATATCGCCCGCCATGGGCAGAACGAACCCCGCCCCGACCGCAGCTCGTGCCCGGCGCACCGGCAGGTTCCAGTCGGTGGGAGCGCCGGTGAGCTTGGGGTCGTGGGTCAGGGAGAGGTGGGTCTTGGCCATGCATACGGGAAGGCTTCCCCACCCCAGCTTCTCGAAGCGCTCCAGCTGGCGCTCGGCGGTCAGGTCCAGTGAGACCCCGGCGGCGCCGTAGACCTCGGTGGCGATGGTCTCGATCTTCTCCCACAGCGGTGCTTCATCCGGGTAGAGCAAGCGGAAGTCGGAGCCCTCGTCGCACGCTGCCTCGACGTGACGCGCTAGCTCTACCACTCCTTCCCCGCCGTCGGTGAAGGGCTCGGAGCGCGCCCAGCGCACTCCGTCTTCGTCGCAGATTGCCGCAATCGCCTCGTGTTCGGAGGGATGGTCTCCGGGAAAGGCGTTGATGGCCACCACCGGAACGACCCCGTGGCGGCGCACGATGGCGATATGGCGCCGCAGGTTGGGCGCACCGGCGAGCACCTCCTCGGGGCGCTCGCGGAGCAGCCCTTCGGAGAGAGGCCGCCCCGGACGAACCGGGTAGTTGCCCGACTGCACCTTGAGGCCCCGCACCGTGGCCACGATCACCGCCGCGTCCGGGTGCACGCCGGACACACGGCATTTGATGTTGAAGAACTTCTCGGCGCCGATGTCGCTGCCGAAGCCGGCCTCCGTGATCAGGTAGTCCCCGCCCCGAATACCAACCTGGTCGGCGACTACCGACGAGCTGCCATGGGCGATGTTCCCGAAGGGGCCGGTGTGCACCAGCGCCGGAGCACCTTCCAGGGTCTGCAGCAGATTGGGGTCAAGAGCATCCTTGAGCAGCACCGCCATGGCACCCGCCCCTCCCAAGGCCTCGGCGGTCACCGGCTGCAGGTGACGGTCATAACCGATCACCACCCGCCCCAGCCGGGCCCGCAGATCCGCGAGATCGGTGGCCAGCCCCAGCACCGCCATCACCTCCGACGCTGCGGTGATGTCGAACCCGGTCTGGCGGGGAATCCCGTCGGCCGAGGTCCCCAGCCCCACGATGACCTCGCGTAGTGCCCGGTCGTTGATGTCGAGGACCCGCCGCCAGGCGATGTCGTGCACCCGCAGCGAGAGCTGGTTGCCCCGGTAGAGGTGGTTGTCGATGAGAGCCGCCAGCAGGTTGGTGGCGGCGGTCACTGCGTGGAAGTCCCCGGTGAGGTGGAGGTTCAGCTGCTCCATGGGGATCACCTGGGAGTAACCACCGCCGGCGGCGCCACCCTTGATCCCGAAGGTCGGGCCCAGCGACGGCTGCCTGATGGCGACCACTCCCTGTTTGCCGAGTTGCCGGAAGGCTTGTGCCAGGCCGACGGCCACGGTCGTCTTCCCCTCGCCGAGCGGGGTCGGAGTGGCCGCGGTGACGAGCACGTAGCGCGCCCGCGGCGGCCCCATCTCAGGGATGGCCCGCAGCGAGATCTTGGCGACCTGCCGTCCCCAATGCTCGACGTACTCCAGTGGGATCCCCATGTCGGCGGCCACTTCTTCGATGGGACGCGGCCGGACGGAACGGGCGATCTCCAGGTCGGTGGGCATATCGGCGGTCATGGCAGCGAAGCTAGCGGGGCAGACGGGGCATGCCGCGCCGCGTGATACGGGTTCATCTCTCCGGAGCTCCTGCTTCGATCCAGTCGAGCACCATCTGGATCTGGTGATCGGCCAGCTTCCCCGCGGGAGGCATGATGAGCCCCTCGCGGTGGGTGCCGAGCAGCTTCTGCGCCAGCAGGCTACCCTCGGGATCGCCGGGGATCACGGTGGGGCCATGGTCGCCGCTGTTCATCACCTCCTCATAGCTGGTGCCGTCCCAGCCGCCGAGGTTGCCGTGGCAGGCGTTGCACTCTCGCTCGAAGAGAGGCAGCACATCGGCAACGAAGCTGGGGGGCACTCCCGGCGGTCGCGTCGCCGGTGCGGTGTTGTCGGAAGCGCAGCCGGCCAGGGCCGTTGCCCCCACCACCAACACCGTCGCCGCCGCCATCGTCAACGAGGTGCGAGCCTTCGCCATCACCCCCAAGCTATGGGTGACGAGCAGGAGCTTCCTAGGGTCGAAAGTCGGGAGCTCACCGGCCGCTCCGCACCCGCAAACCGGGGTGCGGTCAGCGACGCAGGCTGAGCGGCAGGTCGGTGGGCCGGTAGAAGCCGGGGGGGAGATCCGGCAAGCGGCGCAGCGCTGCTACCACACCGGCGGAGGTCCCCAAGTCGCCGTGATAGCCGCCGTGGATCTCTACCCGCAACGGCGGTTCGCCGGTGATGGTGACCACGTCAACCGCCTCGGCGCCCCACGCCATAGTGAGGTCCAGCACTACCTCTCTCCCCGAGGCCGCCAGATGGGCCAGCTGGTGCAGCCCGGCGACCGTGCCCCGCTCGTCGAGCACAGGCTCGATGGCGGTGTCGACGGCGCCATCATCCCAACCCAGGCCCTCTGCCACCAGGCGGGCACACTCCGGCATACCCACGTGCCCGATGCGACCCTCGGCAACTCCGGCGGCGAACTCGGCGGGGCTCAGCCCCCGCCCGCTCTTCACCACCAGCGAGCCGCGGCGCGCCCGGGTGTCGACCCGCCGCAGCGCCTCCACCCGGGTGACGTTGTGCGATGCCGTCGCCAGCAGCAGTGGCAAGCGGTCCATGACGAAACCGGGATTGGCGCCCGTGGCCACCACGCACCGCTCCGCGAGGCGAGCAGCATCGTCGAGAGCGGAACGCAGCTGCGGTGCGGGGTCGGCGAGTTCCTCGCAGGTGGTCACCACGTGGCATCCCTTCTCCAGTAGCCGCCGGACGGCCACGGCGACGGCGTCGGCCCGTGAGCCGAACGCGATCAGCGCGACCTCCAGGTCGGCGGAGGGAACGTCGTGCATGGCCAGGTAGCCGTCCGCGGCCAGCTCACGGGCGGCGCGGCGCCGGGCGGCCTCGTCGGGATCGACCACGGCAACCACCTCGACCAGGCCTGCCTCGCGGGCGGCCTGGGCCGCCGCCACCCCCACCGACCCGCCTCCCAGCAGGATCAAGCGAGCGGCCATCGTCGCTCCTTCGGCAGTCCCATAGGCTCAGCCTAGGACCCACAGCCGGACGCGCCGGACCGGGGTGCACTGGGTACCCTTGCCGGACAGAGGACCAGGTATGGAGGAGCCCGGCGCCAGCTTGTCGTTGTGGGACTACCGCCATGCAGCAACGCGCCTGGTCCTCGACTTCAACTACGCCTACCACCCCTCCTGCGTTTACAGCGACCGGTGGTCGTGCCCGCTGGCGCCTCCCGAGAACCATCTGCCGGTGGCGGTCACCGCCGGAGAGCGATTGCCCTCACGGTCGCCGGGGCGCTAGCCGGGCGGCAACCCCAGTGCTGCTTCGGCGGCCGCCAGGATGGGCTCGCGAATCTCGCTGCCTCCCCCGGCAAACAGCGAGGCCGCGGCGCGGAGCGCTCCTATGGCGGCCACCGCCCGCACCCGGGCGTGCACGTCCGCCTTCGGCCCGGCGAGCAACTGCTGCAACTGCTGGGTCGTGGTGCGGATGCGGCGGCCGATGTCGGGATGGCTGAGGATCGCACGATCGAAGGCCACCGCCGCCAGGATGCCCCGATACTCGAGCAGCAGATCGAGATAGGCGGCCAGCAGCGCCCGTGGAGGCTGCGAGGTGGCGGCGGCTTCTTCCAACAGCACGTCGGTGGCGTCGAGCAGGGGACGGACCAGGCTGAGCAGCATGTCGTCCTTGGAGGCGAAGTGGTAATAGAGCGCCGCCTTGGTGACACCGGTGTGCTCGGCGATATCCCGCAGCGACGTCGCGGCGAAGCCCTTGGTTTGGAAGTGCTCCAGAGCCAC